>Ga0208960_1000317_pt1 | contig 27255 bp, 20 predicted proteins | sample GreLakmeON33MSRF_FD_187703 | JGI IMG/M metagenome (GOLD analysis project Ga0208960, IMG submission 187703) | Freshwater lentic microbial communities from great Laurentian Lakes, MI, USA - Great Lakes metaG ON33MSRF (SPAdes) | ecosystem: Environmental > Aquatic > Freshwater > Lake | place: Great... | reverse complement strand
CAGAAAGATTATTCGATTGGCATGCGGCACTATTCCCAACAGGTAGATCGGCTGGAAGAAAAATTGAAGTGGCCAATTGGCGTACTTCTAAAGAACCCATGCAAATAGTATCGGGAGCAATGGGCAAAGAACAAGTACACTATGAGGCTCCAGCATCGAAAGAAGTAGCAAAAATGATGAAAGAACTCATTGTCTATCTCAACAAAAGAACTGCTGAACATCCTTTTATTAAGGCGGCCATTGCCCATTTATGGTTTGAAGTTATTCACCCTTTTGAAGATGGAAATGGAAGAATCGGACGAGCATTGGTAGATAAAATTTTGTGTGAGGCCGATGCCTCTGACTTACGCTTTTACAGCTTCTCTAATGCGGTATTGAACAATAGAAAGGCCTATTACAACGAACTTAATAAAGCGAGTAAAGGAGATCTAAATATTAGCACATGGATTGTATGGTTTTTAGATATTTTATGTAAATCTGTCGAACACTCCGAAAGCATCATTCACAGCGCAGATTACAAGCGTAGATTCTGGCAAAGATTCTCTGAAGAACTACTCAATGAACGTCAGCTCAAAGTGATAAAAAAACTACTCGATGGTTTTGATGGAAACATCACCTCCTCAAAATGGACGCGCATGTGCAAATGCACTAAGATGACTGCCACAAGAGACATCAACGGATTAATGGAAAAAGACATCTTGATTAAAAATGAATGGGGCGGAAGAAGTACTTCTTACGGCCTAAATGATTCGTTTTAATAAGGCTATTCCTCTCAAATCCTCAACTCCAACTCCAGGGAGATGCTCAACTCATCTTAATTGCTACTATCTGAAGAGCAGATCTATAAAGGAAAGGGTAATCATTGCCCTAAAAATCAAGAAGAGTGACTGTTCGCCACTCTCACTCTCACTTTGATTTTTTTGTGGGCCCACTTGGACTTGAACCAAGGACCACCTGATTATGAGTCAGGTGCTCTAACCAGCTGAGCTATAGGCCCCGATTAGAAATCGTGCTGCAAATGTATCTTTTGATAGTTACATTACCAAGAATACTTTCTGTTTTTTCATATTTTCGCAGAATGAAACATCCAATTAAAAACATCATCTTCGATTTAGGCGGTGTCTTGTTAGATATCAATTATCATTTAACAGCAGAAGCCTTTGAAAAATTAGGTGTAAAGGACTTTAAAAACATTTTTGCTAAGAAGGGACAAGCTGATGTTATCGATCGCTTAGAAGAAGGTAAAATTGGAGTTGAGCAACTTACGAAAGAATTGTCGGTAATATGTGGAAGACCTCTTTCACAAAAAGAAGTCATTGAAGCTTGGAACGCAATGTTGTTTAATATCCCTTCTCATCGCTTTGAGTTGTTGAATAAGCTTAGAAAAAAATACAGAATCTTTTTATACAGTAACATTAACGAGATACATGAAGTTGGCGTTCATCAGAGACTTCAGGAAAAACATGGAATTGCCAATTTGGAAAATCATTTCGAAAAAGTATACTACTCTCATCTTATAGGAATTAGAAAACCAAACAAGGAGGGCTTTTTACATATCATCGATGATCAACAAATTAATGCCTATGAAACTCTATTTATAGATGATTCACCACAACATGTGGAAGGCGCAAAAAACGCAGGATTACAAGCAGTTTGGCTTGATTTAGACAAGCAGGATATTCACGAATTGGCAATGGAGCTCGGCTTGTAGGGGCTTCCGTCAGCTGACGGATCGCCCAAATTAGAGGGACTGGCAAATTTCAATCAACACGCCATTGGTATCTTTGGGATGAAAAAAACAAATTAGTTTATTGTCGGCACCTTGTTTTGGTTCTTCAGAAAGTGGCGTAAAGCCTTCACTTTTCAAACGTTTGATTTCAGCATAAATATCATCTACTTCAAATGCTATATGATGAATACCTTCGGGTTTTTTGCTAAGAAATTTGGCTATGGCGCTGTCTTCATGCGTAGCAGCTAACAACTCGAGTTTAATTTCCCCTGTTTGAAAAAAGGCAGTAACCACACCTTCACCTTCTACTTCTTCTACCTTGTCGCAAGAAACATGCAATAACTTCTCAAATAAATTCATTGAAGCATCTAGATCTTTAACCGCAATACCGATGTGATCTACTTTCTTCATGAAAAAGATGGAATTAAAAAAGCTGGAAAATGATTATTTACGCTTAGGGATAATGATTTCAGCGTTGGTCTTATCGTAGTTCAAATAATAAGTGCCGAATGCCAATTTAGAAACATCAACTTTAGCAGAAAAGCCTCTAGAAACAACACTACCAAACTTGTCGAAAATTTCATACATCGTTTCTGCAGGCTGCGCAGTGGCAAATGTAAAAGTGATAGTTTTCCCCGCTGCATCTAACGCAAAATTTACTTGTGCAACTTTAGCTGTGAAAGGAACATCTTGAGATATTTTTGCACCCGTATTGTCAACTTGTTTTATACGAACTTTATTTTTTCCACTGTGAGGCGCTACTTTAAAAGCATAAGCATGTTCACCAGCGGCACCTTTTCCTTGAACTTCGCCTACTTTAACCCATTTGTTCCATCTGTATTGTTCAACAATGAAAGGAAGAGCGCCTGATTCACCTGTAGTTTTCCAAGTCAATTTGCCATCGGCATCACTAGCTATAGAAGTAATAGTGTAAGAAGCGCTTGGTTTAACAACCTCAGGATTCAACACTTTAGGCTTACACCCGTCTTTATGTTTTATTTGAACAACAATTGCAGAACCAATCGTTAATTGAAAGCTTAATAAATCAATTTCAAAAGCACTTGAGTTAACCTCATCTGTGGTTACCTGGTTGTTCACACGCACTTCATACACGCAAAAACCAACACCTGAAGTAGCAAATGGATTTTGTACATAAAGGTTTTTACCTTGGTAAACACCTTCTATTTTTAATTCGCCAGATTGTGCGAAAACCACACTAACAACCGCTAGGAACAAAACAATTAGAGATACTTTTTTCATATACGCCCATTTATTAAGGAAGATTAGTCCTTAAATAAGGTTACAATTATAATACCTAATACACCAAAATCAAAATATTTAAGGTCTTTTTTCAACACATAATTAACAATTCTTCATTTTACTAACATTGAGAACGAAAGTTAGCAGCTCTGTTTCAAGGCAAAATCAACCAAAAAAGCATATTCTAGAGCTACTTCTTTAAATCTCTGATATCTGCCCGAAGCACCTCCGTGTCCGGTTTCCATATTGCATTTAAAGATCAAAGGCTGGTTGTTGGTTTTCAACTCTCGAAGTTTGGCCACCCATTTTGCTGGTTCCCAATATTGTACTTGAGAATCGTGGTAACCGGTTTCTACCAAAATAGCAGGATAATTTTTTGCTTCTACATTATCGTAAGGAGAATAGGAAAGCATATAATGATAATATTCTTCTTCGTTGGGATTTCCCCACTCTTCATACTCACCTACGGTTAATGGAATACTTTCATCGAGCATCGTAGTAACCACATCTACAAAAGGAACTTGGGCCACGATTCCTTTAAACAAGTCGGGACGCAAATTGGCCACCCCGCCCATCAACATTCCGCCTGCGCTTCCGCCCATGGCAAAAAGATTATCGGGAGCCGAATATTTATGTTGAATCAAATGCTCGGCACAATCAATAAAATCGAAAAAGGTGTTTTGTTTTTTCAAGAATTTTCCGTCTTCATACCAATTTCTTCCTAGATCTTGTCCGCCACGAATATGCGCAATCGCAAACACAAATCCTCTATCCAACAAACTAAGTCGTGCTGCAGAAAACTGAGGGTCTACAATAATTCCATAAGAACCATAACCATACAAAAGCGCAGCATGAGTGCCATCGGGTTTTATCTTTTTAGAATACACCACAGAAATCGGGATACTTTTTCCATCTTTTGCCTTTGCCCACAAACGTTCAGTAATATAGTCATCGGGATTGTGTCCGCCTACCACTTCTTGCACTTTCTTGATTTCCTTTTGCTGTGTATTTAAGTCGATATCGAACACTGTGCTCGGCGTTTTCAAACTAGAAAAGCTGTATCTCAACACAGACGAGTTGTATTCGTAGTTACTGCTGAAACCGGCCGCATACAAAGGCTCACCAAAATCAACATGATAAGATTCGTTGGTAGAAAGATTAATCGCTCTAAACTGGGTTAGTCCGTTTACTCTTTCGTCTATCACCAAATAATTTTTAAAAACCTCTACATGGTGCACTAAAACATCATCACGATGCGACACAAAATCTCTCCATTCACTTTTATCTGTAGCATTTTCATCGGCAATCATCACCTTAAAATTCACCGCATTCCAATTGGTAATAATGTAAAAATGCTTTCCGGCATGTTGGATAGAATAATCTATTCCTTTGTCGCGTGGATGAAAAATTTTAAAGTCTTCAAAAGGATTATTTGCCGAAACAATGCGGTATTCTGAAGTAAGCGTGCTACCAGAAGAAATATAAATGTATTGATCTGTTTTGCTTTTGCCCAAGCTCAGCACAAACATTTCATCGTCTTCTTGAAAAAGCATTTGAGCACTTTCTTCTTTTTCGCCAATTACAAATCGATGGGCTTGAAAAGGGCGCAGCGCCTCATCTTTCTTGGTATAAAAAATTGTTTTGCTGTCGTTGGCCACCACAAATTCTCCCGAGGTATTCTTAATGATAACTTTCTCTAGCTCACCGCTAAGGCGATTTTTGAAGTAAATGTCGTATTGTCTTCTCGACACGAAATCGACAGAATAAATGATGTATTTCTGGTCATCGCTCACCTCAACATTACCTACGCTGCAAAAAGCTTGTCCGCTAGCCAATTCATTTACATTCAACAAAATTTCTTCGGCCGCTTCCAAACTGCCTTGCTTTCTGCAGTAAATAGGATATTCTTTTCCTTCTTCAAAACGAGCATAATAAAAGTAACCTGCATATAAATAAGGAACAGATTCATCCTTTTGATTGATTCGTCCGATAATCTCTTTGTAAATCTCCTCTTGTAAAGGTTCGGTATGCTGCAAAGCTTCTTTAGCGTAGGCATTTTCTTGTTCTAAATAAGCCACAACATCTGCGCTATCTCTTTCATTCATCCAGAAATAATCATCATTTCTAGTATGTTCATGTTTGCTTAAAGAATGTGCTATTTTTTTGGCAACAGGCGTGTTTTTGCTCATGCGCTAAAAGTAAAAAGCTAGTTTTGTATAGCCTTCCCTTTACAGATAAAGTTTTCCACAATAAATGTTGGCGCAATGCTTTAGTACAAAGGACTTTTGCACTAACAATAAGAGTTATTGACAGCGAAGGGCTTGTGTACCAAGGCGACTGTGTTTATATTGGCTCTAAACTTTATAAAAATACTGGAAACATGTATCAAATTTATACTAGTGAACAATTGCAGAAAGAGTTGTTAGCCTTGAAAAAAAAGAAGGAAGAGATTAGCAATACCAGGATTTCTGCTTTGAAAAAATACAACAAAGGATTGAACGATGGCGCTAAAGAGAGTGAATTACACAATGTTGATAGAAAAATCGAAGATTTGGAAAGAAAGCTAAAGGCCTTGTTGTAAGCGATAATATCTTTCTACACTCGCTTCTTTGTCGATAGCCTTCCCTGCTGTAATATTTGCCCCTAATTGCTGAGCAAAATAAGGCGCTAACATTACTCCTTTTGCGCCCAAACCATTAAATATATACAAGTTTTTGTGTTGAGGGTGAGCACCTACAATAGGCCTTCTGTCGTTGCTCGACGGACGAACACCTGCCTCGTGCTGCACCACCGTTATTTCGCCTTTAATGTATTCGTGTACTCTGGCTAAAAGCTCATTTTTAGCTTCCTCATTGGTTTCAAAAACCAAATTACTCCAGTTGTAAGTGGCGCCCAACCGGTAATTTCCATCGTGCAAAGGCAACAGAAAAAAATTCTTGTTGAAGCATTTAGAATATTGATACGACGGTATTCTTAAAGTAAGCAAATCACCATTTACTGGCTTGAACGGCAAAAAAGAAAAATACGGATTTTGATGCACATGATACCCTTCACAAAAAATTAAAGCATCGTAAAAAATGCCTTTGTATTGCGAACTTTCTAGCGTTAAAGAAAGTTGATAAAAATCGAAATCTTCTTGTAATAAAGTCGCGCTTTTTTGAAAATAAGAAAACGCTGCTTCTAAAAAACATTTTAAATCGACGTAACCCGACTCTTCAACACCGCCCAGTTGTAACTCTTGATTAATGCCCGAAATATGAATTTTTTCAATCTCATCATTGACAAACATTTTTAGCTCGTCATTGCCTTTTTTCTTTAGCCAAAGCTCTAACTCGTTTTGCGTTTCAATCAATTTAGAAAGAGGAACCGAGTACAAAAATTTGCTCTGCAACACTTGTTCTAAATGAGTATAGCGCTGTTTTAAAAAAGGAATAAATTCGTGCGCACGCCAGCTGGGAACCAATCTTTTAAAAACCACAGGGTTGAACAATCCGGCAGCAACTCTAGAAGAAGAAGGAATTTCTTTGGATGAAACAATACTGACCTGATGTCCTCTTTCCAATAAATCAAAAGCGAGTAGAGTTCCCGCTAAGCCTTGTCCGATAATTAAATAATGCTTCAGAAAAATTATTTTGCACTAAGATAAGTATCCTTTAGATGGTTCTAATAGATTGCAAAATTTTTGTTTTGTAGGTTTTGCCAAGAGGAATTGTTTTATCGTCAATTACAATGGCAGAATCATCAATAGCTACAATCTTATCGATATTTACAATGCAACAGCGATGTGAGCGCAAAAACTTCTTTCTGGGTAAATTGTCTTCTATCGCCTTTAAAGAAGACGAAACAAGCTGGCGCTTGTCCTTCGTGTGAATCATGATATAATCACTCATTGCTTCGATCCATCCTATATCATCCCAGTTGATTTTTAGCAATTGACTAGCACATTTCACAAAAATATGCTCTTTTCATTCTAACACCTCTTGCTTGGCTTCCCTCCTTTTGGCTTTTTGCACCGCATCTAAAAAGCTCTTGAAACTTAAGGGTTTTTGAATGCATTCTGTAGCATCTATCTCAAAAGCTTTTGCAGTATAAGTGGCTTGTGCGCTACTAAAAATAACCTGGGGATCTTTCCTTAAAGCTTCATTTAAAACTACACCACTCATTTCGGGTAATTCAATATCTAAAAAAAATAAGATCTATTTTATTTTATTTTAAGAAGCTAGCCTTATCGATGGCGTCGTAACCACTATGAAGGTGATATACAAATGGTCTTGCCTATGTAGTTTTCAATCAATTGAGCCCACACCCTATCATCATCAACAGTTAAACAATTCATCTAAAAAGTAGTTTGCTGGCATAATTAGGTTATTTTAGTTCTATTGTTTCAGCACAATTCTTGGTATTATTGTTTTTATGAGAATAGTATTTTTTATCCTTTTGGTTTTGGGAGCGCTGAGCGCTTCGGCTCAAAATAAATTCTTTCAACAATGGACCAAAGAGGTTACCTTTGATGCCGCTATTTTAGGTGTTTTAGTAAACGATGTCGATAAAGATTCGATTTTGCTTTCGCACAATGCTTATCAAAACATGATTACTGCATCTACCATGAAGTTGATTACTACGGCTGCAGGATTTAAGGCATTAGGCCCCAATTATCAGTTTAAAACAGAATTGACTTACAGCGACTCTATAGTAGACGGAAATCTTCGCGGAGACCTTATCATAAAAGGATTTGGAGACCCAACTTTAGGGTCTAAATATTTTTACGATGATCAAAAAGCATTTATTAAAACATGGGTGGAAGAAATCAAAAAAGCAGGAATTAAAAGTATTTCGGGAAACGTAATTGCCGACGGTTCTTATTTCGGAAACGTAACTGCGCCTTATGGATGGCAATGGAGTGATGTGTCGAATTATTATGGTTCGCCAGTTAGCGGACTCAACATTTTCGACAATCAATATACTATCATTTTTAAAACAGGAAAGGCAGATTCAATTAGCGAAATTAAAAGCGTAGAGCCTTTCATTCCTTATCTTCAATTGAAAAATTATGTTTTGGCTTCCTCAAAGTCGGGAGACAATTCGTACATTTTAGGCGGACCCAACGAATATATCAAGCAAATTGAAGGAACTTTGCCCGCTAACCAAATGGCTTTTGAAGTTAAAGGATCTATACCCAATCCTTCACTTTTTCTGGCTTACACCTTACTAGAGGAATTAAAAAAATCGGGAGTAAATGTGAACGGAACTTTTGGAAGTCACCTAGAAAGGGGCATTCCAACAAGCAAAACCTTCTTTACACAACTTTCGCCAACACTCCATGAAATCGCAAAAATCACGAACAAACACAGCATTAACTTTTTTGCAGAGTGTATCGGACTAGAAGTTAAAAAAAAGATGAATACAGAAAGCTATTCTGAAGCACTAGAAAAGTGCTTTGGCAAAGAAATCGGATTTCATAAAAACACGATTCTTGACGCCTCCGGCCTCTCCCCCGCCAACACCATCACGCCCATAAATTATTATAAAGTTTTAAAAACAATGTATGGCGATAAAAATCTTAAAAATTATTTCATGGAAACCTTATCTGTTTCGGGTAGAGACGGAACGCTGAAAAGTTTTGGAACAGGCAAAAACTTCTCAGGAAATTTCATTGGAAAAAGCGGCTATATATCGAACATACGGGGATATGCCGGTTATTTAAAAACGAAAAAAGATAAAAATTTAACTGTTGTCATTTTGGTAAATCACTATACTTCAGAAAACACTGCAGTGAAAGGAAAAATAGAAGACTTGCTAGAATATTTATACCTCAATTATTAAACTTTCTAAAAAACTCTTCTTAACACTTGTTCCGCATTATGTTTTATTTATCTTTACAGCTTGCGGACATTAGTCTTTAATCCAACAAATAACGCCTTCATGGAAGATTTTGCAGAGGTAAACTACAACGGGAAATCATATAAATTACCCGTAATCACAGGAACTGAGAACGAAAAAGCGATTGATATCGCAAGCTTAAGATCAAGCTCAGGATTGGTAACACTAGATTCTGGTTTTAAAAATACCGGTTCCACTAAAAGTTCAATTACTTTCTTGGATGGAGAAAAAGGTATATTGAAATATCGCGGTTATGCGATTGAAGAATTGGCCGAGAAAGCCACCTTCATGGAGGTTGCTTTTCTTTTAATTTATGGCAAATTGCCTACTTCTAAAGAGTTAGATGCTTTCAACAACAGCATCAAACAACATACTTTGATTCATGAAGACATGAGAAAATTCTTTGAAGCTTACCCTTCAAAGGCTCATCCAATGGGCGTAGTGGCCTCTTTGGTTTGCTCTCTTTCTACCTTTTATCCTGAATCTCAAAACCCTAACAGAAGCAAAGAAGCGGTAGATTTAACAATTCATCGTTTGATGGCTAAAATGCCTACCATTTCTGCATGGGCTTACAAAAACTTAATGGGTCATCCGCGCATTTATCCCGACAATGAATTGGATTATGTGAGCAACTTCCTAAACATGATGTTTGCACTACCTTCTCAAAAATATAAGATGAATAGTGCGGTTGTAAAAGCATTAGACAAATTATTGATTTTACATGCCGATCACGAACAAAACTGTTCTACTTCAACAGTAAGAATTGTTGGTTCTTCTCAAGCAAATTTATACTCTTCTATTTCTGCAGGCGTTGTTGCTCTGTGGGGTCCCCTTCACGGTGGTGCCAACCAAGCTGTAATTGAAATGCTAGAAAAAATTCAAGAAGACGGTGGAGGCGTAGAAAAATGGATTGCAAAAGCAAAAGACAAAAACGACTCTTTCCGCTTAATGGGCTTCGGTCACCGCGTTTACAAAAATTTCGATCCGAGAGCTAAAATCATCAAAAAGGCTTGCGACGATGTTCTTAAAGAATTAGGCGTTAATGATCCATTGATTGAAATCGCTAAAGGCTTAGAAGAAGTTGCGTTGAACGATCCATACTTCAAAGAAAGAAATTTGTATCCAAACGTTGATTTCTACTCTGGTATCATCTACAAAGCACTAGGTATTCCTACCGAAATGTTTACTGTAATGTTTGCTTTAGGTCGTTTACCAGGATGGATTGCTCAATGGAAAGAAATGATTGGCAACAACGAACCAATTGGTAGACCAAGACAAATTTATATTGGTGAAACAGAGCAAAATTATGTTCCTATTGAAAAGAGATAATTCTTCTTTTTTTCAAAATACAGTAATAAGACGATCCTTAGGGGTCGTCCTTTTGCTTTTATTGCCCCTATTCTCCTTTGCTCAACGATACAATTTTACGCAGTACACCATTGAAGACGGCCTCTACTCGAGCGAAGTGGTGGATATGGTGCAAGACCACTACCGTTACATTTGGATTGCTACGCCAACAGAAGGCGTAATCAAATTTGATGGTGTTGAATTTAAACAATACCGAGAAGCAGACGGATTGGTAAGCAACTATATTCAATGCATTTACCGCGATAAAGATGGCAACATTTGGATGGGTACCAAAAAAGGTATCACCATGTACAATGGATACGACTTCCACAACTTTACAAAAAACCTTAAAGACCCCTCAAAAGGCTTACCAGATGACGAAATTCAATGTATCGAGGAATACAATAAAAGCGTCTATGTTGGCACAAAAAAGGGCGGATTAGCCATGTTTAAAGGAGATGGCTTCTCCTCTCGTTTTGCACAAAACAGCAGATTAAGCAGAAATATTAAGTGTTTGTTTTCCGATTCAAAAGGCAGATTATGGATAGGCGGAGACAACGGTGTTGCCTTTCTAAAAAATGAAAAAATTACTGCCTTCAGCGTTGTAAATGGTTTGCCAGATAACAATATCAACGATATCATTGAAGTAAATGGCGAAATTTGGATTGCTACAAATAACGGACTCTCTGTATTCAAAGGCGATAGTACTTTTGTTAATTATACTACAAAAAACGGATTGCCAAACAACAGCATTTTCTCTCTAGCAAAAGACCAAGACCAAGCATTATGGTTGGGCACAGGAAAAGGTGCCGCAAAATATTTTGAAGGACAATTTGAAATTTACGACAGCGATCACGGTTTAACTAATAATCCTATCAATAAAATTATTCTCGATTCTTGGGAAAATACTTGGTTTGGGACGAAAGGAGCTGGTTTATATAAGTTTGCCGGACGAGCATTTACCTATTACACCAAAGAAGACGGTATAAAATTCGACAATATTACCGCTGTTGTGGTAGACGAAAACAATTACAAATGGTATGGAACATTGGGAGGAGGAATCTACCGTATGCGACATGACACGGTCATTCAATTTACAACAGAAAACGGATTGCCCAGCAACCAAATTACTGCCTTGTCTGAATCTGCAGATGGAAAAATATGGATAGGAACTCCTGCTGGAATCGCAAAAATTGTAGATGGAAAAATATATCCAACAGAAGAAATCGATCTTATTGATGAAAATATTGCTTGTTTGTACGAAGATTTAAAAGGCGTTTTATGGGTAGGCACGCGTGCCGGTGTTACGGCCTTCGATGGCGTGAATTCAAAGAAGTACAGCAAGCTGAATGGCTTATCTTCTAACAACATTAGATGCATAGGGCAAGACAACTTGGGCTTAATTTGGATAGGCACTTTTGATGGTTTAAATGTATTTGATGGCAAAGAATTTCTCACTTATACTGTTGAAGATGGACTCCCTTCTAATGTAATTAATGCTTTAGTAAAAAAACCCTATGGACACTCTAGCAAAAGAGGGAGCTCTATATGGATTGGGACCGATAAGGGCTTAGTTAAATTCGAAAATGATGCATTTAAAGTGTTCACCACCAAAGATGGCTTGGGCTTAGATAATATTTCATTGCTTCAATTCGACGAAAACAACTGCTTGTGGGTAGGCTCTATGAGAGGGGTAGACAGAATTTTCTTAAATCCTCCTCAAATTGTAGCCGACAAAACCAAAAAAGCAAATGAAATAAACTTCGTAAAACATTATGATATTACCAATGGCTTCAAAGGAATGGGCACCAACAAAAACGCCGCAGCCATAGATAACGAAGGGCACCTCTTCTTCGGAACATTTAATGGTGTAGTAGAATACAATACAAATGTTGATGATTATAGCAGCTACGCGCCTAAAGTGATTATTACCACCGTGCAACTTGAAGATGCCAGCATCAATTGGAGAGAATATACAGAAGATATTGAAAGATGGACAATGATTCCCAAAGGCATAATACGCCTTAACCACAATAATAACAACTTGATATTCAAATTTATTGGTATCGACCACACTGCCCCCGAAAAGGTAAAGTACAGCTGGAGACTAACCTCCAACGAAGTGCCTGGTAAATGGACCGTTTTTGAGAATAGAAGAGAGGCTATCTTCTCCAATCTTGAACCAGGAGATTATGTATTTGAAGTTAAAGCAGAAAACGCCGATTTAGATGAAGAAAAGCCCGCTATTTTTCGATTTAGAATAACCCCTCCTTTTTGGAGTACACTGTGGTTCAGAGCTTTATCTGCATTTTTAATTGCTTTTGCCATCTTTGGCTACATTAAATGGAGAGAGAGAAAATTACGCTCAGAAAGAGAAATTCTAGAGAATAAGGTAGAAGAAAGAACCGAAGAGTTGATGGAGCAAAAGCGCCAAATGGAATTGGTGAACTTAGAAGTAATTTCAAAAAACAAAGAAATTGAAGAAAAAAACAACGACCTCAACTCGAGTATTCGTTACGCATTAACCATTCAACAATCTTACTTCCCTCCTCTAAGCGAATTACACCATTTAAAAGATTCGTTCATCTACCATGCACCTAGAGATATTGTAAGTGGGGATTTTTATTGGTTTAAATACATAGATGATAAGATGGTGGTATCAATTAGCGATTGCACAGGTCACGGTGTTCCTGGAGCCTTTATGTCGCTAATTGGAATGACACTTTTAGATATGGTTATTGCGAAAGACAAGATATTGTGCCCAGCAGAAGCATTAAAGAAAATCGACAGGGGTATCATCAAAGCTTTCGAAAACAGCGATACAGAGTCAAACGACGGCATGGATATGGCCTTAGTTACAATCGACTTCCAGAAGAAAAAACTTTACTATGCTGGTGCTTTCCGTCCGCTTTGGTATGTTCACAACGGAGAAATAACAGAATACAAAGCAACAAAAACATCTCTTGGGGGAAGCTTTGAAGTGAAAGAAAAAGATTTCGAATTAATAGAAATAGATTACGAAGATGGTGATTGTATATACCTATCTTCTGATGGTTATGCAGATCAATTTGGAGGTGAAGAGAAAAAGAAATTCAAATCGAAAATACTTAAAGAAATGTTGCTCAACATTTCACAAAAACCGATGAACGAACAGAAGGAAATTGTAGATCACAGATTGATAGAATGGAAGGGTATTCTAGACCAGGTTGACGACGTTTTGGTTTTTGGCGCTCGCCTATAGGGCTATTGCTAATCTGTTTTTCGCTTCTTCAATTTTCTGAAAGACATAATTAAAAAATATTGAGCGGTGCTTTTCGGCACTACCACTAATCATCGTTGATTTTTTCATTACTCCTTCCAATACATTATGCAAATGATCACAATAGGCCTTATCTGAAGTGGTCATGTAATACAATAATGCATGGGGAATATAACATATAGAATTGTCGCCCACCTGCGCATAAATCGTATTATCACTCAAAATAATTTCATTAAAATACAAGTGGTAATTTTTAGGATGCCCTTTTGGCGCAGCTCCCCTTATAGAGCACTTAAATTCAATGTCGGCTTGCTTTCTAATTAAAGTCATTAATTCGGCGAACTTGTCTAATAAAGTAATGGCGGTTTGTTTATACATCATGCCCGCCTGAAAATAGAATTCTGTTTGGGCGATAAAACTGTGCACCGATTCGAAATTCCATATTTCATAAGAGTTGGCCTTTGCATACAAGTCGCTGATCTTTTTACCCAAAGCCAGTCGCTGTTCACTGATAAAATCAAAACTAAATGACAGATTGCTGTACTCAGGCATCTGAAACAAAGTCTTCATCCAATAAAACATTTTGAATGCAGCCAATTCAGGAATTTGCAAAAAGTGGAAAATAGGCACCTCCTTGGCGGAGTAAATTAGTTTGTGATTTGGGTGCTGAATTATCTCCTCTAGATCGGTATATATACCCATCAAAAAATCATCGAAAGAAGTGTTTTGCTGATTAAGTGCAACCTTAAAAACAACACTATCCGATTCTGACAAAGCCAAATGTTTGTCGAAAGAAACCTTGAAATGCATAGATATTTTCTCTAGCTCATCCAAGGCAAGAAACTTCTCGCATCTTAATCTTCGGTAAGCACTATCGGTGGAAACATTTAACAATTGAGCCAACTCTTCTACCAAAGCTCTTGAACTTTTTTTACTTCCGGCTCTATTTTTTATCTCATTAAAAATAGCTTTCTGAACTTTTGCTTGTTTGTTTTCGACAGTCATTTAGTTAGTGTTTCACGTGGAACAATGAAAAATTAGTGTAGGTAAAGCATAATATTAGATATGTCTGATGGTGTTACTCCATTAATTCTCGACGCTTGCCCTAGTGTTTCTGGTTTAATTTTCGTCAATTTTTCCATCGCCTCAGCGGAAATAGATTTCAATACAGAGTAATCGAAATCTGACTTCAATTTAATATTATCTAGTTTCTTGAACTTCTTGGCAAAATCTTCTTCCTTGTCGATATAGCCCTGATACTTGGTTTGGATTTCGGCTTGCTCTAGCAATTCTACATTATTTTGAGAGCTTGTATATGGTTTGAAAACATCTAAGAAAAGAAAATCATTAACCTCCAATTCGGGTCTTTGCAATAAAGAAAACATCTTCTGTTTCTGCCGAATAGGAGAGCCTCCCTTAGCTTCAATGATGCCATTTATTTGATCGGGCTGAATGCTAATTTCTTTGAATTGAGAAATTAATGAGGCCACTTGTTTTTCCTTCTCTAACACTGTTTTAAGTCTGTCGTCATCGGCCAAACCTAAAGCATGACCCAAAGCAGTTAACCTCACGTCGGCATTGTCTTGACGCAACAAAATTCTATACTCGGCTCTTGAAGTAAACATTCGATAAGGCTCATTGGTTCCTTTGGTAATTAGGTCGTCAATCAACACGCCGATATAAGCCTCATTTCTTTGCAACACGAAAGGAGGGAGGTTGTTGTTCTTTTGATGGGCATTGATTCCCGCCATTAAACCCTGACATGCAGCCTCTTCATATCCAGTGGTTCCGTTAATTTGTCCGGCAAAATAAAGGTTCTCCACAATCTTCGTCTCAAGCGTATTTTTAAGCTGCTGTGGATTGAAAAAGTCGTATTCTATGGCATAGCCAGGACGGAACATTTTGGCGCGCTCAAAGCCTTTTATTTTGCGCAGTGCTTCTTGTTGAACATCCTCAGGAAGAGAAGTGCTAAACCCATTCACATATACCTCCACAGTATTCCATCCCTCTGGCTCAACAAATATTTGGTGTCTGTCTCTTTCGGCAAATCGGGTAATTTTATCTTCAATAGACGGACAATACCTTGGTCCTAATCCTTGAATTCTTCCTTGAAACATGGGCGACTTACTAAACCCCGTTCTTAAAATATCATGAACCTCCTCATTGGTATAAGTGAGGTAACAATCTCTTTGGATAGTTAACCTAGGTGTATCCTTGTATGAAAATTTAGAGGGATTCACATCTCCAGGCTGAACCTCCATCAAAGAATAATCTAATGATCTTCCATCTACGCGAGGTGGTGTGCCCGTTTTCATTCTACCGCTTTCAAAACCGAAACCAATTAAACTTTCGGTTAAGCCCGTAGCCGATCTCTCTGCAGTTCTTCCTCCACCAAAATTCTTTTCGCCGATATGGATAATGCCATTCAAAAATGTTCCGTTGGTAAGCACCAAAGATTTGCATTTAAAATACATCCCCAATTGCGTTTCAACTCCCATCACTTTGCCATCTTTCACATCTACACGATTGGCCATGTCTTGCCAAAAAGAAACATTTTCATTTTGTTCTAACTTCAACCTCCAGCTTTCTGCAAAACGCATTCTGTCACTCTGCGCTCTTGGACTCCACATCGCAGGACCTTTAGAACGACTTAGCATTTTAAATTGAATCATGGTTTCATCGGTAACGATACCCGACATACCTCCAAGAGCATCTATCTCTCTTACTATCTGACCCTTAGCAATACCGCCCATAGCCGGATTGCAACTCATTTGAGCAATGGTATTCATGTTCATGGTAATCAGCAACACCTTTGAACCCATTCTTGCAGCAGCATGGGCTGCTTCACAACCGGCATGACCACCACCCACCACAATTACATCATAAGAGTTTTCCATAATTTTTCAAAAAGTCCTCAAAGATAAATAAAAATCTTCTTTGCTCTTCATAACCTTCTGTTGTTCAGTATTTTTGTCTTTGTATCCTAAGAGGTGCAGTAAGCCATGCACCATTACGCGGTGCAATTCATTGCTGATGCTTTGATTGAATTCCTTTGCATTCTCTTTTATTCTATCGTAACTGATAAAAATATCACCCGAAACACCTTCATTATCATCGTATTGAAAGGTAATCACATCGGTAAAATAATTGTGATTCAAGTACTGTTTGTTGATAGACAACAAATGCTTATCGGAACAAAATATGTAGTTAACTGCGTTTATTCTTTGCTTCTCCTTTTTCGCCGAAGCTTGAAGCCATAAACGAAGATTCCCCCTATTTTTTAAAAAGGGGGAAAGGTCTTCAAAATTAAAAGTAATTTTTTGCATTATTCAGGTTTCTTACCCACATTGAATTCTATCTTCACCTTACTGCCACCGTCAAAGAAATCGATCTTATCACAGAGGTTTTTCATCAAAAAAACACCTCTTCCGTGAGGCTTTTCAATGTTTTTCGGATCAGTAGGGTCGGGAAGATTATCGAAATCGAAACCCGCACCTTCATCTTCAATGGTAAAAAACAATATATCTCCTTTTGAGTTATACTGCACACTTACGGATTTATCAGGATTTGACTTATTGCCATGGTGAATGGCATTGTTCACAGCTTCTGTAATAGCAATCAATATATTTCCGTAGTAGTCGTCGTTCACATTATTCTTCGCACAAACCTCATCGATGAGCATCTCTACTAAGTTTAAGTTTTCAGATTTAGAGGAAAATGAGAGTTGTTGTACCATCTTTTTACTTGTAGTTTGGAGTATTGAAGTACTCGTTTGCCTTCCTTTTATAAAACATATTTAGCGCTGGAGGAACTGCTTTTAGTAACTCATCCTCTTCCTTTTTGTTCCATTGATACTCTTTTATTGTGTTTTGGTTACGCTTATCAGAATCTTTCCCTTCGTTTGCTTTGCGCTCTTTGTCGTATTCTCTCTCTTTAATAGCCTTCTCGGCTTCCAACAAGCGGGTTAATATCTCTTTTTGGCGCTGCATAGTTTCTGTACTCACTTTATTATTAACAATATCCTTTTCTGTATTTTTCATCAATTCATTCAACTTGTCCATACCGCCTCCACTCATGCCTTTTCCTTCTTTATCCCACTGCTTGCCCATCTCTTGCATATATTGTCGAATAGCCGCCTGCTGCGCCGCCATTTTCGCCAACTTTTTCTTGTCTCCCGATTCACCGTTGCTTCCTTTGTTGCCAGATTTTCCTCCCTCATCTTCACCGTCTTTCATTTCCTTCAATTGCTTGTTCAGTTGCTCTTGCAATTTCTTCAAATCAGAAATCTCTGGCGGACCACTACCCGGCTTATTGCATTTTTCATTGCCAAATTTTTTCTGTGCTGCCTGTTGCTGCATTTGCTGTAAACTCTCATCAAGCATCAAGGCCAGGTTGTTTACAGAAGTCATTACATAACGCTGTTTCTCGTTCGCCAAATGAGTTTGACGCTCACCCAAAAACTGAATAGATTCCTTCAAATTCTGATTGATGGCTCCAATCTCTTTGTTCACCACCGACTTCAACTGAACCTGCCTTTTACTTAAGGCAAAAAGAGAATCCTCAATAATTTTTGCATCCGATTTCAATTCATCTTGTCTCTTCACCAACTGCACGTAATTGGGGTCTTTAACGGTAGTTTGCTTAAATTGATTCATCAGCTTTTCTTGTTCGAATGAAAGATACAATAGATTCTCTAAAATCTGCCGTAAGGCATTCATGTCTTCTGCTTGTTTTTTCTCTTCTTCCTTCTTCTTCATTTCGGCCATTTGTTGCGCCATTTCTTCCATTTTTTCAGCTGCGTTCTTTTGATTTTCAGCTGCCGACTTATTCTGTTTTTGCTCTAAGTTTTCAGACGCTTTGTTCATCTCCTTTTGCGCATCGTTCTTCTGTTGTTCGAGGTCCTTAAATTCACGAGGAAATTCCATTTTAGAATTCTTCTCTTTCAAATCTTCCATGTCCATTTTTAACGCATCAAACCTTTTGTTAAACTCGTCTTGTTTCTTCTTTAAATCTTCTTGATCTTTCCTGCTCGCCGCCTTGGTTTTTTCTGAAAGTTCTTTTTCTTCTTTCGCTAATTTCTCTAAATTTTTAATGGTGTTCTCCAATTTTTCTTCAAATTCCATTTGCTTAAACAGCTCTAAAGTTCGATCCAAATCTTTCTCCAATTCTTTGTTGTTTAAATTGATTTTCTCGAGCAAGTCTTCTGTCTTCTCTTTCGACATTTCATCCAACAATTTTTCCAATTCTTTGTACTGTTCCTTCAACTCTTGCGGCAGCAATTTATCCATCAAATCTTGCAACTGATCTTGCTTTTTTAACAACTCTTCTGTAGGCTGCAAAACATCTTCCTTTTGTTCGTTTAAGGCTTGATTTTGCTTTTTCAAATCCTCTACTTTATTGGCAAAATCGTTTTGCTTCTTTAAAAAATCTTTCAGCTTCTTTTTGTCGGCCCAATCTAAATTTTTCTTTGGCAACAATTCCTTACGTATTTGCTCATATTCCTTTTGCATTTTATCAGCTTCGGCGGCGGCATCTTTTAGCCGATTGGCAACGCTGTTTTGCGCCTTCTCCATGTTTTCTTGAATCTCATGCTCGCCTGGCAATCTAAAACTCTCCATCTTGGTTTTAACCGATTTGTGTCCGTTTACCCCATCGTTATCCCACACTTCAAAAAAGTATTCTAACGATTCTCCATTCTTCAAATCTATATCTTTTACATCGAGAAAGTAATTGAAATTCTGTTGCAAAGCAGAAGGATTAACGCCCATATTTTTGCTTTTAAAGTCTGCCTCTTTCAGCGATTTCCCATCGGTTTTTCTGTAGTTGAAAGTCAGCTTTGAAACGCCATAGTCATCAGCTACTTCACCTTTGGCCAACAACAGGGTCGCCTGCGTTGAATCTTTAATATTCTCAACGCCAATCTCTGGATAAGCGTCTTTTTGAACATTAATGAAATAGTTAGCCACACTGGGCATCGTTAGTTTTGAATTAGACGCCAACAAAGAATAATGCGTACTATTAAAAATGGTTCTTCGCAACGAATAAACACTACCCAACAATGCTGTTTTATACACCGAATCTTGTACTTTCAGCAACAATTGTTCTGTGTTTTTAGCATCAATCATCCATTCTACTTTTGTGCCTTCGGGAATAAATAAATCGCCCGTATTCTTAACGGTTTCCGATGCTTTGTGTAAATAAGCAGGAAAAGATAATTTAATAGACAAGCCAGCAATTGTAGCCTTAGGCAGTGCTTCTAATGAGAATGTTGAAGAAGACAATTCTTCGGTGGAAAGCACAAAATCAACATTCTGATTCACGTTTTTAAACAAATGGGAATAATGCAGTTTATCTTTCTTTTGCAGCTTGAATCGTCCCTCACCAATTTCCAGAAAAACCTCTTCGGGCAAAACATCACCTTTCACTTTAACCTCCAAAAGAAAATCTTCATTTTGAGCTACTTTCAACACTTTATTTTCAATTAAAAACTGGTAGGGGAGAGGTAGGGCAAATTCTGTTTTAGGATGTAAAATTCTTTGTGCACTTTCTTTAACTACCTCTGGAAAAGCAAACCAGCTGAAAGAAAATGAAATAAAAATGATTAAAACATACTTAGCGAATTTCGCATTTTCTCTCAAATTGATAGCCGAAACAAAAGACACAGGATTAAGTTCATTTACCTTCTGATCGATGGACGCTAAAAGCAATTCGTTATCCCGCTGAGATATATCGTGAAGTTGAAGAACATTTAACAATTTATCATCAATTTGAGAAAAATGTGCTCCTAAAATCTTAGCTGAATCCTCGTACGAAATTGTTTTTCCAATCTTGTATAAACGCAAAAGCGGTAAAACAAAATACCTTCCCACCACAGCCATAAACACCAACACCAAACTGTAAAAAATGGCCGTACGAACAACAATATCGAATCTTCCGAAATACTCTAAAATAATGGTTAAGATGAAGAAGGAGGAAAGAATAATTGCCGAATACAAAGCCCCCTTCAGAAGTTCATTTTTATAGAACTTCCTTATAAAGGCATCGAGTTTAATGCGCAATATGTTAAACTGGTTGGTCAATTTAATTTGTTTTGGTTTATACCAAAATACGGAGGAAATTCGATAATTATTGAAAAAATCGATGAACACCTTTATTGAGCGCACAACGAAAAGAAAAACCCGATAGTTCAATTATCGGATTGCTAAGGGGGGCTTAAAACATGATGTTGCAGGCCGGAAGAGCTTTCTTGATGCGTTCTTTTTCCTTGTCACTCATCTTCGTCCCCAAAGCAATAAGTGACTTTAGGTTCTTAAGTTTATGAATGTTTTTAGGTAAATGCTTGATGGGATTACCGCTAAGAGTCAATAACTCAAGATTTTCAAGCTTACAAACCGCCTCAGGTAAGCTTTTCATTTTATTGCCTGTTAAAATCAAGCTTTTGAGCGATTTTAAATTACCGATTCCTTTGCCAAGAGATTTTATTTTATTGTATTCCAAGTTGAGTTCAATTAATTGGTTTAAAGCATAAAAAGAGCTTGGTAAGCTCTCTATGCAATTATAGCCTGCATTAACAGATACTAGATTATTTAAGTATCCGAAATTGCCAGGTAAAGCACTAATCTTATTATGATCAAATACAAAGCTTCTCAAAGCAGTTAATTGACAAATGGCGACGGGGAAAGCACTTAAATTGTTTTCTTCCAATTGTAATGTTTGCAGATTTTTTAATTGTCCGAAATTACCGGGTAAGATTTGTATTTTATTTTTTTCCAATTGTAATCTCTCCAAAGCGACCAATTGCATCATTTCCTGCGGAAGTTGAGTCAATTGATTTTGGCGGAAATTCAATTCTTTTAAATGACGTAATTCACATAAAGATGGGTTTATTTCAACAATACTGTTCTTCATGAAATTCGCCATTCTAAGTTCTTTCAATAAGGAAATGTTCTGGGGAATTTCAACGAGACCTTTTCCTCTCATCACTAAAACAATAGCAGAGTCTTTATGCGGAATGGCTTCTTCTATGCTATAATAAACCCTTTTCGGGGCAAAATAATTGGTATCTAATTGCGCGAAGCCACAAGTGGCAATAAACATCAATACTCCACTAATCGCTCCTTTCATGTTTTTTTATTATTAAAAAGGGAGAGAAGGAATACTCCCTTCTCTCCCTGATATTAAGCTATTTACTTAAAACAACCTTAGAAACAACAGAGCCTTCATTAGAAGACACTTTAACAAAATATATTCCGTTCACCAATGTTGAAGTATTTAAAGTTAACGCGGTAACACCTTGTTGCAACAACAATGATTTTACAAATACCTCTTTACCTGTAATATCTATAATTTGAATCGATGCATTATTTGAGTTCAAAGAAGAAATATTAAGATTAAGCACATCTGCAAAAGGATTAGGATAGGCCTCTAAGCCTATATTTCCATCTACAGTCTTTACAGATACCGTTTGATCAGCACCCAAATATTGTTTGCGGGCGATTACCAAAGTAGCGTCTCCATTGAATGTAAATGCCATTCCTGCAACATCTTTTTGAGGAATGTTACCAGATGGTGACTGTATAGAAACAAACATGTATTTGTAGTCGGGTGAAAAAGTCATTCCCGTAGGCTCAGAACCTGAGGGAGTTACCATAAACACCTCTACTTTAGGGTTTACTTGTGTGTGACCAGGATACACCATCCAAATGTGGTTACGGCTTCCATCCTGCAACACATAAAGATTTCCTCTGTCATCGAAAGTAAGGTTGTCGTTACCGCTTCCCCATGGTTCAGAAACAATTTTACCATTTGAATTGATTAAATAATTGTTAGCACCTACAAACGTTTCAAAGCCTGAAACAGTAGTTCCATCATCTTTAAAACGATAAACACGATTTGTTCCTTTAGCGGTAAAATATACTTTGCCATCTAACGGACTAATCTCAGCATCTTCCACTCCGTTGAAAGAAGTTGCAGACACGGCGGTTGCAGAAGTATTTACGTTATTACACAAAGTAGGAGTAGAGTTGTCTATTTGAACCCAAACACCGGTAGAACCTGTTGGTTCACCATTCACCATTGGTTGGTCTAGTTTCAACACATACAAAGTCCCGTTGTATAAGTTTTCCGCAACATCGGCAACAAATTTCCACATCTTACCAGTACTAGCATCTTCACCATAATAAGCTGTTTTCTTATCGGAAGCTATTACAACATTTTCATGATTCATTTTACCCATTTTCCACAATTTCTCACGTTTTCCATTTCCATATTCTTTAACACGAGCTGTAGCAGGATCAATTTCAACATGCCATCCTACATCATGATATCCATCGCTGTTAGCATCAGTACTTGGAGTGCTCTCTTCGCTGGTAATGATAGTATTCCACGGTGTAACTGTGCCAGAGCAATTTCTAATTGTTTGCACCAATTCACCGCCAAAATCTACTGCTTTAGAAGAATCTAAAACCCATAAACCAGTAGTTTCATTAAGGTGAATTTCTAACATAGAAACACCTCCAGGCGTATTTTCATGATTTACAGAAAGGTAACCTAACTTACTGCTTCCGGCAATAGGCACATAACCTGTAAAATCAAACGATCCTGGCGCAACGCCATTACCATCTGTATAAGTCATTCCTTTTGTGAAAATGTATTGCATAGCATGTGTATCAAAAGGAATTTCTACAGTATCATTTTGTGCTCTTGGCACAACAGAAGTAAAGCAAGAAATATGAGTATCATTAGGTCCTTTACAACCATAGTTTGTTGCAATAGAATTATTTGATTTATTCGTTATTTCCATATCGAAAACCAAATCAGCACTGTTTTCCTTATGTTGATGAACTTCAGCGGTAATGATATTGTCTCCTATTTGAAAATGTGATTTAGGTACGAAGAAAGTGTAATACAAAGTTTGTTCTATATCGGGCTGTTTCGAAGAAGCTAAAGTGGTATTGACCACAACGCCATTCGGCATGTTAAAACGAATAGCTTCAGTGCCGTTTACATACAAAATCAAACCGTCATTCACTCGCACATTGAACAGTAAAGTATCGCTCAACGTTGATAAATCAGTAACGTTCACTCTTTTTCTGAAATAATATGCTTTGTGTTTGTTGTTGGCATCGGCACCATACGAAATAGTTTTTCCTAAAGAGCTTGCGCCGTAACCCAAAGCACCATTACCATAAGTCCAGCAAGTATCATTGTAATGCATTGCTTTCCAGTTAGCGTCAGCTGCGGCGCCATTGTCATCATAATTCCAGCTTTGGCCCTTATTTACAGGATAAGAAGAAGTAACATTTGCAACACATTGATTCGAGGCATAAGTAATTACCAAAAGAGGTGCCTTAGGAGCGTCTCCATCAAACGATTCCACTTCTCTGCAACCTGTACCTTTAATAAAGAAAGTCATAGGATTACCAGAAACCCAACCATTTTTACCTACCAAAGCTTTCACTAACCTTTTAAGATCGGGCGATTGCTGCTCGGCACCCTGCGAACCAACTGTATTCCAGGTTCCTCCTGCCACAACATTCCAAGTAATAGAATCGCTCATCATCGAGCGAGAGCTAACACAATTGCTGGTACCCGGAAAAGTTACTGAATTTACGTTGTCTTCTGCCTTAATATGCCATACCGCAGGATCTTGATTTTTAGCGATTGCATCAACTGTAAATTGTAAGTAAGCGCTCACTATTTCTGCGTTAGCAGGAACAGCAACATTGGCAAAACGAATTCCTGTTAATTGAGGATCTCTCAGGCCTGTATTTTCAAAGCCGAATTCCAGATCAGAACTTCCCGCATCAGTAGCTCCTACTGTTTTGGTTTGTCCGCTACCTGCAATCCACTCTTCTAAATCATCACTGGCAGCATTTACCCTCACCTGCACTGTGGTTTTAAAAGCATATTCAATTACCAATAAAGGCGCATCAGGAGCAGAACCATCATAAGATTCCACTTCTCTCAACCCTTTACCTTTAACGAAAAAAACCATGGCGTTTCCTGTGGCCCAACCTGAACGATCAACTAGATTTTGAACCAAAGCACTGATATCAGGTGTTTGCTGATCTTCTCCATGAGAACCAACAGTATTCCATGTTGCCCCAGAAACCGACCACACAACAGAGTCGCTCAACATAGCGCGAGAGGAAACATTAAAGTTCACATTAGGATTAAAAGTAAGAGCATTATCAGCATCCTGAGCCTTAATGATCAGCTCACAAGGGTCGGTATTTTTATTAATAGCATCTACCGTAAATACAATATAGGCCTTCTTGATATAAGCGCCTTGAGGAAGGTTGATAGAATTAAAACGAATACCAATTAATTGAGGATCTTTATTGTTAGCATCTGCAGCACCCAACTCCAAATCAGAGCTAGCTGCATCCATTGTTCCAATAGTTTGGGTTTGTCCGGCACCAGCAACATATTCTTCCATGTCGTCGGTAGCCTGATTCACCCTAACCTGCAAAGTATTTTGAGCATTTAAAACGCCCCAAAAACCTGCCGCCAATATAAAAGCAAGTAAAGTTTTCTTTTTCATGTTTTTGTTTTTTGTGTTTGTTTTTAAGCGCTGCTAAAGTACCCGCTCAAACTCTCTTTGGTGTTTCGTATTTATTACCATTTCATCACCAAAAAACTTCCTGCGTGTTAACAAAAGAGGGTTTTTAGCAGGTCGCGTTAACAATAAAGCAATGTGAGAGTAATCTTGTGTTAGCAATAAGAAAATATTGCTTCTACAGATGTCATATGTGACAAAACTATGTTTTCTTGTTGGTAATTTAATTATGATTTTATTGGATCAATGCAACATAAAAGAAAGGAGCAATGAAGGATTTTTTGTCATGCGGACAACTACTTTGGCGGTTTATGTCTACTTTGCCCACTATTTTTCGTTTTGGTTATATTGAGGGTTATTTTATAGGCGCATTCTTTCTCGCCGGGAGGGAGGATAAAGAAGAAGTCCAAAAAGCTCCATTTATTATTTTTTCACTTTTCCTTTATTACTTAAGATAAGCAGAATACATCCATACCAACTTCTCCTGAGAACGAATGTAATCGCTCATCAATGCAGCAGTTCCTTCATCGCCAGCATCATCGGCACCGCTCTTATATTGTCTTTGTAAAGTAATAATGGTTTTGAAAGAATCTACAATGTCTTTTACCGCTTTAGTTCCGTCGGCAACCTCAGATTTCTCTGTGATTTCAGAAATTATATTATAATCAGAATATTTGTGGTTGGGCGCATGACCTAAAGTTAAAATTCGTTCGGCAATCTCATCAATTTTCAACACTAAATCGTTGTACAATTCTTCGAATTTTACATGTAGTTCAAAGAATTTATTCCCCTTAATGCTCCAGTGATAACCGCGCACATTTTGATAAAAAATAGAGTAATTGGCCAGTAAATCGTTTAGGTTACCTGCTAATTGTTTCGACTTCTTCTCGTCTAAACCAATAGAATTCAAGTGTTTCATAATTGTGTGGTTTAATATCACAATTATACACCCAGATTTTATCTAATGATTATCCATTTCGATTGAATTTTTCTATTCAACGATTGCAAAATGTATTATTTATCCTGACGAAAACCTCTTGCAAAAACACCCAGAGGCAATATTTGATTGTTAGCAGAATTCAGCACCAATTCGCCTATTTCATAAGAATCGTCTGCTTGTTTATAGTAATTCAATAAATTACGCAGAATCAAGGCAGAAAAACCTAACGAATAAGTATTGATAATGAAAAAATGTTCTTTAGGGTCAAGCATTTCAAATACGCAAGCCAACAACTCATCAATGTCTCTTTCTAGCTTCCAGCTTTCTCCATTCGGACCGTGCCCGAAAGCCGGAGGATCCAAAATAATTCCATTGAACTTAATCTCTTTACGCGATGCTTTACGACTGTATTTCAATGCATCTTCCACCATCCAACGAATATCTTTCTGGCCCGAAATTTCCATGTTCTCTTTACCCCAAGAAACCACCTGCTTAATCGCATCTAAGTGAATAACGTCAGCACCCGCAGCCTTTGCAGCCAACGATGCGCCACCAGTGTACGCAAACATATTCAACACCTTTGGTTCGGGTGTTTTCATTTGTTTAATACACTTGTAAATGTAATCCCAATTGGCAGCTTGTTCAGGAAAAATACCAACGTGCTTGAACTTTGTTAGCCCTAAACGAAATTTGATATTTAACTCATCGTATGAAATTTTCCACTGATCGGGCATCTGTTTCAGCTTCTTCCATGTTCCTTGTGAACTCGAATCGGGAATGAACTTAACGTGAGCCATATGCTCCCATTTTTCGTAAGGCATAGCGCGTTTCCACACAGCTTGAGGCTCGGGACGAATAGTGATATACTGACCAAAGCGTTCTAACTTTTCATCGTTACCGCAATCGATTAACTCGTAATCTTTCCAATGTTGGGGACTTAAAATTTCCATGAAACAAAGATAAGTTTAATGTTTAAAGTTCAATGTTCAATGTTAGAAAAGCTATATTTGCAAGATGAGAAAAGTAAGAGTTAGATACGCACCAAGTCCAACCGGACCGCAGCACATAGGCGGAATACGTACCGCATTGTACAACTATCTTTTCGCCAAAAAACTAGGCGGAGATTTCATTTTACGCATTGAAGACACCGACCAAACAAGATATGTTGCCGATTCAGAACGCTATTTAATTGATGCGATCAAGTGGTGTGGATTCGATTTCGACGAAGGTGTTCATGTGGGCGGACCACACGCACCTTATCGCCAAAGCGAAAGAAAACA
>Ga0208960_1000316_pt1 | contig 27358 bp, 23 predicted proteins | sample GreLakmeON33MSRF_FD_187703 | JGI IMG/M metagenome (GOLD analysis project Ga0208960, IMG submission 187703) | Freshwater lentic microbial communities from great Laurentian Lakes, MI, USA - Great Lakes metaG ON33MSRF (SPAdes) | ecosystem: Environmental > Aquatic > Freshwater > Lake | place: Great... | reverse complement strand
GCACTTGGACGATGGATCGGCACAGAACTCACCACATGGCTCATCGCCGGGGCAGTGCTGGTGGTGCTGCTCTCGCTCGCCATGCCCTGGCCGGCGGCGACCGCCGTGGGTGGAGGCATCACTGTGGCCATTGCCATTGCCTCGTGGGTGCGCCGAAGCCGCCAGCGCATGGCCCGGCACCGCACCCTCGATGCCATCGACGACATGACGGGCGAGGAGTTTGAGGACTGGCTCGCGGTGCTGTTTCGCCGCGCGGGTTGGCACGTGCGCCATACCGCGACCACTGGGGACTTCGGTGCCGATCTGGTCATCTCACGTGACGGCGAAGACATGGTGGTGCAGGCCAAGCGCCAGGCCCGGCCGGTGGGCGTGGCGGCCGTGCAGCAGGCGGCGGCGGCGCGGCCGCACTACGACACCGACGGCGCCATGGTGGTGACCAATGCCGGATTCACGGCCCAGGCGATCACTCTTGCCGGGAGCGCCGACGTGGAACTGTGGGACCGCGACGACATCGCCCGGGAGCTCATTGACCCCCGTCGGGGCACCCCGCGAAACCCATAGCGACGGTGGCGATGGCCAAGGAATGGTCAACCCACGACAGTTCAACTTGCATCGCTGTTCGTGTTCTGCCTTACTCACTCAACCTTCCGCACGAGGACAGGAGACGAGATGGCCGCAATGACTGCAGAGACCCCGACGCACCCCGGTTCGCTTGACCAGATGCGTGACCGCGCAATCTCCGACTACCTCGCGGTATCGCGGAACGCTGGCGTGTACTCGAGCACCGCCGACTACATGGCGGCCGAAGAGCGCGCCTGGGAGCGCGTTGAGGCCGCAATGAAGCGCAGCAAGCGCGTGGCCGACTCCGCCCTCGCCTAGCAACAGCATCATCAGCTGAAGACAACGGCCCCGCCCCCGCGATCACGCGGGGGCGGGGCCGTTGTCATTCCGGGGCGTATAACAAGGCCGATACGCGCCCTCGGCGCCGCTCGGCCTTGTGTTGTCGTCGGTTTGACGTAAACTCCCCAATGATATGACGTCAGTTCGACGCAAAATCACCACGTCCCCCTCTCCGGCCATCGTCGTCGGTGGCGGGCTCGCGGGCATGTTCACCGCCCTGCGTATCGCGGCACACCGTGATGTGGTGCTGGTGACCAAGGGCGCCATCGGTGAGGGCAGCACCGCCTGGGCCCAGGGTGGAATCGCTGCAGCCGTCGGGGCCGACGACACCGTGGCTGCCCATGTGCTGGACACCCTCGAGGCCGGTGCAGGCCTGGTTGACCCCGACGTGGCCCGTGCGGTGTGTACCGACGGGCCTGCGCGCATCGCCGATCTGGCAGCGCTGGGTGTGACATTCGATCGCGTCGGCGATCACCTGGCCCTGGCGCGCGAGGGCGCACACTCGCGCTCGCGTGTGGTGCACGCCGGCGGTGATGCGACAGGACGCCACGTCGCCGGTGCACTGGTGGCCGCGGTCCGGGCCGAGCCACGCATCCGCGTCGCCGACCGCACCCGGGTCCTCGACCTCCTCACTGACGATCGCGGCATTCGAGGCGTCACACTCCGTGGCCCGGCCGGTGACGAGAGCCTCTGTACCCGTGTGGTCGTACTCGCCACTGGTGGGGCTGGTCATATGTTCAGTCGCACCACCAACCCACTGGGTGCGACGGCCGATGGACCCGCGCTCGCCCGCCGGGCCGGGGCCGCATTGGCCGACATGGAGATGGTGCAGTTCCACCCCACCGCACTCGCCGTGGGTGCGAGCCCGCTCCCTCTGGTCAGCGAGGCGGTGCGTGGTGCCGGTGGCGTGCTGCGCGATGTGCACGGCCGCGCCGTGATGGACGGCGTGCACCCCCTGGGTGATCTGGGCCCACGCGATGTCGTGGCCCGCGAGGTATGGCGCCGCGCCCGCGATACCGGCGCCGATGTGGTGATGGATCTCAGCCACCTGGACCCCGGCAAGGTGCACGCCCGCTTTCCCGCCGTCGCGGCGCTGTGCGCCGCACACGGCATCGACCTGGCGCGTGACCCGGTACCGGTGACTCCCGCAGCGCACTACGCCATGGGTGGCATTCTCTCTGACCTGGCGGGGCGCAGCACGGTTCCTGGCCTGTGGGCGGTGGGCGAGTGCGCGGCCACTGGCCTGCACGGGGCAAACCGGTTGGCATCCAACAGCCTGCTCGAGGCCGTGGCACTGGCCGAGCGGGCTGCCGCCGACGTCGTAGCTGGTGGTGGCCCGGCGCCCGGCCCGCGTGCTGAGCCAGTCGCGGCAATCACCGGTCATGCCGATGCAGAGCACGTACGCAATGAGGTAGGCCTGCTGATGTGGCACGGCTGTGGCCTAGAGCGCGACGCCCGTGAGCTCGGCAACACGCTCGATGCGCTCCACGCGGTACCGGCTCCCGCCGACCCCGAGGCCGCTGGCCTGCTGGAGATCGCACGGCTCACCGTGCGTGCCGCCGCAGAGCGCGACGAGAGCCGTGGCGCACACTTCCGCACCGACTTCACATCTGCCGACCCTGCCCGCGCACATCGCATCGCATGGGCGGGCGACCTTCCCCATCACCTCGACGCGGCCGGACATGGCCTCGCCACCACCATCACGGAGACAGCGTGAGCACCAGCGCACCGGCATGCAGCATTCCCCTGCCCGAGTCGACGGTTCCCGAGGCAGAGCTCATCGCCCGTGCCACGGCAGCCCGTGCGGCCCTCGGCGACCGCCTCGTCATCCTTGGCCACCACTACCAGAAGCATGAGGTCATCCGATTCGCCGACATCACCGGCGACTCGTTTCTGCTGGCCCGTCGGGGCGCCGAGGCGACCCAGGCGGATCTGGTGGTCTTTCTGGGCGTGTACTTCATGGCCGAGGCCGCGGACATCCTGTCCCAGCCGCACCAGCGCGTGATCCTTCCCGACCTGGGCGCGGGCTGCCACCTGGCCGAGTGCGCCGACATCTTCACGGTCAACGATGCGTGGCAGCAGATCACGGCACAGTTCCCCGACCGCACCATCGTGCCGCTCACCTATATGAACTCCGGTGCCGATCTGAAGGCCTTCGTGGGCCGCAACGGCGGTGCAGTGTGCACGTCGGGCAATGCCGAGCGCGCCTTCCGCTGGGCACGTGAGCAGGGCGACATGGTGTTCTTCTTCCCCGATGAGCACCTGGGCCGGAACACTGCATGCCGTCTGGGAATGCAGCCCGATGCGCCAGTGGTGTGGGATCCGCGGAAGCCCGAACTCGGCGGCATCACCGCCGATGCACTGGCAGCCAGCGAGATCGTGCTCTGGAAGGGCTTTTGCAATGTGCACACGGCCTTCACGGTGCGGCAGATCGACGAAGCCCGCGCAGCGCATCCCGGGCTGATGGTGATCGTGCACCCCGAGTGTCCGCGCCCCGTTGTTGAGGCCGCCGACGAGGACGGATCCACCGAATACATCATCCGGCGTCTCGCCGAGTTGCCGGCAGGGAGCGCCGTGGCCATCGGCACCGACTGGAATCTGGTCGACCGCCTGCGAATCCAGCATCCCGATAAGACGGTCTTCTGCCTGAACGAGAACCTGTGCCCGTGCGTGACCATGAACCGCATCACGCTTCCCAAGCTCACGTGGACACTCGAGAATCTGGCCGCCGGAGAGGTACCCAACGTCGTGAAGGTGGACGACGACATGGCGCGCGACGCGCGTCTTGCGCTCGACCGCATGCTCGCCCTCTGATGGATCTCGAGGCGCTGGTCAGCGCAGCGCTGGCCGAAGACCTGGGTGACCGTGGCGATGTGACGTCGCTGGTAACAATCCCCGAGGATGCCAGGGCACGCGGCCGGGTCGTGGCCCGGTCGGGCGGCGTGTTTGCGGGTCGCGCCTTTGGCGAGGAGGTGCTTCGCCAGATGGGAGTGGATGCCACCTGGCAGGCCGTGGACGGCACGGTGCTCTCGCCCGGCGAGCCTGTGATGGGCGTCGATGGCCCCGCCCGGGCGGTGCTCTCAGCCGAGCGCACGCTGCTGAACGGCATGTCACACCTGTCGGGCATCGCCACATACACCGCACAGTTCGTGAGGGCCGCCCGGCCCGCAGCGGTGCTTGATACCCGAAAGACCACGCCCGGCTGGCGAGTGCTTGAGAAGGCCGCAGTTACCGCCGGCGGGGGGACCAACCACCGGATGGGCCTGTTCGACATGGTGCTGGTGAAGGACAACCATCTCGCGATAGGCGGCATCGATCTGCAGGCGGCCGTGACGCGTGCGCGGGAGGAACTGCCCGGCGTACCGGTGGAGGTGGAGGCCGACGATCTGGCCGGCGTGCGCCTGGCGCTTAAGGTGGGTGCCGATCGGATCCTGCTGGACAACATGGATGAAGCGACCATGCGCGAGGCCGTGAACCTGTGTCGCGGGCGGGCGATCACCGAGGCATCGGGCGGGATGAACCTGGAGGGCGTGGCCCGGGCGGCCGACTGCGGCGTGGACTGCGTGAGCGTGGGGGCACTTACGCATTCCTCCCCCGCCCTCGACCTTGCGCTCGACCTCGACTGACGCCGCGCGCGCGGACCTTGCCCGCATGTTCAGCGCTGGCATCTTCGTCGTCGGAGCGCCACCGCAACCGGATTCCCTCGGGCCGACGGGAATCACCGGTAGGGTTTCGGTATGACCGAATCTGAGCAGTCCCCCGACCAGCCCGGCGGAGTCTCCCGCAAGCGTTTTTTGCAGGCAGGCGCTGCAGTCGCCGGATCCGTCTATCTAGGTGGCATGGCCACCAGCGCAGGCTCAGCGGCTGCGGCGGGACCGAGCGCCGTGCCTGTCGATTTCGGCGACATGAACGTCGTGATCTTCATGACCGACCAGGAGACCTATCACGACACCCTGTGGCCGAAGGGCTGGCTTGAGAAGAACCTGCCGGGCTATGCACAGATCACCAAGCACGGCATGAAGTTCGACAACGCGTACACCAACACGTGCGCGTGCTCGCCGGCACGTTCCACAATCATGAGTGGCTACTACCCGGCACAACACGGTGTGAAGTACGTGCTGGAGCACGACCTGTGGGGGCCGAACTACCCACAGGTGGACCTGCTGCCCGCGAACACGATGCCGAACATCGCAAGCGTCATGGCAGCCGCCGGCTACTACACCGTGTACAAGGGCAAGTGGCACTGCAGCAAGTACCCGCCTGCAACCGCGCCGACCCTGCCGCAGCCCCCGAGCCAGCAGAACGACCCCACCTACCCGCCAGACGTCAATCGGAGTAACTACCCGCCGAGCCCCATCACAGGCTCTGACCCGGTCGACATGCTTGAGCCCTACGGATGGAACCGCTGGAACGCACCTGATGCCGGCGCCAATCAGGCCATCGATCAGATGGGTGGTGGCATCGCCAACCACGACGGCCGGATCATGGCCTCGCGTGGTCCAGTTGAGGTGGGCGGCGAGGGCGTGCTCGATTTCATCAGGAACTGGCCGGAGATCAAGAAGAGCCTCCCCGCGAACCAGCAGAAATTCTGTCTCGTCATCTCGCTGGTGAATCCGCACGACGTACTGGCGTACCCCCGCCGGTATGCAGCCGGCGGCTACAGCAACAAGTGGTTGCAGGGCGACATGAAGCTGCCGGACACGGTGGCGGAGCGCCTTGTGACCAAACCGAAGGCGCAGGCCATCTTCAAGGCGCTCGTGGCCAGCGGTACCGGCCCGCTCCCCAGCACCAAGGCCAAGATCAACTACCTCAACTTCTACGCCAACCTCATGAAGGTGTCGGACAACTACCTCACCAACGTGCTCGCAGCAATGCGGGCAGTGGGGTACGACGCCAAGGAGCCGGCCAACTCGCAGTTCGGGCTGCTGGGCGAGACCCTCGTAATCCGCACTGCAGACCACGGCGAGGTGGGGCTCACCCACGGCGGGCAGCGCCAGAAGTGGTTCAACATGTACGAAGAGACCATCAACATCCCGTTGATCTTCTCCAATCCGATCGCGTGGCCGAAGCCCGTGTCGAGCAAGGCGCTGGTGTCGCACGTTGACCTACTGCCCACGCTCGCGAATCTCGTTGGCGCGCCCGCGCGTGCGCGGACCCAGTGGCCAGGCAAGGACTACTCGTCGCTGCTTCGCAACCCGAAGGCCACGCCGGTACAGGACTACATCGTCTTCACCAATGACGACTTCCAGGCGGCATCGCAGAACATGTTCGTGCCGCCGCCCAACCACATTCTCGGTATCCGCGAGACGCGGTGGAAGTTGGCCAAGTACTACGACATCAATAATCAGGTGGAGCCTGAGTACGAGATGTACGACCTCGTGCGCGACCCAAACGAGACCACGAACCTCACGTTCAAGCGCTACAAGCGCAATGCCGTTCAGGAGAGGAACTTCCAGCGGCTGAAGGCGAAGCTCGATGAGATCGAGGAGACGCTGCTGCAGCCCATCCCTGGCGTGACACCGACGTGCCCCATGCCCCCGGCCGGTTGGGGCAACCTCGGGCCCGGCCAAAAAAGCACCGGGCGTGGCTGGACCGGAGGCTGACTGACGCCGCGCCACCGCACCCCGGGGATGAACCCCGGGGTGCGGTGGCGGTCGTGCGTACTACTTGCCGTCCCTGACCCGGACGAGCCCGGGCAGAACGCCCACGAACCCATCGCCATTCGGCGCGATGTACAGCGAGGCGTAGCTGTTGTTGAACAGCGGCCCCTTACCCACCAGCCGGCTGTAGACCTCCTTGCCGGATCGGAAGTCCACGGCCGTCCAGTACCAGCCGGTGGTGTTCTTGCGGTGGGTGTAGGTGTAGATGAGCCCCGTCTTCGCCGAGACCTTCGACACCACACTCGGAACGACCACCTTGGTGTTGGTCCACTTGGTCGTGCACGTGCCATCCGACGCCACATCAATGCGCGTCATCCCGGGCACAACCTTGTTGGCATCGGTGAGAGGGTCGGTGAAGCCGTAGTTGTTTTCGGCGATCAGCGAGTTGCCCACCGAGATGAGCGAGTTCTCCGTGGCGCTCGCGCCCTTTCCGAACACCGGCACCTTGCACACCTCGGCGCCCGTGGCGTTGTTGTACACCACCACGTTCTCGGGGTCAGAGTTGTCGACGATGGCCACACGCTTGCCCGGCATGATCGTGGGCGTGGTGCCCGACCCGGCGCTCTTCTGACCAGACTTCACCGTATTGGTGTTGTCGTACCCCGTCCGCCAAGTGACGGTGGGCAGGCCGTTGACTGACTGGAACCGGTACATCGCCTGGGTGCTCACGATGTACACGCCGCCGCTCTCATCCATGGCAAATGAATTGCCAATGCCCTCAGCGAGCGTGGCGGGCGCGGGCGGGGTCCCCTGTCCGGCGATCGGGTTCGCGACCACCCCGGTGAGCTTCGTCACCTGCACCAGCGGCTGGTTCTCTGCCGGGCTGTGGTTGACCACCCCAACTACGCCGAGCTTGGTGGCAAACCAGATGTTGCCATTCGAGTCCGGAAGCGCTGACTGGATGGAATCGTCGATCGCACCGATGAACCCGCTGAGGTCGATGTCATACATCACCTTGAAGAACGTGATGCCGCGGGTGGTCACCGGCTTGTAGGTGATGAGGTGCTGGGTGGCCGTCGACACCACTGCCTGCCCCTTGTTATCGAGATAGAAGTACCCGCCTGCCAGATCGGTGTAGCCGCCACCAGACGGAGTGGCCGGCGCCGGGTAGTCGGGCAGTGCAGGCAGCTCGGCCTGCGTGATGATCTTCAGCGTGTTCGGGTCCATGAGCGTAAGGAACGCGCTTGTGAATGGCAGTACGCAGATCGCCACGATCTGGCCCTTGGCGTTGAACGTGATGCTCGCGCATTCACCACCCATACTCTTGAACGTGACATTCATGTTCCTGCCGAGCGGACCGGCCCACCGGTACGTGTCGCTCATAAAGGTGTCGTTGTGGATGTTCGACTTGCCAGCGGGCGCCATGAATGGATTCACGGGCGCAGGTGGGACAAGCACCGGCTTGGCAACCGCAGGGCGCCCCGTAAACGTGGGGGTGGATGCCGAGGCAGCAGTTGGCAGCGCCACGCAGAGCGCGGCGGCTGCCACCCAGGCCGGACGACGGATACGGGGCATGCGGGTCCTTTCGGGAGGAATAAAAGACAGGAAATGGATAGGAGGACTGTAACCCCGGGGAGGTCAGAGCGGGGTCCTCGACGGGTCGATCGACGGAGGGCAAGTGTCGCAGGTTTCCACGTGGCAACAACTCCGCGGGCCTCACCGCTGAAGCGGGCGTATCCTCAGACTTCGAAGTGTCACCAACGGGCCCCACAATTCAGATCGTCCTACCGGTACTCGGCGAGTCCGTGACCGAAGGCACCGTGATCGAGTGGAGGAAGTCCGTTGGGGACTCCGTGGATGAGGGCGAGACCCTCCTCGAAGTGACCACCGACAAGGTGGACGTGGAGATCCCGGCTCCTGCCGCAGGTGTGCTCACGGCCATTGCGGCCGACGCCGGTACCGTGGTGGAAGTCGGCCAGTTGCTGGGCGAGATGGCCAACGGTGTTGGTGCATCAGCGCCCGCCGAGGTGACGCCTGCTGCGCCGACTGCGCCTGCGCCTGCGGCTGCGGCTGCGGCTGCGGCTGCGGCTGCGGCGCCGGCAGTCGCCGCGCCCCCGCCGCTTCGCGACGTGGCAGCATCGCCCATCGCCCGCCGCGTGGCATTTGAGAAGGGCGTTGACCTCGGGGGCGTCGCCGGCACGGGGCCCGGCGGTCTGATCCGCCGCGGCGACGTGGAGAACGCGGGCAAGGGGGGCGGTCCTGCCGACCCGGCACCGCCGGCAGGCGAGGAACTGGTGCGGCTCACCGGCCCCGCCGCGGCACTGGCCGACTACATGGACGAGAGCCGGTCCATTCCCACCGCCACGACCTTCCGCACCATCTCGGTGCAGATGCTCGACGCGGAGCGCAAGCGCCTGAATGAGGCGCTGTCGGTGGCGGGTGGCGGCAAGTTGTCGTTTACGCACATCATCGCCTGGGCCATCATCCGCGCCGTCGGCCTGACGCCCGGAATGGCCACCGCATTCGCGCGGGTTGAGGGCAAGCCGCACAAGGTGCCGCGCGACACCGTCAATCTGGGGATCGCCGTCGACGTGGAGCGCAAGGACGGCAGCCGATCGCTGCTGGTGCCGGTCATCCGCGACTGCGCCGCGCTGGGCTTCCAAGGATTCCGGGCTGCGTTCGATGATCTCATCCAGCGCTCGCGCGTGGGCAAGATCACCCCGGATGAGCTGCGTGGTGCGGGAGTGACACTCACCAATCCCGGTGGGTTCGGCACCAACGCATCCGTGCCGCGCCTCATGAGCGGACAGGGCACCATCGTGGCCACCGGCGGCATCACGTGGCCGCCCGGTATGGAGGGTGTGCCAGACGAGCTGCTGCGGGTGTGGGGCGTGTCGAAGGTGATGACGGTGACCTCCACCTACGACCACCGGGTCATCCAGGGGGCTGAGAGCGGCGCATTCCTTCGCGACATCGCCACCCTGCTCGCCGGTGGCCAGGGCTTTTATGACGAGATCCGCGCTGCGCTGAGCCTGCCGGCTGCCCTGCCGCTGGTGTTTGAGGCATCGGCGGAGGCACCCACGGCCGCGCCGGCGCTCGAGGCCACCGCCGATGAAGCCACGCTGCGCGCCCTGGCGGGCGCCATGTCGCTGCTGCGCTCATTCCGTACCTACGGCCATCTGGCCGCGCATCTGGATCCGCTTGGATCACCACCGCCGGGTGATCCGTCGCTCGACCCCGCATGGGTGGGCCTGACCCCCGAGATGATGCACGCGGTACCGGCATCGCTCCTTGGCGTCGCGGTGCCCGGCACCACATTCGCTGAGACCTTTCCCGCGCTGAAATCCACGTACTGCAGCACCATCGCCTACGAAATTGAACATATTTCGGACCACGACCAACGCCAGTGGCTGCGTGAGTTCATCGAATCGGGGCAGGTGCGCGAGGCATTGCCACGCGATGAACGCAGGGGTCTGCTCGAGCGGCTGGTGAACGTTGAGGTGTTCGAACGGTTCCTGCGCCGCACCTACCTCGGACAGAAGACCTTCTCGCTCGAAGGCTGCGATGCCCTCATCCCGATCATGGATGAGACCATCGAGCGTCTGGCCGATGTCGGTGTTCCCGAGGTGATCATCGGAATGGCCCACCGCGGCCGCCTTGCGAGCATCACGCACACCGTTGGCCGCCCACCCGAGTCGATCTTGGCCGAGTTTGAGGGCCACATGGAAGCCGCAGGGCCCGAACACGACGAAGGTGAGCCGTATGCGGCGGCCGGCGACGTGAAGTACCACTTGGGTGCCGAGGGAACGTTCACATCGCGAGCCGGTCGATCGGTACAGGTAACGCTGGCGGCCAACCCGAGCCACCTCGAGCAGGTCAACGCCGTGGCCGAGGGCCGCACCCGCGCCAAGCAGACGCTGCGATCTGAGGGCACGGCAACGCACGATCCCGACCGCGCGGTGGCGCTGGTGGTGCACGGCGACGCAGCATTCCCGGGGCAGGGCGTGGTGGCCGAGACGCTCAACCTGCAGGGGCTCGTCGGGTACTCAACCGGCGGCACGATCCATGTGATCGTCAACAACCAGGTGGGCTTCACCACCGACCCCGAGGACAGCCGCTCCACCCGGTATGCCAGCGACATGGCCAAGGGCTTCGACATGCCCATCGTGCACGTGAACGCCGACGACATTGACGCCTGTATCTCGGCCGTGCGTCTGGCCACCGAGTTCCGTGCGCGCTTCCGCCACGACGTGCTCATCGACCTCATCGGTTACCGCCGTCTGGGCCACAACGAGCTGGACGAGCCCGCCTACACGCAGCCGGTGATGGCGCGCACCATCAAGGACCACCCCACCGTCGCGCGGATCTTCGGAGACCGCCTCATCGCCGACGGCATCATCTCCGACGACGACTACGCATCAATGGTGCAGGCTGCCGAGGATCGGATGTCGGCTGCGCACAAGCGCACGCAGTCGGGTCTGGAGCAGGGGTCCGATCAGGATTCCACACGCGACAAGCGCCGTCAGACGCGCACCAAGTCGATCAAGACCGCGGTGAGCGCTGCCTCGCTGCGCAGCCTCAACGAGCAACTGCATATCGCACCCGATGGATTCACAATCCACGCCAAGCTCACGCCGCAGATGGATCGCCGCCGAAGCGGGTTGGGCGAGGACGACGCCATCAACTGGGCCCACGCCGAGGCCCTCGCATTCGCATCGCTGATCACCGATGGCGTGCCAATCCGCCTCACCGGCCAGGACGTGGCCCGCGGCACCTTCAGTCAGCGCCATCTCGAGATGCACGAGGTGAGCGACGGGGTTGGCTACGCGCCGCACAAGGGCCACACCTACGTGCCCATGCAGCACCTGCTGCGGGCGAAGGCATCATTTGAACTCCACAACAGTCCGCTGTCGGAGGCTGCGTGCATGGGCTTCGAATATGGCTACTCCACGCAAGCACCGGAGACGCTCGTGCTGTGGGAGGCCCAGTACGGCGACTTCGCCAACGGCGCCCAGATGATGATCGACCAGTTCATCTCCACCGGCGAGGCCAAGTGGGGCGTGCGATCGCGTCTCACGCTGCTGCTGCCCCACGGCTACGAGGGAAATGGGCCTGAGCACTCATCTGCTCGCCCAGAGCGGTTCCTGCGGCTGGCAGCCGAGGGCAATATGCGAATCGCCAACTGCTCGACGGCCGACAACTACTTCCATCTGATCAGGCGCCAAGGCCTGCTCGATGAGATCCGACCGCTCGTGGTGTTCACCCCCAAGAGTCTGCTGCGTGCCAAGGCGGCCTCGTGCAGCATGAATGACCTCACCAAGGGGCACTTCGAGCCGGTCATCGACGATCCGCGCGTGACCGACCGCGCGAAGGTGACCCGCCTGGTGCTGTGCACCGGCAAGATCTTCCACGAGATCGACGGCCATGCCGACCGCGGCGCGCACCCCGAGTTGGCCATCGGCCGCATTGAACAGCTGTACCCGTTCCCACGCGAAGAGCTCGTGGCGCTCTACGAGAGCTACCCCAACCTTGAAACCGTGCAGTGGGTACAGGAAGAGCCGCGCAACATGGGCGCGTGGTCATTCATCACCCGTCGTCTCGAGCGCCTTCTGCCCATTGACGAGGTGGGATACGTCGGCCGCCCCGCCCGCGCGTCGGTGAGCGAGGGATACCCGCAGACACACCAGCTCGAGCAGCAGCGCGTACTCGAAGATGCCCTCGCGGGCAGGGAGATGACCTTCAAATGAGTGATGGACCTCGCGTGGTCGTTCTTGGCGGAGGCCCCGGCGGCGACGTCGCCGCACTCCGTGCAGCCCAGATGGGCGCGCAGGTCACGCTGGTCGAGCGGGCGGAGCTCGGGGGCACCTGCCTCAACTGGGGCTGCATTCCCACCAAGGCCCTACTGGCCGCGGCCGACCTGCTGCGAAAGATCCGCGAGGCAAAGGACTTCGGGATCCTCGTGGGCGAGGTGGGCTACGACTTCGCCGCGATGATGGCCCGCAAGGAGGACATCGTCACCACGATGCGCGGCGGCGTGCAGGGCGCATGCGAGCGCAAGGGCGTCACCGTGCTGAAAGGCCAGGGCGTAATCGATGGTGACGCCGTGGTGGTCGATGGCACGCGCGTCGAGTACGACCATCTGGTGGTGGCCACGGGCACCGAGCCGGCCGGCCTGCCCGGCATCGACATGGACCACCCCGCGGTGCTCACCAGCAACGACATCCTCGTGATGCCCGAGGTGCCCGAGACGCTGCTCATCCTGGGCGCAGGGGTCATTGGCTGCGAGTTCGCCAGCCTGTTCCAGCCGCTGGGCGTCAAGGTGACGATGGTGGAGATGCTGCCGCGGATTCTCGCCGGTATCGACAACCGCACCGCCAAACAGTTTCAGAAGTACCTCGCGAAGGATGGCGCCGAGATCCACCTGAGTCGCCGCCTCGAGGAGGTCACGTCGTACTCCGACGCGGGTGTCACCGTAAAGCTGGACGACGGCACCGAGATCTCCGCCGAGAAGATGCTCATCTCAATCGGTCGCAAGCCCCAGACCCGCGATATCGGGCTGGAGGCGGCGGGCGTGGTGGTGAACGAGCGCGGTCACATTGAGGTTGACGAGTTCCTCCGCACGGCGAACCCGAAGGTGTGGGCTGTGGGTGACTGCGTCGGTGGAATGCAACTGGCCCACTTGGCATCTGCCGAGGGCGCCCGTGCCGCCGAGAACATCCTGGGCCCACATCAGGTGCCGATGGATCGCACTGTGGTTCCCTCCTGCATCTACACGCACCCCGAGATCGCCACGGTGGGTCTGAATCGTGACACCGCCGAGGAGCAGGGCCTCAAGATCAAGGTGGGGCAGGCCCGCTTTGCCGGGTCGGGCAAGGCGCTCGGCGAGGGCGAGAGCGACGGGTTCGCCCAGCTCATCGCCGATGCCGATACGGACCTGCTGCTGGGCGCCACCATCATGGGGGCACACGCCGTGGAGATGATCCACGAGGTGGGCGTGGCAATCAGCGACGGCTACACCATGCGCGACCTGGGCGAGATTATTCACGCCCATCCCACCATCAGCGAGATGGTGATGGATGCCGCCCAGCAGGGTGGGGGCGTGGCGCCCTACCTGTCGTAGGCCCCATGCGCGTCGTCCGGCCGGGTCCGCAGTCGGTGCCGGATGCGCTGGCCCTGTCGTTGCGGATGCTGGCCGATGCAGAGTGCCCGGCGCTGGTGGTGCACCAGGTGGCTCCCTCTGCGATCACCTGCGGACGGGCGCAGATGAAGACCGTGGACACTGACGCCATCGCCGGGTCGGGGCTGAAACTGGTGCCGCGCGCATCGGGTGGCGGCCCGGTGCTGTGGGATAACGATCTCATCGCCATCGACGTGATCCTCCCCCACGGTGACCCGCGCCTGCCTGACGATATTGTGGCCGCCTACCGCTGGGTTGGCGAGGCGGTGGCATCAGCACTCCAGGGCATCGGCATCCCGGATGCACGGTCCGTACCGCCCGACGAGGCGCGCGAATGGCCAGTGGGTGCCTCATCGGGCCTGTGCTTCGGCGGCCTCTCCCCCTGGGAGGTGGTGGTGGGCGACCGCAAGGTGCTCGGGCTCTCACAGGTGCGGAAGCGGGCGGGGGCCATCATTCAGGTGGGCGTGCCGATGCGCCTCAACGCCGTGCGCCTTCTGCAGGCGGTGGGTGCGCCGGAGGGCGCGGCAGATGACATGGCTGCCCGCACCGCCGGTGTGGCCGATCTGATCCCGGGAATTACGCCAGAGCACGTCACCGATCACCTACTCACCGAACTGATCCGCTCCGCGATATAGCCCGGATGCACGGCTAGGTTCGGGCGTCAATCACGGGCACGTCGTAGTTTCGAAGCGCGGCGTCGGGAGTGAGCAGTACCAGTCCCTCGACCTGCGCCTGCGCAACAAGCAGGCGATCGAATGGGTCGCGGTGGTGCACGGGCAGCGCACCAGCCACGTGCCCGTGCCGAGCAGACACCGGCAACTCCTCAAACAACCCCTGCTCCATCCACCACTCCACATCTGACCCACGCCGGTGGTCGATGTCGGCGTCAGGGACCGGACCGAACTTGCCGATCGTCCGTTTGATTGAGATTTCCCAACTCGTAACTGCGCTGACGAAGATCGCGTTTCCCTGCTCCTCAATGGCTGCGGCGGCCTGCGGGCCAAGTGCGGCATGGCCACCGGCCCACCAGATGAGGGTGGACGTGTCCATGAGCATCCTCACTCTGCGTCGCCATAAATCAGCGCCTCAAGCTCGGGCATCGGGGCATCGAAGTCGTCCGCGATCCAGATCATCCCTCGCGCGAATCCGCCCTTGCGGCGACGCGGTGGCTCGACATACGGGACGATCCTCGCCACTGGGGATCCGTTGTTCTCGACCACCACGTCGTCGCCGTCATTCGCCTGACGGACCAGACGCGAGAAGTTGGTCTTCGCCTCGTGCATTCCCACCGTGATACGCATGCGGGTCTTCTCCTTCTTCAGTATGGACTAACCCTAGTCCACACGTATCTCCCACATCCAACCGGCGCAGGCAGGTCGCCCCGGGGCGACCGCTAACTTCACCCCCGTGAGTTCATCTCCACGAGGACGGCGCCCGCCGCCCAGGAATCCTCGGCGACGCAGACGCAGGCGGCGCGGCAACCCGCTGGTAATGATCAGCCTCCTTATCCTCGTGGTGATTCTGGCCGTCGTCGCCTACTCGGGCGGCGACGAGTCCCCGGCGCCGTCAACAGCCGATGCCGCACCCGCTGCCAGAGCCCCCACGGCAGAGAGCGCGGCGCCTCTGCAGGGCACCGCGAATGTGACCATCACCTCGGTCGGCGACGTGGTGATGGGCACGCCCGAGTTCGGGCTGCCGCCGGCAGGCGGATCAACCCTCTTCAGTTCGGTGGCGCCGCTACTGAAGGGCGACGTGGTATTCGGCAATCTCGAAGAAGCTCTGGCGACCGGCCCGGGGTCGAAGTGCGGCGGCCCGAGCGGTGGCGGGTGCTATGCATTTGCCAGCCCGCCCTCGTACGCACGCAACCTCAAGGCTGCGGGCTTCACCGTGATGGGCATCGCCAACAACCATGCGCTCGACTGGGGCACGAGCGGGCAGCGCAGCACCGTGGCCGCGCTTGATTCGCAGGGAATCCTCCACGCCGGACGGCCCGGTGAGATCGCCGTGCAGAAGTTGCCGGGGGGCGGATCGGTGGCCATCATCTCGGTGGCGCCCTACTCGTGGTCGCAGAACGCCCTGAACATTCGCTCCACCGTGGCCCTGGTACGCAAGGCCACGACGATGGCACCCATCGTGATGGTGAACATGCACGTGGGCGCCGAGGGTTCAGGCGCCACCCATGTGCCACAGGGCGGTGAGACCTTCCTCGGCGAAAACCGCGGTAACTCGCGTGCGCTTGCACGCGCCATGGTCGATGCCGGGGCCGATCTGGTGGTTGGCCAAGGCCCCCATGTGCTGCGCGGCATGGAGTTCCGCAACGGGCGGCTCATCGCCTACAGCCTCGGAAACTTCTTGGGCTACAAGACGTTCTCGGTGGGTGGGGTCAGCGGCCAGAGCGGTGTGCTCGCAGTGAGCCTCGCGCCCGACGGCGCGTTTACCACCGCACGCTTCTCCCCCACCACGCTCTCCGGGGACGGCGTGCCGTCACCCGGTGGATCGGGCATCTCGATCATTCAGTCGCTGTCGCAACAGGACTTTGGCCGGACGGCAGCACGTATCTCATCCAGCGGTGACATCACTCCACCGCGCTGACCACACGAAAGGCACCCTATGTCCATGCCCGCACGTCTTGCAGCAGTACTTGCCCTCGCCGCCGTACCGGTCATCGTCCTCACCGGATGCTCATCCGACAGCACGACCACCGTCACCGATACCGCGACCACCACCGTGACAACTCCTGCTGCAGACACCACGACGGCCGCCGTGACCACGACGACGGCCAGCACGGTCACCGAGGCGAGCGCACCCACCCGGTGCGCCAATGGCGATCTCGACGTGACCCTGGGCCAGGGCCAGGCGGGAGCGGGGTCGGCCGAGGTCGTCGTCGTTCTCACCAACAATGGCATGGGGCCGCCATGCACGCTGGGGGGCTACCCCGGCATGGCGTTCTACGCCGCGAACGGCACCGAGCTCGCTGGCACTGTCAAGCGGGGCGGCACCACGCTGTTCACCGACCCGGGCCCCAGCACACTGACGCTCGCACCCAATGGCTCGGTGTCGTACAGCGTGGGATTCACCAGTGCACAGAGCGATGGCTGCGAGAACACCGGCGATGTGATGGTGACTCCCCCCGGCGCCACGCAGTCGATCAAGGTGACCACCACGGGGCAGAACACGATCACCGTGTGCGAGGGGCAGCCGATCACGGTCTCGGCGCTGGTGCAGGGCAGCGGCGGCGCGCCCCAGTAGGCCCGGCTACTGCAGGGCGTCGTCGAGTGGACCACCCACCGGCGGCGTCCTGCCGCTGACGCCGGCGACCAGCACCGCTGGGCCGGCATCCGAGCGCTGAATCAGGTCATGCATGGCCTCATCAAGATCTGCAGGGTCGTCAACGCGCGTCGTGCTGGCGCCAAAGCCATGGCAGATCTCTGCCACGTCGATTCTCGGGGAGTCGAGCGCGAGACCCGGCCAACCGCCATCTGGCACGCCCGTAAGGCCTTCCATACCTGCGCGCAGAATCTCGTACCCGGAGTTGTCGCCCACCACGAGGGCGAGCCGCGAACCCTCTGACGCCGCTGTCCACAGCGCATGTACCCCGAACATGAGTGAGCCATCCCCCTGAATGCACACCACGCGGCGAGATGGATCGGCAATGGAGGCACCCACCGCCGCCGGGAGCCCCCATCCCAGGGCACTCCCCCGGTGCCACAGACACGAACCCGGCCGCCGTGAACCCAGCGCCGTACGCAGATCGCGAGTTGAGGTGAGGCCCTCGTCCACAACCAGATCGTCGGCCTGCACCCCTGATGCGATGGCCTGCGACAGCCGGGCACCGGTGATCGAATCACCTGCGGCATCGGCGCGCGCGATGTAGGCGGCCGCTTCCGCACTGCGTGCCCTGGCCACCCGTTGTGCCACGGCGCCGTGGCGGGAAGGGTTCGCCGGTAGCCGTGCGCCAAGGGCCTCGAGCACCGCGAGCGGGTCAGCCACCATGCCCACCTCGGGTGCATAGGTGCGCCCTATTTCGCGGGGGTCGACATCCGCATGGATGAGCCGAACGCCATCGGGCAGCGGCGAACCCGGACTCCAGCCGAACAGCCGGAATACCGGCATGCCGAGGGCGAGGACCACGTCGTATGGCTCGAGGGTGCCCCGGATCCCGGCGGCAAACCGCGGCACGGTGCCCGCCCACATGGGGTCATCGGTGGCCATGGGCACCATGGCGCCAAATGGCTCCCCCATCACGGGGGCACCGATTCGCGACGCGAACGCCGACAGCGCATCGCATGCCCCGGCGTGCGTGACGCCATCGCCCGCAAGGATGATGGGATTGGTGGCTCGTGCAAGCAACGCGGCGGCGGCATCGAGCGCGGCGGGATCCGGCGCGGGCAGTGCACGGCCCGCGCCGGGCGGGACGGCCAGCGCGGGGCTCGCGCCTGCTTGCGATTCGAGCGGGATGCTCAATACCGCCGGGCCCATTGGGGGCCCGAGCGCAGCCGCCACGGCGCGTGACAGTGCGTTTCCGAGATCCGCGGGGTCATGCACCTCCTCGGCGTGGGCTGCGATCGGGGCCACCATGGCCACGATCTCGCCGCCCAGGAATGGTGCGCCGGGGAGCATCGCCGACAACTGCTGACCCACGATCACCAGCAGGGGCACCCGCGACCGGGCGGCGTTCAGCACGCCCGACATTGCGTTGGCCATGCCCGGCTGCACGTGCACCAGCGCCACGCCCAGTTGCCCGGACGACTGCGCGTAGCCATCGGCCATTCCCATGACCGTTGCCTCGGTGAGCCCCAGAATGAATCTCGGCTGCCCCGGAGCGGCCAGCGCATCCATCAACGGCAGCTCGGTGCTGCCGGGATTGCCGAAGATCACCGTGACGCCCTGCTCGGACAGGGCCTGGAGCAGGGCGTCAGATCCGGTCATCGGCTTAGCGGCTGCTGCCGCCTCCCCCGAAGATCTGAAGGAAGAACAGGAACACGTTGAAGATGTCGAGGAAAATACCGAGCGCGATCGGTACCGCGACGTTGCCAGTGGTGCTGCGCTTCAGGCGCTGGAAGTCGAAGGCGGTCCAGAAGGCGAAGATGACCAGACCGAGGATGGCCCAGATCATCTGGCCACCGGGGATCTGGACGAAGATCATCACGATGCCGAACACGATGAGGCCGATAAGCGCCCAGAAGAAGAACCGCACGTAGGGTGCGAGGTCGCGTCGGGTGGCATAGCCCCAGGCGCCGAAGCCGGCGATGAACAGCGCAGTCGCGCCAGCCGCCTGCCACAGCACCTGTGCGCCGTTGGCAGCCACGTAATAGTTGAGCGTGGGCCCCACCGCGAGGCCGAGCACAAGGCCGACTGCAAACAGCAGCGCCATGCCGAGGGCGCCACTCTGCCTCTTGATGAATCCGCTCGCGAGGATCATTCCCAACGCCACGATCCAGAAGATGATGCCGATACCCGAGCTCAGATCCTTGCCGATAAAGGCCCCGAGCGCGGTAAATGCGCAGGTGACACCAACCAAGAACATGACGCGCGAAAAGAGGATCTTCTGCGTGACCTTCTCGAGTTCCACTGCCTGGGCCCGCCCGGCGGCCGTCGCCCGGTCGTACCAGCCTGTCTCAGGGGTGTTCTCGGCCATGCGGCCTCTCCTATCCGTCGATCAGCGGGGCCATGCTGAGGCCCGCGCCCTTGAGCTGCTCCCAGATGAGTTCCGCACGCTCCTCATCGCCCCGCCACACCGTGGCCTGCCCCTTCTTGTGGATGGTATTTGCGAACACCATCCCCTTGGCGTAGTCCACGTCGGGCACGAACTGCGACAGGATCGTCGCCACGCCCTCAAAGGTGTTGTGGCTGTCGTTCAACACGATCACCGTCAAGGGGCGGTCGAGCCCGGAACCCGGACCGTCGCCGGTCTCCGCCGGGGATACGCGCGGTGGCGTGAGGACATCTGAACCCACGGCGGGGATGATAGCCCGCGCGATACCGGCGCGGCATGCCCTCGGGCCAGGTTTTCATGGGCCGACCGCGTGCGGCGAGGTCGCATTCAGCGTGCAGACGGTGCATCATCCCGGAGCTCGGCGATATGAGCAGCGATGGAACGATGGGGCCTTCGCACCGAATTCCGTGGCGTTGAGACAGGTGATTGATGCCGGATATGAAGACCAATGGGCCCTCGTTCAACACCGCCCGGCTCGAGACGTTCTCGGACGCCGTCATGGCCGTTGCCATCACGTTGATGGTGCTGCGTATTGATCCGCCGCAGACGAGCCCGGGACAGTCACTCGGTCAGGCATTCGTGCAGGTCACGCTGCCCGCAATCATCTACTTCCTCATCACCTTCGCGGTGATCGTCATCTTCTGGACGCACCACCACGACCTGTTCATCCGCCTTCCCGAGTTCACCCCAATTCGCCCCTTCTTGCTGAATATGGGTTTTCTGGCCATGATCTGTCTCGTGCCCTTTGGGCTGGAGTTCTTCAGCACGCAGAGCAGCTCGTACGTCACCGTGTCGGTGTACGCCGGGCTCATGGCACTGGCCGCCTTCTTCCTCGGATCCCTGGCGTGGCAGGTCACGGGACACTGGCCCGCCGGGGCCATCATCAGCATCATCGTGTTTCTGCTGGCAATTCCATTCGCCGCTCTGCTTGGCGGCTGGTGCCTTCTCGTCTGGGGGATTAACCATCCCGTCCAGCGCATATGGAACGCACGGCACCCGGACGTTGACGCGAGCCCCTAGGGGAATGCGGATGCAGGGTGCTGGCGCTCGGCGTCATCCCCCCTGCGGCGCTGGTGCAGCTCGGCACTCATTTCGCCACCGATAAGGATGGTGAGCCCTGTGAGATAGAGAAACACCAGGTAGATGACCACCACACCCAGGCTGCCGTAGACGCGGTTGTACGAACCAAAGTTATCGACGTACAGGCGAAAGAGGTTGGCCACGATCAGCCACCCGGCCACTCCCACCACCGCGCCCGGCACCACCTCGCGCCACCGCACGCCATCCTCGTTGGGGGCGAACCGGTACAGCAGTACCAGGAACACCCAGAAGATCAGTGCCGCCGTCACAGCGACCAGTAGCTGAGCGGTGACCGTGCCCAGTCCAGCTGCGTTCACCTGCTCGAACACCCACGTGATGACCACCGGGCCAAGCACCGCCATGATCGTGGTGAGGGCAAATACCACCGCGGTGATAGCCGCAAGCCCAAGCGCCCGGGCCTTTCCCTGCACCCACGGGCGGTGCGCCCGCCCCAGGGCGTCGTCGAGCCCATCGGTGATCGACCCGGTGACATTGCCGGCAAGCCACAGGCCGGCGATCAGTCCGATTGCCAGGAAGATGGCCGACTGGGAGGTGCTGGCCGATGCGGCCTGCAGAAGGCTGTCCAGGAAGTCGGCGACCTGGTCGGGGATGGTGCCCCGTGTGCGGTCAATCAGCTCGGCGTAGTCGGATGGGCTTGCGATGAGTCCGAGCACCGATACCAGCACGAACATGAATGGGATGGATGCCAGAAAAGCCACGTAAGCGAATTGGCTGGCACGGGCCATCTGGCCATGACGGGCCACCCGTGCGGTCACGGCAACCGTAAGGGCCCACAGCGCCCCCAGGCCACTGGACACCCGGTCGGCCACCGACGGACCTACCGCGACTGCGACAGCAGCACGGCCAGGTCGGCGTACGACAGGCCGTCGGACTGCTCGGGAAGACCCAGATCGTGGTCGAGCGCGGTCGCCAGGGCCCGGGCGCGCGACAGAACCGCGTCATGCACGGGCTGCCCGGGGGCGGCATCGGCGATGCGCTTGGCCTCGTTGCGCAGCTGGTTCAGATCGGCCGCCGGTGAGTTGAACACCGGCTTCTCGGCCGGGGTCCATGTGGGTGCATCGGTGAGTGCTTCGTTCTCAGTGGTCACGTGGTCCACCTTATCGCGCGCTGGGGGTCAGGCGTCATCCCTCGGGCTCGGTGCCGGACGGGGCGCCGCCAGATCCATCAGGGCCGTCTGGCTCGCGAACGCCGCGATGCCCTCATCGGGGTGGCGCCGCGCCCATACCCCATCCGGCTGCAGCACCCATGCATTGGCGGTATCGGCCAGCATCAGGTCGATCAGTGCCACCATCTCATCGGCCAGCACCGGGTCCTGTATCGGCGTGATGAGCTCAACCCGGTCATCGAGATTGCGTGCCATGAAGTCGGCCGACCCCATGAGCACACGGCGCTCATCACCGCTGTCGAACGCCATGATGCGCGAGTGCTCGAGGAAGCTCCCCACCACTGAGGTGACGCGGATGTTCTCACTCACCCCCGGGATTCCGGGCAGGAATCCACAGATACCGCGCACAAGCACCTCGATGGGCACGCCGGCCTGTGACGCACGAAACAGCGCGCGGATGATGGGGCCATCGATGAACGAGTTGAGCTTGAGCCGGATATGGCCGGGGTATCCGTCGGCCTGCCGGGCGGTCACATGGTCGATGGCCTCGATAATGCGGTCGCGCAAGTGCTCTGGGGCCACCAGCGTGGTGCGGTACTCGGGCGCGTGCGAGAAGCCGGTGAGGTAGTTGAAGAGGTCGGCAACGTCATCCACCACCTCCTCGCGGCAGGTGAAGAGCCCGATGTCGGTGTAGAGACGCGCGGTGGTCGGGTGGTAGTTGCCCGTACCGATATGTGCGTAACGGCGAAGACTGTTGCCCTCACGGCGCACAACCAGGCACAACTTCGCGTGAGTCTTGAGCCCGGGCAGGCCGTACACCACGTGCACACCCGCACGCTCCAGTGCCTTGGCCCAGCGAATGTTGCGTTCCTCGTCGAAGCGGGCCTTGAGCTCCACCAGACACACGGTGCCCTTGCCACGCTCGGCAGCACGGATGAGTGCCGGCACGATGGGCGTGTCACCCGAGGTGCGGTACAGGGTCTGCTCGATGGTCACCACATCCGGGTCTTCCGACGCCTCACGCACGAACCGTGCGACGCTCGCCTCGAACGAGTCGTACGGGTGGTGCACCAGGATGTCGCCACGGCGGATCTCGGCAAACATGTCGCCCTGCCCATCGCTATCCATCAGGCGGGCGGGCTCGCGCGGCTCCCACGGCGTGTCCTTCAGATCCGGTCGGTCGATACCCGCGATCTGCCAAAGACACGTGAGATCGAGCAGGCTCGCGACGGGATACACGTCGCGGTCGCCAATGCCGATGCCGGCCTTGATCTCCTCAAGCAGGGTCTGACTGCTGTCTGCCTCCACTTCAAGGCGCACCGGGCCGCCGAACCGACGACGGCTGAGCTCGTGCTCCACCGCATTGAGCAGGTCGTCGGCCTCGTCGCTGATCGAGAAGTCGGCGTCGCGCGTGACGCGGAAGAACACGCGCCTGCGGATCTCCATGCCCGGGAAGAGTTTGTCGAGATGCGCGCCGATGACCTGCTCCACCGGTACAAGGGTCTCACCGGCCCGGACCAACCGGGGAATCATGTTGGGCACCTTGATCCGCGCGAACCGCGACTCACCCGTGCGGGGGTCGTGCACGTCCAGACCAAGATTGAGTGCCAGCCCGCTGATGTACGGAAATGGCAGGCCCGGCCCCACTGCCAGCGGAATGAGGATGGGTGCCATCTCGCGCTCAAACCGGCGGTCGAGGTCGGCCCGGTCATCGGCGGGCAGATCGTTCAGATTGGCGATGACGATTCCCTCGCGCGCGAGGGCGGGGCGCACGTCATCACGCCAACACGCCGACTGGCGGGCGCTCATCACGAGCACGCGTTCGCGGATCCCCGCGAGCACCGCCTCGCGCGGCAGCTGATCGGGCGTGGATGATGGACGTCCGGCCTCGATGGCATCCAGCACGCTTGCCACGCGCACCATGAAGAACTCATCGAGATTGCTCGAGAAGATCGCGAGAAACTTGCAGCGCTCCAGGAGCGGCTGCGATGGATCCTCGGCAAGCTCGAGCACGCGCGCGTTGAAGTCGAGCCACGAGAGTTCGCGATTGACATAGAGGCCCGGATCCGTGAGGTCCCGTGCCTGTGCGCTGGTTGTCGCCATCAGGTGATCATCGCCCATTTCGCTGGGCCGATCCAGCGGGTGTTGCTATCCGGCCACCTGCGCCTGCAGGTGATACGTGGGTCGCACCAGCCGCGTGGCACCAGCCAGACGCACCTCCAGCACATAATTGCCCGCCTGTACGGCCGTGTACTTCAGATTCTCGGTACTGCCCGGGTTCACCGCACCCACCGCCAGCCACTGGCGCGCGAACACCGCGCCACCGCGGTACACCGGGGAGCCCGGCCGCCAGAGGTACATATCCACGTCGGCCTTGTTCGACACCACCGCCTCGGCCGTGAGTGTCTGCCCGGCATTCAGGTGCACAACTGCACCATCGCGTACGTCTGACCAGGTGCGAAGCCGACCATACCGCTCGCCCTGAAACTGTCCCTTGGCAATGAGTGCGGGGAGAATCCGGGCATTTGGCGGATCGTCATCGGGCTCGGCGGAGTCATTGACCGGGGTCTTCGCACGAAGCGCCCGCACCAGATCCACCACGCCGGCACCGCGCGCGCGATCGGTGCCGCTGTTGACTGGCCGAGGGGATCCCATGATGAGCTCAGTCACCTGCGACGGGCTCAACGTGGGACGGGCGGCCAGCAGGCGGGCAGCTACACCGCTGATGATGGCGGCGGCCATTGAGGTGCCAGTGCGACTCTCAAACCTCGCTCCGCCGGTGGCGCCGTTGTTGCCGCTCGAGGAGATGTCCTGCCCGGGGGCCGCAATGGCCACCTGAAGGCCCTGGGTCGACTCCGCGAGGGGCTGTCCGGCATTGTCAATCGCGCCCACGGCCAGCACGTGGCGGTACGCGCCCGGGTACTCCTTGGCCGTGCCGCCGGTGTTGCCGGACGATGCCACCACCAGCACGCCGGCGCGGGTGGCGTCGTTGATGGCGTCCTGCTCGATCTTCGAGAAGCCCGCGCCCTGCAGGCTGAGGTTGATGACCTTGGCGTTGCGCGACACCGCGTACCGGATACCCGCCGCCATGGCCTGCGCGGAGGTCTGCCCCTGAGCATCGGCGATCTGCACCGGAAGTATCGACACCCCCGGCCTTGCGGCAGTACCCGACGCCACGGTGGCGATGATGCCTGCCACATGCGTGCCGTGGCCTTGGGTATCCACCAGCGCGTTGCCGCCGGTGACAAACGTGGTGGCCAATGCGGTGTTGAGACGGCCTTGGAGACCGGCGGCCGTGGACGTCACGCCGGTGTCGAGCACGGCCACGATGGGCACGTTGACCGGTGCGGGCGAGGCGACCCAGCGAATGGCCTGCAGGTAGGGCTGCGCGGTGAGCGCGGCGGTATCGAGATCGACCTGCATGGGTCCAAACCGGTGGGCCGGCCGGGGGCTGACAGGCGCGACCAGTGCGGGAGGGGTCGCGTGCATTGCCATCACTTCTTCCTCGCGAACGCGACGAACACCAAGCCCGCCACCAGCACGATGCCGGCAATGACCGCAACGAGAATCCCAAAGCCGATCACGAGAGGAATGGCGATGAGAATCGCCTGGGCGCCGCCCACGATCACCAGCGCGTCACGCCCGATGCCCGGGCCAACGCGTCCGATCATTCCCGCACAGGCGGCCAACACTACGGCGGCGGCGAGGATGACCCAGACAAGCGACGGGCGCAGCACCAGGAGAACCACTGACTCAACCGCCGCGAGCAGCACCGCAATCAGCAGACGTCGGCCCAGAATGGCGCGGTGCCAGCGAGCGCCCTGCCCGGGAGGCTCCTCGTCAATGATCAGTTGGAATTCGGACACATCCGCGAGGCTAACAGCGACCGGGCCGCCGCTGGTCGCGGCATGGCATGTCGCAACAGGTCCTGCACCAGCACAGGCTTGACTACTGCGAGTTAATATCGCTCCCATGCGAATCGCAATCGTTCTCGGGGTACTCGTACTGACCGCCGCACCCACCCTCGCGGCGAACACGCCCATGCCCACGGATCCCATGCCATCAAAGGCCGATCAGCAGGCCGCGGTGCAGCGCGTGGCAGCAGTGGGGGTGCCCATCTACCGGGCCGGCAACCAGAAGCGCTACGTGGCGCTCACGTTCGATGACGGTCCGGGACCCGGCACCGACACGGTGATGGACGAGATGCGCAGATACGGGTTCCACGCCACGTTCTTCACCAATGGCAAGAACTTCGCCACATGGCCGGAGACGCTGAAGCGCGCGGCGCGCGATCACTCGCTGGGCGATCACACGTGGTCGCACCATTACCTGCCCGGCCTGCCGGTGCCGCAGCAGATCTCGCAGGTGGCCACGAGCGTGGCCGCGTCGGAACGCATTACTGGCAGGCCGGTGATGCTCTTTCGCTCCCCGTACGGCGCCAGCACAGGTGCGGTGCAGAACTGGCTCACTCAGAAGCGCATGCTGCAAGTGATGTGGACCCAGGATTCACGCGATTCGCTGGGTGCTCCATGGACTGAGATCCTCAGCCGCAGCGAGCAGTTCATCACCCCGGGTTCCATCATCCTGCTGCACGAGAACCGTGGCCAGACCGCCAAGGCGGTCAACCGCCTGCTGCCCGAGATCCGTCGCCGGGGCTTCAAGGCAGTCACCGTGCCCGAACTGCTCGCGCTCAACCCGCCCGATCTGGCGCAGGTGCGAAGCGATGCCGGTGCGCGCGCCGGTACGCGCACAGTGCGCCAGTAGCCGTACCCCGAGGCAGACCACCCCGCCCCGGCCCCGCCGCATCACGAATATCCCACATGCACCCAATTGGACGGGGCTCGGGAGCGGCCGTGGCTAGGCTGCCCGATATGACCGACACACCCGAAACACCCGAACAGTCCGGCGGCCTCTCGCGTAAGCGCTTCCTGCAGGCAGGCGCGGCGACGGCTGGTTCCATCTACCTGGGCGGCGCGGCATCGGGGGCACTCGCGAAAGGCTCGAGCGCCACCACGGCTCCGGCGCCCAGCGGCAATCCGGCGGACATGAACATGATCATCTTCATGACCGACCAGGAGCGGTATATCCAGCACTTCCCCCCGGGCTGGTCCGAAAAGAACCTGCCGGGGCTCACGATGCTCCAGAAGAACGGCCTCACGTTCACCAACGCCACCACGAATGCATGCATGTGCTCACCGGCGCGTTCCACCTTCTTCTCGGGGCGCTTCCCCGCGCAGACAGGTGTGAAGTACACGCTCGAGACCGACATGTACGGGGCCAATTACCCGCAGGTTGACCTGCCCTTCCCGTCGGCCGCCGCAGCTCAGTCGGTTGGCCAGACCGAGGCGAATCCGCTCCCCAACATCGCGCAGGTCATGGCGGATGCGGGCTACTACACCGTGTACAAGGGTAAGTGGCACTGCAGCAAGTACCCGCCCGCCAGTGCACCCGCCGATGCCAACACGCGCAACGCGATGTATCCGCCGCAGCCGACCACAGAGCCCGTGGATATGTTGCTGCCGTTCGGGTGGTACCGCTGGAACCCGGAAGACGCTGGTGCTGACCAGTCGATTCCCCAGATGGGTGCCGGCCTTGCGGCCAACGACGATCGCTACATGGCGTCGGTGGGCGACTACACCGAGGGTACCGAGGGCGTGCTCCAGTTCATCAAGGCGTGGCCCACCATCAGGCAGAGCCTGCCGGCGAACCAGCAGAAGTTCTGCCTGATCGTCTCGATCGTCAACCCGCACGACGTGCTG
>Ga0208960_1000315_pt1 | contig 27376 bp, 17 predicted proteins | sample GreLakmeON33MSRF_FD_187703 | JGI IMG/M metagenome (GOLD analysis project Ga0208960, IMG submission 187703) | Freshwater lentic microbial communities from great Laurentian Lakes, MI, USA - Great Lakes metaG ON33MSRF (SPAdes) | ecosystem: Environmental > Aquatic > Freshwater > Lake | place: Great... | reverse complement strand
AGGAGGTGTAGCCCGGCGAACCGCCGCCGCCGGTGGTCCCGCTCGGAGCACCGCCGGCGAAATATCGAGTCGCCCCCGCAGTGGCCAACGAACGGCCTTGCCGCGCCACGTGGGTGGGTCGGCAAAAGGCCAGAATCTGCCCGCCGAAATCGCCATACACCGTCTGCAACGCCTGAGGCGCACCGATGATTTCAACGCTCGCCGTCCCCGCCACTGACGGCCCCGCCTGCACCGTGGGAGCGGCCACGGCAGCAGCCGCCGGCCCCGCATCGATCACCGTGGTTTTCAGGCCGGACACCGAGCAGATGGCGTCGGTCGGGGCTTTGCCAGCCGCGATCAAATCCTTCGCTTCAACCGCGTCCAGAGGCCGAATCGGATTTTCCGCGACCGCCAGCAAGCCGTCCAGTGCCACGCCGTAGAGGGCCACGCCCTTACCGGAGCGATCCCGCAGTCGCTGCCCGTAAACATACGCCTCATACGTGGTGCCGTTGACCGCCGCCTGCCGGAAGACGGAGCGGTCCAGCTTCTGCCCCGGCATTGGATACGCACTGAAAACAGTGTAGTTGGCGCGGCCGGTGACCGACTCCTCCAACAGCGCCACGATTTCCGGCGGCAACGTCTTGCGGATGCGGTAAGGCACCGCGTTGTCGATGGCTGCCTTGGGATTCCTCTCGATCAAGTCCTTCATCATCTGACGGCGCTCCAAGGCCAGCGAACCGCCTTCGTTGAGCATCGCTGCCCGAGCCTCCGGGGTGGCCGTAGAATATTGCTCAGACCACTGCTTGAAGCGCGACAGAGTGACCGCCGGGCCGCCGGCATTCGCGCGCACCGCACCAGCGGAAGAAGTCGCGGTTTCCTTAGCCGGCTTGGCAATTGGAGTGGGGAGCGCCGGGCGGGGCGACATCGGTCCCTGCGCTGTCGAGTTTGCCCGATTGTTCACGGCGGCTTCACGCGTCGGAGGCGTGTCACCGGGTTCGGTTTTCCGTGGCGGTCTCGTCCAGAGGAACAAGACCAGCACCGCAGCGATCACCAAGATCACGCGGAGCAGTAAACGGTTGTTTTTCATTGGGGATCTAAGCAGGACGGGCAAGTGGCTAGAGGGCTGGCAAAAAGCCGCAAACACTTTCGCGTAACAAAAGTTATAAAATATGGCACAAGCAAGTGGAGAATTTAGACCAAAAACACAGCTTTAAGTCAAGTCAATCAACCTACAGGTTTACACGTAAAGCCAACTGGTTGCGTAGCCGCCACGGTCCGCCGCTAGTCTTGGTAGATGGGCAGGTAGTGATACCGCACCGAGAGGCTCAGGAGCGCCAGCGCCGTGCAATACACCTTCCCCTGCGAACTCTCCGAACCCTGGGCACCATCCCACGAACCGTCGGGCATCTGGTGCGCCGTCAGTAAGCCCTCCACCCGCTCGCGCGCCTCGCGGGCGACGTCTCCGCCGCGCCTGTGCATCCCTTGGGAGTAGTAGTAGGTGCCGTAGAAGAAATTCTGCGTCTCCCAGACCGGAGCGTGAGCCCGGAGCCACTCCGTCGCGCCCTGCACCTCCGGTGCGGCGGGCAAGCCGCACACCTGCATGGCCAGCAACCCCGCCGCTGCCATGGCGTAGACCGGCGATTGACCCGGCACATAGCTGAACGCGCTCTTCGGGTTCACCAGCCGCCCCTGCGCGTCACGGGCGGACAAGTAGCTTCGCCGGAGATAACCCACGGCTGCGTCAATCGCCTCCTTCGGCACGACCAACCCGGCGTTCTTCGCGGAGCGCAAGGCCAAGAGCTGCCACACGGTCACGGACAAGTCCGCGTCCCCCGCGTCCGGCGAATAGCGCCAGCCGCCGATGAAGCGCGGGTCGTGCTTCTTCACGCGCTGCGCCGCCAGGATCAGGTTCACCCCGCGCTGCGCCCGGTCCCGCAGCAAGCCGTCCTGAGTCTTGTCCACGCCCATGCCCAGCAGCTCCGTCAAGGCGAGCGTCACGATGCCGTGCCCATACATCCGCGAGCCGTCCTTTTGGCCGTAGTAACCATTGGCGGAAGTCACGTCCGGCCGGAGCAGGAACGCCACTGCCTTGCGCAGCGCCTCGCCCTCCGTGGTCTTGTCCACCGGCTGATGGCCCACGCTCGCCAAGCCCATCACCGCCAGCGCCGTCATCGCCACGCCGTGGTTCTCACGCTTGTCCTTCTCCTGAATCATCCCGTCCGGCAACTGCGCCCGCACGAGGAACCCCACGCCGCCCTTCACCGAGGCGTCCACGCGGTCCGGCCCCAAGCCAAGTGGAGCGGCGACGGCAGAGCAGAGCAATCCATGTCCAATGGCCAATGAGCAAAGCATGACGAATGACAAATGACGCAAGCCCCGGAGCGCGGAACTAATTCGCAATTCGCAATTCGTAATTCGTAATTCCTTCACTTCCTCGCCTTCTCCGCCAGCGCCTTGAAATACGCGTCCACCAGCGCGCGGTAGTCGCCGGACACCCCGTTCCGCTGCGCCTCGCGAAGGTCTTGGGCCAACTTCGGCGGCAGCTTCGCCCACTCGCCGTCCTTCACCTCGCCCAACTCCGGGATGGCGCCCATGGCCGCTGCCGACCCGCCGCCGGCCGTTCGCCCCCCGCCGCCCGCCCCCGCCGAACCCGGCGCTCCCGTTCCCGTTCCCGGCCGAGGGGGCAGAGCCAATTTACTTAACAAGTCCTGAGCCAACGCTGAGTTTTTCGCCTCCTGTGCCGGGTCATCGCCGCCGACGGACTGCGCGCCCGCCACCCGCCGTTCGCCCTGCACGAGGCGTTCCACCTCGCGTCGCAAGCCCGATTGCGCCTGCGCGCCCCCCTCCGCCGATTTTGCCAACTCCCCGCGCGCCTTGTCCGCCCGCATCGCCTGCTCCCGTCCCACGGAGCGCGCGAGGCTCGCCGCCTGTTCCACTCCCTGGCGGAACTGCCGTGCCGCCGCGGCCTCGGCCTCGGCCGTCCCGCCCGCGCCCGGCGACTCCGCACCCGCTCCCTGCTCGCCCTTCTCGCCCGAGCCCTTCTCGCCCTTCGCACCCTCGCCCTTCGCACCCTCGCCCTTCGCACCCTCGCCCTTCTCGCCCTTCTCGCCCGATCCCTTGGGGGCCGGCGTCTCCGCACCCGCAGCCTTGGCCGACTTTTCTTGGCCCGCTTTCGCCGCCGACTCCTGGCCGCTGCGCTGCGAGACTCGCTCCGCCGCCTTTTGTGCCGATTGCAAATGTTCCTGCGCCTTCGCCAACCGCTCGCCTGCGGGCTTCGGCACTTGCGGACGCAACTCTCCCAAATCCCGCTCGGCCCGCGCGGCCTCCTGGCTCGCCGCCGCCCGTTGGCGCTCCGCCTCGGATTTTGCAGCCGGACCCGCCGGTGCGTTCGGGCCCGCTTCTGCCTGACGCCCCTGCTCTTTTGCCAACTCCTCCAAGCGCCTCGCCACCGCCTCCCCCTGCTCTGCCGCGGTCAATTCCCGCGCCTGCGCCGCCAACTGCGCGGTCTGATCCGCCAGTCGCAACGCCGCCTTCTGCGCCGCTTGTGCCGCTGCCGGCACGGCGTCCGGTGCCGCTTGGCCGAGTCGCTCCTGTTCCGCTCGCGCTTTCGCCAACGACTCGTTGCGCACCGACGCCACCGCTTGATTCAACAACGCCAAATCCACCGCCGCCCGATTTGTCCCCGCCTGTGCCGACGCCGCGTCCAGTTGCTGCGCCGCGCGGTCCAACCGGGTCGCCACGCCGGCCAACGTGCTCTCCGCGCCCGCCAACATTTTCTGCCGTTGCCCGACCTCGCCCGCGCCCAGCTTCGCCATCGCCTCGGGGGAAAATTCCGTCCGCAACTCCGCCGCCACGCGGCTCGCGGACTCCAGTGATTCCTGCGCCGCCCGCTGCGCCGCAATCGTCGCCGAGCGGCTCGGATCCGACTTCGCCGCCCCCACCGTCAAGCTCGCCGAACCCGACTCCACCCGCGTCCCACGCAAGTCCACCGCGACGAGCTTCGTCACGACACGGTCGCCGGTGGACAGCCCGAGCAGCAGCAAATCCCAGCGATGCGTGACAGGAGAATTCGTCTTGTTCGCCAACGCCAGCGGCACTTCGACCCACGGGCCGGTGTTGATTTGAAACTGCTGTGCCACGGACGCCAGCCCCACGTCGTCGCCCGCCGTGCCGCGCACCGTGATGACTTCGTCCGACGAAACCACGAGATCAGTGCGCGGCGACTCCAGCGTGACGCGCGGCGCGAGGTCCGGCTCCGCGCGAATTTCAAACGTGGGGCTGAACTTGTTCTCCAGCCCCGTCTCCGCCGCGACCAGCCGCACCTGATACGTCGCCGCGCCGCGCACCGGGATGCGCGCGTGGACGACGTTGGGCTCAGGAGCCGTGAGTGCGACGAGATTGGTTTTGCCGTCCGCGACAATGGCGAGTTCGCCGGCACGCACCGGTTGGTTCACGCGCATCCGCACGTCCGCCACGCTGCCTTCGAGCGCGGACAAATTGCCGTGCTCCTCCGTGACCTGCCGCTCCGCCAACTGCGCGTAGGCCGGCGCTTCGTAAGTCTTCGCAAACGCCACGACCGACGGACGCGCCCGGGTGGCAATCGTCACCGTCTTCGTCAGCGCATCGCCCGCGCGCACGCGGAACGCAAAGGCCCCCTGCCCCACCGGCACCGTCGCGGTGAACTGCCCGCCGCTGCCCGGCGACATCTGCACGCGCTCGGCCTTGCCATCGGCGGCGAGCACTTCGAGTTCAGCGCGGCCCGTGTCCGCACCGCCAAGTTCCACCACGACCGACTGGTGGTCACCCTGCGCCAGCCAGCGCGTGTCGGGGGCAGGTTCCACCACGCGAATTTTCGTCCGCGCCACGCGCTCGATGTCCGCCATTGGTAGCAACGCCCGCGCAAGCTGACGGGGAAACTCCAAGGCCGGCACCGCGAACATTCCGGCCACGGCACAGGAGCAAGCTAGCGCGGCCCGCGTCCACCTCACCACCAGCGAGTGTGGCAGCACGACTTCCATCCGCAAGTCCCGCACCCGGCGCGCGACGCCCTCCTGCACCAGGTCACGGAAGGCGAACGAGTCGTTCTTCCCCTCCGCACTTTTCTCCGCCAACTCCACCGCCGCGACGAGATGGCTGCGCAAGCCGGGCCAAGCCTTCTCCATCAGCACCGCGAACTCGCGCGTGGAGAGCGGCCTCGCCAGCGTCCGCCCCGCCACCAACCAAAACACAAGCGCCGTCGCCGCATACCCACCGAGGCTCAGGAACCAGCGCGTCGCCTCCGTCAGCACGAGAAACCGGTCGAGCCAAGCAACCGCCGTGAACGCCACGAGCAGCGTGACCGCCGCCGCGCAGAGGCCGCGCACCCGCACCATGCGCGTCCACCGTTGCGCGAAGGCGCACAAGCGCTCGGCAATCAGCGGATCGAGAGAGGGAGGCATGACGCGGCGAAGTTAGCACCGGGAACGCGGGAGGGAATACAGAAATGGCGGTAGGGCACCGCTTTCGAGCACACCCGAGGAACTGCTGCGTGGCATCCGCTTTTGACTTGGAACCAACGCTCCGGGAGCAAAGTTTGGCAAAAATCGAGTTCCCTTGAATAGCTCCTCCGTCCTCCCGTCGGCCTTTGGAGATTCAGCTATGACAACACACACCGTTCTCTGCTCCTTCGCCCTCGCCGCCACGTTGACCTTGGCCTCCGCCGCGCCCGCTTCGACGAAGAGCGCTGCCGCCAAGCCCACCGTGGACAAAGCCGTCAGCCTCGAACTCTTCACCCAACCCGCCGACTCCGCCGCCAAGACGCTCGCGCTCAAGGGCGCTGACGCCCGCGTGCAGTTGCTCGTCCACGCCCGGCACGCGTCCGGCGTGGAGAGTGATTACACCAGCAAGGTCACTTACACCATCAAGCCGCTGAAGGTTCTGGAAGTGGACAAGTCTGGCTACCTCACGCCCATCGGCGACGGCACCGCCACTATCACCGCGAAGTCGCCCGAGGGCCTCACCGCGACGGCGAGCGTGTCGGTTGAGAACTTCAAGATTGTCCCCGCCATCAACTTCGCGAACTCCATCGTCCCCATCTTCACCAAGGCCGGCTGCAACGGCGGCGGCTGCCACGGCAAGAGCGGCGGGCAAAATGGCTTTCGCCTCTCGCTCCTCGGTTTCGAGCCGCAAGAGGACTACGAGTATCTCGTGAAGGAAGCGCGCGGACGCCGGCTCTCCACCGCCGCGCCGGACACGAGCCTGCTGCTGCTCAAGGCCGCGGGCGTCGTCCCGCACGGCGGCGGCACGCGGCTGGATGTTGGTTCCTACGACTACAATCTCCTCAAGCGCTGGATTGCGCAGGGCATGGCCTACGGCGACCCCAAAGACCCCGTCGTCACGCGCATCGAAGTGTTTCCGAAGGAGCGCACGATGCTGCCGCAGGCCGAGCAGCAGCTCACGGTCATCGCGCGCTACTCCGATGGCCACATCGAAGACGTGACACGCGGCGCGCTCTTTGAGGCGAACGACAAGGACATGGCCACCGCCGAACCGTCCGGCCTCGTGAAGTTCGCCAGCCAACCCGGCGACGTGGGCATCATGATTCGCTACCAGTCCAAGGTCGCTGTGTTCCGCGCCACCGTGCCACTGGGCGCGCCGGTGCAGCACCTGCCCATTGCGAAAAATTTCGTGGATGAATCGGTCTTCAAGAAGCTCAAGCGCATCGGCCTGCCGCCCAGCGAAATCGCGGACGACGCGACCTTCATCCGCCGCCTCACGCTCGACCTCGCCGGCCGCCTGCCCAACGCCGACGAGACCAGCGCCTTCCTCACCGACAAGTCTGCCACCAAGCGCGATGTGCTGATTGACCGCCTGCTCGCCAGCGGCGACTACGCGGATTACTTCGCCAACTTCTGGGGCGCGCTCCTCCGCAATCAACGCTCCTCCATCAATGGCCGCACCGAGCCGTATATGCGCGGCACGTTCGCCTTTCACGCGTGGATTCGCGACAGCCTCGCGAGCAACAAACCTTACGACCAGTTCGCGCGCGAAGTCCTCGCCGCGTCCGGCGACATCGCCGAAAACCCGCCGGTCGCTTGGTATCGCCAAGTGAAGACCGCGCAGAACCAGCTCGAAGACGCCGCGCAGCTCTTCCTCGGTTTGCGCCTCCAATGCGCCCAGTGCCACCACCATCCTTATGAGAAGTGGAGCCAAGCGGACTACTACAGCTTCGGCGCGTTCTTCAGCCAGGTCAGCCGCAAGCCCGGCTCGCAGCCCGGTGAGGAACTCGTCTTCGCCAAGCGCGGCGCACCCACGATGGCGAACAAGAAGAACAACGTCGCCCTCAAGCCCGCTGGCCTCGGCGAGAAGCCCCTCGACATCCCCGCTGACGAAGACGCCCGCCACGCGCTGGCCGACTGGCTCGGCAAGAAGGACAACACCTTCTTCGCGCACTCGCTCGTGAACCGCTACTGGAAGCACTTCTTCAACCGCGGCCTCGTCGAGCCCGAAGACGACATGCGCGAGACCAACCCGCCCGTGAACCCCGAGCTGCTCGACGCGCTGGCCAAGTCCTTCATCGAGTCCGGCTTCGACCTCAAGAAGCTCGTCCGCACCATCGTCAGCAGCTCGACCTACCAGCTGAGCGCGATTCCCAACAGCCACAACGCCGGGGACAAACAGAACTTCTCCCGCTACTACCCCAAACGCCTCAGTGCCGAAGTCCTCTTCGACGCCATCAACACCGTCACCAAGTCCGAGGCGAGCTGGGCCAACCTCCCCGCCGGCACGCGCGCCGTGCAACTCCCGGACAACAGCTACAACAGCAGCAGCTACTTCCTCCAAGTCTTCGGGCGTCCCGACTCCGCCAGCGCCTGCGCCTGCGAGCGTTCGCAGGACGCCAGCCTCGCGCAGAGCCTGCACCTGCTAAACTCGAAGGACATCCAAGCCAAGCTCACCGCTGAAAAAGGCCGCGCCGCCACCCTCGCCGCCGATGACAAGCGCAACGACGAAGCCAAGGTCAATGAACTCTACCTGTGGGCCTTCAGCCGCCAGGCCGAGTCCAGCGAAGCCAACACCGCGAAGGAGCACATCGAGAAGAAAGTCACGAAGGCCGCCGACGCCGACTTGAAGAAGAAGGCCAAGCGCGAAGCCTACGAGGACATCGTCTGGGCGCTCGTGAGCAGCAAAGAGTTTCTGTTCAACCACTAATTCTCCAAGCTCATGACCCTCCGCCCTGAACACATCGGCTGCCCTGAGTTCCGCCGCCTGCTGCGCGCTGACCGCCGCGGCTTCCTACGTTCAGGCTTCCTCGGCTTCGCGGGACTTTCTCTCTCGAATCTCCTCCGCATGGAGGCGCAGGCCAAAGCCACCGGCGGCAGCCCTTCGCGAGACAAATCCGTCATCATCCTCTGGATGCGCGGCGGCCCCAGCCAGCACGAGACTTGGGACCCAAAACCCGACGCTCCGCAGGACTATCGCGGCGCGTTCGGCGCGATGCCCACCAGCGTGCCCGGCGTGCAGATTTGCGACCTCCTGCCGATGTCGGCGAAAATCCAGCACAAGTATTCCGTCATCCGCAGCCTGCACCACACGGACGCGGGCCATTCCGCCGGCGACCAAATCATGTTCACCGGCCATCCGCCCGGACAGAACGTCGAGCAGAACGCCTACCCGAGCTGCGGCTCTATCGTCGCGAAGGAACTCGGCCATCTCAATCCCAAGCTCCCGCCCTACGTCATCATCCCGCGCAACCTCCCCGGCAGCGGCCCCGCCTATCTCGGCTCCCGCTACGGGGCCTTCGAGACGCAGGCCGACCCCGCGAAGGACGGCCCGTTCTCCCTGCCGAACTTCTCACCGGTGGACGGCCTGTCCTTCGACCGGCTCGACGAGCGCCGCAAGCTCCTCGGCAGCTTCGACCAAATCCGCCGCGACGTGGACGCCTCCGGCACGATGGGCGCGATGGACAGCTTCCAGCAAAAGGCGTGGGACATCGTCGGTGGCCCCGACGCGCGCAAGGCCTTCGACCTCGACGCCGAGCCGCTGAAAATTCGCGAGCGCTACGGCTTCATGCCCGAATACATCGCCCCCACGCCCGACCGCTGCGGCGTGCCCGCGTGGAGCCAGCGGATGCTCCTCGCCCGCCGTCTCGTTGAGTCCGGCGTGCGCCTCGTCACCGTGGACCTCCGCTGGTGGGATACCCATGTGAAGGGCTACGAGACCATGCGCGACGGCTTCCTCCCGCGCTGGGACCGCGCCTACACCGCGCTCATCGAAGACCTCGACCAACGCGGGATGCTCGACACCACGATGGTCATCGCCTGGGGCGAATTTGGCCGCACGCCGCGCCTGAACGCCACGGGCGGACGCGACCACTACCCGAACGTCTTCAGCGCCGCCGTCGCCGGTGGCGGCATTCAGGGCGGACGCGTGGTCGGTGCCTCGGACAAGCAAGGTGCCTTCCCCGCCGAGAATCCCAAGACCGCGCAGGACGTGCTCGCCACGATGTATCGCCACCTCGGCATCGACGCGACGAAGAACTACGACGACCTCCAAGGCCGTCCGCACCCCATCCTCCCGCGTGGCACGCCGATGGATGAGTTGTTCGCCTGACGCGCCGCAGGCGCGTCCCCATCGTTCCCCCACAGGGTCAAGATTCCGTGGACCCTACCCGCTCACGGCATGGCGTCTCCCGGACGCGAGATGCGGTTTTGCAGCCAAGCTTCCGCGCCTTCCACATCACCAAACTGCCCTTCCAGTTGCGCCTCAAACGCCTCGTCCAAGATGGCTTTGAACTCCTTGCCCGGCGTCATCCCCGCGGCAATCAAGTGTCGGCCTTGTAGAATCGGCTTCGGCGCGCTGTCCTGCACACGAAGCTCCTCCGCCTTCGCCAGCAGCGCCTTCACGCCTTCGGGCACGCACGCCGGCTTAGGCGGACGACCATTGTGGTCTGCCGTCACGATGACGCACAGGCTCGCGATGGTCTCCGGTTCCAACCGCTTCGCCAGCCGGCGCACGCCTCGGTCAGTCACCGGCTGCATGTGCGCGAGGTGATTCGCCACCAGCGGCGGCACGCGGTCGCGGATGGCGTGCGGCGCGTGGATACGTTCGAGGAATTTCAACGCCGGCTCCACGCCGCCCTGCTCGTGGCCGGGTGAAACGATTCTCATCCGCCCATCGCGCAACGCCTCGTGCGTCACCGCCGGCTTGCCAAAGTCATGCGTCAGCACGGCAAGCATCCACGCGATGCGCGACGCTTCATCCGCCGCCTGCCACTGCGGCAGCTTCACCAGCGCATCGCAGCAGTGCCCCGTGTGCGTGAAGACATCGCCCTCCGGGTGCCACTCCGGGTCCTGCGGCGTGCCGCGCAGCGCAGCGAGTTCCGGGAAGTGCTCCAGCCATTCTGTGTCCGCGAGGAAGCGCAGGCCCACGGACGGCACGACGCTTTTCGCCGCCCACTTGAACCACTCATCGCCCACGCGCTCCACCGCGAGTTCGCCGAAGCTCGCCTTGATGCTGCGACACAGCGCGACCGTCTCGGGCGCGGCGCGCAGGTTGAAGCGCGACGCGAACTGCATCCCGCGCAGCACGCGCAACGGGTCTTCCGCAAACGCGTCGCTCGTGTGCCGCAGCACGCGGTCGCGCAAGTCCGCCTGCCCGCCGAAGAAATCCAGCACCTCGCCGCGACGCGGATCGAACATGAGCGCGTTGAGGGTGAAGTCCCGGCGGCTCGCGGCCTCCTGCGGCGTGATGTCCGCGTCGAACTCGACCGCAAATCCCTTGTGCCCGAGAGCCACCTTGCGGTCACGACGCGGGATGGCGAAGTCATACGCCAGCCCGCTGCCGGTCGTGAGCTTCGCGACTCCAAAGGACTGGCCCACGTAGTCCACCCTGCCCCACCGCCGGAGCGCCTTGGCGAGCCGCTCGTAACTCACGCCAAAAACTTCGAGGTCGAAATCCTTCACCGCCAGTCCGAGCAACGCGTCCCGCACGCAGCCGCCGACAAGGAACGCCCGCGCCAGCTCCGGCGTCGCGGAGAGGAGTTTCTGAAGTTCAGCGGGCGGCGTTACCAGCATCGCGCGGAAGGTGACAGCAGGTGTCGCGGCTCACAAGGCTCGTCCGAGCCGGCCACTCGCCCTACCGCTTCTTCGGCAGGTTCACCTTGGTCTTCTGCTCGGCGAGCGTGAGCAACTGGCCGGGCGTCACAATGCGCGACCAGTTGAGGAAATCCGGCGCGGCTTTGTCATCGCGCGGCGGTTGCGACAATGTGAGCGAAACGAGCTTCGGCTCGAAGAGCGCCGCGAAGGTCGCGACCTCGGTCATCTCCGGGCTGGCGTGGAAGTGCAGCGGCAGCTCGCCCATTCCCGGCAACGCCCGCGCGGCTTCCGAGGCGCGCTGCACATCCCAAACTTGCGAGCTGGCGACGGTCTCGCCGAGCAGCATGAAGCGACGGCGCATCTGCGTCTGATAACGCTTGTCGCCGCCGAGCGCGGTCATGCCGACCCCGCGCGGCGCGAACGTGATGTAAGCCGCCTGATTGTCCCGCACGTAGCGCATCCACCCAGCAAACTGCTGCTGCAAGCGCGGCGCGACCGGTGACTTTGGGTCAATGCCCGCGCGCGCCAACTCCTCACCGAACGCGCTGGCAAATCCCACCTTCGCGAGCTGCAACTGCTGCTGCCAGTTCGCGTCGTCCACGGTCTCGAGGTGCAGCGACTTCGGCGCGGCAGCGGTCGGCTGCGCGAGGTAGAAGCGCAGCCGGATGCCGCTCTCGCTGTCGAACTCGTGAACGGTGAGCCGCACGCCGTCGGCCACGGTGGCCGCAAGTTGGCGGACGTTCGTCGGAGCGCTCGCGGTGGGCCAGCCGCCGAAAGTTTTCAGCGACAGTTCAGCCATCGCCTTCTTCGGGTCGAAGCCCGCCGAGTCCACCGCGAGCCGGGTGAAGCTCTCGTAGCACTTGGAGGTGATTTCGTCGGCGGGGAGCTGCTCGAAGACTTTCAGTTGCTGCCCGGTGAAGAGCTTCTCCGCGTAGTTGGGCACGGGGGCTTCGTTCTTCTTCAGCCACTTGTTGAACCAGCGCATCACGGGGACTTGCAGCTCCTGCGTGTCCTTGTGCGGCCCTTCGGTGAGGACGAGACCGAGTTGGTCGGGCTTGTTGTGCAGGTCGTAGATGCCGCGCACGCGCTCGTGCAGGCGCACCACGCCGTCGAGCGGGAAGATGGTGTCCTTGTCGGTGTTGACGATGAGCAACGGGCGCGGGGCCATGAGCGCGGCGACTTGCGCGTAATCCCAGCGGTAGGTGTTCACCATGAACATGCAGTCGCAGTGGCCCTCGACGCAGCCGTCCACGACGTGACTCTGCAAGTCCACGATGCCAGCGGTGGGACAGGCCACCTTGATGCGCTCGTCCAGCGCGGCAATCCACCACGAGTAAGCGCCGCCGCCGCTGCGGCCCGTCACGCCGAGGCGCTCGCCGTCCACGTCCTTGCGCGACTGGAGATAGTCGAGCGCGCGGATGCAGTTCCACGCTTCCGCAGCGGCGGCGGAGTAACCGCGCGAGTTCCACCACCACATATCCTTGCCGTGGGTGCCGTGGTGGATGCCCTCGATTTCGCCGAGCTGGACGGTGTCCACAACCATGCAGACGTAGCCGTTGCGCGCGAACCACGCGCCCCAGTGTTGGTAGCCGACCTTGTTGCCGTAGCTCACGCCGTTGGTCTTCACGACCGCGTGGCCGCAGACGTAGAGGATGGCGGGCGCGGGCGCGGAAAGCTTCTTCGGCACATAGACATTCGCCGTGACGTAGAGACCGGGGCGGGATTGGTAATGCAGTTTCTCCACCGTGAAGTCCGGGTGGTCGAGCGTGCCGGTGACGGTCGCCTTCAAGTCCGTCTTCGGCGGCAAGGGGTCGAGCCCGAGCATCTCGAAGAGCTGCTGGCGCGCGGTGACTTTGGTTTTGTTCCAGTCCTCCAGCGTGCGGACCTCGGCGAGCGAGCGCTCAGCCAGCGTGCGCGTCTCGGCCCGGAAATACTCGGCGAACATCCGGTCGCCGGGCGTGGCGTTGGTGGGGAACTTGCCGTAGGGATTTCGGTAGGCGGCGGCAGACGCGGCGTGCGTGAGCAAGACAAACGCAGCGGCGATGAGGACGACGGCTCTGGTGTTCATGGCGCGTTTGGACGCAACTCAAGCGCGAGGAAATCAGCCCGCGTGAAGCCGCACCGCGACGCCGGCCTGCCGGGCACGCTGATCGTGGATTGCAGCCACGCGAACTCCGGCAAGAAGCACACGCGCCAGCAGACCGTGTGGGCACACATCATCGAGCAACGCGCGGCGGGCAGCCCGTCCGTCATCGGCGTGAGAGGGTTCTGCTCAGAGCTTGTTCGAGAGCTCGGGCAGTTCGAGCTTGCCGTTCTCGGCCACGCGCAAGGTCAGCATGAGGCTGTTGAGCGCGTATTTGAACTCCTCCGCCTCGGCTACGCCGGTCATCAGATGGAATTCGAGGATGCCAGCGGGCGTGAGGATGAAGGCTAGCCGGCTCTGGAGCTTCAGCCCAGCCCCGTTCTTCCAAGTCAGGTCAAACGCCGGCCCGGTGCGTCCGGCGGCCCCCAAGGCGAACTCCTCGGTGATGCGACCGGTCGGAAACCGATCGAACACCAAGGCCCGGATTCCCTCGGGCTTGAGGGTGCCACTGGCTTGGTCCACGAGGTTGGTCGAGGTGCCCAGCAGCCGGATGGTGATCGAGCACTTGTCCTCGTGCTCGACGGCCCGCAACTGGCGGTTGACCTCATCGAGCCGCATGGAATAGCCCTTGGGCACGATGAAGGCGAACCGGTTGGTGCCCACGGTGGCGACCGCCCGGAAGTAGTGGCCCAGCCCTTCCAGGTTGTGCCGGGTGGTGGCGAGCTGAAAGTCGGGGGCGTTGGTCGCGGCGGGGGCTTGCGCGCTGGCGCTTCCGGGCAGCAGGCAGAGCAGACTGAGCAGCGCGAACAGAAGTGGTTTAGAAGGCCTCGACATAGTTGGTTCGGTTGGGCGGGACGGCGACCCAACTGCTGCGGATGAGCGCGCGCAGCTCAGGCGTGCCGGGCGGTTGCTTGGTGGCGTCGAGGAAGTTGGCGTCAAAGTTGAAACTGCGGTTGGGCGCGTTGTAATAGACGCCGGGAGACTGGAACGGCGCGGTGGCCCGGGCGCTGTCGAACATGTTCACCAGCGAGCCGTTGAGGGTCAGCGTGCGCCCGCTCCAAGCCTCCAACAGGCGCGGGTAGTTCACCACCCCGCCGCTGAAGGGGGATTGGCCGGTCGGGCCAGCGGAATATACCACGCCAGCGAGGATCGCCGCGTTCACCGTGGTGTCGGTCGCCACTCGGCCCGTGTAACCACTGTTCGAACTCTGGTCGTTCCACGCGCCGGACTGGATGGTCAGGGCATCGGCGATCAGCGAGGCCGGGCGGCTGGAGCTAGTGTTGGTGGAGCCCAGATGCGCGGCGTTGGAGCAGTTGTAGTGGCCCTTGACGTAGAGGGGATTGACCGTGGCGAGGGTCAGCCCGCGGGTGGACTGGGTCTGGCCGTTGATCAGGCGCACGGCGGTCTTCTGGGTGCCGGAGACGCTCCGGTCATCCGCCACGTAAATGATGTTCGGCGTGTTCCCGGGGCCGAGCTTGCGATTGACCTCGTTGTTGGTGGCCGCCCAGATCCGAAATTTGGCGATGTCCAACTCGGTCGTTTTCATGGTCTTCCCTTCGCGCTGGTCGGTGAAGCTCGCGTTCGTCGCGATGAAGTAGTTGGCGTTGGTCCAGTTGATGGTGGTGGGGGAGGAATCAAAGGGAGTTTTCACCTGCACCGTGACGGTGGCGTTGCTCACGAGGATGAGCATCTCGGCCTTGTTGTAGTAGCGCTGCAGGCCCATGGCCGAATTCATCGACTCGCCGACGGGCGGGATGTTGATCAGCTCTCGGACAGCAGCGGCGGAGTTGTCGGTGCCGATAGGCAGCGTCAGTGAACTGACGTTGGTGGCGACACTGGCGCCGTAGGTGATGGCCCCGGTGAATTGGCTCAATGCGTAGCCCGACCAAGCCTTCTTGCCGATGGTGCCAGTGGCCGTGATGTCCTGCTGAAGTGTCAGGTCGGAGGAGGCGCCGAGGTAGATGTTGTTGTTGGCATGGACGCGGCCCCGGACGACCAGCGGAGCCGCATAAGTGAACTCCAGCAGGCTGTTGTAGAAGATGGCGAATTGGAAGACGGGGATGGACGCCAACTGGATGTCCTGCTGCACGGCGTTGGTGAGCATGAACCGCCCGGTGGTCTGCCGGGCGTTGGAGATGATGCGGTAGGTGGAGGCGAAGCCGCTCAGGCCGGCGTATTGGGACTCCAGTGGCACGTAGGTCTGGGACGTGATGCGGTTGACGTAGTTCTGGTTGGCCGTGCCGGCGGCATTGGAGAACTGGAAGTTGGACCACATCGAGCTTTCCGCGCTGGTGGGGATGTCGGTCCGATACGAGGCGAGGTTCCCGTAAACGGTGCCTTCGCCGCTGGTCTCGTAATCCCGCATGACGCGGGCGACGACCTTCTCCGTCGCCGCCTCCGCTGCGAACAGCGTGGTGGAGAGCTGGTTGTTGCGCTCGTTCATCAACGCGGTCTGGGAGGTCCAGTTCATCGAGGCGGTCATGACCGTGAGGCCGATGGCGGCGAACACCATCACCATCACCAAGGCGTAACCACCGGACCTGGGGCGGCGGGCGAGGGGCTGGGTTTTCATGGCATCGCTTTCATTCCAAGGTGCGCCGCGTGATGCACGTTTGCATCTGGTAGGATTCGAAGACGTTGTTCGTCCCAATCTTCGTCGGAGGGTAGGAGAGTTGGTAGAACTCGAGCCGCACGTTGATGGTGCTGTTGCCGGTGTCGGTGGTGAGCGTGTTCCCCAAATAGTCTGCCTTGGAGAAGAGGACGGCGTTGGCGACGTAGGAGGCGATGAGCTGGGGCGTGCTGCTGCTGGAGGTGACGCGCCGCAACTCGCTGGTGTTGGTCAGGTAGTAATAACGAATCCACGAGTTCTGGTTGATGCCCGGGTAGATTTGGATGGCCCGCCCCTGCAACGCGCCCCCGTTGGTGGCGGCGATGAAGCTGTTGCTGCTCCCCGCCCCTACCGCGATGGTCTTGGCGGCGCGAATCTCGTCCTGCAGCTTGCCGAAGGCCTTGCGCGCCGAATTGTTGGCCCCGAGCTTCGCCTGCGTGATCTGCATCAGCTGCATTCCCATGATATGGCTGTAAACCACCCCGCCCAGCACCATCGTCATCAGCGACATCGAGATCATCGCCTCGACGAGGGTGAAGGCCAGTAGCTGGCTGCGCTCAGGCGAAGACGGGTGTTTTAGGGGTAGGCGCATATCAGCGGTCGGGTGAGCGGTAGGTGGCGACGGTGTTCGTGAACACGCGGCCGGTGGCGGGGAATTTCCAGACACAATCCACCCGGATCATGCGATGCAGCAGCGGGGCGCCGGTGATGGCGGTGATGGCGGTGATGGTGGTGATGTTCGTGGCGTAGGCGGCGTTGGTGCCGATGACGGGGAGGTCCAAGACGAGGGTCTGCGTGGGGAAGTTGGTGGCCACCAACTGATCCACACCGATATCCGGATCCCACCGGCACGCCCGCGTCTGCTCCAGCCGTTGCACCGCCAGCGCCTGGGCCGCCAGCGAATACCCAGACCATTCCGCGCGCTTGGCGGACTGCGTGTAGCCGTAAAGGATGCCGGACACCGTCATCGCCGCGATGGCGGTGGACAACACCACTTCCACCAGCGTGAGGGCGGCGACCGACCGTCGGCGGTGGAACAAGCTGCCGACCAGTCCGGTTGGAGGATCTGAAGGGAGTTTCACAGAACTGGCTTTGTCGCACCAATCAACCGGCTTTTCTGTTCGGTGAAAGTTCATCGCATCAGGTTGAGAGTTGAGCGGGTGAATCAGCCTTGCACGGGAATGCCGGCGGGGTCGCGCCACTGGCCGGAGGCGGTGCCCTTGCCGTAGCCAAGAGCTGACCGGTTGGTCCCTAGAATCCCCGTGTGCATATATAATTCATACCGATGGCATCACGCCCGGTCAAGATTTTTGATCGCAGATTTCTTGACGGGCGCTCGCTGCTTCTCCCCAATCCTCTCGATGGCCCACTCGACTTTCACCGTCGGCGACCTCACCGCGGTCATCGGCGACAACGACATCGCGCCGGCGGGTGAGCATCGCGCCGGCTACAACGGCATCTGGAGCCTGCGCCACTCGGCGGGCAAGCGCAGCGTGTTCGTGCCAGCGGTGGCGGGGCTGAACTACGAGCACATCGTCAATGGCGAGGAACCGCCGGACTCGAAGACTTTCTTCGAGCCGCGCAACGCACGGATGGCCTTCAAGGAACTCTCCGATTCCGAAGGCGAGCTGCACCAGCCGCCCACGCCCACGTATCACCTCGAGAGCTGGACGCGCTTCAAGCTCGTCGCGCCGCACTACCTCGATATGAGCTTCCGCTGCGTGGCCCACCAGCACGTCTTCCCGCGCGGCTATATGGCGCTGTTCTGGGCGAGCTACATGAACGCGCCGCTGGACAAGTCCATGTATTTCCTCGGCGGCCTCGAAGGGCAGCCCGGCTCGAACTGGATGCAGCTTTGCACGCAGTTCCACAACCGCGACAGCACCGTGCGCCATCGCGACGACAAGCTCGGCCTGACTTACGCGCCCGGCCGCGATACGCTCTACAAGAGTCTCTCGACCTTCCGCTTCGACACGCCGCTCTTCTACGGCAACCACGACGAGCTGATGTGGCTGGTGATGTTCGACCGTGCGGAAGGCATCCGCCTCACGCATTCGCCCAGCGGCGGCGGCGCGCACGCGGCGCTGAAGACGACGAACCCGGCGTGGGATTTCCAGTTCATCGTGCCCAAGCCGGAGGTGATGAAGGAATACAGCTTCAAGGTCCGCACCGTCCTGCGCCCGCGCTGCTCGCGGGAGGAAGTGCTGGAGGAATACCGCAAGTGGAAGGAAACCAAATGAACGCGTCTGATTTCGAGAACTGCAAGCGGCTAGTCCGAGTGGCTCCCGCCTCCGGCGGGTCGTTTCCGGCGTCTCGCCTGAAACCCGGGCGGGCGAGCGATGGCTGGTTTGGCGGCACTGTTCCGGGCGGACTCCTGAGCTGCCACTCGTGCGCGACAGGCATTGCCGTGGCACGCATTCAGGTCATGGCCTGTGGATTCCGCGGGACGCCGAATCCGACCCGCCGGAGGCGGGTGCCACCCCAGCGTTCGGCCTCCACGCTCGTCGCGCTTGCGATGCTGCTCGGCAGTTGCTTGCTGTCGAAAGCCGCCACGCTCGACCTGCCGCTGAACACTTGGGTCAAACTCTCGCCCCTCACGAACACTCCGCCTTCTCCGCGGCTCGGCTACGAGGGCGCGTGCGTATGGGATGCGAAGCATCAGGTGATGATTCGCTACGGCGGCCACAACCAAGGCGGCGGCGGTGAGCAGCATTCGGAGATGTGGACCTTCGACCCGCTCACCGCGAAGTGGACGCTCAAGGAACCGAACGTCCAGCCGCCGGGCATTTGCTGCGGGCAGCAGAATGTCTTCGACCCGCAGCAGGGCCGTTACCTGCGCTTTCCGTCGTTCAGCGGAAGCCACGGCTGGCAATGGTGGCGCGAGATTTACCTGAACGACTCCTCGGTCTGGAGTTACGACCTCGCGGAGAACAAGTGGCGCAACCTCCGTCCGATTCCCACCGCCAGCCCGAAGCCGCTGCGCTGCGCCGCGTGGGATAGCTCGCAGGATGTCGTCGTGCTCTTCGGAGGCGAAACCAGCAACGAGGGCACGCTTGTGTATGACCCGTATCGCAACGCATGGACGCACAAGAAGCCCTCGCAGCAGCCCGAGTTCCGCAGCGGTGGCAACATGGCCTACGACGCCACACGCCGGCTGCACATTCTGTTCGGCGCGCAAATGAACAACGACCCGCATACATGGGCCTACAGCCTCGCGAACAACCGCTGGACCAGCTTCAAGTCCGCGCTGCTTCCGCCCACAGACAAGAACGACGCCGTGCTGACCTTCGACTCCGTGAACCCCGTCGTCATCGCCGTGGTGAAAGTGAGCGAGGGCAAGGAGGACAACGCAAAAGCGCGGCTAGAGACATGGGCCTTCGATGCCGGGGAGAGCCAATGGGCGAAGCTGAACCCAGCGCGCGAACCCGACCCGTCCGGCAGCCGCGCGCGCAACATCCTCTTCGCGCCGGAGCTGAACGCGGTCTTGTTGGAGAACCGCACGCACCCGCCGCAGGGGCCGTCCGAGCAGCAGGTGTGGGCGTATCGGTTTGGAGTGCGGAAAGAAAAACAGAACATCGTTGCATCGTCCGCAACAGGCACGCCACGCATCGTCGAGGACATCACCGTCTCGGTCCTTGCTGCGAAGCGCGTCGAGTTGTCGTGGAAGAATTCAGCAGAGAAGAGCGTGACCGGCTACCACATCGAGCGCGCCGTTGTTGAGGTGGCGACGGAGGATCAGCTTCGCCGCCTCAAGCGCCAGACGGAGCCGCTGGCGGAGGCGAGCGTCGGAGCCATCACGAAGGTCGGGCCGTTCCAGCGGCTCACGACTGCGCCGGTGAAGACAGCGTCGTTCACGGACACGACGGTGGACTTGAGCAGGCCGCAGCCACTCACCGATGTGCCGCTCTACGAGCGGAAGTTCAACGCCGAGCAGTTCGACACGACGGGTCGGCCGTATCGCTTCGCCGTGTTCGCCTACCGCGTCTATTCCGTGACGGACCGTGGCGCGGAGAGCGGCGCTTCCGCGGCGGAGTTCACGATTCCTTCGCCGCCGCAATGGCTCTACTCAAAGGAGGAAGGCACGACCTGTCATCTCAAGTGGGCGGCGAGCGGGGAGAAATCGCTGCGCGGCTACCGCGTCTATCGCATGAACGGCCGTTACGACAAGGACCCGATCCCGCGCCTCACGCCGGAACCGCTTGCGGCTACTGCGTTCAGTGATCCGGAGGCGGGGAAGAACGCGCGACGCTACTACGTCGTGGCCGTGGATGTGCTGGGGCAGGAGGGATTCCCGTCGTCGCCGGTGTGGTTCGAGCGGGAGTGGAAGCAGTTTTACAAGCCGTTCACCGGCGAGTGGCATCAGTGACGGGAGCGACTGCCGCCGCTTTGCGCCGATCGAAGAAGTAAATCGGCACTCCGATAACCACCAGCGCGGGCCCTAGCGCGAAGTTCAAAACCCCCAGCTTTCCCACAGCCACGGCGGCGCGATAATTGTTCACGTCGTTCACGATGGTCAGCACGAGGAACACAGCGGAGAACGCAACGAAGATTCCCCACACCCGTGAACAACACCGCACGTGTTCCGATCGCACGACCACGCTCGCCCGAATCTTCAAACCGATCTAGTCACAAAGGCCGATTGCGCAGCCACCTTGATTCAATGCTTTTGCCATCATGGCTAGTAAGCTACACAGCTCGACATGGAGCTCCCCAACGCCTGTGCGCTCGTTGTTGAGGACTACCCCAACGCCTGCGTTTGTATGCGACAAGCCTTGGAGCTCGCTGCCTCCATGTCTCGATAGCTGCCACCGCTGAGCGCGGGTTGGAGCTGGCTTCGCGGGAATTGTTCGACTTCGTTTTGCTAAATCTCAGCTCCTCCACTCTCCGGGCCGTCGAATCCTGCCAGACCCTGCGTAAGGAGTCTTCTACCCAGGAAACTCCGCTTGTGTTTCTGATGGGTTGGGAGACGGGCAAGGAGACCTTGGACCAAATCCGAAAACTCGGCGCTGCGGATGTCATCACCAAGCCTTTCCGAACTCTCGATTTCGTGACGCGCGTGTTAAGCAGCCTGCGCTGCGAAACGTGTCAGCCATTTGCCATCTGGGTCAGCTTGCGGCCTAAACCTCAGCGAGTTCCGCTGCCGACTTAGATCCCTACTGCCCGCGAGCATGCCGAGGCTATCAGCGGCTTCGCGGTGAGGTGGCAGGCTATGCCTTCGGTGCCTTCTCCTCCACCTTCGTCAGCTTGAACTGCGATGCCACCTCGTCGAGCAACACTGTGAGGAGCCGGCGGAAATCACGTTGCTGTTTTTGCAGCATCCAGCCCAGCCAGAGCGGAAGCAGCCAGACGCAATGCAGCCACGGGAAAAGCATCCCGACCGTTGTGGAGATCATCAGCACGAGGCCGAAGGCGGCCCAGAAAGTCATCCGGCCCAGCAGGCTCCAGCCCGTCGTCATGCGGCAGCGGACGAGCTGCTTGCCGCCCTGATGATGCTCGGTGGCGGTGATGAGCCGCAGGTGGCACCAGCGGCTGCCGTAGATTTCAACGTCGAATTCGCTCCAGCCGTTGTCGGCTTTGTTCTGCCAGCCTTGCTGATCCAGTTTGCGAAGGATTACCCCGAGGAAATCCATCCGGTCAACGGGCTGGTCGGCCCAGTAACCCGCCATCTCAAAACGGTCGCGGCGGCGTTTGAGATCCAGCGTGTCCAGCGTCTCGTGTGCCGAAAGCGGGGTCTGCTGGAGCAGGAGCCGCTCGGAGTATCGCGCCCAGCCGCGCCAGATGGGTTGCAGGAAAAATAACAGCGCCACCAGCGGACGCGACCTGCGGACGCTCTTGGCCCTCGGAATCTCCGCCTGCCATCCAGCCACGATGCAGAGTGTGAGGGACGCCAGCGCGCTCGCGATGCCGAGCGGCAGCAGCAGCGGAAACTTCACTCCCGCGAAGGCAATGCCCAGCGTCATCAGCGGCAGCGTGACGAGCACGTGCCATTCGAGGCTTGTCATCAACATCAGGAACATGGAGGGCGAGGGCGCGTAGATGGACTGGAAGAACGCACTGCCGAAGACGCCGTGGTAGATGATGGGCGCGCGCGTCACGACGCCGATCTTCGCCGCCGTGTAGATGCGCCCGCGCCAGATGCTGCTGCCGATGTCGTTGAAGTATTCCGGGTGCTTCCGCACGAGCAGCGCCTCCGCCTCACCGTAGCCGCGCTGCTGTTTCAGGTAGGCCTGCACGGTCGCGCGCCGGTAGTGCCACACGAAGCCGGACGGGCTGAAGCCGATCTTGTAGCCGCGCTGTTGCAGGCGCCAGCACACGTCCACGTCGTCGCCCGCCTTGCGGTAAATCGCATCGAAGCCGCCAATCTCATCGAGCGCCCACTTGTAGAACGCCATGTTGCAGCCGGGGATGTGCTCCGCCAGCCGGTCGGTCAGCATCACGTGCGCGGGGCCGCCGGGCGACGCCATCACGGCAGCGGGAACCCAGCCGTCCTCGGGCGGTAGAAAGTTATGCCCGCCGATGCCGGTGAAATCGCTCCGCAACAAATCGCCGACGAGATAATGCAGCCAGTCCTCATCCGCGCGGCAGTCGGAGTCGGTGAACGCGACGATCTCCCCGGCCGCTGCGGCGATGCCGGTGTTGCGCGCGACGGAGAGGCCGAAGTTAATCTGGCGGATGATGCGCATCCGAGGGCGCGCGGTGGTTGAGAGTTGAGCGTTGAGCGTTGAGAGGCCGGACTCCGCGCGCTTGCCGCCTGACTCCTGACTTCTGACTTCTGCCGTGGCTGGCCGCCGGTCATCGAATTCCATCCGATACTGTTCGGCGATCTGCGCCGTGTCATCCGTCGAGCCGTCGTCCACGAGGATGACTTCGTAGTTGGGATAGTTGAGATGTTCCAACGAGGCGAGGCACGCCGGCAGCGTCTTGCCTCCGTTATAGCTCGCGACGACGACACTGACTTTGGGGCAGCGCGGCAGGGCGAAGTGCGGCGCAGTCTTGAACGCCTTCTGCACAGCGGCGAATGACGCCTTCGGCTCGCGTTCGCGTGTGACGACACCGAAGTGCCAGTCCAGCACTGGATGGCCGTCTTTCCACCAGTCGTCTGTGAAGCTGAAGACAAACGCGCCAGCCACGCCGCCGTTGAAGGCCGTCTCGATTTGCCAACCGAGCATCTCGCTCTTCGCCGCTTCGCCCTCACGCCCGGAATCCGCGCCGAATTCGCCCAGCAGCAGCGGCTTCGTGTCCGCAATCATCTGAAGCCGCGCGAGGTAGTTGTCGAAGGGCTTGGGGTGGTGGAGGTAGACGTTGAAGGTGAAGAAATCGAGGTTGCGTGGCTGGAGAAACTCCGTGGGCGGGAAGTTCGCGAACGTGCAGAGACACTCGGCATCCACTTCTTTCGCGACCGCGACGAGCTCATCAATGAAGTCCGCGACGCCCTCCGCACCGCTCCACCGGACAAGGTCGGGCGGGATTTCGTTCACCACACTGAACGCGAAGATGGCGGGGTGATGCGCACACGCGGCAACGGCGTCATGCACCGCCTTGCGCGCGGTGGCGCGGGTCTCGGCACTGTCGAGGAAGCAGCCATTCTTCCACCACGGCACATCCACGAGCAGCTTGAGCCCGTGCTTGTGCGCGAGGTCCAGCAGCCCTCGCGGAGGCACGGTGTAGACCCGCAGCGTGTTTGCGCCCAGCTGGCGGATTTGCAGGAAGTCGCGCTCCAACTGCGCGCGCGGCGGGAAGTGGGACTTGTCCTCACCCGGCGCGAACGGCCCGTAAGTCACGCCCTTCGCGTAAAACTTCGTCTCATCGAGAAGAAAGAATTTTCCGTCCACTCGGACGCGGTCGCGGTTTGCAGCAGTTGCAGTCATTCGAAACCGGCGGTCAGATGTAGAACATCCGCTCCTTCTCCGCGCCCTCCTCGACCAGTTGCTGGAAATTGACCGCGTCGGAGGCATTCTCAGCCGCAGTTTTAAGCCGGCTCCACGCTCGGTGCAACTCAGGGGGGCACTTGCCATTCGACAGCGCGGGAGTGGCGAACACCTCGCCGTGGATGCCGCGCAGCACGTCGCCGAAGGTGATTTCCGCCGGCGGTTTGGCAAGGCGGTAGCCGCCCTCCTTGCCCCGCACGCTGCGCACCAACCCGCGCGCTTTCAGCTCAAGCAGGATTTGCACGAGATAATTCGCCGGGATGCCGTGCCGCCCCGCGATGTCCTCAACACGCTGCACCTCGCCGGACGGGTGCGCACGCGCCAGGTCCAGCACGGCGCGCATCGCGTAATCGCTTTTGACCGATAACTTCACGGGCGAAGCGTAACAGGGCAAGGAACCGGGGCAAGCCATGCGCGGGGCGCATCTAAGTTTCGGGCACAGGCAATAGGGATGGTTAATTCGTTACTCACAAGCGAGAGGGAGAGCGCTTCACGCTGGCTCGTGCTTCCCAGCGTGCCCTTTCGCCGAGACGTGGCCGGCGTGGCTCCCTCTTCCGTGGACAAACTCGTGGCGGAGTTGCGGGCGGCGGTTTGACTCTGCCGGGCGCGCTTCCTACCGTCGCTTAGATGTTCGAACTCACCGCACCCTACTCCCCTGCTGGCGACCAGCCGCAAGCCATCGAGAAGCTCGTCGCAAGCGTGCGGGCGGACGCGAAACATCAAGTCCTCCTCGGCGTCACCGGCTCGGGCAAGACCTACACCATCGCCAACGTCATCCAGCAGATTCAGCGCCCCACGCTCGTCATCTCGCACAACAAGACCCTCGCCGCCCAGCTCTACGCCGAGTTCAAATCCTTCTTCCCCAAGAACGCCGTCGAATACTTCGTCAGCTACTTCGACTACTACCAACCCGAGGCCTACATCCCGCGCAGCGACACGTTCATCGAGAAGGATTCGAGCCGGAACGACGAGATTGAGCGCCTCCGTCTCTCGACGATGAGTTCGCTCTTCGCGCGCCGCGACGTCATCGTGGTCGCGAGCGTCTCGTGCATCTACGGCATCGGCAGCAAGGAGGATTACGAGGCGATGGTCATCCCGCTGCGCGTCGGCATGGCCTTCACGCGCGAGCAACTTCTCTCTCGCCTCGTGGACATCCAATACACGCGCAACGACGTCGCCTTCGAGCGTGCGCAGTTCCGCGTGCGCGGCGACACGCTCGAACTCCGCCCCGGCTACACCGAGGACGGCCTGCGCATCGAGTTCTTTGGGGACGAGATTGACCGCATCACGCGCTTCGAGCCGCTCACGGGCGAAGTCTTGGAACAGCTTCAAGCCGTCGTCATTTATCCCGGCAAGCAGTTCGTCACCACGAACGAAAAGCTCAAGCGCGCCCTGCTCACCATCCGCGAGGAACTGGGCGACCGCATCGCGTGGTTCGAGAAAAATGGCAAGCTCCTCGAAGCCCAGCGCATCAAGATGCGCACGGAATACGACCTCGAGATGATGGAGGAAATGGGTATGTGCTCCGGCATCGAGAACTACTCCCGCCACATCGCCCAGCGCCCGCCCGGCTCGCGGCCCACCACGCTGATTGATTTCATGCCCGACGACTTCCTGCTCGTGATGGACGAGTCGCACGTGAGTGTGCCGCAGATTGGCGGGATGTATGCCGGCGACCGCTCGCGCAAGGAAGTGCTCGTGGCGCACGGCTTCCGCCTGCCCAGCGCGATGGACAACCGCCCGCTGGACTGGCTCGAATTTCAGTCCCTCCAAAAGCAAACCATCTACGTCAGCGCCACGCCCGCGCCGCGCGAGATGCAGTGGGCAGGCAGCAAAGTGGTTGAACTCGTCGTCCGCCCCACCGGCCTCATCGACCCCACCATCACGCTCAAGCCGCTCAAGGGTCAGATTGACGACCTCATCGAGGAATGCCGCAAGCGCGTGGAACTCAAGGAGCGCGTCCTCGTCACCACGCTCACCAAGCGCACCGCCGAGGAACTCACCGACTACCTCCGCGACATCGGCATCAACGTGCGTTACCTCCACAGCGAGGTGGACGCGCTCGAACGCGTCGAAATCATCCGCGGCCTGCGCAAAGGCCAGTTCGATGTCCTCGTCGGCATCAACCTCCTGCGCGAGGGCCTCGACCTGCCGGAAGTTTCCCTCGTCGCCATCCTCGACGCCGACAAGGAAGGCTTCCTCCGCAGCGAGACCAGCCTCATCCAGACGGCTGGCCGCGCCGCCCGCCACCTCCACGGCGAAGTCATCCTCTACGCCGACGTGAAGACCAAGAGCATCCAGCGCTTCCTAGCCGTCTGCGAATATCGCCGGAAGAAGCAAGTTGCCTACAACACCGCGCACGGCATCACGCCGCGCAGCGTCACGCGCGCGCTGGAGGACAGCCTGTCCTCGCAGCAAGAGCAGCGCGATGTCGCCACCGGGATGCTGAACGATGCCGCCGGCGACTTCGACGTGACCGAGACCATCCGCGAGCTGGAAGGCCAGATGATTGAAGCCTCGAACAACTTGGAGTTCGAGAAAGCCGCACTCTACCGCGACCAGATCAACGAGCTGAAGCGCATGGTCAGCGGCGAAGCCCCGACCCGCCCGACGAGCTACGGCAAGAAGCCCGCGAAGTCCCGCAAGTCCGGCCAACCCACCTGGACGCCGCGTGTGTAGTCGCAACCTTTAGGTTGCGAATCAAAACCTCTAGCGGCGCTCTGTTTACGCCGAGTTGGGGAACCGGCGGTCACAGACCGCCGCTACAGAGCGAAGCGCAGGCTAAAGCCTGCGACTACGAACTGCGCGTTTGCGTTGAAATCTCCTCTCCGTTCAAGGCACGCTCCGCCCGTGACTTCGACGGCCAAACAACTCCTCCGCTGGCTGGCCGTCCCGTCGCTCCTCATCGCCGCCTGCGTCGCGCTCTCCCTCAGTTCCTGCTCCACCGTTGAGCGCACCGTCTCGGCCCCGCCAGTCATTGAGGGCGCTACCTTCGTCGGCAACCACGCCTGCGCCGACTGCCACACGAACTACACCCGCGCCTTCGCCGCCAGCCCGCACGGGCGCTTCCACTCGGACAGCCCGCGCCTCGCAGGCCAGACCGGCTGCGAGTCGTGCCACGGGCCAGGCAGCAAGCACGTCCAGACCGGCGGACAGGGTCGGGACAAGTTCATCGTCAACCCGCGCAAGTCGCCGGAGACGTGCTTCGCCTGCCACATCCAAACCCACGCAGAGTTCCGCCTGCCGCACCACCACCAAGTTCTCGAAGGCAAACTCCATTGTGCCCAGTGCCACGACGCCCACGGCTTCGACATCCACAAACCCAAGGGCGGCCTCGCCCTCTCGCGCCTGAACGAGACCTGCGCCAACTGCCATCGCGAGCAGAGCAAGCCGCACGTCTTCGGCCACGAGGCGTTGCGCGAAGGCTGCGTCGCCTGCCACACGCCGCACGGCTCGTTCACGCAAAAACTTCTTCACCAGCGCGACGCGAACCTCTGCATCAAGTGCCACGCGCAGGTGCAGACCACCGCCGGCGAAGTCGTCTTCGGCAACACCACCCACACCGCGTTCATCCGCCGCGGCACCTGCTGGTCGGCGGGTTGCCACACGGCGGTGCATGGCTCGAACATCGACCCGAAGCTGAGATACTAATGAAGTGGTCAGCGAACAGCGGTCAGCGGTCAGCAAGATGGAGCGCGGACGCCCA
>Ga0208960_1000312_pt1 | contig 27477 bp, 30 predicted proteins | sample GreLakmeON33MSRF_FD_187703 | JGI IMG/M metagenome (GOLD analysis project Ga0208960, IMG submission 187703) | Freshwater lentic microbial communities from great Laurentian Lakes, MI, USA - Great Lakes metaG ON33MSRF (SPAdes) | ecosystem: Environmental > Aquatic > Freshwater > Lake | place: Great... | reverse complement strand
CTGAGGCCGCGGGTTCGAGTCCCGTCACTCCCGTTTCACGGAAGGCCCGCTTCGGCGGGCCTTCCGCCGTTCTGGCAGCCGTGCGCTGACGAGGGTGATGCGGCGCAAGGGGTAACAGTGAGGTGACCTCCTGCGTGCGGGCCTCGTATGAGCCGAAGAGCCTGCACAAGGGTGCCCCCTTCGCTCGCCCCCTCCGACCAGTCCTCTCATCAACGCCATCGCGTCATCTCCGAGGATGCCCTTATCCCCTCGTTGATGACCGCAGGTCGCGCCCGCGGGATCAGTCGGTGGGCAGCAGCACCCACAGCTCGGGGCGCCCGGCGTTGCAGTGCACGGCACGGCCCAGCAGGCCCAGGCAGCACCACGACATCGGCAGCGCCGTGCGCGCCACGTTCCACGGCCGGGGGCCGGGTGGCGGGGCACTCAGCGCGGCGATGCGTCCGGCTGCCCCGGGGATGGGGTGGAAGATGGCCTCGACGGCGTCGGGCCGCTTGGGCTCGTCGTCCTGCAGGGCGTCCAGCGACGAGATGACCGCGGCCACCTGCTCGTGGGGGAACGCCGCGGCAGCCGCGGCGTCGGCCGCATGCACGGCCGGCCTGCTCACCGATGGCAGCACCAGCAGGCCCACGAACGACCACAGGGTGAACCACGCCCCGGTGGCCACCAGGGCCGACATGTCACCAGCGCCGCCTCCGGGCAGGGCCATCGACACCGCCACACCGCCGACCGTCCACGCCAGCGCGACCACGATGCCCAGCCAGTACGACGCCCCGGCCTGCGATCGCCTGCGAGCAAGTTCCACCTGCAGGCCGTCGCCCAGGGCGTCGCGCCACGCGGCGGGTATGGCGATGCGCCCCGACAGGCCCGTGACGCCACCTGTGAAGCCCACGTCTGCCGCCGCGATGGTCACCGTGCCCGCCGCATCGTTCATCGCCACGGGCCGGCCCAGCGCCGCCACCGCGCGCGCCAGGGGAAGCCTGCCGAGCGCGATCACCAGCGCGATGCCAGCCGCCACCGCCAGCCCCGCGCCGTCGCCACCGGCGCTCCCTGCCAGCACGATCAGCGCGGCAGCCGCCGCCATCACGACCACCTGCACCACCACGCCCCGCAGCAAGCCGGCGAGGTACGCGCCGGTCGGCGTGACCGCGCGCCCGTGGCGCCGGGGCAGCACCAGCCCGCCAAGCAGGTCGAAGGGCAGGCTCACCAGCACGTAAACGCCGAGCACCGCGAAGAGCAGGCCCGCCTGCATGCCCGCCGACGCTTCCGCGTCGGACAGCAGCGACGCCCCGCCCGCGGCCAGGAAGGCGATGCAGATGACCACCCAAGTGCCCACCGCGGTTATGCCGACCAGCAGGCGGGATCGCGCATACGTCATGGAGCCGAACGTATCACCGGCGCGGCCCCCTGCTGGGGGGAACCGACCTACGTGCCGCGCTGGTCGCCGGCGTTGCGCTGACGGGCGGCCTCCACGCCTGCTGCGCGCTGCTGGTGCAGCCCCGCCGCCGCTGCTGCGGCAACCGCCATCTCGGCTGCCTCGAGCGCGCCCTCCATATACCCACCGTAGGTGGGGGCGCTCTCGGTGCCACCGAGAATGAGACGCCCGACCCACTCGCCGGGCGGCGATGCGTGTCGCCCGTACTGCGGGTGGGCGTACAGCGGTTGCATGTCGTCAGCAGTCGCCACCAGGGGGTCGAGAGCCCAGTCTTTGGTGAGACAGGCCACCGGGTGCTCGGCCGCATCGCCGAACAACCGCACCAGTTGAGCGATGGCGGCGTCACGCAGGTGGTCGAGGTCACCTCGGCGCGCCTGGGGGGGCGTGCCGATAAACGCGGTCAGTGCAGCCAGCCCGTGCTCATCACACGCATCGTGAATCTCCACCAGCGGCCCCACGCGGCTTCGCCCCTCACCCGAGAGGCCGGCATCGCGCCAGAATGCGTGCTCGTAGATGGCGACGAACTTCGCATTGCCAGCCATCCAAGTGGGCACAGCAGTCCAGGTGCTGCGCACATCATCCGGCAGCGGCGGGTCGAACTCCACGGTCTGAGCCAGCAGCCGCGGCGGCAGCGTGCAGATAACGATTCGCGCTTCGCACGTGATGTCCGGGCCGGCCCCCGCACTCGCTTCAACAGAAATGCCCTGAGGCATTTGCCGCAGCGCAGTGACCCGATACCCCCGTCGCACCCGCTCGGCGGGGATCTCCGCCGCGAGCGAGTCGATCAGCGCGGCGGTGCCTCCATAAATGCGCATCGATCCATCAGCGGGTGCGCCACCTTCGTAGCGAATGCACTCGGTCGCTGACTCCTCCCACATCAGAGCACCCGTGTTTGCCTGCGGGAAGGCGCGCAGCCCCAGTTCGCGTACCAGCGCAGGCATACGGGGTTGAGAGGCGGGCCAGTACCACGACGGCCCCATGTCGCAGGGCCCCCGCCCACCATCAGCGCCCAGCGACAGGATCCGTCCGCCAGCGCGGGGTGCCGCCTCCAGCACCACGTAGTCGGCACCCGCCTGCTGCAGCAACCGAGCCGCGTACAACCCGCTGAGCCCGGCCCCAATGATGGCGATGTCGTGGTTCACGCTGCCGCCCTACGCGCCGAAGCGCTGCGCGATGATCACGACGATGTAGGCGAGCCCGGCCAGCCCGAGGGCACGGCGGAACATGTTGACCCCGGCCGTAAGTTCGAGGTACGCCCAGATGGCGATAAACACGTACCCGACGGCGGCCAGCACATCTGCCACGGCCCCTGTGGCGAGGTACCTCGCCCCCAGCGCCACCAACCCGATGATGAGCGGAGGGTTGGGGAACTGTGCGATGGGATAGCCCGCGGGCCATGACAGGCCACGCAGGCGCCGGTAGCCATCAATAAACCGCTGCATCAGAGATCGTCCCTCAAAGTCGGATTGGCCGCCAAGGCTAGCCCGTGACCCTCGTCCAGCCAGCACCTATGGTGATGGACGACAACACTGCAGAGGCGGCAACCGCATGGGTCTGCACGAAGGTGCGAAAGGGACTCCACCGCACCGCCGCGCTCGATCGAGGGCGGCGGTGCGCACCGCCACCCTCATGGGATGATCCCCGACCCCACCCCACCGCACCCGCGGATCGTCGTGTCAATCCTCGGGCCGCGGGTTCGAATCCCGTCACTCCCGTTTCACGAAGAACCTTCAATCGCGGCGATGGCGTTGTGCTGCGGGCACCCCGAACCCGCCGGGACACGCCGGGGTATGAACGGGCGTTTTCTCAATGAGCCGCATGCACTCAGGGACACCGGTCAGGCCTGCGCCGTTGATAAAGGCGAGTACGATCGCCGCATGAAATTGGTAACCGGCGCCATGATGATTGTTCGCGTGATCTTTACCCCATTCGTACTGCTGGTCGTCGTCGGCATTGCGCTTGGGCGGGGCCTGCTCAATCGGATTCGATGAGATGCGTGTGGTGGTGCCGGCATTGCCGGTTCTCGTGACCCCTGATGCTGCGAGGTGGGCTTCTTGATCCGCGGCAATACGGGGCATTGATCAGGCCAGATGGGATCAATGCGGTGGGAGCGGGGGTATGGATCGAGACCGGTCGCCGCTGCCGTGGCCATCGTCGGCAGGGGGTCCGCCCTCGCCCGTATGTCGGGTAGCGCCCCAGACGTCGCCTGATCAGGATTCCCGAATCAGGCCGCTGTCCGCGCGGCCTTACACATTCGTTATCCCGACGGCGATGGAATCTACGAGAAGGGCTTCAGTGCCCGTGTCGCGGAGCGGGTGGACGTTCGAGAGTGCCTACGCGGGTGCCACCTGAGGGCCCGGCACTCACCCCGGCATCCGACGGAGCGTCACATACCTGCGCGGAATGGCTGATTCGGTGTCCGCTGCCAACGAATTACGCGGATGAAATCGCCCCCGCCCGCAACTGCGTGCATGCGTCGGGCGAGGAGAGGAACTGGACGCCACACATGGGACGAATGAGACGTAAGGGTGACCTCCCCGAAAAAATCTGCGCCACGTGCGGGCGCCCGTTCGCCTGGCGTCACAAGTGGGCCGAGAACTGGGACGAGGTGCGCTACTGCTCCGAACGTTGTCGTCGCAACCGTCCGAAGGGCGGTGACCACAACGGGGGGGACGGCAATGATCCAGCCGGCGGCGGCGGGGCCGACAGCACTTGAGATCTGCCCGGGGGGAGTTCCTCGTCGGGGTGCAACGCAGCGAGCAGCACTTCGTCCGCCGCGAGCGGGAACTATCGCCCGTGCCCCCGCACTCGCACGCGGGGGGTGAAGACCCACGATTTCAGGTGACCACCTCACCAACTGCGGTTTTGGCGCCCTCAAGGCAAGGAAGGCAGGCCATACTCAGTGCTCGCTGAGGACGATACGATCAGCGGCCCGCGTTCGGAACCCCGTTCGGTACGACTACGAAGGATGCCCCATGCGTCTCACTGCCCCGGTGGCGTTGCTCACTGCACTTCTGACCATTTCCTCAGCCCACGTTGCAGCGGGCGCCATCAAGACGACGCCTGCTGCAGGAGCGCCTGCGCCAACGGAGCCCCCGGCAGTGCAGGGGCGGCTAAATCTTCGCGCAACGATCACCGGGCAGATCTCTCCGAAGTCGGTGGCGGCATCGGGCAGCGGGCTCGTCACCGCCCAGAACATGATGTACACGCACACCATCACCGTGTACGACGCCCGCACCATGAAACTGAAGGCGACGATCCCCGACTCGGTGAACCTGGCGAAGTTCGGGGTGAAGGGCCACCCGGGCATCTCGCGTGGTGCACCGGTTGAGGCCGCGTTCTCGCCCGGTGGCCTTTATGCCTATGTGACCAACTACGCCATGTACGGCAGCGGGTTCGGACCCGAGGGGAAGGACACCTGCACTCCCTCCTCGGGTACCGACCGCTCGTTCACCTATCGAGTGAACCTCGAGAGCATGGCGATTGACCAGGTGTACCCGGTGGGGGCGGTGCCCAAAGTGGTGGCGGTCACCCCCGATGGCGGTCGTGTGCTTGTCACCAACTGGTGCTCGTGGGACATGAGTGTGATCAACGCGGCCACCGGCAAGGTGGTGCGCACGCTGCCACTCGGTGCCTATCCGCGCGGTATCGCGGTGTCGCAGGATGGCCGTTTCGCCATCGTGGCCATCATGGGCAGCAGTCACCTGCTGCGCGTTGACCTGCGCAACTACCGCACGCAGCAGATCGAGGTGGGTTCGGGGCCGCGCGCCGTGGCACTGTCAGACGACGGCAGCACGGCCTACGTCACCCTGAACGCCGAGGGCAGGGTGGCCAAGGTGAACCTTCGTACCGGAGCAGTTGCCCGGGTGAGCACCGGCGATGCGCCCCGCAGCCTCGCTCGCTCCACCGACGGTTCCGCGTTGTATGTGGTCAATTACGGGAGCGGGTCAGTCTCGAAGCTGCGCACCAGCAACATGCGGGTGCTGCAAACGGTGGAGGCCTGTTACCACCCCATCGGCATCACGTATGAGCCGGTCACGCGGCGTGTGTGGGTTGCCTGTTACGGCGGCCAGATCTTGGTGTTTGACGACAAGTAGCGAGGCGGAATGAGCAAGCGACCCCCGGCACCACTTCCCACCGAGTTCCACGGCATCACCATCGGGGCCGACCAGATCCGGTGCGGCGACAAGAGCGGCCCGTTGGTGGGCACGCGGGCGATGGTGCGCGATGAGAGCACCACGCACGATGAGGTAACCGCCCGCGGCATCTTTGGGAATGCGCTCGTCGGCATTCTTACGACCGACGAGATCGGCTGGTCGTTCAGCGAGCCAGTGCCCGAGGGGTTCGTCTACCTCGTGGTGGTTGGCGAGGCCTTCGCATTTGAGGTGCCGGTGGAGGCCCGCGAGCGGATCGCGGCGAAGGAGTTCGTCGTCGCGATCCGCGTCGCGGTGAAGGCCGCCGAAGGCAGCGTCGGCCCGTCTAATTGAGCGCGGTGATGGCCTCGTAAAGGTCGAGCGTGGGGTCATCGAGCCCCTCGAAGGTCATGGTCTGCATCTGGCCACCACCCCCGCTCGGCGGGTGTGTGATGTCCAGATCGAGAAGCAGGGTGACGTTGCCCTGGCTCTTGCCCTGGCTCTTGCGAGTGCCTTCCACAACCAGCTCATCGGTTGGCCAAATACCCAGCACCTCGCCGATGCTCATCGTGCCGCCCATGCTCGTGGTGGTGTCCACTGCATAGAGCAGGCCGCCAGCCATTACGAGGGCCGTCTGGTGATTGTCCAGGCCCATCGTGGATGCACTGCTGCTCACACCCGTGAGATCGCCACCGCGCTTCTTGCGGCGAAAGCCGCCGAGCATCTTCATGGCGTCGCCGATGGCGCCCGCCGGGGCTTTGGTGAATGAGCCCTTGGTCATGAAGAACCCGTAGTGCTCAATCGGACCGTCGACCTTCGCCTGCAACGAAGCAACGATAACCGCCATATCCATTGCCCATCTCCTCCAGTCGGATGATGCCAAATGCGGCACCAGCACGTCTTTTCCCGGGGGCAAATTCAGCCTACCCGGTCTCGGCCACCCAGTCCATCTCGAATGGTGTTTGACGACAAGTAGGCACTGCCGTGAGTGGATCCTCGCCGTGTCGGCGGGATCTACTCACGTGCAGAGCGGGCGACTTAACTCGTGGTCGTCGCAGGCGTTGTGGTCGACGAGTTCGTCGTTGACGACGTTGTCGCCTTCGACGCGTTCACCCCGTCGTTGTACACGCTGCAGGCGTCCTCGTAGAGGGCCGCAGGAACCGGATTGCCAGCCGTCTTGCAGAGCGCAGCCGACTGGGTCTTTGGAATCCAGAACTGACCCTCGGCCTCGAAGACCGCCGGGAACTGATTGTCATACTCGCATTTGCCCTGCGCGTTCGCGGTGCACGTGGTGACCACGGCCCAGCCGCTGGCGCAGTTGAAATCGGTCAACTTGTTGGTCTTGTTGTTCTCGGTGACAGCCTGCGCGAGGGACGATCGGGTGCAACTTGCCGTCCCCCCCACCTTCTCGACGGTGGTTGATGCCGTCGTCGCTGCCGTTGTCGCTACTGCAGTCGTTGTGGCCGCAGTGGTGTCCGACGATGCCGCAGTGTCAGACGTTGAGGATGATCCGCACCCTACGAGGAGGGCCGCTGAGCAAAGGGTGACCGCGCCAAGCGCGATCAGGCGTGAAGGAGTCATATTTCTGACAGTAGGGAACGCCATTGGGCACCGCCAGCAAGGTGAGCCACGCGGTCGTCACGCGGCTCTGCCGTGAGTGGACCCGCGCCGCAAAGGCGGAGTCCACTCAGGCAAAGGGCTAGTTGGTCTCGCAAGCAGGCTGGTAGATCGCCTTCGGTACCTGATTGCCGGGCGAGATGCACACCTTCTGACGGTCCTTCGGAATCCAGAACTGACCCTCGGCCTCGAACACCGTGGTGCCTGTGTACTCGGCATCTCCCGTGCCCGAGTTGACGTAGGCATACGCCCAGCCATCTGAGCACTCAAATGAGGTCGGCGTCGCGAGGGTGTTGGGCTCCTTCGCCGTGCCGGTGGCCTCGACAGCCTTGCTGATTGACGCCTGGTCGCACGTGGCCGTGCCACCTACCTTCTGGTCAGTGGTGGTCGCTGCAGCGGTGGTGGATGCAGCGGTGGTGGCTGCAGCGGTGGTGGCTGCAGCGGTCGCGGCCGTCTCGGCAGACGACGAATATGATCCGCACCCCGCAAGGAGGGCGGCTGAGCAGAGTGTGGCGGCCGCGAGGCCGCCGATGCGGGTGATGTTCATGCCCCGGACGCTATCGCCCGCCTCGGCGCGTGACGTACGCTGCGGCCGTGAATGACCTTGAACTGCTGCGCCGTCACGAGCCGATCCTTCGCTTCAACAAGGTGGAGCTCTTCCTTCCCGCCGATGTGGGTGCCTACGTCGAGGCCTGTTCGGTGTGGGAGCGCGAGGCCGATGGCAGCGATCGGATGCTGGCGGAGCCGGGTGAGACCGACCTCGACGGCCTCGCACAGTTGGGACGCGACCGGGCCAGCCGCACGATGCATCTGCGATACGTGCACACCCCGCTCACGCGGCGCGAGTACCGCAATTGGCACAAGGCCGGCAACGGTCCGACCATGCGCCAGGCAAGCCGATTCATGCGCGTGGGCGTCATCGCCCGCCTCATCGACGCCCTCTTTCGCATCACCCTGCTGTTTCGCGGCCGCGTGCCGCGGGGAGCCGTCGCCGCCGGCGAGATCACCTACCGCGACCACATCGCCGGGAATGGCACCCCCTACTACGGCCGGGTAGTGCACGAAGCCGGTTGGACTGTCCTTCAGTACTGGTTCTTCTATTGCATGAACGATTGGCGATCGTCGTTCCACGGCATCAACGATCATGAGGCCGACTGGGAGATGGTCAACTTGTACCTCTCCCCCGACGCCACGGGTGACCTCACCACCAAGTGGGTGGCCTTCTCGTCGCACGATGCCGAGGGCGATGCCCTTCGGCGCCGTGTTGATGATCCCGATCTGGAGTGGGTGGGCCACCACGTGGTGGCATACCCCGGCGCGGGGTCCCATTCCCACTCGCCCATCCGCACTGATGAGCTTGTGCGGGTTGACCCGCCGATCTTGCGCACGCCCATCCGCTGGGCCCGTCGCGCGCTGCGCGCCATCACGCCGTGGACCGACGTGAGTGAGATCGACGAGGGTCTGGGAATCCCGTTCGTGGACTACCACCGCGGCGATGGGGTGAGCATTGGCCCCGGGGGCGACCGCGAATGGCAGCCGGTGGTTATTGACGACACCACGCCGTGGGTACGCGACTTCCGTGGGCGCTGGGGTCTCGACACCCGCGATCCCTTCGGTGGCGAATCAGCGCCCACAGGGCCGAAGCACGACCGCGACGGCATCGACCGTGTTCGTTGGGAAGATCCCCTCGGCTGGGCTGGGATGCAAAAGGTCGATCCCGATCCCGCTGCGGCAGCGCGTTCCGTAGACATCCGTGCCCATGATGTGCGCGACCGAATGGCCGAGATCGATGCGCTGGTCGACGAGCAACGCGTTGCGGCCCGCCGGGAGGGCATCGAGGCCCACGTGATGATGGGCGACAGCGCCACGGCCGAGATCGCCCAGGCCCGCCGCACCGCCGTCACAGCACGCGAAGAGGCCATCAACGCCCTGAGGGTTGAGCGGCGGCACCTCGAGGCCGAGAGCGCGGCGCTGCAGGCTGCGGCCGACCGGGGGCTTCCGCCTGAGGGCCCCCGGGCGCATCTGGGGAACGACGTCGATCAGGGCGAGGATCCCCAGTCGCGCGTGCGCCACCGCGTGCTGCGTATCTGGGCGGCGGTCAGCACACCGCTCCTCATCACGCTCATCATCTGGCTGCTCGTTGGCAATTCGAGTTCGTACTACGCCGTGGGCGTCATTGCGGGCATCACGTTGCTGGTGGGCATCGAGGCCCTGGCGCGCGGCCGCCTACTTGCATTCCTCGTCACCGCGCTGGCGCTTGTGGCCACCATCCTCATCATCGGGGGGCTGGTGCAGCAGTGGCGCCTCACACTGGCGATATTGCTGGCCATCGGTGCCGTGGTGCTGCTGTGGCAGAACCTCCGTGAGCTGCGTTCGGGCTAGACGCCCGGTCGTACGGTGATTGCAGGGTGCCCGTACACGCCACGCACCGTGCAGATCCTGCTGCAGTAAGGGGGATATGAACCACGTGTTGCGAATCTTCGCGACATGTTCCCATGTAACCCGTTTGCCGCGATGTCCGGTCTAGCCTCACGTTCCTGATGAGTCGCCGGTCAACAATTGGACGTCGTCGTGTCGCCCTGTTCGCCACCATGGCCCTCGTGCCGGTGGGTGTCGTGGGGTCGCTCACGGCGGTTGCGCTGGCGCAGCCTGCACCCGGAGACGGGCCCGTTCCGAGCGCAGCCTTCAGGTATGCACAAGAGGCGGCGCGCGGGCTGGCCAAGGCCGACCTGTGGGCGGGCGAGGTGGACGCCGTTGCGCTGTCGCGCGATGCCACGCGTCGCGACCTGGTGCGCTTGATGCAGTCGGTACTGAAGTTGCCGGGGGGTGCCATTGGCACACCGTGGCGGGATATTGCACCCGACGACGCCGATGGTGCCGCGGCCCGCCACGTCATCGCTCGCGGCTGGCTTCAGGCCTCAGCCGGGCAAGCGGTGCTCGATCAGCCGCTCACGGGGATTGAGGCCAACCGCGCCTGGACACTCGGGCTCGGCATGAAGAAGGCCATCAGCACGATGTCGCGCCTCCGTGATGGAGGGGGTCACACATTCACGCTGCCCATGGGATTCGCAACGTCCATCACCGCTCGCGAGGCCGGACTTCGCCGCAACTTCCCGGCCAGCGACGAGGCCCTGGAGCGCACCGATGCCCAGCCCATCCGCCTAGCCGATCTGGTGCTCATGGCGGCGCGTGCGCACGCCATCCGGGGCAACGGCATACCCGCGTCCGTGCGCGCGCTCGAACGCTTCTCGATCCCCGCAATGGCCCCTGATGTCCGCCCGCTGGTGCAGCGGGCCCTGTCGCTGGTGGGGTACCCCTATGTGTGGGGAGGTGAGGCACCCGACCTGAACGCGAGCGCCGATCCCCAGGCCGCCGCCGGTTTCGACTGCTCAGGCTTTATCTACTTCGTCTGGCACACCGGCGATCGCGCAGCCGAGGCATCCATCAACGTGCCCGACGGGCGCACCACTTACACGATGAATGTGGGGACTCGCGGGGTGAAGGTGCCGTGGAAGAAGGCGCAGGCAGGCGATCTGGTGTTCTTCGGGGCGGCAGGGCCAAAGACCCCCGATGCTGCTGCATCCCACGCCAGCATCGCCCTCGGAAACCGCTGGATCATCCACTCATCCGGCGGGCGTGCGGGGCTCAGCATCTCGTTCCTGCCCGCCTACTGGCCCTCGGGTATCCAGGATGCGCGTACCTACCGCACATCGGCCGCGCCTCCCGCCACCGCTGCGCCGGTGGCCGCCACGCCCACCACCAGCACCCCGGCTGCAGTACCCACGCCAGCTGCCCCCGCTCCCACCGCGCCACAGCCGCCTGCGCCGCCTCCGGGTTCGGGTGGCGCGCAGCCACCTCCCCCGGGCTGATCAGCCGGCGGGCGCACTCCGCGGCCGAAACAGATAGTGCGACACGATGAACTCGCTGCCGTCCAGATAGCCCCAGAGCCCGGCGCAGGCAAGAAAGAAGAGGCGCCAACGGCGGAACCACCGCTCTCCCTCTCCAGGGTGCGCCATCTCAAGCACTGCGGTCGCCGCCTCCCGGTGTCGCACAAGATTGTCATCCCATGCGAGAGCGGTCTTCTCGTAGTGCACGCCGGATATCCGCCAGTGGTCAACCACGACCAGGTCGTCGGTGGCGTGCAGCAGAAGGTCGTCCGACGGCATGGTGCCGCCCGTAAAGAAGTGCTGGCCGATCCAGTCGCGCGGGTCGTCCTCCAGAAACTCAAAGCCCAGGTCGCGATGAGTGAACACGTGGACGAAGAAGGCTCCGTCGGGGCGTAGCCACTTGGCGATGCGGGCGAAGAGGGCCGGGTGGTTCTTCACGTGCTCCAGCATCTCCACGCTCACGATGCGGTCGAAGTCGCGGGCCATCTGCAGCTCGTTCACGTCGGCGGTGATGACCTCCACATTCGCAAGCCCCCGCTCGCGGGCCTGGGCCTCAATGAAGTGCCGCTGCCCCGTGGAGTTCGAGACCGCCGTGATGCGACTGGCCGGATAGCGCTCGGCCATCCAGAGCGTGAGTGAGCCCCACCCGCACCCGAGTTCCAGCACGTCCTGTCCATCCCGTAGCCCTGCGCGACTGCATGTGAGCGCCAGCATGTCGTCCTCGGCAGTTGCAAGCGAGGTGACCCCGGGCGAAAACAGGCATGAGGAGTACTTGAGGCGCGGGCCGAGACACAGTTCGAAGAACTCGGCCGGAACTTCGTAGTGCTGCTCGTTGGCGGCCTCAGTGCGGATGGCCACCGGTGACGCCGCGAGCCGACGACGGAGATCACGCTGGCGGGCGGCCACCGCGTCGGCACCACCTCGGCGCTCACGGCGAAGCCGTGCGCCCACACGCGCCCGGATGGCGCGAAGTAGCACGGGGCGCGGGATGTCGCGTTCCTCGGCCATGCGGATGTACCACGGATCCATGCGTGCGATCCTACGCGGGCCACGGCGCAGTTCGGTGCTGTTCCGGTACCCGGGCCATGCAAGGCTGGAGCAATGGGATACGGCGAAATCATGCTGACAGTGGCCGTCGTCATCGCGGCGGTCATGATCATCACATGGGTGGTGAGCCTTGTGCTGCGCGATGCCAGCGTGGTTGATCCAGTGTGGCCGCTGGCGTTCATCGCCGTTGCCATCACCGCACTTATCGCGGGGGACGGAGACGAAGGGCGTCGCATTCTTATTGCCTGCGTCGTCGCCATCTGGGGCGTGCGGCTGTCGGTCCATCTACTCGTGCGCAACGCGGGCAAGGGAGAGGACTTCCGGTACGCCGCCATGCGCGCCAAGCGTGGGCGCCGTTTCTGGCTCATAAGCCTCGTCACCGTGTTCTTGCTGCAAGGCCTACTCGTGTGGGTGGTCTCACTACCAGTGCAGTTGTCGGCCATCCCCGATCGCCCGCTCGGCTGGCTGGCCATCGTCGGCGCCATCGTGTGGGTACTCGGCCTCGCATTTGAGGCCATCGGCGATGCCCAGCTGACGCGCTTTCAGGCCAACCCCGCGAGTCGGGGTCAGGTGCTCAACACGGGTTTGTGGCGCTACACCCGCCATCCCAACTACTTCGGGGACTTCCTGGTGTGGTGGGGGATCTTCCTGATCGCCGCCGAGAGCGGCGCCGGCGCATGGGGTTTTGCCGGGCCGTTGCTCATGACCCTGCTGCTGGTGAAGGTGTCCGGCGCCGGGCTTCTTGAGAAGGACATCGCTGTGCGACGCCCCGGCTACGCCGATTACGTGCGCCGCACCAGCGGGTTTATTCCACTCCCGCCGAAGCGGGGCTAATCGTCGCCGAAGGTGACGCCGTGCGGCAGAAGCAGCACGGGGCACGTTGCGTGGTGACTCAGGTGCCCGCTGAAGGAGCCCACAAGGCGCAACGCACGGTCAAGCGCACCGCGATGCGCGGCGGCCACCAGCACATCGGCACCCTCGTCCTCGGCCCAGCGCACCACGGCGTCGGGGGCCGAGTCGGCGTCGTGCGGGTCGAGCAGCACGGGCACGGCGCCCGGGATGTCTTCACACACGCTTTCAAGAAGCGCTTCGGCGATCTGGCGGTGCGACGCCGTGGAGTCGATGAGCGGCGAGCCACCAAATGCGCCGCCAATGGCCGCGATTACCGACTCGCTGAACGGCGGGCCACCCAGCACATGCACGACTGAGATACGGCCACCGGTCTTCACCACCTTCTGGGCCAAGCGGATGACATCAGCCGAGGCGGTTGCGTCATCAACGCAGGCGGCCACATGGTGGAAGGATCCGATGCTCACGGCGGCAAGGCTAACGACCGGCAGGCCCCCCGGCCCGGTCTCCCGAGGCCAGCCGGTAGCATCACCAGCGAATGGGTCGACGATAAGGACGGCGACAGTGGGCCTGAGAAAGAGTTACTTGGTCGCAGTGGTGGGAGTGCAGGGGAGCCCTGCGGACGCCCAGCGCAGCGAAGTGGGCGCCTACCGCACCGAAAGCGCGGCCCGTCAGGCCGGCTCGGACGAGTGGCGGCGCATCCTTTTCGTTCACGCTCCGCACATTGACCGCTACCGCGTGGTCATTGAGCATGACGGCGCCGTGATCGGCGACGTGCCCATGCCGGAGGTGCCGGCCGATGCCGGGCCGGGGATCCTCGATGAGACCGTTACCCCGCTGGGGGTGCCGCTCGGTGCGGCCGGTGAGCGCATTGAGGAGCAGGGCGCCGACGACGCGGAGTCCGTCTCCCGCGTCGAGGTCGTTGAGGCCGACGAGGTCGTTGAGGCGGCAGACGAGCCGGAAGTGCTTGAGACCACGGGCGAGCTCGATGTCATTCCGCGCGACGACGAGCTGCTGCTGCCGGTCGATACCGCCGTGACAGGTGAGCAGCCCGCCATCGTGCGCGATGACGATCCCGAGGCAGACCCCGAGCCGGTCACACCTGCGGCGCCGGCGTACACAATTGAGGAACCGCCCGACGGTCCTGTGCCCGACGAAATCATCGCGCGCTTCGCGGAGATGGTTCGTAGCGATGAGGAGCGGGCCGCCGAGCGTGCGGAGCGGGAGCGCGGGGCCTGACCAGCTACCCCCGGAGGACCCAGGGCGGCGCAGCTGCGACCGCGGTCGCGCCCGCATGGCAGCGCTCGTCACTGGCGAGGTGACGGTGGAATCCTCGCCATGCACAGGCGCAGTTACCGGGGTGGAGATCCCACTCCGCGATGCCACCGCGGAGTGCCCCAGCTAGACCGCTGCGGCTCCGGCGGGTGTTGGCTCGGCATCGGCGCGATCACGCAACAACATCATGCGCTCCCACGCCTTCGACTCGGCGGCCGTGTGGGCGTCGTTGTCGGCGTAGAGATGCGACCCACGCGAGATGGCCAAATAGTCGGCCACGGCGCGCTCGAGTTCATCGTGCGCGTTGCGGAAGGAATAGGCGACATCTGCGGTCATGTTCGAACGCTCCCAGGTCGGGCATCGGCCTCCGTTGGGAATGCATCACAACTGCCCGGCGTGTGCACCGGTGATCCATTCCCTCCGGCAGAAATCACAATACCCGGGCGGTCGGACGCCTGTCAGGGCATCGGCAGAATGATGCGCTCGCACGACAGTCCGTCAGGGCCCACGTGCACCATTCCCACTGCTGGAAGGCGCTCGTCGGGCGCGAGCGATTCGCGAAACCGCATATAGGCCCGCCCCTTGATGCCGGTCTTCTCGGACATCTCGCGCACCTCCGGGATGTACACCGCACCAGGCGAGAACACACGCGTTCCGCGCACTTCCGTATGCACCGGTATGTGCAGGTGCCCATGCACGATCAGGTCAACTGGTCCGAACTGCCGCCGCAGGCTGCGGTGCAGGCCCAGCAGCACCGCCCGGCGCCGGGCCAGGCTGAGGCCTGCGGCGGGCATCTCAATGGCCCGGGCACGACGACCATGCGCCAGCCCAATACGCCTTCCGCGCACGGTGATTATTCGCGCCGTGGGCAAGTCGATGCCCGCGTCGCGGTCGTGGTCGCCCTGCACCGCCACCACCGGTGCGATCTCACCAAGCCGGTCGAGCACCGACAAACAGGTGATGTCACCGGCGTGCAGGATGAGATCGCTGCCGGCAAGCGCATCGAGCACCGATTCCGGGAGCACGGGAAGGGTCTCGCCCACATGCGTATCGGCCACCACCCCGATTTTGACTGTGCGGGAAGTCACCGCTGGTAGCCTCGATCAGCCATGAAACCGACCGACCGCCCCGCATGAGGATCTCCGCCAAAGCCGACTACGCCGTGCGTGCACTGCTGGTGCTCGCCCGCCTCTCGGGGCCGGATGCGCCACCCGTCACCGTCGACCGGATGGCGCGGGAGGGCGACATCCCCCCGCGCTTCCTCGAGGGCATCCTGGCCGAGGTACGCCGGGCGGGGCTCGTCGACAGCAAGCGCGGCGCCGACGGCGGGTACCGCATCGCCCGCGACCCCGCAGACATCGGTGTGGCCGAGATCGTGCGGGTCATTGACGGACCCATCATCCAGGTGGCGGGCCGTGACCCCGACGACGTCGCCTACCCGCCCGGTCTCGCGGCGATCGGCGATGTGTGGCGCGCGGCCGGCGATGCTGCGGGGCACGCCATGGAGGCCGTCACGCTGGACGACCTGCTCAGTGGCGGGGCGCCCGACTTCCAGATCTGACGCGGGCGGCGGGGTCAGAGCCCCATCGCGTGGTAGCCGGCGTCAACGTGCAGCGTCTCCCCCGTGACGGCACGGGCGAGCGACGAGCACAGAAACAGTGCGGCATCGGCCACCTCGTCGGCATCGATCTCACGGCGAAGCGGCGACTTCTTCGCGGCCATCTCGGCCATGTCACCGAAGCCCGGAATACCGCGCGCGGCAAGCGTGCGCACCGGACCAGCCGACAGTGCGTTCACCCGCACAGCGTGCTCACCCATGTCCCAGGCGAGGTAGCGCACAATCGACTCGAGCGTCGACTTCGCAATCCCCATGACGTTGTATCCGGGCACTGCGCGCTCGGCAGCCATATACGACAGCGTCACGATCGATCCGCCACCGGCCGCCTGCATGTGCGGCTCAACCCGCTGTGCCAGTGCGGCCAGCGAGAACGCCGAGATGTCGAGCGCCAGGTGAAAGCCCTCGGGCGAGGTACCGATAAACCGCCCGCCCAGATCATCTGCCCGGGCGAAGGCCACGGCATGCACAAGGATGTCGATGCCGCCGAGCGACTCGGCAACCGACGCCACGGCGGCATCCATCTGCGCCTCGTCCTGCACATCCATGGGCACGACGGGCACGGGGCCGTTGGTCAGCTGGTCGGCGAGCTTGCTCACATCGCTCTCGACCCGCTCGCCCTGAAACGTGAGGGCCACACGTGCGCCCTCGGCGTCGAGACGCCGTGCAATCGCCCACGCGATGCTGCGCTTGTTGGCGACGCCCACCACGAGGGCCCGCTTTCCGTCCACCAGTCCGCTCACGAGTTCCTCCGGGTGCTTGATCATGCGACGGCGCCACGCTACCCGAGCGCGCCCGTAATGGCCGATCGCCGATAGGCTGGGGGCCTCGTGCGATCCCGTCCACGCGCCCGCGCGCTCATCATTGCCCTTCTGGCGATACTCGTCGGATCCACGCTCGCGTGGACCCCAGTCGCCATGGCGCATGCGGTGGTCGAGAAGATCGCCCCGGACGATCGCCAGCGGATCGATCGATCGCCTGCCGACGTGCGGATCACCTTCTCGGAGGCCATTCAGTTGCTCTCGCCCACCGACGCATCGGTGGTGACGGCCGCCGGTGAATCGGTGGTGCGTGGCTCCGCGCAGGTACCGGCGGGCAACTCGCATCTGCTCACCATCCCGCTCACGCGCAGCCTGCCTGCCGCCACCTACACCACGCAGTGGCGCGTGGTGTCAGCCGACGGGCACATCGTGGGTGGGGCCTCCGTGTTCGCCGTGGGCGACGTTCCCATCGGTGCGCCATACCTCGGGGGCGCCGGCGGTGCGAGCGGGCCCGCAGAAACGTCGGTCTGGGCTGTGAGTGCACGGTGGGTCGAGATGGTGGGTATCGGCGGCCTCGTGGCCCTGATGCTGTTTCGCCTGCTGATCTGGCGCGCGGCATGGCGCCCCCCACCCCGCATTGGGCGCGCATCGCAGGATGCTGTGCTCGCGTGGTCACGCGACTCGTGGTGGATTGGGTTCGGTGCACTGGCGCTCGTGTCGCTGCTGGGTGAGGCGTACGTACTGGTGGTGAAAACCGCGAGTGCGCTCGGCATCAGCGTATGGGGGGCGCTCGGTGACCCCGCGGGAGTGGTACGCGTGCTGGCCGACACGCGGTTTGGCGACCTGCTGCAAATCCGCACTCTGGCGCTTTTCGTGCTGTTTGCGCTCGGCGTGTGGCGTTTTCTCGTCGAATACCGCAGTGGTGAGGCCCCGCCGCCGGACGATGCCGATGGCGGCCTGTGGCCGGGAATCGTCATGCTCGCCGCGTCGCTGGTGGCACTGGGATCCATCTCTGCCCAAGGCCACGCATCGGTGACCTCGCTGCCAACTCTGCAGGTACCCGTTGATGCCCTGCACGCCGCCTGCGCCGCCGGGTGGGTGGGTGGCCTGATCATCGTCACCATCTGGGTTCTCCGGCTGCCAAAGGTGGCCGGCGCCGATGGCCGCACCATCGGGGGCATTCTGCTGGCCCGGTTCTCGGCACTCGCCCTCATCGCCGTGGGGCTCATCGTGCTCTCTGGCGTGGTACGCGCATTCGGCCAGATGAGCAGCCCCGCCGACCTGTGGCGCACCTCGTATGGCTGGACGATCCTCGTGAAGATCGGGCTGCTGGCGATCGCGGGCGTCTTGGCACTCCGGTCGCGCCGCATCGTGTTGGCACTTCGCCGGGCGGGGACTCCCAATACCGCCACGCTCGCGATCGTGCGCAGAAATGCATGGGTCGAAATCGGTGTGACGCTCATCATCGTTGTGGCGTCATCACTGCTGGTGGCACAGGTGCCACCGCTCGGATGAGCCAGGGCGCCCACCAAGTGCTGGTGCTTCTGCGCCACGGCGTGGCTGAGGACATCGATTCCCGCCCAACCGATGACGAGCGCGAACTCACCACTGCCGGCCGTGCTGATGCCGACCTCGCGGCCCAAGGTCTTGTGGCGCTCGGCATACGGCCGGACGTCGTGGTGTCGAGTCCACTCATCCGCTGCCGCCAAACCGCCGAGATGGTGGCCCGGGCCGCGGGGTGCCCGCTGCACGCCGACCCGCGGCTGGCCCCGGGCATGACGACCGACGACCTGCTCGATCTGGTGATCGACTTTCCGGATGCGCACGTGATCGTGGCGTGCTCGCACCAGCCGGGGCTCACGTATGCGCTGTCCGACATCACCGGGTGTGGCGAGATCGGGTTTCACCGACCGCAGGCGGCGGTGATCTCGTTGACATCGCCACGGCCAGGTGGCGGATCGCTGGTGGCCCTGCTTCCCCCGCGCGTGCTGCGTGCGGCGGCCCCGGAGTCAGGCTCGGACCGCTAAACCACCGCGACGGTGTTGAGTGCGCGCGCCAGGAGGGCGCCCGGCTCGCCGTCAACGACGGTGGGGCCGAGCTCCTCGATCTTCACCAGCAACAGGCGACGTGCCTCGCGGCGCTGCATGTGCAGTGCCTCCCAGCCCGCAGCCTCGGCGTCGTTACCGTTTTGCTTTGCGAGATCGTGCAGCGTGCGCGAGACGTGCTCGAGCGGAGTCGGCGCCACAAGGCGATCATGGGCATCAACCAGCAGGATGGCGCGCATCCACGATGTGTCACCCGACTCGCGGGCCTGACGCGACCACTCCGGCGGCATCAGGTCCTCAAGGGCACCGATAATCTCGGTCCACACCTGGGTGTTGGGGGCGTCGCTCATACGGTGCGCATGCGATGGCGCGCCCCACCCCGCCACGTGGGCCGGGCGGGGCGAAGTGCCATCTAGCGTGCCGATACCTCGACGTAATCGCGCTCGCCGGAACCGATGTAGATCTGGCGTGGGCGCGAGATCTTCTGGTCCTTGTCCTGAATCATCTCAAGCCACTGCGCAACCCAACCCGGGGCGCGACCGATGGCGAACATAACCGTGAACATCTCGGTCGGAATACCGAGTGCCTCGTAAATGAGACCCGAGTAGAAGTCGACGTTCGGGTAGAGCTTGCGCTGAATGAAGAAGTCATCTGCCAGCGCGGTGGCCTCAAGTGCCACAGCCACCTCGAGCAGCGGGTTGACCCCGGTGACCTCGAATACGTCGTCGCAGGCACCCTTGATGATGGTCGCGCGCGGGTCGTAGTTCTTGTACACGCGGTGACCGAAGCCCATGAGCAGCGCCTCGCGGCTCTTCACCTTGTCCATGAAGTCAGACACGTTGTCGGACGAGCCGATCTCGCGCAGCATCACCAGCACGGCCTCGTTGGCACCGCCGTGCAGCGGCCCGTAAAGGGCGGCGATGCCGGCGTTGACGGCCGAGTAGGTGTCCACCTGTGACGACCCGACGGCACGCACCGCGGAGGTGGAGCAGTTCTGCTCGTGGTCGGCGTGGAGGATGAGGAGGATGTCGAGCGCGCGGACGAGGCGGGGGTCCACCTCGTAGTCGGCACCGAAGAACATCTTGAGAATGTTGGTGCTGTAGTCGAGCGAGGGGTCCGGGGCGACGATGTCCTTGCCCTGGTTGTGGCGGAACGCCATGGCGCCGATGGTCGGCATTTTGGCGATCGTGTTGATGATCGCCTCCATGCGCTCAGGGCCGCTCTCAACTTGCTTCGCCTCGGGGTACAGCGTGGAGAGGTGACCGAAGCCGGCCTCGAGGATTCCCATGGGGTGGGCGTCCTTGGCGAATGCCTTGATCGACTCGCCGACCTCCGCCTGCACCACCATGCGGTCAACGATCTGCTTCTCGAAGCCCTCAAGCTCCTTGGCCGTGGGCAGCTCGCCGTGGATCAGGAGCCATGCGACCTCGAGGAAGGTGCTCTTCGCAGCCAGCTGCTCAATGGGGTAGCCGCGGTAGCGCAGTACGCCGGCGTCGCCGTCGAGGTACGTGATGGCCGAACGGCACGATGCGGTGTTCATGAACGCCGGGTCGTAGGTCATGAGCCCGAAGTCATCGTCAGATGTCTTGATCTGACGCAGGTCCGTCGCACGGACGGTCCCGTCAGTGATCGGGAACTCGTACGTCTGGCCCGTACGGCTATCGGTGACGGAAAGCGTGCCTTCCGCCTGGGGCTCTGTCGACATTCGTGACCTTTCTTCAATCGTTTGCCATCGGGGCCTCTCCGGGCCGCGAGCGAGTCTAGGCCACCGCGCATGACCGAGGCCGTGGGAACAGCACTGACACTCATTTGCCGATTTGCGCTCGTTTGTTTCACGGGTGTCAGATTTGGGCACCCGAGACCCCCTGCGCGTCCGCTGCTCCACGTTGGATCGTCTGGACATGACGAGGACACATTGGAGCATTCGTTGATTCGGGTTGATCTGCACCTCCACTCGCGCGCATCAACGAAGACCGGCAACTGGTTTCTGCAGAGCGCGAGCCTGCCGGAGTCGTACACCGCACCAGAGGACGCCTACCAGGCGGCCAAGCGACGGGGCATGTCGTTTGTGACCCTCACCGATCACGACACAATTGACGGTGCACTCGAGATCGCACACCACCCTGACGCCTTCGTGAGCGTGGAGGCCACCACGTGGTTTCCCGAAGATGGCACTCCTCTCCATGTGCTGTGCTGGGACATTGACGAGGCCGACTTCGCCGAGATCGATCGTGCGCGGGCAAGCGTGCATGACCTCGTGGGGGTGCTCCGCAGCCGCCAGATCACGCACGCGCTCGCCCACCCCCTCCAGCGCATTGGTGCCCGCCTCACCGCCGATCACCTTGAGCGCTGCCTGTTGCTCTTTCCGGTTTGGGAGGGGCGCAACGGGGCGCGAAGCCGAGTGGGCAACGAGACCGCCATACGCATCGCGCAGGCGGCCACGCCCGAGTATCTGGCCAAGCTCGCCAACATGCACGACCTCGCCCCCGCAGGATCTGGCGTGCCCTCGCTCACTGCCGGCAGCGACGACCACGGACTCATCGACGCCGCCGCCACATGGACAGAGACCCCCGACTCCCACGATGTCGGCACCCTGCTCGCCCACATCACGGCTGGGCGCACCACGTTGGCGGGTGCACACGGCTCGACCGCGGCCCTGTCCCACGCCATGATGGGGCTCGCCATCAAGGCAGCGACCGACCGGGGACACTGCCCGGTGCCAGCCGATCTGCGCACGATGGCATCCGAGGTCATGCAGCACCCCTTCCCTGTGGCCGAGGGCACCCCACAGCGAGGTCGGCGCTCGCTCGCGCGCGACTCCGCGCTACGGGCCGACTGGCAGCGTCTCGATGACATTGAAGAGGGGGCGGGGCGCAGCCACGCGCGCTATCGAGTGGCCACGGACTGGGCGCAGCGCGAGATCCTGCGCCGGGCGATGGCAGGTGACAACGCGCGGCCGGGTCTTGCGGGCATCACGGATCGCATCGCACTGATGCTCGGTGCCACGGCCCTCGCCGCTCCCTACATGGCTGCAGCGGGGTATCACGCATCCGAGGCGCGCCACGCGCGTGGTATTTCCCACGACTTCTTCGGCAACCCCGATGCCGGAGAGCCCCAGGCCACCACTGTGGTGTTCACCGACACCTTCGATGACCTCAACGGCGTGGCCGGAATGATGCGGCGCCTTGCAGACCGCACCGACGCGCTCGGGCTCGATACGACGGTTGTCGCCTTTGGCGACTCGCCGGTTGATACGCCCGGCCTCATTCGCATCCGCCCGCTCGCCCGTCTGCCGATGCCTGCGTACCGGGATGGAGAGATGACCTTGGGCATCCCATCCATCGCCGAGGTGCTCGACACCCTCGAGCGCCGCGACGCGCGGGTGGTGCACGCGGCCACGCTCGGACCGCTGGGGCTCACGGGTATTCTCGCCGCGCGCATTCTGGGCATCCCCTTCATCACCAGCCACTCGACGCAGCTTGCGCGCTACACCCTGGCGCTCACCGGCGACCGCCTTGCGGCCGAGGCCGTACGGGCCGGCAGTGCGTGGGTGCACCGGCAGGCCGACCGGATTCTGGTACCGAGTCTCCATATGGCCGACGGACTCGCCGAAGAAGGGCTTCCCGTTGAGCGCGTGCGGACGGTGGGCCGAGGAGTGGATACGACGCAGTTCAACCCCGAGCGGCGCGGATTCTTCGCCCATCGCCGCCTGGGCGGCGATGGCGTCACCGTGCTCGCGGTCTCGCGCCTGTCCCAGGAGAAGGGGCTCGACTTTCTGCTGGATGCCGCCGACCTGTTGGAGCAGGACGGCGTCGATCTGCGCGTGGCCCTCGTGGGAGATGGCCCACATCGCGATGCCCTTGCGGCACGCGTCGCGGGCACCCGGCACCGCCTGCTCGGCCCCTTCACCGGTGACCGCCTCGCTGCCCTGTACGCATCGGCCGACATCTTCTGCCTGCCGTCTGTCACCGAGACCTTTGGGCAAGTGGTGCTCGAGGCCCAGGCCAGCGGCCTCCCCGTGGTCGTGCCGATGGGAACGGCGATCGCCGAACAGGTGACCGACGGCGTGACCGGCACGCTCAGCATCAGCGATGGCCCTCGGCACCTGGCCATGGCGCTGCGCCCGCTCCTGCTTGATCGCGATCTGCGGATATCGATGGGGCGCCGTGCGCGGGAGGCAATGGTGAGCCACGCCACGTGGGATGACGTCTTCGTGCGTCTCGCCAATGAGTACCGCGACGTTGCGCGTGGCCGCGAACTCCGGACCGAGACGCCACGACGCCCGGTCGAGATGGGAGTGCTCTGATGCGCGTAGCCGACCTCACGCAGTGGTTCTCGCCCACCTCGGGTGGCATCCATACCTACCTCTGCGCCAAGGCCGAGTACGCATCGGCCAATGCGAAAGATCACGCGGTGATCGTGCCGGCTGCCACGGCACGATCGTGCATGTTTCATGGGAGCCCGCTCATCGAGGTTCCCGGGGTGCTCCTCAACCGCCAGTCCGGCTATCGCCTCGCGCCGTGGGCGTCACGCTTCACGTCGGTGCTCGATGACCTGCGTCCCGATGTCGTGGTCGTACACGACGCCACCGCGCACCCCCAGGCAATTCGCAACTGGGCCCGAGCCAACGGAGCGGCCGTTGCGATGGTCATCCACTCCGAGCTCGAGAGCGGCGCGGCCGGGCTTACGCCCGCCGTTCGCACGCCGGTACGAGCCGTGCTGGGCTACGTGCAGGATCGCGCTCTCACCGCCCCGGATGCGGTCATCGTCACCTCTGAGTCGCTGCGCGACCGCATCGCCGCACGCGGCGATGCCATGCCGGTGGTGATCCCGCTCGGCGTCGATCAGTCGGTCTTCCTGAATGCGACGCCCGATCCCACGCTCCATGCGCGTCTGGCCCCGACGGGAACCCCGCTGCTGGTACACGCCGGGCGCCTCTCCAGCGAGAAGCGCGTTGACCTGCTTATCGACATGCTCGCCGAACTTCGCACGCCGGCAGTGCTCGCGATCGCCGGATCCGGCCCCGTCCGTTCAGCCCTCGTGCGCCGCGCCCAGCGTCTGGGTGTGGGCGAACGAGTGATGATGCTCGGTCATATCGCCGGTCGCACAGACCTTGCGCGCCTGATGGCAACCGGGGACTGCTTCGTGCACCCCAATCCCGATGAGACATACGGACTCGCGCCCCTTGAGGCGCTGGCCACCGGAACCCGGGTTGTGGCAGCCCGGGGCGGAGGCCTGCGCGACGTGCTTGGCAGCCGCGGCGCCGTGCTCGTGCAGCCCGGAGATGCAGCCGCACTCGCGCGTGGCGTTGAGACGGCGCTGCTGCACGAACGACGCACCCCGGACTTGGCCGACCTCACCTGGGATCACACCTTCGACAGGGAGTGGGATCTTTATGAGTCGCTCAGGGCGACAACGCAAGAAGAGCCAACAGCAGGCGCTGATACAGTTACGGGACTCCTGCCCACGGGCGGGAGTGTGGCCACGGCCGCATGACCAGCCCCCGCATGAGGGGCACGACAATTCGATTTGGAGGTACCCCATGGCTGAGCACGTGCTCGCCGTGCTGGTCGACTTCGAGAACATGGCCCGTCCCGGTGCCAAGTCTCGCGGCGACTTTGACATTGATCTGGTTCTCAGCCGTCTGGCGGAAAAGGGTCGCGTGGTGGTCAAGCGCGCGTACGCGGACTGGAGCCGCTACCGCGAGGCGAAGATCGACCTGCAGAACGCAGGACTCGAACTCATTGAGATGCCATCCGCCCGCGAGGGCGCCAAGAACCGCGCCGACATCAAGCTGGCCGTCGACGCCATGGAGCTCGCGTACTCGCGCGAGCACGTGGACAATTTCGTCATCGTCTCGGGCGACAGCGACTTCACGCCGCTCGTGGGCAAGCTGCGCGAGCTGAACAAGCGCGTCATCGGTATGGGCAACCGTGAGAGCTCAAGCGAGCTGCTCATCGCCAACTGCGACGAGTTCATCTTCTACGACAGCATCGCGTCGTCGTCCGCGTCGTCGTCACGTCGCGGCGGTGGCCGCGGCGCCCCGCGCAAGGATCCGGTCGCGCTCCTGGCGGAGTCGATGCTGGCCCTGCAGCGCGAGAGTGTGGAGCTGCCGCTGGCCAGCGTGGTGAAGGACGCCATGCGCCGCAAGGACCCGGCGTTCGACGAGTCGGCCATCGGCTTCTCGACCTTCAGCAAGTTCCTTGAGAGTTCCCAGGATAAGGCCGGCATCTCGCTGCAGACCGACCCCCGCAGCGGCACGTACCGCGTGTCGTTCGCGGATGCACCCGCCGCGGCCGCAGCAGCCGCTGTCGAGAACGACGGTGACAGCGATTCCGGGAACGGCGATCCCCGCCGACGCCGACGTCGCGGTCGTCGTGGCGAGGGTGGCGGCAGCGGTGGTGGTGGTCGCGCCGACGCGAGCGCGTCCGCCGGTGACACCGACACCGACGCCGACGTGTTCGAGGTGTTCGTTACCCCCACGCCCGACCCGGATCTGGGTCAGATGCCGTCGCTTGATCAGCCCATCACGTACGAGGACATGGTGCTGCTCACCCCCGAGGTGGACGCCGAGGTGGCGGCCGCGGGTGTGACGGAGGATGACCCAAGTGCCCCGCCGGCACGCAGCACGCGTCGCCGTCGCCGTCGCGCATCGGCCGATGACATGGTTGATGGCGAGCCCACGCCGGACGACCTCGAAACGGTCGCCGACGAGGACGTTGCCGCCGAGCAGGCTGCCGAGGAAGGCCTCGCCGTGGTTGGCGAGACGCCCAGTGCTGAGGCTCAGGTCGAAGAGGCCGCAGCACCGACCCGTCGCCGTGTACGTCGTAGCAGCGCCGCCAAGGTGGCTGACGAGGCCCCGGCAGCGGAGGCAACGGCCGACGCCGAGGCACCCGCCGACGAGAAGCCCAAGCGTCGTCGTGCCCCGGCCAAGAAGAAGGTGGCCGACGATGCCCCGGCAGCGGAGGCAACGGCCGACGCCGAGGCACCCGCCGACGAGAAGCCCAAGCGTCGTCGCCCGCCAGCACGCAAGGCCGCCGATGCTGAGGCACCTGCAGCCGAGTAGTCGTGGCCGTGGGGGGATCCGCCGCGTGCGGTTCCCCCCACAACGCCCGCCCCATTCGGCATCATCAGGGGCATGAACCTGATCGATCGTCTTGTCGGCAACGCCGACGAATGGGCCAAGGGCTTCAACGCCGGCGAGTTGGCAGTACAACCGACACTTCGTCTGGCCGTGGTGGCCTGCCAGGACTCCCGCCTCGACCCGCAGAGCCTGCTGGGCCTCGGACCCGGTGAGGCGCACTACATGAGGAACGCCGGCGGCACCGTCACCGACGACATGCTGCGCTCGCTGGTTATCTCACAGCGGTTCCTCGGTACCCGGGAGATCGTGCTCCTCCATCACACCGACTGCGGAATGCTGCGCTTCAAGGACGACGACCTGCTCGACGATCTGCACGCCGAGACCGGCATGCGCCCCACTTGGGCGGTGGAGACGTTTGACGATCTCGACGACGACCTGCGGCAGTCGATGCGCCGTATCCACACCAGCCCGTTCATCCCGCACAGGGACAACGTGCGCGGCTTCGTGTACGAGGTGGAGACCGGGCGCCTGCGTGAGGTGAAGCTCGCCGAGGGCAGCTGACCGCCACCGCGAGGCGGGGGTCAACTGGCGAATGGGCAACGCCTCCGACTGATCAGGCGCACCCCGGTGCGTCACCGCTCAAACATGTGCTGCACCCCGCATTCGCCCTGATGCGCCAATGGCAGGATATGCGGCATGAAACTGATTGACGAGACGCCGGTTGACCCCGGCAACGAATGGGTTGCCGACCATGTGCGCCGGTATGTTGAGTCGGGCGGGGCGGATGGCGGGGAATTTGCCCCAGGGGTGCCAGTGCTCCTTCTGACCACCCGTGGGCGACGCAGCGGAACGGTGCGTCGCACGCCGCTGGTGTTTGGGCGGGATGGCGACGATTACATCGTGGTGGCCTCGTTCAACGGTGCCCCCAAAGATCCGGACTGGTTCGTGAATCTCGCAGCCGATCCCGAGGTGGTCGTGCAGGTGGGTCCCGAGGTGATGCCCGGTGCGGCACGCGTGGCTGGCCCCGCCGAGAGGGAGCGCCTGTGGGCGCGTATGACTGCGATCTCACCGGGTTACGAGGACGCGGCAGCGAAGGCCGGGCGGCAGATCCCCGTGGTCGTGATCAGCACCCAATAGGCGGCCGTCTGGGCGGCCGTCTGCCACACCGCCACAAACGGGCTCGATGCAAGCGGGGCACCGTGTCACCGCACCGGGGCCGTTCGCACCCGAAGTCCGGCGATGCCGTCGACGCTGCGATGATCGAAGGTCACGAGCACCCGATCGGTTGCAATGGCCGTGGCCGCGATCATGAGGTCGTGCGCACCCTTGGGCGTGCCGGCATCTGCCATCTGCGCCAGCAGGCGCGCGTGCACCTCTGCCACGCGCAGGTCGTACGGCTCCACATCGAGGAACGTGAGCAAGCCATCTAGCCAACGCCCTCGCTGCTCGGCACGCGTGGCGTGACCCCGGTGTGCGCCCATGCGGAGCTCGGCCACAGTAACGGCGGCAATGGCGACGTCCTCCTCGTGCTCGGAGACCAGGCCGGGCAGCCCCTCGCCGCGGTGCCCTGCCACAAGCACACTCGAGTCAAATATCAGTCGGGCCATACGGAATCCGGTGCCGGCAGCGTGCCCCGAAGCGCCACCAGGTCATCGGCCCAGTCGGCGTCTGGCGGGTTGCGGTCGAGCCACTCGAGCAGTGCACTCGTCGAGCGGCCAGAGGTCGGCGGCGA
>Ga0208960_1000308_pt1 | contig 27703 bp, 27 predicted proteins | sample GreLakmeON33MSRF_FD_187703 | JGI IMG/M metagenome (GOLD analysis project Ga0208960, IMG submission 187703) | Freshwater lentic microbial communities from great Laurentian Lakes, MI, USA - Great Lakes metaG ON33MSRF (SPAdes) | ecosystem: Environmental > Aquatic > Freshwater > Lake | place: Great... | reverse complement strand
CCCGCCATGGGCCGGGCGCGCATAGCCTCATCCCCATCCAGTTCATAGACTCCCTGGGGCGCCAGTGCGAGAAAGGCCGTCAAGAAGCGGGCGGCCGTGCCGGCGTTACCAATATGGATCTTGGCTTGGTTTTTAGGAATCCGCCCACCGAGACCGATGATGCGAATAGTCTGCGCACTTTCATCGGCGGCCACATCAAAGCCAAGAGCGAGCAGCGCCGTAATGAGAATGCGGGTGTCGCGACTAAAGAGCGCGCCAGTGAACACAGTTTCGCCGGCAGCGAGGGCGCCGAGCAGCAGGGCGCGATTTGTGATGCTCTTCGATCCGGGTACTTGCGCGACGCCTCGGGCCGGCGTGCGAAAGGGCCTGATCGTTAGGGTAGGGCTCATGCCGGGCGATCGAGGGATTGGCGCAGAACGCGGGCGTCGGCTAAGAGCAGATGGATTTTTTCGGCGTCACCAGCCTCGAGCGCCTTGCGCAGCTGTGCTGTCTGTTCTTCGGCGGCACGGAGGCCGGCGATGACATGAGGGGCATTAGCGAGGAGGATGCCGACCCAAAGGTTTTCTTCGCCCGCGGCGATACGCGTCGCGTCCTTCAAGCCGGCGCCGGCCGTCGTTGGGTCAAAGCCCGGCAAACTCCCCACGGCTAACATCAAGGCCGAAGCACTGGCATGGGGAACGTGACTAATCGCCGCAACAATCTCATCGTGTCGCTGGGCGGAACATTCGACGGTGCGGCAGCCGAGAGCCTGCCAGAGTGCATGGGTCTGCTGAACAGCCGCTAAAGATTCCAGCCCCGTAGGTGTCACGAAACAGGGACGGTTCACAAACAGGTCTGCGTTGGCGTTAGCCGACCCAGCCTTTTCGGAACCAGCCATGGGGTGGGCTCCGACAAAGTGAACCCCAGGAGGCAGACCCTTGGCTGCAATCTGAATAGCTGCCTTGACGCTACCGGCGTCCGTGACGATGGCCCCAGGGGAAAGGCCGGGACTGATGGCTCGAAAGGTTTCCGCCATCTTGTCGACCGGGGTGGCGACGATAACGATGTCGGCACCCTGGACGGCCTCGACGGGGTTATCGAAGATTTCGGCGACCGCATAACTCTTTAGGAGTGCACGGGCCTCCGGGGATCGCGACCAACCGGCGAGGGACCCTGCCAGTTGTCGGCGAGCCGCAGCCAGCAGGACCGAACCTCCGATGAGGCCGGCTCCTACGACAGCGATGCGTTTAAATTGAGGCATTTAGAGGGTTGAAGGTCCTTCTTTCATGAACCAGCCTAGCAAACTATTAAAGCAAACAATCAGCCAGCAATGAAACTGGCCGATTCCGCTCCATGTCCCCCGGCCCTCACGACCCCCAGTCCGACTACCTCCCCGGCAAGAAATCCCGCCCGCAAAAGGACTGGTCCTTCTGGGAGCGTCTATGGGAGAAGCACGGCACCCCCCTTATGGTGGGAGCGTCCGTGGTCTTTGTGATCGCCGCGGCTTATTTGGTCACGGAGGTCCAGCGCAACGCGGGGAGTAGTCTGGCCGCCCTGAGCCTCGCCCAAGCCGAGGAACTCCGGCAGCTCTCCCTTAAAAAGGAAGCCGAGTTTGAGTCCCAACGCCTTAATAAAGCCGTCATTGATGATGGCGACCTCGCCCTCCTGGGGGAGGCCGTCCAGGCCCAGCAAGATTATCTGACCTCTCGCGGCGCGCTGGCCTCGGAGAATGTGCGGCTCGAGACGATGCGCCGCCGTTATCATGTGATCCAGGCAGAACGGCAGCGGTCGATTTCGACCGTAGCCGAGGATAAGGCCACCGCCATAGCCAAGTCGGATCCCGCAGGGGCCATCGTAGAGCTTCGCCGAGCGGTGGAAGCGGAACGGCTCATCGAGAGTCGGTGGTTCTTTTCGGGTTATGCGGACGTGGGCAAGATCGCCCGGCTCGACACGCGTTTACGTCGGCTCGAGGCCGAGCCCTTAAGGGCCCAGACCCAGGCTTTAGAGGCGCAGGCGGAAGTGGCTTTCACCGCAGGTCGCTTGGATGAAGCGGTTAAGGGAATGGGGGAGGCCATTGAAACCGAGCAGGCCTTTGTCGGAAAGTATCGGGACGTGTTGGATACGGAATTTGCCCGGGTCGAGCGCTTATCTATCCGGCAGGAAACGATGCGCTCGCATCCTTTATACCTGCAGACAGTCGCCGCGGAGGCAGCGGCCGCCGAAGCGATTAAAGGCTATGCGAAGGCAATATCTGGAGCGGCCCAAGAAGCGCAGGCAACCCTCGCGGTGCAAGCGTTTGAGCGGGCGTTGCTAGCCCAGGCGCAGCTGAAGCAGGAATTTCCGCGCAGTGCGTGGGCTACCGTGGCGCGGGAAACCGCCTTCGCGAAGCAGCGGAACCGGTGGCGTTCCGCCGGGAGCCTCCAGGATGTCGAGACGCGGGCCCAAACCATGGCAAAGTATTTGCGCGCCGGCCAGGCGGCGGAGGCCCTCGACTTAGCCCGGGCGCTGCGGGAAAAGCTGACCCGCGTTGAAGCCGAGAACCCCGGCGTCGTGCCGCCCGAAGATGCGATGCGGCGCCAATTAGAATACATCGTCACGCACGCCGCCACTATCCAAGTCATTTTACCGAAACTCGATCAACTCTTCGCCCCCGTGGCTGGCTCCAGTATTCGCATGATGAAACAAGAAATTTCCCAAGGTTTCTATTCCACGGTGATGGGAGCCAACCCCAGCGCAAGTATGCGCGAAAACCTGCCCGTTGAGTCGGTCGCCTATGCCGATGCGCAGGCCTTCTGCGAGGCCTTGGGCTGGATGTGCGGACGGCCCATTCGGTTGCCGACGGTGGCGGAATATAAGGCGGCCATGGGCGACTTGGCCCTGCCACCGGGTGCGAAGAATGCCTGGACCTTTGATAATACCGATGGGGTATCAGCTCGGCCCGTGGGCTCGTCGCAACCCACTGGGGCTGGTTACTTCGACTTGCTCGGCAACGTGGAAGAATGGGCGCAAGCCGAGGCCACGGATGATTTTGCTTCGGTGGTCGGCGGAAGCGTGAACTGGGTCCCGGTCTCCGGGCTCCCCCTCAGAAAGGCGTTAAAGCGCGAAAAGAGCCGCACCATCGGCTTCCGTATCGTGATTGAATGAAACCTGTGGCAGACCTACTAACTTATCGTCCATGCCACTGAGTACCCCCACGTCTAAGGTAAGCCTTGTCCAACGGTGGCTCTTTTTCTTTTTCGTCTACGGGTCGTTGGCGACGGTTTCGCTTTGGTTAAGCTATGAAATCAGGTTTTCCGGTGGGGTGGCCCTCACCCCCGCGGATACGGACGTCGAAGGTTTTCTCTTCACCCAACGCCCGCAAGCACTGCTCTGGGTCGTCCCCTTAAAGTTCTTATTGCTCGGCCTCTTCGGGCAGTTCCGCGGCGTCTTCTACTATTTTCGCCTGCATGACGCCTTGCGCATGGTCTTCGCGCTTTCGCTGGCGACCCTCGTCATTCTCTTACTGCCTTTCGTGAGCGGCACGAATGGGCCCACCGCCACTTTAGGCCTTCCGCGTAGCGTTGCGCTCGTCGACTTCAACCTCTCGCTACTCCTCTTCGTCGGCTTCCGGGTTTCTATCCGCACCCTTCGCGAACGCTTTACGGGCGAGCATAAGGTCACGCACGCGTCCATGGAGCGTATCGCCATCGTCGGCGCCGGTAATGCCGGCGAACAATTGGCTTCGGACCTGTTATCCCACCGCGGCCACGGCCTCCAGCCTGTTTGCTTCCTGGACGACAATGCGGAGAAGCATGGGCTCGAAATTCACGGTATCCCCGTCGAAGGCGCGCCCCGAAATTTTACAGCGTTGGTCGAGAAGTATGGCGTGACGGAAGTCATTCTTGCCTTACCCGCCCAAAGCGCAAAACGGATTCGGGAAATCAGCGCGCTCGCCGTAGCGAGTGGCCTGCGCGTACTGGTTGTTCCCTCCCTCACCGAGCTCGCAGGTGGCCGGGTGCGCGCGACCGACCTCCGCCCGGTTTCCGTGGAAGACTTGTTAGGTCGATCCCCCGCGCAGCTCGACGACACCGCCATCGAGGCAATGATTACCGGCCGCACCGTGCTAGTCACGGGCGCTGGGGGTAGCATCGGTCAGGAAATCTGCCGGCAGGTCGCGCTACGCCACCCGGGTCGGCTCATCATGCTCGATCAGTGCGAGGCGCTACTCTACCAAGCTGAACAGGACCTCATTGCGGCTGGCGGCGGGGCCTTAATTTGCCCCGTTGTCGCCGATGTTACCGATGAAATGCGGATGCGCGAAGTCTTCGCTCGGCACCGCCCCGCCTTAGTGTTGCACGCCGCTGCGCACAAGCACGTGCCGATGATGGAGCCCCAGCCGGGCGAAGCGCTGAAAAATAATACCCTCGGTACGGCCTTGGTGGCGGCCCTGGCTTCGGAGTTTGCGGTGACTCGCTTCGTCTTGATTTCGACGGATAAGGCCATCAACCCCACCAACGTCATGGGCGCCTCGAAGCGCTTGGCCGAAATGGTGGTGCAGTCCATGCAGGGTCGGCCTGGTAATATCACGCAGTTCGTGGCCGTGCGCTTCGGCAATGTCCTCGGTTCCTCGGGGTCCGTCATCCCAATCTTCCGTAAGCAGATCGCCACGGGCGGCCCCGTCACCGTTACCCACCCCGAGGTGAAGCGTTACTTCATGACCATCCCCGAGGCCGTGGGCTTGGTGCTGCAGAGCGCGACCCAAGGGGAGGGAGGCGATATCCTCGTCCTCGAGATGGGGCAGCCACTGAAGATTATCGACGTGGCCCGTCAGCTCATCGAGCTCAGCGGTTTCCGTCCAGATATTGATATCGAGATTAAGATCGTGGGACTGCGGCCCGGCGAAAAATTGGTCGAAGAGCTGCAGCATCATGGCGAGCAGTACCGGACGACCAAGCACGCGCGCATCTTCCGATTCGTCGCCGCCGGCACCCCGTACGATGGGCTGGCCGGGCTGCTGTCGGACATCCGAGCCTTGCTTCCACAGGAGAAGTCGGCCTGTAAGCAGGGGTTGAAGCGGTTAGTCCCCGAATACGTGCCCTACCTCGATTAGTTTTTACGCTTCGGGCTTCACAGGGTTAGCGGATATCGCCACGCTGAAGGCATGGCTCGCAAGTCTTCCTCACCCGCACCGGTTGTCGGCATCATCATGGGCTCGCAGTCGGATTGGGAGACGATGATCCACGCGGCTGACACCTTAAAGGGCTTAGGGATTTCTTTTGAGTCCGAAGTCGTGAGCGCGCACCGCACGCCCCTCAAGTTAAAGGACTATGCCCTGACCGCCAAGCAGCGCGGCTTGAAGGTCATCATCGCTGGCGCTGGCGGCGCCGCCCACCTCCCGGGCATGGCTGCCGCCATGACCGTCTTGCCCGTCATGGGCGTCCCCGTCCAGTCGAAGGCCCTCGAGGGGATCGACTCGCTCCTCTCGATTGTGCAGATGCCAGCGGGTATTCCGGTGCACACCTTTGCCATCGGTCGCGCGGGGGCGATTAATGCGGCCCTCGGTGCCGCTGCGATTCTGGCCTTGAACGACACCACCCTGGCGACCCGACTCGATCAATTCCGCGCCAAGCAAACTAAAACGGTGCTGGATAATCCCATCCCTGGCCAGAAAGGCCAGAAGGGCCGGAAGCAGCGCTGAGCCATGGAACGTCCTTTGTTGCCTGGTGGTACGATTGGGATCCTTGGTGGCGGTCAGCTCGGCCGGATGTCGGCCATCGCGGCCCGCCGAATGGGCTACAAGGTAAAGACCTTCGATCCCTCTGCGCAGGCCTGTGCGGCGGCAATCGCCGATGAGCATGTCGCAGCTGAATGGAACGATACCACGGCGCTGACGCGTTTTGCTCAGGGCTGCGGTCGGATCACGCTCGAGTTCGAGAATATCCCGCCCGCAACGGTCGAGTTCGTCGCCCAATCAGTTCCGAGCCATCCCTCGGCGAACGTGTTAGCCATCTGCCAGAACCGTCGGCGTGAAAAGGAATTCCTGCGCGCCTCTGGGATTCCATGTGCGAACTTCGCGGTCGTCGCTTCGCTCGCTGAACTACAAGTCGCGGTGAAGTCGATTGGTTTCCCGTGTGTGCTTAAGACCGCCGACTTTGGCTATGACGGTAAAGGACAGGTCAAGCTGCCCACCGCCGAGGCGGATCTGGCCGCGGCTTGGAATAAAATCGGCGGCGCCGTCGGCGTCCTCGAGGCTTGGGTGCCCTTCCAGATGGAGATTTCCGTCCTCGTTGCGCGCACGGTCGATGGCCGTGCGGCCGTCTACGAAGCCGCGGAGAATATCCACCGCCACCACATCCTCCACCTCTCACTTTCCCCAGCCCGTATTTCCGCGGTAACGGCGGCGGAGGCGAGGGCGCTCGCCTTGGGTATTGCCGAGAAGATTGGCCTCGTCGGTTTATTAGCCGTCGAGATGTTCGTCCAAGACGGCCGCATCGTCGTCAATGAACTCGCCCCCCGCCCACATAATAGCGGCCACCAGACTTTCGACGCGAACGAGACCTCCCAGTTCGAGCAACACATCCGGGCGGTGTGTGGCCTCCCGCTCGGCGGGACGAAGCCACTGCAGCCGTCCGTGATGCTTAACCTCCTCGGTGACCTTTGGAAGAACGGTCAAGAACCCGATTGGGCTCAAGTCCTCTCCGATCCGTCCGCCAAGTTGCACCTCTATGATAAAGGTAAGGCGGCCCCGGGTCGGAAGATGGGACACGTCACCGTGACGGCCCCAACGCTGGAGGATGCCTTACACCGAGCTGAAGGTCTCTTCGCAGCGCTATCGGCCTAATTAGTCGAGTAGTTCGGGCCTACGAGAGAATAGCGTAATCGGAATTTGCCCAAGGGAGACAAAGAGTAGGATGGCTTGAAAGACCGGGATGCGGGCTTTCTGCTTCTGAGCGTTAGCGATGTAGTTCTTGGCCATGACCTCGGAGATCATCGCGAACGCAAAGATGACCGCGGCGACGCAGAGCACGGTGAAACAGATTCGCCAGGTGCGGTCATTCGGCGTGCGCTGCCAAGGGATCACTAGTAGGGCCGCGAAAAAAAAGAAGAACCAGCACTCCAGCTTCAGCGCGACGGGGAAGGTCACGTAGGCCGGATTCCAGCGCGGCGGGATATGCAGTGGCCCGAGGTTGAAGCCACCGACGAGTTCCAGTAAACCCAGCCCCACGCAGAGTGCGGCGAACGCGAGGCTCGACCAGCGGGCATAGCGAATCGACTGCAGGGTCTTGGAGTTCTCCATGGCGGAAAGAAAAGCGGGAAAAGCGGAGGGGGCAACCCGGAGGGCGGGAGATCGGTAGGTATTAGGCCGGACGGAACAACGCGACGTCACTCCATTCTCCCATGACCCGTCCGTCGGCACGGACCGAGCCCCAAGCGGCAGTGCATTTGGCTTCGAAGTGAGCGCGGACGGCGGCCTGTTCCTTGGCGAGGATGCCGCTGAGGGCGAGAACGCCCCCCGGGGTGACGGCTTTGACGAGATCGTCGGCGTAGATGCAAAGCACATCACTGATAATGTTGGCCAGCACGACGTCGGCCGGCCCGGCGAGCTGGAAGCCTTCTTCGAGGCCGGCGTGATGGAAGGCCACGCGTTCGTCAGCGATGCCGTTGTCTTGCCGGTTGGCGATACTGACGCGGACGGATTCGGGGTCGCGGTCGAAGCCGGTGATCCGCCCGCAGCCGAGCTGGGCGGCAGACAAGGCGAGGATCCCCGAACCGCAGCCGGCGTCCGTCACCGAGACTTGGGCAGCAGGTTTCGTCTCGAGGTAGTCGAGTAGACGGATGGCACAGAGGCGGGTGGTCGGGTGGTCGCCAGTGCCGAAGGCCAGACCAGCGTCGAACCAGATCACCGCCGCATCCGCCGGGACGGGATGCTTCCCGCGCATCCATGCCGGGACCCAATGCAGGCGACCATGATCCCAAGGCTTCAAGTGCTCCTTGTAGGCTTCCTTCCAATCCTTGTCGGCGAGGACCGTCTCTTCGTATTTCTCGGGTAGTTTCTTGAAAGCCTTTCGGAGACCGGCCCAGGCAGCATCCGTTTCCTCTTTGGTCTCGAAGTAGCCCATCACAAAGTGCGGCTTACCGGGGCCTTCATGGAAAAGCATCCAGGAAGATCGGGTCAATTCGCAGAAATGGTCCTCTAGGGGTTGGACCATGTCTTCATGGATAGGGCAACGGAGTTCGATCATCGGGCGTGAAAACGGGTGGCGAGTTCTGCGATCACGCGGGGGAGCAGGGTGTGCTCGGCGGCATGGATTTTGTGGGCAAACGTTTCAAGGCTATCGTCGGAGGTGCGCGTGACCTCGGTCTGGCCGAGGTGGGCGCCGCCATCGACTTCCGCCGTGACCCAATGGACCGTGCACCCGCCTGCAGGGACGCCAGCGCGCCAGGTTTGGCCGATGCCATCCAACCCCGGGAAGGCCGGCAAGAGGGTGGGGTGCAGGTTAATAATACGCCCGGCGAACGGCTCGAGTAGGGGCGCCTTCACCACGCGCATGAAGCCCGCGAGGACGACCAGGTCGACCCTATCATCGGTCAAGGTCTGGGCCCAGAAGGCCTCCTGCTCGGGAGAGAACTTCGTCTTAAAAGGACCGGGATCAAGGAAGGTAGCTGGGACGCCGTACTTAGGTCCCAGCGCGAGCATCGGAGCCGTCGGGAGGTCGCAATAAAGGCCGATGACTTGGGCTGACCCCAGCTGGCGGTCCGCTTGGGCACGGAGGACGGCGTCGGCGTTAGAGCCGCGACCAGAGCCAAGGAGGGCGACGCGCATGGCGGGGAAGGTGTCGGCTGTCGGGAGCGCCTGCAAACGGATTTTAAAAATCAACCTTTGAACCCCCTCGGATTAGGCCGAAGATGAGGCCGCTCTCATCCATGGATCGCCGCGCGTTCTTTCGTCTCACTGCCCTCGGTTCCCTGGGGGCTTCGTTACTTCCGGCGAGCGCCTTCGCTGCGCCGCCCACCGCGCTGGCGCAGACCCAACTCGGTATCGACGTGCTGACGGCTGGCGGTTTCGAGACCTTGCGCGGCGTGCGTTGCGGCCTTGTCACGCATCGGGCTGGCATGAACGCCGCGGGCAAGCGAACGGCAGACGTCTTGGCGAACGCGCCCGGGGTGCGGCTCACAAAACTCTTTGGTCCTGAGCACGGCATTGATGGTTCCGCCGCCGCGGAGATTGCGATTAAGAACGCCAAGGACGCGCGCACGGGGCTACCGGTCTTCTCGCTTTATGGCGCTACCCGCCGCCCGACCCCGGAAATGCTCGAGGGTCTTGATGCGATCGTCATCGACTTTCAGGACGTCGGGTCGCGTTCCTATACCTACATCAGTTGCATGCGGTACGTCATCGAGGCCTGTTTCTCGCTGCCGCGCCCCATCCGTGTTATTGTGCTGGATCGGCCGAATCCCTTAGGGGGAGAGAAAGTCGACGGCCCTTTCTTAGACCGTAAGTGGCGTAGCTACGTGGGTGCCTACGAGATGCCCTATGTGCACGGCCTCACCATCGGCGAAATTGCGCGATGGGCGGTCGCGACCCCCGGCGTCCTCGAGCTCACGGATGAACAACGACGTCGTGGCTTTCTCGAGGTCGTCCCGATGCGTGGCTGGAGCCGAGCGCTCACGTGGAATCGGACCGGCTTGAATTGGGTGCCCACCTCGCCGAAAGTCCCGACGGCTCAAGCCGCGTTGGGTTACGCCATGGTTGGCCTCGGTTGCCAGCTCGGTGACTTCAGCCACACCTTTGGTGACGAGATGCATTTCCGTTTCATCAAGTATAGCCGGCGTAAATCTGCCGATATCATCGCCACCTTGGGGAGTGCCGTGCCCGGGTTACTCCTGGAGCCGAAGGTCATGCCGGACGGCACGCAGGGCGTCTACACCGCCATCAATGACTGGGCGAAGTTTCGGCCGACGGCGCTCTCGCTGCACATGATGCGTCAGGCCTGTATCTGGGAACCCAATAACCCCTTCGCTCGTGCCACGAAGAATGAACGCGAACTCTTCATCAAGCACACCGGCAGCGAAGCCTTCTACGAAGAACTCCGCGTGCGCGGTGCGGCCGTTGATTTGCCGCGCTGGATGGCCCAGTGGAATGCGGATGCAGAAGCCTTCCGGGCGCGGACGGCCCCGTACCGCATCTACGCCTAATTAATAGGAGCGCCCTTCGCGCTTTTCCCAGAAGTTGATGAAGGCTTGGTTGAGTACACTGTAACCACCCGGGGTCGGGTAGTTGCCGGTAAAATACCAGTCGCCTTGGCTCGTCGGACAAGCCTTGTGGAGGGCCTCAATTTTTTGGAAAACGATGACTAGCTCGCCCTTCCACCCGGACTTCGTCGGGTAGACGAGTTCGGCAGCCTTCGCCGCGAGTTCCTTATCGGAGAACGCATCATAAATGCGCTTCACATGGTTCTTCAGCTGGGCCGCCGGCTTGAGGGACTGCGCCACGCAGTCTTCGTAGACCTCGCGGAGCAGGTCGGTCATCCCGCGATCTTTGCAGAGGGCGACCGCCGCTTGGAAGGCGAGGAACTTACCCATCTCGGACATATCGATGCCGTAGCAATCTGGGTAGCGGATTTGCGGCGCCGTCGAAGCAATCACGATGCGCTTCGGATTCGGGCGGGCGAGGATGCGGAGAATCGATTGACGGAGCGTCGTGCCCCGGACGATGGAGTCGTCGACGCAGACGAGCGTGTCGCCTTCGCGGACAGCGCCGTAGGAGATATCGTACACGTGCGAGGCCATCTGCATGCGGTTCTTTTCCTGGGTGATGAACGTGCGTAGCTTGACGTCCTTGTGGGCGACCTTTTCGCCGCGCGGCCAACCGCCCAGCACGAGGCGGTCGATGGCGGCGTCGTCGAGCTGACCCTTGGCCAACGCTTCGCGGAGTTGGTCGCGGACCTGTGTGCGGCGGCGCATCCGCAGTTCTTCCATCAGCCCGTACCAGGCGATTTCGGCCGTGTTCGGGATATAGGAGAAGACCGCCTTATCATGGTCATCGCTGATGAGGCGAATCACCTCGTCAGCGAGGGCGGCGCCGAGGGCTTTCCGTTCGGCGTAGATATCAGGGTCGTTGCCGCGCGAGAAATAGATACGCTCGAAGGAGCAATGCCGGCGTTCGCCTGGTGGGTGGATGCACTCAACCGAATGACGCCCGTCGGCCTTCATGATGAGTGCGGAGCCGGGCGGGAGCTCTTGGACTTCGGCCTGGCTCGCGCCGATGATGGTCATGAGTGCGACGCGCTCGGAGGCGACGGCAATCAGGTCGTCCGTGCGGACGAACCAGCAGGGGCGGATACCGTTCGGGTCGCGGACGACGAACGAGTCCCCGTTGCCGATGAGGCCAGCGATGGCGTAGCCGCCATCCCAGTGCTTGGCCGCCTTGCGGAGAACATTGCCGACGTCGAGGTGCTTAGAAATTTCATGCTGCACGGCCATCCCTTCGAGCCCCTGATCTTTGAAAGCTTTGAACAGACGGTCGTGTTCTTCGTCGAGCCAGAAGCCGATCTCTTCGAGGATGGACTGGGTGTCGGTCGTGTAAATGACGTGGGCGCCGCGCTCCGTGAGGGAGGCGTTTAAGTCCGGCGTATTTGTCAGGTTGAAGTTACCAGCAACGAGGAGGTTGCGGGTCGGCCAGATAGACTTACGCGCGTAGGGGTGGCAGGAGACCGAGTCGAAGTTACCGGAGGTCCCGTAGCGTAGGTGGCCGAGGAGTAGTTCACCGCCAAAGTCAAAGTGGCGCTTCACCGTCTCGGGGAACTCCGGGACGATGATGGCCTCACGCACCTTGTCAGCGTAGGTCTTGATCTGGCGGGTGAAGATTTGGGTCAGGCCCTGGGCGCCGATTTCGCGGTCGCGGAAGAGAAAGGCCTCGCCGTTTTCCGCCCCGATTTTGACGCTACCGATACCGGCGCCGTCTTGGCCACGGTTATGCTGCTTCTCCATGAGGAGGAAGAGCTGGTTAAAGCCATGCAGGGGGGTGCCGTACTTCTCCTGATACCATTTCAGGTCCTTGGTTAGCCGGACAAGGGCAATGCCGCATTCGTGCCTTAAGGAGTCGCTCATCGCAGGCTTCCGACTTTGTCGGGTTGGCGCCTATCCTGTCCAGCGCTTACTCTTCGCAGAGGCTTAAGAGCGCAGGATTCGGTCCAAACGGGCCAAGCTTTCGCCAATGAGGCTGGCCATCGTCGTATGCTGGCGGAAGGCGGGGTCCCGGTGATAATCGGCTAGGCCATCGGCCAATTCCTTGGCCTTCTCGGGGGCGGACAGGGCGTTGGCCTCCATGGCGGCGAGGAGGTCGCGGACGCGGTCGGGGGCCGCCAACAGCCGGCGGTGGATGAGCGACTGCTCTTCGCGCCGGTATTGGGTAGCGGAGGCCGCGTTGATATGCCGGGCACAGAGCTGCGTGTAGGGCCGGTTTTCCTTGAATGAACCAGGGAGGTAGAAGCGGAGGCGCCCGTCGTAGGACTGTTGGTCAAAATCCATCGCCCGGACGCGAATGGCGGTGGCGTCGAAGTCCGGCGTGACCGCGATGACGAAGTTATAGGCCCGCATATCGCCCAGGAGGCGGACGAGGCAGCGCTCCTCGAACTTGATCAGTTCTTTGGCGAGGCGGACAGGGTGGTGCTGGCCGGCCTCAAGCCATTGTTCGGCGAAGATATCCCCAGGGATTCCGGTGACGTGCTCCTCGACCAAGGTGTCCCCTTGGGTGAGGTAGAGCATGCGGTTCGGTGAGAGTAGGTGCTCGAGCTCAAGCCCGCAGACGCGGGAGGCATCGCCCACTTTCACATAGAAGTAATCGTGGTTTTCGTTGTACGCGTTGACGATGCGGACGCGGAAGGGCTGCGAATTACCGAAAGAGCAAAAATCGACGCGGTCCACGTAGACGTGGCTGAAGACTTTCATCCCGCCTTCCCCGCGGAGGAGGGCGTACGTTTCAAGGAGCCCTTGCGAGAGGCGTTCCATTTCATCCTGCGAGTACGCGACGGTTTCCCAGAGGGAGTCTTTCCCGTCGCGGTTAAGGAGGGGCATGGCCGCGGTGAAGCCTCGGAGCTGTGCGTAGGTGACGGGGAGGTCGACTTCGCGGCCTTCACGGGCAAGGTATTCGCGGAGCGCTGCGCCAATGGGATAGGCGGGCTTGCGGTTAGTCCGCTTGAATTCCGCGGCTGAGCCTCCGGCGTCCATCTTCAGTCCAGGTTGGGGCGCGTATCCGTCTCTTCGATGGTCATACGGAGCGGCTGCCCCGGATCGCATTCGGCGCGGTAGGCGATGAAGCCGCGCCGATGTTGGTCAAAGATTGGCCAGAGCAAGGTGCGGTCGGTGGCGGGAATATCGGTCGTCTCGACTTCGGCTCGAGAGAAGAAGCCGAACCGTCCTTCGTCGATTGTTTCAGGCAGGCCAGTCAGCGGCTTGCGGCAATCAAAGAGGAACATCAGCCAGTGGGATTGGCCCTCATAGCCCTTTTCGGAAATCATCCCAAAGAGGTGCAGGTCCGTGGTCACGACGGTCGCACCCGTTTCTTCGCCGACTTCGCGGACCGCGCATTCAAAAGGTGATTCGCCCGTGGCCATCTCTAACTTGCCACCGACGGGGCTCCAGCAGCCCTTATTCGGGGCCTTAGTGCGTTGGATGAGCAGCTGTCGGCCTTGCGCATCGTGCATGAACACGAGGACGCTAATTTTAAAAGGGAGGGTGAGACCAGCGGACATGCGGATACCCTTGGCAGGGTGGACGGGAGGCACAACCCCGGAGTAACGCTCAGGCTGCCAAAATAGCGTCGATGCGCTTAAGTTCTTCGGAACTCAGCGGGGCGGAAGCGGCCGCGGCGACACACTGCTCCAACTGCGAGACCTTGCTGGCGCCGATGATAGCGGAGGTCACGCGGCGGTCGCGGAGTACCCATGCTAAGGCCAACGACGCTAAAGGCTGTCCGCGTTCGTCGGCGATGGCACCGAGGGCCCGGACTTTGGCGAGGCGCACTTCGTCGACTTGCTCCGGACGGAGGAAGCCGTGGGCTTTGCCGGCGCGGGCATCGCTGGGGATGCCCTTAAGGTAGCGATCGGTCAGGAGCCCCTGGGCCAGCGGCGAGAAGACCGCGCAGCCGATGCCTTCCTTCTCGACGACATCGAGCAGGCCGGCTTCCGGGGTCCGTTCAAACATGCTATATTTTGGCTGATGGACCACGCAGGGCGTGCCGAGGTCGCGGAGCATGGCGCAAGCACGGGCGGTGTCCTCGGCGTTATAGTTAGAGATGGCGGCGTAGAGGGCCTTGCCCGAACGGACCGCGTGGGCGAGGGCGCCCATGGTTTCTTCCATCGGGGTGTTCGGGTCGCGGCGGTGGCTATAGAAGATATCGACGTAAGGCAGGCCCAGGCGCTTCAGCGATTGGTCTAGCGAGGCCAGCAGGTATTTGCGCGAACCGAAGTCGCCGTGCGGGCCGGGCCACATCGTGTAGCCAGCCTTAGTGGAGATAATCAATTCATCGCGATAGTTCGTGAGGTCTTCACGTAGGATGCGGCCAAAGGTTTCTTCGGCCGAGCCGGGCACTGGGCCGTAATTATTGGCGAGGTCGAAGTGCGTCACGCCGAGGTCGAAGGCGCGCAGTGCGATGGCCCGGGCGGTGGCCGGATCATCGACGCTCCCGAAGTTATGCCAGAGCCCGAGGGAGATCTTTGGGAGATGCAGGCCAGATTTACCACAGCGCGCCTGGAAGGTAGCGTGGGCGTAGCGGGAAGCGCTGGGGGTGTGCATGCTGTCGAGAAAAACGCACCCTTGCCGTTAAGCCAGCGGGAAAACACCCACCCTAGTTTTCAGGCGACCTCGCGCCGGCCGACGGCCTAAAGTGCCTTCACTTATAGCTAATTTCTTGGGCTGGGCAGACTAGGACTGTGCGGTCCGAGAAGGTCACCGTCACCGGCTTATCGGTCAAATTCCAGGCGACGTAGCTGCGCTTGCCCTTCTTGGTAAACACCGCCGCAAAGGGCGTATCGGCCGTCACCGAGCCGTCGATGGTGCCAAAGGCCTCGAAGACCTGCAGCCAGAGTTCAGTTTGGGTAAAGCTGTTTCCCGCTTCGGGTTTGAAGTTGGGTGGACGCTTCGCCCAGTTCGCTTTGGCACCCGTCGCATCGAAGGTGGCCTGCTGCATCCAGAGGATGTCCGCCCAATGGTCGAGCGGCGCTTGGGGCGCGACGCCCTTTTTCGCAGTGACTCGGAAGTCGGCGAGTTCGCTGAGCAGCGCCGTGTAGTTCTTGCGGGCGTAGGCCGGATAACGACCGAGGTAGAGCGAGCCGGCCGTCACGGGCAGGAAATTGATCCCGTGAATCGATTGCGGGTTGGCGTCGAACCACGTCGCGTTGGCGCCCTTACCACCCCAGACCATCGTCACGACGGAAGCCGGATAACTCCGCGGGAAGAGGTCCCCGTGCACGTCGAACCAATAGTCCTCAATCGCTGAGACCTCGGTCGCGAGCAACCACGCCGCCTGATCGCGGAGTTCCTTGTCCCCAGTGACTTCTGCCAGCATCAATAAGCCATACCAAGCGTTGATAGATTCGCTCGACGATTCCTGATTATTGCCGTCGCCGAAGCGACCGTGGCCGCTGGCCCACGAATGCCCGGCATAGATGTCGAAGCAACGAAGGTAAGGAAAGAGCGGGTCGCGCCGGTCAGCACTGGCGATATCCCGCGCCAGCAGACGAATCATGGGGAGCCACTTCTGCGACCATGCAGGATCGCGGCGCGCGAGCTCCGCGGCGGCACGGAGGAAATAGCCGTAGTGAAAATGGTGGTCGTTGAGTTCTTGGTCGCTACCGAAGCTGGCTGGATAACCAATCAGCGTGCCCCAATTAGGTTCGTAGGCGAAGATGGACGACCGCTTCTCCCGCCCATCGAGTGCACGGACGGTCAGGAAGTTTTCTAGTGCAGTCTTGAGCCGGCGTTCACATTCGGCGGCGGCGTCCTTCTCGCCCAGTTGCTCGGCGATCGGCAGGAGGGTGGCCCATTTTCCGAGTTGCTTGCCCAGCCAGTAGGTATCGCCCGTGAGTAGCGGAGTGCCCGCTAGGTCAGCGGCAAGATGTTGCTTAAGCTGCGCGCGATCTGCCGAAGCGACCACTGGCAAGGCTGGGAGAAGCGGCGGCAGGAGGGCGCTGCTTTCAAATGAGGAGCCCTTGGCGAGTTTCATTGGACCCCGGACGCTGCCGTAGCTCTGCCCCGTGAAGTCGGCCCGCGCGTCGCGCCATTGATGCGGGTAGAGGGCGAACAGTGTCCCGGTGTCGGGGCCTTGTTTGGCGACGGTTCGGAAGGCGTAACGCGTGCTGACCTTCGCTGACTTCTGGTCATAGGTCCAGGTCGCTTGCGAGCCAGTCACGTGGTTATAGGCGCAGGCCTGGAATTGTTCGAGGGTGCTGGGCTTTTCGTCCGGCAGGACCGCGACCGCGCAGTAGGTCTTGCCGCGCGTCTGAGCAGTCAGGCGGGCCGAGCCGAGGCCTGACCACGTCGATCCACTCGGCGCGTAGAGTCCGTAGATACGAGTGGCGACTTTCACCACGAGCACCGCGGATTTTTCATCTCCGGCGACAATCGTCGGCGGGCTCTTAAAGATGACCACGGGTTCACCGCCCGCGTAGTCGGCGTAGACGTAGGGCGAGCCGTGTCCAAAGGTCAGCGTCATGCCCCGTCCCGCCTCACCCATCCGGGTCGTCACAAAGAAGTCACTCCAACCCGCGACGCGGGCTTCGGTGAACGTAGCTACGGCGGAGTGGCCGAGGACGAGGTCGTGGCCGCCCATCCCAACGATGGCGTGCTTATTCGCGCCGAGGTGGGCGCCGGGATAGTTGAGCGCTAAGCCGTCCTTCGTTGCTTTCACCGAGAACGGGTGAGGGAACATTGTTTCCGACAGCGGCAGCCAAGCCAGTGAGCTCCACCAGGTGTTCGTGGGTACCGGCCTGGTCAGGCCTTCGACGACGAAGGGTGTCACGGGTGGGCCCTTCGCACCCTCGGGTAGTCCGCGCAGGTAGGAGCCAGCCCCAGTTGGGACGACATCGCCGGCGGCGGCCAGCGCACAGGCGCACGCCAGGGCGAGGAATGGACGAAGGGCGGTCATCGTCTTGCGAATCTAGAATATTCCGTTTCGGTTGGGAACAGCAAACGATGCCTGAACTCGCCGAAGTCGATTATTTCCGCCGCTGCTGGGACCCTGGCCTCGGACGAAAGGTCGCACAGGTCAGCCTGAATTCGAAAGCCCGCGTAGGACGTGGGCTCGATAAGCAGGCCATGACTAGGGCATTGGTTGGTGCGAAGCTGGTGGAGTCGCTTGCCGCCGCCAAGCAGATGGCGTTCCAGTTTTCAGGTGGAATCTGGATTGGGGTACACCTTGGGATGTCTGGCCGGTTGGAATGTGGCGACGCGACGCGCGAGCCGACTAAGTACGACCACTTCGTGCTGACGATGACCGGCGGCAAGCAACTCGTCTTTGTCGATCCCCGTCAGTTTGGACGCATCCTTTTTTGGCAGGGGCCGGGCGTGCCGCCATGGTGGGAGAAGATTCCCCCGGCGATTCTCTCGGACGAATTTACCGTCGGCGTGGTCGGGGCGTTCCTGCGGCGACGGGCGCGTACTTCGATCAAGGCGGTACTCCTCATGCAGGAACGCTTTCCGGGTATCGGTAACTGGATGGCCGACGAAGTCCTCTGGCGCGCGGGCTTCCATCCGGAAGCGAAGGCCGGAGCCTTTGGGCCGCTCGCAGTGCGTAAGCTGTATCGCACCTTACGCGAGGTCTGTGAGGACGCGATGCAGGTGATTGGGAAGGACTGGGGCGACCCACCAGCGAGCTGGCTCTTTAATCACCGATGGAAGGACGGCGGAAATTGTCCCCGCACGAAGGAGCCGTTGCATCGTGCGGAAGTTGGTGGCCGGACCACCTGTTGGTCGCCGGCCCGCCAGCGCTTGGGTGCGGAACGCCGTTGACCTTCGGCTGGTGGCGGGAAACCCTGCGTGCATGCGCGTCACTGGAGGCCTTGCTCGCGGAATTCCGCTTCGCGTCCCTGCGAAAGGCGGAGTTCGCCCGGCCACCGATTACATCCGCGAGGCGGTTTTCAATTCATTGGCGGCTTTCGTACCAGGCACGCATGTCCTCGACCTCTTTGCTGGCACTGGTGCTTACGGGTTAGAATCCTTGAGTCGCGGCGCCGCTTCGGCCACCTGCGTGGATTTACAGGCGGGCGCGGACATGCAGGCGAATGCCGCCGCGGTGGCGAAATCCATGGGCGTGGAAGCTTTGCCATTCACGTCAGTCACCGGCGATGCGACGAAGCCCGTGGCGAACGCAGGGACATTTGACTTAGTCTTCGCGGACCCGCCGTGGGAACTTTGGGAAACCCGCGCGGAGGAAATTGTGGCGACTGCTATTGGCGCGGCGGCGGTGGGCGCGCACGTTCGCGTGATTCTCGAAGCACCGGGTGGATTTGAAGTTCCGGTGCCGCCGGGTTGGAAACTCCGCAAGGTCATCGGCAAAGGCAAGGGTCAGCCCGCCGCCTCAATCTTCGTCCGTCAGGTCGACGAGTAATCAGCCTAGGGCGCGGTGCGCTTGCCACGCTCGCAGTTGCGCGAGCATGAGACCACCCCCGACGAGGCAGGCAGCTTCGACGCGCAAGATGCGATCACCGAGGTGCTGCACGGCAAAACCTTGAGAGCGGAGGAGCGTACGTTCTTTATCCGACCAACCTCTTTCGGGGCCGATGGCGAGGATACCTGCGTGCGCCGAACTCGGAGTGGATTCGCCCAACGCACCGGTCGCTTCGTAAGGATCTAACGCGACCTTCCAACCTTCGGCGGGCAACTGGGCGAGTGCTTCGGCGAGCGAAGCCACGCGGACGACCTCTGGCACCAGGGTCGAGCAGGCCTGTTCCGTGCCCTTGCGCAAGGCATCGAGGTATTCGCTGTCTTTCCATAAAGAGCTGGCGAGATAACCCGGATCACCTTTGTCCGCTTCGAAGAAAATGAGTCGGGCGGCGCCGAGGCTGGCGAGGTCGTGCAGGACTTTCTTGGCTGTTTGTGGTCGGGGGAGTCCGATGAGCACCGTCAGCGGCAAGCGTGCCTGTACGGACTTTTCCCAGACGACGGAGAAGCGGAGGACGGGGGCCGTCGCCGCCACCGTGGCGAGGCCGCGCAAGGCACCGGCGATGCCGACATGGAACGTTTGACCCACGCGGAGGCCGACCGTCCCGAGGAGGTGGGTGGTCCGGGCGTCGGCCAGAGGAAGGCCCGCGCTGACTTCAGGCTCCGTAATCAGGACGAGGTTCACGGCTTCTAACCTGAACGCCGTTGGGGGTCTGGCGAGAGGGAAGGGAGGCTACGCTTGCGGATGAAGCCTGTTCTCTTATGGATGCAGCTATGGACCTTTCGGAACTACGTAAGGAGTACGCCACCCACGGCTTGGATCGGCACGAGTTGCTCGATTGCCCCCTCGCCCAGTTCAAGGCGTGGTTCCATCAGGCCAAGGATGCGGGGGTCAACGAACCGAACGCCATGGTCCTGTCGACCATCGACGACTCCGGGGCCCCGACCTCCCGCGCCGTTTTACTGAAGGCCGCCGACGAGAGCGGCTTCTCCTTCTTTACTAATTACCATAGCCGCAAAGGCGGTCACATGGAGCGCGAACCCCGGATTGCCCTCGTATTCCCCTGGTTCTCCCTTGAGCGTCAGGTTCACATAAGTGGCTCTGTGGTAAAGACTTCCGAGGAAGAATCCGTGGCTTATTTCGCCCGGCGCCCCTACGGAAGCCAGCTGGGCGCCCTAGCCTCGGACCAAAGCCAGCTTATCCCTGATCGGCAGCACTTGGAGACGCGTTTGGCTGAGTTGAAGGCCCAATACCCCGAAGGTCAGGTCCCCAAGCCCACTAATTGGGGCGGTTATCGCGTTATTCCCGACCATTTTGAGTTCTGGCAAGGCCGGCTTAACCGCCTTCACGACCGCTTTATCTATATTAAGAAGGACGGAAACTGGCAGATCAGCCGCCTCGCCCCTTAGTCCCAGTCTAGATTAGTGTTGCTAATGAAGCCCCCTCTGGCGGCTTACTCTGGACGTAGTTCTGTGCAGGGGGTTGACCATCCTGCTAGGAATCATTCACAAACCTTTTCCTGCGTCTAATGCGCTCACTTTCCCTTATTAGTCTCTTAGCTCCGGCGTTCGTTTTCGCTAGCTCCGAAGGCGTGAGCCCCACGGCCACGGACCTCTTCACCATCGCGGGCTTCCCGATTTCGAATTCGATCCTTACCACCTGGATCATCGCCGCCCTCATCATCATAGCTGTCCGCCTCGCGGTCGGCACCCCGAAGCTCATCCCTGGTAAGGGTCAAGCCGTCGTGGAAGGCATGGCGCAGGGCCTACGCGACGCGCTCGAACCTATCGTTGGCAAGCAGATGATCGGTAAGACCTTCCCGCTGCTCTGCGGTTTCTTCGTCTTCATCTTGCTGATGAACTGGAGCGGCCTGTTGCCCGGAGTTGGGACGATTAAATACTCCCATGACGGCCACTGGCTTGAAGCCATTCGCCCAGCCAACTCGGACCTCAACACCACCCTCGCGCTTTCAATTATCTCGTTCCTTGCGTGGACCTACTTCGTGCTGCGCTACGCGGGCCTCAAGGTCCTCATCTTCGACCTCTTCGGTAACAAGGCTGATCGGAAGGAAATCGGCTGGGGCATGTGGATTATGCTTAGCTTCATCTTCGTCGGCGTCGGCGGTATCGAAGTCGTCTCCATTGCCTTCCGCTTAATTTCCCTTTCGTTCCGACTCTATGGTAACGTCTTCGGTGGCGAAAACCTCATCCACTCACTCGGTGGTATCGCCCCTTACGTCGTCCCCGCCATTGCCGGCCTCCTCGAAGTCCTCGTGGGGCTCATTCAGGCCTTCGTCTTCACCTTACTCTCCGCCGTCTACATCGGCCTCATCTGCAACCACGAAGGTGGCCACGACGACGAGCACGCTCACTAACCCTTTCGCTTTCAAGGCGGGTGATTTGCTGGGAGTCCCCCACGCAGTCCGCTGAGAAAAAACCAAAAACATAAACACACATGATCATCGCTGAAATCACTGGTTCCCTCCCTGCCGCTGCTGGCTGTCTCGCTGCCGCTATCGGCGTGGGTCTCGTTGGCGCCAAGGCCGTTGAGTCCGTGGGTCGCAATCCCGATGCTTCGGGCAAGATCCTCGTCCAGTCTATTCTGGGCATGGCTCTCGCTGAAGCCGTCGCGTTCTACGCGATCTTCCTCGCGAAGTAATCGGTCACGTGGCGCGGCCCCGCAAGGGGCCCGCCACTTCTCTTTCCCAGCGCTGATCAAACTCCTCCCTCTCTAAGTCTCACCATGACCTTCCTCTCCGCCCTCCTCGCCGCCGACGCCGCCCCTGCAGCCGCTAAGGCCGCTGCCGGCGCCGCTCCCGTGGCCCCCGCCACCAACCCCGCCGAAACCATCATCCAGCTCTTCGGCAGCTTCGGCGTCGATGGCCCGCACCTCCTCATCCAGCTGATCAACTTCTCGATCCTGGCTTTCATCCTCTATCGCTTCGCCATCAAGCCAGCCCTCGGCCAGATGGAAGAACGAAATCGTCTCATCGAAAAGGGTCTCGCCGACGCCCAAGCCGCGACGCAGCGCCTCGCCGACGCCCAGAAGGCTTCCGACGCTAAGCTCAACGCCGCCTCCGACGAAGCGGCCAAGATGCTCGCTGACGCCCGTAACGCCGCCAAGGCTGCCGTCGAAGCCGCCAAGGCCGAAGCCACCGCCGCGCAGACGGAAGTCATCGCCAAGGCTAAGGCTGCCATCGAAGCCGACCGCGTGAAGATGATGAACGAAGTCCGCGGTGAAGTCTCCCGCCTCGTCGTTGAAACCGCCGCCAAGGTCCTCGAGCAGAACCTCGACGACGCCACGCGCGGTCGCCTCAACGAAGCTGCCGTCAAGCAGCTCGCCCGCTAAGCCCTTTTCTTCCCGATGTCCGCCGCCTCCGTCCGAGCCGAAGCCAAGCGCCTCCTCGCCCTCTCTCTAGAGGCCGGCGTGGTCTCGTCTGAATTGGTTGGCGCCGTGCTCGCCGCTCTGGAGAAGTCCCGCTCGGCGCACCAGCTCCGCCCGCTGCTCCGCGCTTACCTCACGAACGTTCGTCGCGAGCTCGCCCGCGGCGAAGCCCGCATCGAGCATGCGGGTCCGTTATCCTCGGCCGAAGCCGACGCCATCGCGGCACATTTTTCTAAGTCCCTCGGCCGCACTATCCGCCCAGTGACGCGTCGTAATGACGCCCTCTTGGCCGGCTTCCGCGTCCGCGTCGCCGACGACGTGACCGACCTCACGGCCTCGCTCCGCCTGGCCAACCTCGCCAAGTCCCTTTCCTAAAATCTCCCCTTAATCCTTAACCCGCTTTACCAAATACAATGAGCAACGCGATCGACCAGATCCAGAAAGCCATCGCCGGCCTTGATACCCGCGCCGGCAAGTCCAACGTCGGCACCATCGTTTCCCTCGCGGACGGTGTCGCCTCCATCGACGGCCTCTCCGGCGTCATGATGAACGAAATGATCGAGCTCCCGGGCGGCCTGCAGGGCGTCGCGCTCAACCTCGCCGAAGACACCGTCGGTTGCGTCATCATGGGTGACATCTCCAGCCTCAAGGAAGGCATGGAAGCCAAGACCACCGGCCGCCTTCTTTCCATCCCCGTCGGCAAGGGCCTCTTGGGTCGCGTCGTTGACGCCCTCGGTAACCCGCTCGATGGCAAGGGCCCGATCGTTTCCTCCGAGCGTTACCCGGTTGAGAAGATCGCCCCAGGCATCATCCCTCGCAAGTCCGTCGACCAGCCGATGCAGACCGGCATCATGGCCATCGACGCCATGATCCCGATTGGCCGTGGCCAGCGCGAACTCATCATCGGTGACCGCGCGACCGGCAAGACCACCATCGCGATCGACACCATCATCAACCAGGCCAACGCCAACCGCGTCGGCCTCGCTTCGGGCGACGCTAACTTCCGCCCGGTGTACTCCATCTACGTCGCCATCGGCACGAAGAACTCCTCCATCGCCCGCACCATCGGCACGCTCGAAAAGGCAGGCGCCATGGAGTTCACTGTGGTCGTCGCCGCTTCGGCCGCAGACAACGCCGCCAATCAGGTCTTTGCTCCGTTCTCGGGCACCGCCATCGGCGAGTGGTTCATGGAAAACGGCCAGGATGCGCTCATCGTTTACGACGACCTTTCCAAGCACGCCGCCGCCTACCGCCAGATCTCGCTCATCTTGAAGCGTCCGTCCGGCCGCGAAGCCTACCCCGGCGACGTGTTCTACCTCCACTCCCGTCTCCTCGAGCGCTCCGCGCGTCTCGCTGGTAAGGGCTCGCTCACTGCACTGCCGATCATCGAAACGCAGGCGGGTGACGTCTCGGCCTACATCCCGACCAACGTGATCTCGATCACCGACGGCCAGGTGTTCCTCCAGACCGACCTCTTCAATCAAGGCATTCGCCCGGCCGTCTCGGTCGGTCTCTCCGTCTCGCGCGTCGGTTCCGCCGCGCAGATCAAGGCCTTCAAGCAGGTCGCCGGCAAGGTGAAGGGCGAGCTCGCCAACTACCGCGAACTCGCGGCGTTCGCCCAGTTCGGTTCCGACCTCGATGCGCAGACCAAGGCGATCCTCGATAAGGGTGACCGCTTCGTGGAACTCTTTAAGCAGCCCCCGACCGCCCCGAAGTCCGCTGAAATCCAGTGCGGCATCATCTGGGCCATGCAGAACGGTTTCTTCAATGACTTGCCTGTGAAGTCCGTCCAAGCCGCCTCCGCATCGCTGCAGGCCCACCTCGAGACCGCTAAGCCTGGCGTCCTCGCCAAGATCCGCGGTGGTAGCAAGATTGAGAAGGACGGCGAAGCCGAAATGAAGTCCGCCTGCGAAACCTGGCGCCGTAGCTTCAAGGCCTAAGGCCGCCCGTTCCCTTCCTTCCGCTAACCGACACGCTTCATGCCTAAAGGACTCCGCGAGATCCGTAACCGAATCAAATCGGTTAAGAGCACTGGCCAGATCACTCGAGCCATGCAGCTCGTGGCGTCGTCGAAGATGAAGCGGGCCCAGGACGCTGCCCGTGCGGGCCGTGCTTACGCCGAGCTCCTCGGTGAAATCCTCGACACTGCGCAAGCTAAGGTCGGCGAGTTCACCCACCCACTCCTCACGAAGCGTATCGTCAAGGTTCGCGGTATACTTCTCGTCACGCCCGACAAGGGCATGGCGGGCGCCCTCAACGGTAATCTAATCCGTCTGGCCGCTGAGCAGCAAAACGCCGTCTTCGTTTGTATCGGCCGCAAGGGCGCCCAAGCCCTCGCCCGCTCCGGCCGTAAGGTCCTCGCCGACTTCCCCGTCACCGACCGCGCAAACTTCAACGAAGTCCGTCCCGCCGCCGAGTACCTCTTGAAGGCCTTCAGCGAAGGCACCGTCGACACCGTCGAGGTCTTGTTCGCTCACTTTAAGAACACGATGGTGCAGACCCCGCGCGTCCTGCAGCTCCTGCCCGCCGACAGCCTCGTGAACCAGGCGCGCGAATTCCGCGCCAAGCTCGGCCTGCCCGAGCCGAAAATCGAAGCCGACGAGCGGGATATGCTTTTTGAGCCCTCCGCCGCGGAGATCCTCAACCAACTTCCAGCCCTCTTCTTTAAGCAGGCCGTCCACCAGGCCGTCCTCGAGTCCAAGGCCTCCGAGTTCAGCTCGCGCATGGTCGCCATGAAGGCGGCCACCGACAACGCCAAGAAAATCGGCGCCGCCCTCTCCCTCGAATATAATAAGGCCCGTCAGGCGGCGATCACCCAGGAAATCCTGGAGCTCACCGCCGGCGCTGCCGCCCAGTAATTTTCACCCCCACCCACTTCTACAAATATCATGAGCACTAAAGGAACGATCACCCAGGTCCTCGGCGCCGTCGTCGACGTCCAATTCCCTGTCGATAAGGTCCCCGAGATCTACAACGCGATCCAGATCGACTATAAGGTCGAAGGTAAGGACACGCGCCTCATCCTTGAGGTCCAACAGCACCTCGGTAACGGGCTCGTCCGTGCCGTCGCGATGACCTCCACCGAAGGCCTCGTGCGCGGTGGCGCCGCCGTCGATACGGGTGCCCCGATCACCGTGCCCGTCGGCAACGGCGTCCTCGGCCGCATCTTCAACGTCACCGGCGACGCCGTCGACGAACGCGGTCCGGTGGAGCACACCAAGCGCTACCCGATTCACCGCCAGCCTCCGCCCCTCACTGAGCAGTCCACGTCCGCCGAGCTCCTCGGCACGGGCATCAAGGTCATCGACCTCATCTGTCCCTTCGTCAAGGGCGGTAAGGTCGGTGCGTTCGGTGGTGCCGGCGTCGGCAAGACCGTCGTCATCATGGAACTCATCAATAACATCGCGATGAAGCAGGGCGGTTTCTCCGTCTTCGCCGGCGTCGGTGAGCGCTCCCGTGAAGGCAATGACCTTTACCACGAAATGTCCGAAGCGGGCGTCATCGACCAGAAGGACCTTTCGAAGTCCAAGGTCGCCCTCGTGTACGGCCAGATGAACGAACCGCCCGGTGCCCGTATGCGCGTGGCGCTCTCCGCCCTCGCGATGGCTGAATTCTTCCGCGACGAGCAGAACCGCGACGTGCTCCTCTTCGTCGACAATGTCTTCCGCTTCTCGCAGGCCGGTTCCGAAGTGTCCGCTCTTCTCGGTCGCTCCCCCTCCGCAGTGGGTTACCAGCCAACGCTCGCCTCTGAAATGGGTAACCTCCAGGAACGCATCACCTCGACCAAGAAGGGCTCCATCACGTCCTTCCAGGCCGTCTACGTCCCGGCGGACGACTTGACCGACCCAGCTCCCGCCAACACCTTCGCGCACCTTGACTCCACCGTCGTGCTCGAGCGCCGCATCGCGGAGCTCGGCATCTACCCGGCCGTCGACCCGCTCTCCTCCACCTCGACCGCGCTCGCGCCGGAAGTCGTCGGTGAACGCCACTTCCGCGTGGCCCGTGGTGTGCAGGGCATCCTGCAGCGCTATAAGGACCTCCAGGACATCATCGCGATTCTCGGCCTCGACGAACTTTCCCCAGAGGACAAGCTCGTCGTCTTCCGCGCTCGTAAGATCCAGAAGTTCCTCTCGCAGCCTTTCCACGTGGCCGAAATCTTCACGGGCTCGCCCGGTAAGTACGTCGCCCTCGAGGACACCCTGCGCGGCTTCGAAATGATTCTCACCGGTGAGCTCGACCACGTAAACGAAAACGACTTCTACATGAAGGGTGGTATCGACGAGGTCCTCGAAGCTGCTGGTAAGTCCAAGAAATAAGCCCCGATGCCCCTCACGGTCGAAATCGTCACCCCAGATCGCCGCGCCTATGAAGGCACGGCGGATGGCGTGACCCTGCCTACCGCCATGGGCAGCATCGGTATTCTCCCTGGTCACCAACCGATCACCGCGATCATCGCCGCCGGCGAGGTCTTGGTGACGTTAGACGGCAAGGTCAGCCGCCTCGCCATCGACCAAGGTTTTGTCCGCGTCGTCTCCGATAAGGTTTCGGTCGTGACTGAAGCCGCTATCGATGAAACCAAGATTGACCTTAAGGCCGTCGAGACCGCTGAGGCCCGCGCCCGCGAGGCGGTTGAGGCTGCCCGTGGCCAGAAGGACATCGACCCAGTCGAAATCGCGAAGATGGAGCAGATTCTCCGTTTCGCCTTGGTGCAGCGCCTCGTTAAGGGCCGCTCCTCGCAAGGCCTGGCGGAGTAAGCCCCGTTTTTCGTTTAAAGTCGTTTAAGCGGAACTTGCCCCACCTTCAGGGTGCGGGCAAAGTTCCCTTGTGATTAAATCTGCGATCACCGTTTCGCTCGTCGCCCAAGCCAAGGGGGGTCCCTTCGTCTATTGGGATGGTCTGGCGTCGGCCGCGGCCTCGGCGGCCAAGCTGGGCTTTGACGCCATCGAGATCTTTGCGCCTTCAGCCGCATCGATTGATCGTCCGATGCTCCACGCGCTCCTGAAGCAGCATAGCCTCTCGGCCGCGGCCTTCGGCACGGGTGGCGGTTGGCTCGTCCATAAGTGGCACCTGACGCACGCAGACCCAGCGATTAGGAGCCAGGCCCGCGAGTTTATCCGCGCCATCATTGACCTAGGCGGCGAGTTTCGCGCGCCGGCCATTATTGGCTCGATGCAGGGGAAGGCTGAGGGTGAGGTCACCCGCGAGCAGGCGATGACCTGGTTGGCTGAGGCCCTCGCGGACCTCGGGGCCCACGCCGCGCAATACGGGGTGCCGCTCCTTTACGAGCCACTCAACCGCTACGAAACTAACTTGCTCAACCGTCAGCTAGACGCCGCGCGATTCTTGGAGTCGCGCCAGATTCCTAATGTGAAGCTGCTGTGCGACCTGTTCCATATGAACATCGAGGAGGTCTCTAACGCGGCGACCCTTCGCGCCTGTGGCCCGCATGTCGGCCACGTGCACTTCGCTGATAGTAACCGTCAGGCGATGGGCTTTGGGCATACCGACACAACTTCCGTCATCGAAGCGCTCAAGGCCATTGGCTTTACGGGATACCTCTCCGGCGAAATTCTCCCCTTGCCTGATTCCGACGCCGCTGCCGCGCAGACGATCAACGCCATTCGCACCCACTTACCCCGCTAAGACCATGCTCAAGCACCAACTCATCCACCCGAAGATTTCCGAAGTTCTGGCCCGCGC
>Ga0208960_1000307_pt1 | contig 27731 bp, 25 predicted proteins | sample GreLakmeON33MSRF_FD_187703 | JGI IMG/M metagenome (GOLD analysis project Ga0208960, IMG submission 187703) | Freshwater lentic microbial communities from great Laurentian Lakes, MI, USA - Great Lakes metaG ON33MSRF (SPAdes) | ecosystem: Environmental > Aquatic > Freshwater > Lake | place: Great... | reverse complement strand
TTTTATTTTTCAGGGGTTTACAAGACCATGCATTTCAGTCGCCTCAACCTCCCGCTGGCCATCGCTGTTGGTCTTTTGACCACAAGCGGCTTCGCGGCCGATCCCACGATTCCTTCCCGCATCGACACATCCATCTACGACTCATTCGCCCAGGCTGAAACGGGTGGCACTGCCCCTGTGATGGCCGATGTGCCGCAGGAAGACGCCTATCAGATGCGAGCTCTTCCGCCGCAAGAGGCCGCCGAGGAAGTCGAAGAAGGGCCGAACCGCTGGCTTGAAACCGAGTTTTTGAAGAGTCGGGGCATCAGCACCTACGGTTGGCTCGACGTCGGGATCGGCGGCAACAACTGGGGCAGCACGTTTAACGGGCCTATCACGTTCAACGACCGCAACTGGCAGGGCCAGATGAATCAGCTCTACCTCGTCAACGAAAAGGTACTGGACACCGAAGACGGTGGCTGGGACTGGGGCGCTCGCGTGGACCTGCTCTACGGTACCGACTCCATCTACACCACCGCGCGTGGTTTGGACGCATACCTTTTCCCCCAGTTTGCAGCCAGCGGCGTGGCGGCGTGGCAGTCCAGTAAGGATTACGGCTTGGCGTTGCCCCAACTCTACGGCGAACTTGCCCGGGACAATGTGGCAGTCAAGTTTGGCCACTTTTACACGATCATCGGGTATGAAGTGGTGCCGGCCATCGGCAACTTCTTCTACACCCATGCCTATACGATGCAGTACGGCGAACCGTTTACGCATACCGGCGTGCTCGGCACGTGGACGCCCAACGATCAGATCGTGGTCTACGGCGGCGTTACCAACGGCTGGGACAACTGGAGCGATCCGCTGACCGGCCCGGGAACGCTCTCAAATCCCGGCTACCCAAGCTCCAACAGCAATGCTGCTTTCTTGGGCGGCATCACGTTCAAGAACTCCGACGCCACCCAGTCGCTGACGTTCACGACGTCCAGCGGCAATGAAGTTGGCGGCTACAACGCGAGCAGCTATGCCGTTGGCAATCGAACGGTTTTGAGCACGGTGTACTCCAACCAGCTGTCCGACAAGCTGACGTATGTGTTTCAGAACGACAACGGATGGCAGTTTAACGGCCTTGCCAACGGAACCGGATTTCAAACCAATGGTCAGACCAATGATTTGGCCCAGTGGTATGGCGTGAATCAATACATGTTCTGGAACTTTAGCGAGACCCTGGTGGGTGGTGCCCGACTCGAGTGGTTCCGGGATAACAACGGCACCCGGGTGCTGGCTCCCCTGCGAAATGCTGCCCAAGCCGGAAATAGCAACTACACGGGAGGCTACCAAGGGAATTTCTGGGAAATGTCGTGGGGCCTCAACTACAAGCCCAACAGAAACTGGATGATTCGTCCCGAACTGCGGTACGACTGGTTCTCCCCCGACGTGGCTGGCTCAAACCTGCCCTTCGGCAGCGGCATAGGAGCGGCATCTGGGGCCAATGGTGGTCAATCGGGACAGTTCTACGGTGGCTGCGATCTTATCTTTCAGTTTTAGCCCGCCTTCGGGCCTGAGCCCGACCACCCAGCCCACAAAAAATGCGTTGTCCGCCGTGAAAGGTGGGCAACGTTTTTTTGTGTCAGGACTATCCCAGAAAAGTCCTCGGAATCGCCTCATCCCCATGAGGGGGGTATTTCGGGCAGGCCCTAAGTCCAGCATTCCCAATGAAAAACGGCTGTTTAGGCAATCCGCGTAAGCTGCGTAATCGGGAGAGTTTTACACAATTGAACGCTATTGGTAGTTTTACGGCGTTCTTTTCGGGCTATGGACTCTTGAAGACAGCCGCTTTCTCCCGATGCAAAGGGGGCGGTTTGCAAGGAGGCAAAAAACGATGATTGGATTGCAGGCTCAAGGCACGATTCCGACTGGGCGATCGCTCTGGCTTTGTCAGTGGCGGCAGGCGGCGGTGGTGCTGACCCTTATGCTTTTGGCGGCATCGGCCTGCCAGTCCATTCCAGCGGCCGAGAATCGGCATCCTGCCGTTGTGTGGATGACCAGCTACGAAGAGGCCATGGCGGCTTCCCAGCAGACAGGCCACCCAATTTTGACGGTATTCACCGGCAGTGACTGGTGCCCCCACTGCAAAACACTCGAAGACAACGTGCTCTCTAGCGAAGCCTTTCGCTCGTGGACCGATGCCAAAGTCGTGCTTCTGATGATCGACCTGCCTCAGGCAGGCATTTCTCAGGCGGTTCGCAGCGAACGGTCGCGGGTGTGCATTCAGTACGGGGTGCGAACGTTTCCCAGCGTGCTTCTGATAGGGAGCGATGGTGGAAAATTGGCCGGGCAAACGGGCTATACAGGCCAGTCGGCCGATGTATGGCTTACGCAACTGGCCCAGCATCTGCCGGCAAGGGCACAGGCCGTTCTGGAACCCGAAAAAGCAACCGATAAGGTCTGCCAGTCGCTCGATGAGGCCGTTGTAACGGCCAAAGGCTCCAAGCGGCCCATCCTCTTAGTCGTGTCGAGACCTGGGGATTCTATGGCCAATTCCAATTCCGCCTCCCTCATCAACGACCCTGAATTCGAATCATTCGCTCACGACCACTTTGTGGTAGCCAGGGTGGCCCCTACGGCCTCAAACGGCTCTCAAACGTCGCAGTCGATGGAAAACCTACTAGGCGGTGCCGAATTGCCGGACAACGCCGTAGAATTGATCGTGACCGACGACGGGGAGATCCCGCTCTTCAGCCAGTCGGGAGCCCAACCGCCGGCCAGAATTGTGAACGGTCTCAAGCGATTTTTAGCAGCCCGACAGGCGGCTCGGCTGAGCGAAGCAGCCAAGCGATAGCCTTGATCGAACGATGCAGGCTTGAGCGAAGCGGAATCTTGGGTGCCTTTGCGGTGTGTCAGGCTGCCCCGGTCCGAAACCGCGAGGCCTCGGCGTTAAGTTCGGCAATCGACCGCCTGAGTTCGTCCAGAGAGTCGGAAAACACCGCCATTGAGGCAGCCGACTCTCCGGCTCCGCCTCGCAACGTGTCCATAGCATCCCGAATCTGACGGGCTCCCTGTGACTGCGACTGCATTCCCTCGTGAACATGGTCCAGAGACCGGGTAACCGACTGCACAGGCTCAATGATCTGGCCGAGTTGTGCGCTCACATCGGCCACCTCGCCGATCCTCAAGCTGACTTCGTTGCGAAAACGGTCCATTTCCATCGTACCGCTGGATACGGCCGCCTGCATGTCTCGCACCATGCGTTCGATGTCCTTTGTGGCCAATGCAGTCTGGTCGGCCAGACGCCGAATCTCTTGGGCTACGATTCGGAAGCCCCGGCCGGATTCCCCTGCTTTTTCAGCTTCGATGGTGGCATTCACAGAGAGCAGGTTGGTCTGATCGGCCACTTTGGCAATCGTGGTTACAACCGATGTAATGCCGCTGGCCCGCTGGCTGATGGTCGAGAGTTTGCGAGTAAACGCGTTCATGGCGCCGTCGAGTTGCTGCATCGACGCCGACATCGTCTCCAAGCCCCCTCGTCCCTGTCCAGCCACTCTGGCAGCCTCCCGAGCAGCCTCGGTGACCTCGCTGGTTGCCCCCAGAAGTTGCTCGCTGGTGGCCGAAATTTGAGCTACTGCAGTGGATATCTCATGGGCCGACCCGCTGAAGTTGCGCACGGCTCGATCCTGCCTGGCCAAGGCGGTGGCCGCCGCCGACTCCACGCTGGAAAGCCTCTCCCCAGAAGCCTGAATTCGCCCAATGAGGCCGCTGAGCGAATGGCTCATCGTGCCAAAGGCCGCGAGTAACCGGCCCACTTCGTCGTTGCCCCCCTGGGGTACGCTGCCGGTGAGATCGCCTTGGGCAATCATCTCGGCGGCCCGCAAAGCCTGCTGCACAGGTTTGGCAATCGAACGGGCCAGCCACAAACTGGCAAGCACTCCAGGCAGCCCTACAACAAGAGCCGAGGCCACCGCTCCGGCAGCCTGCCACCAGAGGACATCCCGACTGGATTCGGTGGAGATCGTCATCAGCACCACGCCAGCTGCTCGACCGTCGGCATACCGCACAGGAGCCGCCACTCGATAGAAATCAGTTTCGAACCGGCCAGCGGGGCGGTTGCTCGTCATGCAGTCCCGAGCAAGGCTGGCATCGGGGGCATCAAGCGTGAGTTCGGCGTCAGAGGCAATCCCGCGGCTATCCATTCTGCGAGTCACAAGGGGGGTCAGTTGTGGATCCAGAATCCGTACCTCCCGCACCTCCCCAGCCACCAGTTCGTTCACCAACCGCCGCAATCCAAGATTTTCGTTGAGCCTGTCCAGAAAGACGGCCTCCAGCCCCACTTGGACGATGCGAGGTTGGTCCACACCCTGCACGCCTACATATTTAAAAACGCGATCATCGATCTCCCGCTTCCGCGATTCCTGCACAACGCTCGGCACATCCCCAGAGAGCAATTTGTAGAAGACATGTGCCTGCGGTTGACGGACCGGATCGGGCAAAAATGCAAAGCCCGCCTCATTGTTGTTGGTGTGCAGCGTGACGAGCCCTTCAGAATCAGTCACCAGAATTTCTATGCCGGCCTGTGCGGCAACCTGCCCTAGGCTCGCCAGCATATCGGCTTTGGACTGGCCCGCTTTTTCAGCAATCGCGACATACTGCGCAACAAGCTGGGCCTCTGTTTTCATCTGGTGGCCGATCTCTTCTTCAACGCTCTTGGGAACCTCTTCCGCAAACGCCACCGCCCGTGCCAGCACCTCGGCAATGCTGTCGCCTCCTGCGCGAGCCTGATCCAGTACGGCGCGTCGAGCCGCAAACGTCTGCAACACTGTGTTCACCGCGATCGCGGCAACCACAAGCAGCGTGGCAATGAGGGCAACTCTGGATCGCAGCGGCATTCGCATTCTCCAACAAGGCAACCAGACACCAGAAGCGGGTAATCAGAAACAAGAATGAGGAGCAAGGAAGGGAAAACCAGATCCAAGCGATCGGGCCCAAAAGAAAACTAGTTCGCGAACGAGTCGCACGCCACTGCCGCCGCCCAAATGGCCATCTCAGTCGCGATCAGACAGGACGACCGTTTCAACCGAACCCACTGCCGTCCGCGAGACCGCCGCAGCGGCCGTCTCCCGGAGTTTGCCAGCAAGGGCGCAGCCCCCCATCGGCATCAGCAGGAAGAGCGGTGCGATCAGCCACGGCAACCACAGCGACCCGTTCCGGCCGTTGCAATCCACTCGCGAGACGTGCTCCAGCGTCAGTCGCTGCCGTTTTCGTTCGAAAGTCATGAATCGCTGGCCTCCACCGAACCGTGCGAGGGTTGCCGCCTGGAGCGGTCCTCGAGGACTCTTTAGAGACTGGTAGCGAATCGGTGGGTTCTCAACAAGGCCGAACCAGAGGAAAGTTCAACGAGCGGAGACTCAATGGCCGAGGCGGGACTTGAACCCGCACGGAGATAACTCTCCTCGGGATTTTAAGTCCCGTGCGTCTGCCAGTTTCGCCACTCGGCCCACTGTGACTGGATAGTAGCGTGGGTTCAACTTCCAGTGCAACTCGATCCCCAGTGCCCGGCGTACACCCGCTGGCAGGCTAGAATAATGACGTAGGATTTGTGTCCCAGTTTCCATCTTGTGCGTCAGGTCCTCGTCCAAGCTCACATCAACCGAAAGAATTGCGTTGAATCGCTCCGCATCTGATGGTGTCATTGCTGGCACCGAGGCCCCAGCCCCGTTCATGACGTCGAACAATGGCATCGATGGCTTTTTAGGCACTCGCGCGTCGTTTGGGATGGACCTCGTGCTTGTCGGACTCTTGGCCGTGCTCCCCGTGCTGGCATGGAGCGTGCATGTGGTTCGAAAGAAACGGGATTTTGCCACGCACAAACGCCTGCAACTCTTGATCGCAGGTCTCTTGCTCGCAGCTATCGTGATCTTTGAAATTGATGTGCGGCTCATCAGCGACTGGAAGATGCGAGCCAGGCCGAGCCCGTGGTGGCCGACGGGCGTGTTGACTGCGCTGGGCGTGCACCTCGTGTTTGCGATATCCACGCTGGTGCTCTGGGTGTGGGTTGTGTGGGAGGCCCTTATTCGTTTTTCCGTCCCGCCCCACCCTGGCACGCACGGGCCACGGCACCGCGTTATGGCCCGCATAGCGGCGCTCGACTTAGTGCTCACAGCGTGCACCGGGTCGCTTTTCTACTGGCTGGCGTTTGTAGCATAAGAGATTTCTGCCGCCTGCCGCACGGCTATCTCTTTTCCAATGACCGAGGAAACCACCGACAGATTCCGAGCCCACCGAAATAAAGAAAGCAGAGTGGAATCGCTAGAAACAGAAGGCTGTACGGGTCGGCTGGCGTCAGCACGGCCGACACCACGAAGATCACGATCACCGCAACACGCCACTGAGAGGCGTAGGTTGCCACGTCCACGATGCCGATGCGTTCCAAGAAAAGCATCACAAGCGGCAGTTGGAAGCCCAGCCCAAAGCCGATCGGCAGGATCAGAACAAACCCCAACCACTCGCTGATTCGCGGGTCGGGATCGAGCCCCAGCCATTCGTTGAACTGCAGCAAGTAGTCGAGCACAAAATCAAAGACGAAGAAAAATGCCAGCGACACGCCCGCCAAAAAGAGCCCGACGCTGATCGGCAAAAAGATCCTCACCCAACGCTTCTCGTGCGGATACAGGCCGGCAGCCACAAACGTCCACAGCTGATAGATGATCCACGGACTGGACAGCACCACGCCCACCAAGAGAGCAGCCTTGACGTAAATCCCAAACGCCTCTTGAGCACTGAGTGTTGTGATGCTCACTCGGGCATCTTTCGACAGCGGTTGCCAGAGGAGCAGCGGCACCAGCGCATCGATATCAAACGGACTGGCCCGGCCAACACCTGCATCGTTCGTGCCGTGTGTGTCATCCACGGTCGTTTTTGGAAGTGGGGTGGCCGGAGTCGCCATTGGAGCCGAATCGCCAAGCACTCGCGCCAGACGGTCGGCGTGCACTTCGCGGAGTTCAAACGACATGCCATGCCCTTCCACGGCGTCTAGGATTTCCTCGCGGGAATAGGGCAGGGAAGGGCCACCAGCCAGTCGGGGTTGCCACGCATCAAAGGTTTCAATCGAACGCTCTGTGTAGTAGTTTCCCAAGGCTCGTCGCAGCGGTTGCTCGATTAAGTGCACGACTGGCTGCGCGACAAGAAAGCCTAGGAGCACCGCGACAAGGAGGCCGACCGTCGCCCGAATCAGGCACACGCGCAATTCCTCTAAGTGCTCGCCGAACGTCATCGTCGAGGTTTGAAACAGATCTTCGTCCTGAAATCTCGCCATAGGATTCTGGGGCTCGTTGCGAATGCCTGAGTTTTTCTCCCTCGACTTATACTCCAAAAGCATTTGCCGTGCCGCACGCACCGGCCTTTTGCGAGTACGTGCCGGGGCTTCCTACGCCCCGTATTTGGCACATCGCAGGCCATGGGCCAAGGCCATCAGCATGAGATGCTTGGCCTGAAACATGCCGAGGCCGCCCCGCAGGCATTCCCGTTCGGAAAATTTTTCCAAGCCGTCAGGCCGGCACGTGGGCGCCACCAGAAGCGTGGGCACAGGATGCCAACTGTGGGTTTTCAGCAGGCTCGGCGTGCTGTGGTCGCCCGTGACGATCAGCACATCGGGAGCCAGTTTTTCGATCCGAGGAATCGCGCGGTCAAGCTCCTCGATCCTTTTGACTTTTTCTGCAAACTGACCGTCCTCGCCCGTGGAGTCGGTGTATTTAAAATGCAAAAAGAAAAAGTCGTAGTCGTTCCAGCACGCGGCCATGGCATCGATTTGCTCGTCGAGCGTGTGGGCCTGTCCCACGAGCGTCATGCCCACCAGTCGGGCCAAGCCTTTGTACATTGGATAGACGGCTATGGCTGCCGCCCGCAGTTTGTAGAGATCCAAGTAGCTGGGGAGTTGCGGTTTGGTCGCAAAGCCGCGTAGCACAAGGCCGTTGGCATGCGTTTCGCTGGCCAGAATCCCGCGGGCCTGCCGTACGAATTCCCGGGCAACTTCCGCCGTGCGTGCCGCAGCAGGTGATAGCGGCAACGGATCCAGCGCCGCCACGCCGGTTGCCTGAGGGTCGGTGTCGGCCACATCGCCAGCCAGTCCCGGGCCGCGAAACACAACCACGAAGCGATGCTCTTTGACAGGCTTCACGAACGTCTCGATGCCTTTGATTTGCACCTGCTGCAATCGCTCTACGATCCGAAAGCTTTCCTCCGACGCAATCCTGCCAGCGCGGCGATCGGTGATCAGGCCTGCCGAGTCGAGCGTGCAGAAATTTCCGCGAGCCGCAACATCGTTGGGACCAAGTTCGAAACCGATGCCGGTGGCCTCAAGCGCCCCGCGACCGATTCGAAATTCGAGGGGGTCGTAGCCAAAAAGCGCGAGATGGCCTGGCCCGGAGCCGGGCGTTACGCCGGGCAGTACGGGAATGCTTGACCCGCTGGTGCCGCGTCGCACAAGGGCGTCTAAGTGGGGAGTAGACGCTGTTTCCAGTTCGGTTCGCCCGCTCGGTTCTAGCGGCAGGCCGCCGATTCCATCGGCCACAAGCATCACGATTTTGGTGGAGGCCTTCTCGGACAATTCGCGAACCAGTTCATGCTCTGTCACGGCGTTTGATTCCTGCGGGTGAATTCTGGAACGGGCACGTGCGGCTATGCTTTGGAAGCCACGCCTCCGAATGTTGTGCCGTGTGGAGCGAGTCACTTCAAGGGGCTGTTGATCCTTTGGGGATTGGTTCGTTCTTTCGCACGCCTTCTTTCCTGATCCCCTGCAAAAACACCTGGTGGAAAGTGATCCTTAGAATTTCATGAGCGCTCTTCGTCCAAAACTTCCAGTCGATCCGCTGACCTACGACCCCTCCTCGCTTTTTCGCACCGGCTGTATTTCGCAGCAGAGTCTGGAGCAGATGTCGGGCCAGTTGGATCGGGCCAGACACAACGCGCTGGCCGGAATCGATGGCTTTCAGGCCAGCGACTTGCCGCCACAAGAGCCGGTCCCCCAAGCATGCATCGATCTTCCCGACAGACTGTTGGCCGATTACGCCACGCGGCGGCATGCCAGCGAACTCTGGAAGATCCTCGGCGTGGCCAGACGCCTGCGTGAGACAGTCGACCACATCGTGGTGTTGGGCAGCGGCGGTTCGTCGCTGGGCGCGAAAGCTCTGTGTGAAGCCTGCGCTCATCCGCGACACAACGAGTTGTCCCGCGGCGAACGCGGCGGTCGCCCGCGGATTTCGTTTGAAGGCGATCGGATCGATAACGACTCAGCCCAGGGCCTTCTGGATGTGATTGCCCCAGCAACCGCTGGTCGTACCACCGACGATCTGCTGGAGCGATTCGCGATTTTAGTCATCAGCCCTGGGGCCGGCACGCTTCCCACGGCGGTTACAACGAGACTGTTCCTGAAGGCACTTATTGACAGGATTGGTGGCGATCGCCAGCGGCTGGCCGAGCGTGTGGTAGCCATCACCTCGCCGGCCAGCGGGCTGGCCGATCTGGTCAGAGCCATCGGCTGTCCCGACATCTTTGACCTTTCAGACGGCGTTTCACACCAGATCGACAGCCCGTTTTCGGTGCTCACTGCTGCAGGACTTCTGCCAGCATCGATCGTGGGAATCGATGTGGTCCGGATTTTGGAAGGTGCAGCCGCTATGAACTGCCGCTTTCGCGAGGCGCCCGTGGCGCTCAATCCTGTGCTGCAGTATGCCGGCGTGGCCTCTCTGGCCGAAGTCATGCTGGGAGCACCGTTAGCCTCGCTGACGCTCTGGACCAACCGGTTGAATGCCACAAGGGCCTGGCACGACCAGCTTCGCTGTGCGCCGCAGACCATTGAAGGGGAGTCTATGCTGGTCACCAACCTATTCGTAGGTGAACCCCGACGGGATCGGCTGGTACTGCCATCGCTAAGCCCATGGGTGCAGAACGAAGATGCCCTCCACAGCTTGATCGGCCAGACATGGCCCGAACTGCTGCTGGCTGAGTCCCAGGTCTCTGCCATACTCAACGGCCCCGCTGCCACTCTTTGCTTGCCCCGCCTGGACGAGCACGCATTGGGACAACTGCTGCAGATGCTGATGCTGGCTGCGGTCGTCAAGCGGCAACTCGTCTTTCACACATCAGTCCCTCGCACGCCCGAGCCCTGTACGGAGCAGCGACCGAGTGAATAGAGGGCAGGAATGACTTGAGGCCACGGGCATCCTGAAGCCTCTGGAGAAAGGAACCGATTGCTGTCTCGTCGTGCGGACTGGCACACCGCGTGGACGTGGGTAACACTGTTTGATATTTGTGTGCGCGTTATGCTTGGTTTTGAATCACTTTTCCTGGAGATACGCATGCCGATTGCACTCACATGGACGGGCCACGGCACGTGGCTTGTCGACACCGGGAGCGGCGTTCTATTGATCGATCCGTTCTTTGATCAGTGCCCCACGGCTTCGATGAAGGCTCTGGACGTTGCCTGCGACGCGATCCTCGTGACGCATGGGCACTTCGACCACGTGGCCGATCTGGTCGCGATTGCCGGACGCACCAAGGCGCCTGTATTGTGTAACCCGGAGATTGCGCAGTGGCTCGGTGCGCAAGGGGTCAAAGACGTGCGGCCAATGAACCTAGGCGGACGCACCACGATTCCTGGTGGCACTGCGAAGATGGAGATTGCACACCACTCGTCGAGTCTGCCCGACGGCACCTACGGCGGAAATCCGGCGGGCTGGCTCTTGGATGTGGCCGGGGTGCGGGCATACTTTGCAGGAGACACGGCGCTTTTTTCAGACATGCAGCGGATTGGACGGCCGGTGGACGGCCGCGGTCTGGATGTTGCGGTGCTTCCAATCGGCGACCTCTTCACGATGGGGCCGGAGGATTCGCTTGAGGCGATTCGGCTCCTGCGTCCAAGCGTTGTCCTGCCGAGCCACTACGGCACATGGCCGCCAATCGAGCAGGATGCTCTGGCATGGGCTCGCAGCGTGGCAGAACAGAAAATCGCTCACGCACACGTGCTCCAACCCGGCGAATCGATTGAAGTGAATCGATCGGAGTGAATCGATTCAGAAGGCCTTTGGCTCACTCCAAAGAGAGCGTCTTTTCTACGGACGTTGGGGGAGTTCGATGGGCGGGGCTGGCGGGACTCGCACTTCGATCGTGTCTCCCACGATCCGCACGTCAAAGACGTCCACTTTGAGCTGAGAACTGTCTGACCATACACCGTCAGAGAGACGAAATCGCCAGGCGTGCCACGGGCATGTCACAGCCCCGTCCCGCAGCGGTCCGGATCCCAGCGACGCGCCCATGTGCGGGCAGATGTCGTCGATGGCGGCATAGCTGATGCCGTCAAAAAAAACAGCCACCAGACGGTCGCCAACGGCGTACGTGCGTCCTTCCCCGACCGGAATGTCTCCCAACCGTGCCACGGGCACAAAAGGAATGCCGTTGGTTCGTGCATCGTCGTTCATGCTTCAGGGCGCGTCATGCCTCAGGGAGTGTATGGGTGTATCATGGTTGGAACTCTACTGGATCCCACGCAATCGAAGTCACCAATGAAGTATACAGCGACGGCTCCTCGTCGGCCGGTCCGACTTCTTGTATTGGATGTCGACGGCACGCTCACCAACAGTTGCCATGAGATCACCGATGCCACCTGTGCGGCAATCGCCAGCGTGCGAGAGCGGGGGGTTCGTGTCATGTTGGCAACTGGCCGTCGCTATCGGGACGTTCTGCCTGTGTTTCAAAGACTGCACCTTGACGTGCCGCTGGTCACAGCCTCAGGGGCGCTCGTCAAACGGGTTTCCGACCACGCGACGCTCTTCAAGGCAGAGTTTGCTCCCGGCGTGTTAGAAGAAGTGCTCCGGCTGATTGTCTCTCGCGGGCATGAGCCGATTCTGTATGCGGATAGTTTTGCAGACGGATTCGACTTCTACATCCGCAGCCTCCCGCCTGCGACGGGTGTGGCAGTTGACGTGCGCGGGCTTGCGGAATATCTGGATCGCAACCGCTTGCTGGCACGCGTCGACCCGCACCTAGATTCCGTGCCGCCGCCAAGGGTTTTCGCCGGGTTTGCGATGGGCACTCACGGACACATGCAGGCTTTGGAGGAATGCCTCGATGCTGGCTGCCCTGGAAGTCTGTCGCTGCACACGATCCGGAGCCCACGCTACCGTGATTGGATGTGCGAAATTGCGCCTGCGGGCGTGACCAAGTGGTCTGGCGTGCTTTCTGTCGCAGACGCGTTGGGAATTGATCCGGATGAGATCTGGGCCGTCGGAGACGATGTGAACGATCTGCCGATGCTTCTCGGGGCAGGGCGGGGGATCGCGATGGGGAATGCCGCACCAGCGGTGCTGGCCGTTGCCAATGACGTGGTGGCAACGCACGACGAGGGTGGGATTGAGCAGGTTGCCGCGATGCTTCTCGCCGAGCTTTCCTAGCCTGCGCCGTTTGTCGCGCATACCCCAAGCACGCACCGAGCGAGGCTCAAGCCGGCGGCATCGCCGGGTTGAAGCGGCGTCAGACATTCCCTATATCTCTCGGCGTGATTCCGCTGGCTCACCTCAGTCCAGCAGTTTTGAGCCGCCACCACGATCAGGGTTTTCCCCTGTGTGCCCCTATGGATCTCAAACTCCACCGACCCCACGCATCCTGCGCACACACAGGCCGGCCGCTTGTGTCGGGTGAACTTTTTTATTCGTGCTTGGTGCGATCCAAGGGAAAGCTGGATCGGATCGACTGCTGTTCCGAAGCGTGGCAAGGGCCTCCCGAACAGACGCTGGCGTGGTGGCGATCGCTCTACGCAACCCCCGAAGCCAGTGGCTCGTCGCTGGCTCCGCCGGATGTGTTGCTCGACGTGCTGGAGCAGCTCGAGGATAAGCCCGAAGACGCAGCTTTGCGATATCTTGTGGCGTTGCAATTGGTGCGCCGCAAGGTGCTGCGCATTCTGGATCGGCAAGGACTCGGGCACGGAGTGAAGCTGGCCCCATCCGATCAGTTGGTGCTGGCCTGCCGCAAGCGAGACACCCAATACAACGTGCAGGTCGTGGTGCCGCAGGGGCCGGAGGCCGTGGGCCTCGAAGAGCGTCTCTCATCGCTGCTCTGGTCGGGAGGTGCTGCATGACGCGAGCGAGCCTTCACGGTCCACGCACGCGAGCCCCGAGTCGGGCGATCTCTCTGGCGCTGATAGTGATTGCCATGGCCTCGACTGGCGCAGCCTGCCCGCAGGTGATCCGCGGCTACCAAGTCGGTGGAATGCCGTTGCCACGCGCATTGCCGCCGCAAGCCTCGCTGGCTCAGATCATTGCCACCGTTCACGACAACACGCATCGCGTGCGCAGCTACATGGCGCCGCAGGCAGTGTTGGTTGTGCCTGGTGTGCCACGGCTTTCTGCGCAGGTGGCCTGCGAGCCACCCCGGCGCTTTCGGCTGCGAGCCCAGACGACCGTCACGGGCAGCGAACTCGACATCGGCAGCAACGACGATCTCTTCTGGCTTTGGATCCGCCGCCACCAACCCCCCGTCATGCTCTTTTGCCGCCATGATCGCTATGCGCAATCCTCGGCCCGTCGGCTGCTGCCCCTGCGTGCCGACTGGATGCCGGAACTCTTAGGGCTCGTCCACTTTCGACCAGAAGACCACCACGAAGGGCCGTTTGCACTTCCAGACGGCAAGCTTGAGGTCAGAAGCCGAATCAGCGATCCAGGTGGCGACTTGGTGAAGTCCACGCTGCTCGACGGCACCACGGGGCTGATCGTTGAGCAGCATTTATTCACCGCTGCTGGCGAGCGACTGGCCAGCGTGCGTACGTCGCGGCATCGCGTTGATCCACAGTCAGGCGCAGCACTCCCCCGGTTTGTAGAAGTTTCATGGCCCGCATCGGGCATTGAGTTTCAACTCGAACTGGCCTCGATCACAACGAATATGCCATCGACGGATCCAGGCCAACTCTGGCAGATGCCTGCCTACGAGGGCTATCAGCCGGTCGACTTGGCAGACCCATCCCTTGCCGTTCCAGCGGGTGCACCTGCAGGCCTTGCGTCTCCGGTGAGCGGGCTGATTCCATCGCAGACTCAGCAGCCAACGGCCTCTCGGTGAATGGTTGCGCCGTTCAGTCGACTCGCGCCGTTGGCTTCATGGCTGGCCCCGCATTTTTTCGCGTGCCTTTGAAAGGGCTGGTCCAATCGATCCCAGCGGCAAGCCCGTGAGCCGACTGATCTCTCCATAACTTCTTTCCTCCAGATGGTGCAGCCTCACCAGCCGCGCATCGGGCTCATCCAGTCGGCCCAGCAACACTTCGATTTCTTCGCGATCGATGAGGTCGCGTTGGGGATCCCGCCGCCCAGGATGTTCTGTGTCCGACAAGGGCCGTCGTTCAAGAGCCGGTTGAAGCGTGCGATCCATCGCCTTCACGGCCACTCGCCTCGCAATGACGGTTAAATAAGTCGGCAGGCTCGACCGGCCGGCAAAGGCACGCAGTACAGCGGCGTCATTTTTTAAGATGGCCACAAGGATCTCTGCAATGACATCGTCGCGATCCACCGACGAGAGCGGCATCTGTCGCTGGGCACTGGTACGGTCGACTGCGTAGGCAAACAGCCCGGCAAATCGATCGACGAACTCGTCCCACGCGTTGGGAGCCGATTCCAAGCAGGCGCGGATGAGCCGCGCGTCTTGCGGCGTTATGCCGGTTCCCGCATCTGGACGAAATGCATTGCCACGACCATGAGTCATTCTCGCACCCCACGCACGCTCGCCACTGAGCAAAGGGGGGACCCTCGCTTGGCTGCGGTTGCAAAGGCATTTACGAACCTGCCCCTGACAGCAAATCCGTTCCGCCTTTCCCATCATAGGGGTTGCTCCAGCCCGCTCCAACGCCATTCCCGGCCAATTCACGAAAAGCACCTCAAAAAGCCGATGCAGAATTCGTTGACAGTTTGCCCAGATGCACCTAGGATTCCGCGCGAGCCAGAGGCGCGTTCCGGAAACGGTTCGAGCCAGACCAACGTTGTATGCCGGTCATGACCGTTTTGAACCCCCGGAAGTGAATCGACCCGAGCCCCCTTTTATCCTTGGAGTTTTTAGACCATGACGCACGTCGTCGCCGAGCCTTGTTTTGCCTGCAAGTACACCGATTGCGTGGTGGTGTGCCCCGTCGAGTGTTTTTACGAGGGGGATAAGATGCTCTACATCCATCCCGATGAGTGCATCGATTGCGAGGCGTGTGTTCCGGAGTGTCCCGTCGAAGCAATCTTCCACGAGGATAATCTGCCAGCCGAGTGGAAGGAGTTCACCGCACTCAACGCCGAAATGGCCACGCAGTGTCCGGTGATCACCGAAAAGAAAGACCCGCTCTGCTAGCGCGAAGAGTGCTTGCGAAGAGGCCGTACATTCCACTCGCGGTAGCTTATCGCAGGTCGACGAGCCAATAGGCATTGTCGACGAAGCCCTTCCAACTCTGGTACTTTGGGTTCCCGAGTTTTACAGACAAGAGCGGACTGCGTTTCGGCTTCACCGGTTGGCGGATCATCTGCATGCGGGCTTCCTGAGGGGTTCGGCCGCCCTTGCGCACATTGCACGCCACGCATGCACAGACGATATTTTCCCAACTGGTGATGCCGCTTCGACTGCGAGGCACAACGTGGTCCAGCGAGAGTTCGCTGGTGGGGAAATGTTTGCCGCAGTATTGGCATTGGTTGCCATCCCGAGCGAACACATTGCGGCGGTTAAACCGCAGGCCGTGCTGTGGCCCCCGGTCGCACGTCACCAGACGGATCACTCGTGGAGCCTGCAATTCGTAGCCCACCGCCTGCACCCAATCTTGGTCGGGCGTGCGAAAGGCCGATTGCAGTGACGAGAGCTCTCGCCACGAATCGAGCGAATGGGCTGCAAACTGGCCCTCTTCGATGTGAACGACCTCCGCTAACTGACGAAAAAGCAGCGTAATCGCCCGTCGTACGTTGGTGATATGCACCGCCACAAACGAGCGGTTGAGCACCAACACGCTGAGGCCCAGCGAGGCGGGAAGCACTCCGGCCGAACCTCGCATGGCAGCGGCGGCAGAGGAAGGCACAGGGGACACAAAACCAGACATTCCGTCTTCTCCGGGACCCGAGTCCTCCAAGAATCGTCTGTTCTCCTAGGGTTTGGCAAATGGCTCAACGCCAGACGCATGCCGTAACCCTACTGATCCATTCTAATACCGGGCCAGAAAAAGAAACAGGGGCTTTCGTGTCGTGCCCAGTCGCGTTGCCGGACAACGCTCTCTTGCAAACCCTTGCCTTGGCTCCGAATTAGAGTCACACTAAGAGCGTTCCCTCCGCTATCATGTGGTTCGGTCCCGTGAGGTTGCATTGAGTCGGCTTCTGTCCTGCACGCACTCCACGTTTCTCAGACGTTTCATTTATCTTCTACCCATACACTGCTCGTCGGGATGGCCCTGGCATCCGACCGCTCATACCGCTCACGGAGACAAGAGACACCATGCTTCACTACTCGTGCGATCTGTGTAAACGCCCGATCAACACGCATTCGGATATTCGGCACGTTGTGAAGATCGAAGTGTTTCCCGCTGTGGAAGATGCCCCAGAGGCCGGGTGCTGCCACGCCGGTTGTGACGAACAAGACGCCGACCACTTGGAGGAAATGCAAGAATTACTGGAGCACATCGACGAGCACACGATTGCCGGCCACGACGTGTCGTTCGACGATGAAGCCCGCTCCATGCATTTCGATCTGTGCGATGCCTGCCGTCAGCGGTTTGTTAAAAACCCGCTGGGGTTCCGGTCGGGCAAGCAACTCGACTTCAGTAACAACTAAGCTGAATGTCTCGCACCTTTTGCCCACGCTTCATTGTCTGGATACCCGTTTTTTTCGTCATGGTGAGTCTTTCGTTTTCTTTGGAGCACCCGTTGCATGGCTGATCGCCCCCTCTTGATTGCGGCAATTCCTGGAGATGGTACGGGACCTGAAGTCACCGCCGAGGCGATGAAGGTGCTGGCAGCGGTCGCAAAACGCGAAGGAATTGCCTACGAAGTGGAAACGCTCGACTGGGGAGGGGATCGCTATCTCCGAACAGGGGAGACGATTCCAGAGGGTGGCCTCGATCTGCTGCGTTCGAAGGACGCGATTTTTCTCGGGGCCATAGGCCATCCCAACGTGGCGCCAGGGATTTTGGAAAAGGGATTGCTGCTGGACCTTCGGTTTCAACTCGATCAATACATCAACCTTCGTCCTGTCAAGTTGCTACCGGGCGTGGAGACGCCCTTGGCCGGTCGTGGCCCAGACGACATTGACTTCGTGGTGGTTCGAGAAAATACGGAGGATCTCTACTGCGGTGTGGGCGGCTTCTTGAAGAAGGGCACACCAGACGAAGTGGCTGTGCAGCAGGCGATCTACACTCGAAAGGGATGTGAGCGATGTATTCGCTGGGCCTTTGAATACACACGGCGGCGCAATAGCCCGAAGAAAACGCTCACGCTCGTAGCCAAAACGAACGTGCTCACGTTTGGGCACGACCTCTGGTGGCGCACATTTCAGGATGTGGCCAAGGAGTATCCGGACGTCAAAACAGACTACAACCACGTCGATGCCTGCTGCATGTGGATGGTTAAAAATCCAGACGCATACGATGTGATCGTTACGACCAATATGTTTGGCGACATCATCACCGACTTGGGCGGCATCCTGCAGGGCGGCATGGGTGTAGCGGCCGGCGCCAACTTGAATCCCGACGTGCAATCCTCAGGCAGGCGGGGCGTGAGCATGTTTGAGCCGATGGGAGGCAGCGCGCCCAAGTACACCGGTTTGAATCAGATCAATCCGATTGCCGCCATCAACGCAATGGCCATGCTCTTGGAGCACACAGGGCACCCTGCGGCAGGTCTGCGTATCGACAAAGCCATCGCGCATGTCACCGGCACCAAGATGAAAAGCCAGGCCGCTGGCAAAATGGGGCATGGCACCAAAGAAATTGGCGACCTTGTCGTCGCGGGCCTGTAAGAACTGAGCGAAAGCGGGATGCGATCTAAATCGCAGGTGCGCTATCCAGACGCACGCGTCGGCCTTCGGCTTGGCTGGTGGAGGCGGCTTGAACCACACGCATGGCTTGCAGCGTGTCATCCAAGCCGCTCACATGCCGCACTAAACTCGTCACCTTGCGGTGAAACTGCACGAGCATGTGTTCGCCCACGGGCCGCTCGCTCTCAAGGGATTCTTGGTGACGGCCCACGGAGTCAAACCACACGAGACTCGTGGGCAAATCGATAAATGCGATACCGTTTTCGCAGGCCACCTGCAGGGCCGCTGGAGGGCGAAAGCTAACGGCTTCTTCCCAGCACCGCGGCATGTAATAGCCGCAACTGATCTGAGCCAGCGCGCCGTTGCCAGGCACTGCCCCTGGGGTGAAGTCGAGGCTCATCATCTGATAGTCGTCCGTCTGAGCGTTGGGGGTTTCGGCATGACGCACAGCCACAACGCTCGTGGGTTCCACGCCAACGACATAGCTGCACCAATCGATGAGTTCCATCAGGTCACGGGCCTCGCTGGCCCTGTCTCGGGGTGGCTCATTGGGGTGCACGACTGAGAGTGGTACCCGGCGGTGACAAAAAAGCATGCGGGGGGCACCCAGCCGAGTCGCAATCAGTTCTTTGAGTCGCACGGTGGCTGGGGCATGGCGTCGCGGCAGTTCCGCCATGAAGGCGATCCCTGACTCCTCAACCCGACGTCTGAGCACCTCGGCCTCTTGTGGATCAAAAGGAAATGAGATCGCTGAATAGACAGCTTTTCCACAGTCGCAGGCGGCCAGAATCGGAGCCGCGCCATACCACTGATCGGCCAGATAGAGGATCGCATCGATGTCGTCCCTCGCGGCGAGTGCCCGATAGCCGTCGACAGCAGCCACTCCCAGTTCCGCGGCAGCGCGCTGCGCTCGATGGGCGACTTGTTCGCTGATCGCTCGTACCTCAAAGCGATCCACGAGCGACCGCAGGGCCGGGAGGTACCTGGTTTCCCACTGGCTCCCGAGGCCCACGACACCGACGCGAATTTTCATGACTCGTTCCCCTTGGCAATGCTGCCCACGGCATCGGGTTCGTCGGCTCGGGCAGCGGAGTCCCGCTCGAAAGCCAAGGCCTTATCCGCGATGTCCTTGCGGCACCATGCCCCCTGCCAGCGAATCTCCCGCACCGCCGAATATGCCTGCAGCTTTGCCTTGGCAAGCGATTCGCCCACGGCAGTAACAGCCAGCGTTCTGCCGCCATCGCTGACGATTGTGCCGCTGGGCAATGCGGTGTCGCTGGAGAATTTTGTGGCACTATGGAATACCGTGGCTGCCTCGATGGCCTCCGCGGCGGAGAGCCCGCGGATGGGCAGGCCCTTGGCAACCGGTCCCGGATAGCCTTCCGCGGCCATTACCACTGTCAGGCTGGCTCCCTCTCGCCACGTTGGCGGCTCGATCGACTCCAGGCGTCTGTCAACCGCAGCATCCAGCAGTTCCAGAAGGCTCGACTCCATCCGCACCAGCAGTGCCTCGCATTCGGGGTCGCCAAAACGGGCGTTGAATTCCAGCACCTTCGGCCCCTGTGCCGTCAGCATCAGTCCGGCATAGAGCACGCCATGAAACGGCACCTTGGCCCGTCGCATCGCATGCAGCGTTGGCACAAGAATCCGCGACTCTATGTCCAAAAGCAATTCAGGCGTCACAAAGGGAGTGGGGCAATAGGCACCCATGCCGCCGGTGTTGGGCCCGTGATCGCCATCGTAGGCTGCCTTGTGATCCTGCAGCGGCGGTAGTGTGACGATTGTGCGGCCGTCGGTGATCGCCATCACGCTTACCTCAATGCCGTCCAAGCGTTCCTCGATGAGAATTCCCTTCGCGGCAGTCGCACACTGCGGATCGCTGCCGAGCGAGTCGATGGCCGCAAGGGCACTCTCGCGATCCTGACACACAAACACACCCTTGCCTGCGGCCAGCCCATCCGCCTTCACCACCACAGGCATGTCCTCTCGTGCGTTGACATACTCTCTGGCACCGGCAACAGAGCGAAACTGTTGAAACATGGCTGTCGGCACATCCCCGCGATGCAGAATCTGCTTGCAGAATAGTTTGCTTCCCTCCAGCATCGCTGCCTTTGCGGTGGGGCCGAAGATTCGCAGGCCAGCAGCTGTGAAAGCGTCGACGATACCAGCCACCAGCGGCGCTTCTGGACCCACCACCGTGAGGTCGATCTGCCTGCGTTGTGCCAGTTCGATGAGGCCTGGAATGTCGCAGGCATCCACTGGCACGTTCTCGGCGATCGCTGCGGTGCCGGCATTGCCCGGTGCCACGATCACATCCGCCCCGTCGCGTACGAGTTTCCATGCGAGGGCATGTTCGCGGCCGCCACTTCCAACAACGAGCACCCGGCGGGATAATGGCACAGACGCAGACCTTTCAAAACGGATCAGGGGCGGGAAATCAACGCAGTCGCAGGCACCCATTTGAGCATCCAAACGAGGGCCGTAGGATTGTGGCGATAGGGGGTGTGAGTATTCAAGCGGTGGGTTGTCAATGCGGGGCTGCGCGTGTCAGAACGTTGGCAAATTGGGGCTTCGGCAGAGGCCGAAGATAATTCCAGCCACCCGCCCAGCAGTCGACGTTGACAGTATTGCCGAGGGCAGTACAGTTAAAGGAGTTTGTGAAAAACTTCACAAACTCTTGAACGACCATTGAACCCCGTTCAAAACCAGCGTTCGGGCATTTTTCTGGCTGAAAACAATGGCTGAAAAAAAGAAGCTTTCTGTGGCCGACATCTTGGCCGCTGCACGGGCCGAAAAAGCTGCTGGATCGGCTGCGGTTGAGTCTCCGGAGGCAGTAGCCACCGTGGACGCAGCACCCATCGCGGCCGCTGCAGTTTCAGTCGATGCGTCCCAGTCCCCCAAGCCATCCGCCTCGCAGCCAGCGAGTCCAAAGCCAGCCGGAACTGCTGGCCGTCCCAGCATTGCTGAAATCATGGCGGCTGCCCGTGCCAAAAAGACTGCAGTCGTAGCGGCCGAAGAATCTGCTCCTGCACCACCCGCAGGAATCATTTCGGAAAAGAAAGTGGCACTAGCCAAGCCACCAGCGGCCAAGCCTCTCCCCAAGCCAGCTGAAAAATCTCCGGTGCAGCGAGACACAGCCAGCATTCTGGCTGCCGCAAGGTCGGGCTCGAAGCCTGGCCCCGTAAGTAAGTCAGAATTGCCGCCGGGATCGGGAGCCATGGGCAAGCAATCTGTCGCGTCTGTAAAGGCCTCGCCTGTGGTTCGCGTGCCGCCGCCGGCTGTTCGGCCGCTGCCCTCGTCACCCGTTCGCCCGGTCAAGCCGGAGGCCAAGAAGGCAACCGCTGCCACGGAGGATCGTCGAGGAGTTCTCTCGTTTGCCATGGGGTCGTTTATGGCGATGGGCTTCACGGCTCTTTCCGCCACCGGCGGCCTTTTCACGCTTGGACTTGCCAGATTCATGTTTCCAAACGTGTTGGCCGAACCACCCAGCCGGTTCAAGGTTGGATTCAGGGAAAGTTTTCCAGCCGGAAAAGTGGAAACAAAATTCGTCGCGCAGTTCGGCGTTTGGGTGATCAACTCCGATTTTCAGGGGCAGCAGCAGATTTACGCCCTCAAAACTGTCTGCACCCACCTGGGCTGCACGCCCAATTGGCTGGAGGCAGAGCAGAAGTTTAAATGCCCATGCCACGGCAGCGGCTTCTACAAAGACGGGATCAACTTCGAGGGTCCAGCTCCCCGTCCGCTGGAGCGGTATGCGATTCGGCTTTCCGATGACGGCCAGCTTGAGATCGACAAGAGCAAGGCGTTTCACGAGGAACTTGGCCAGTGGGCCGAACCCGAGTCGTACGTCAGCGTGTAGCACACAAAACCAACAGACAGCTTCTTATGGCCATTGGCGAAACCGTCCGGAACTCCCAGATTTGGAAGAGCATCTTCCGCCATCCGATGCCGTTGGATCGGCGCAACAGGATCGTGGTGATGCTCACCAACTTCTTTCTGCATCTGCATCCTGTGTCGATCAAGAAGCAGGGCATTGCGCTCTCGTTCACCTGGTGCATGGGGGGCGTGACGTTCTTCCTGTTCCTCGTGGAAACGGTCACGGGCGTGCTCTTGATGTTTTACTACCGCCCCACGCTCGAATGGGCCTACAACGACATCCTGGCCCTTCGCGATGTCACGAGCCTTGGCATTCTCAGAGAACTGCATCGCTGGGCCGCGCATGCCATGGTGATTACCACGTGGCTGCACATGTATCGCGTGTTCCTGACTGGCAGCTATAAGCCGCCTCGCGAATTCAACTGGGTGATCGGCGTCATCCTGCTCCTGCTCACGCTGCTCTTGTCGTTCACCGGTTACTTGCTGCCGTGGGATCAGTTGGCAATCTGGGCGATCACCGTGGGCTCCAACATGGCCCGTGCTTCCCCAATCCTAGGCTACGAAGGCCCTGGCCAGCAGCTCCTCACGATCGGCGGCATCGACATGATCACCGACGGCTCCGATGCGAGGTTTGGTCTGCTGGGCGCTCGTTTTGTGGGCGAAGAAACGCTCAATCGATTTTACGTATTGCATTGCATTGCGATTCCGTTGGCGGCCGCCTTGCTGTTGGCGATCCATTTCTGGCGCGTGCGAAAGGACGGCGGCATCAGCGGGCCGCTGTAGAACAATTCCCATGCATTCAAACGGTCATTTTCTCAACGATGTCGCTGGTTTTCTTGGATCGTATTACACGGGCCTGGCGATCATGAACGCCGTGGCATCGATCCTCCTCTGGCAAAAGCACAAGCAAACTGGCTGGGCGATCGTGTGGGCGGTTACATCGGGGCTCATGATGGGCTTGTGCGCTTTGGCGATGTCGGGCAGTGCCACGATGGTGCCGTCCCTGCCGCAAGGGGTACGGTCGGTTGTGAACACGCTCTCGGGGCCTGTGAACTACACGGTGGGCACCACGGCCCTATTTGCGATCCTCTTCATCTTTCGCAAATTCTTCGTCAAGCCAATGGTGGCTTGGGCGGTGCTCAATATCCTGCTGCTGCTGATGGGCCTGTCGATGGCCGACGAAAATTTTGCATCCATCGTCATGAAGCCCGACAACGTTCCGATCGTCGGCCTCGTATTCCTCCTAGCCTTCTTCACGTGGCTGGCCACGAGCCAGGCTGTTGTAAACGATGAACGGATCGCTCAGGGCTTGCCGCCTATGGAAAAACTGAACGACGAAAAGGTGCTCGTCTGGCCCGATTTGGTCTACACAGAATTGATCTGCATGGTGGCCGTTTCGGCATTTTTATTGGTATGGGCGATTTTTTTGCAGGCCCCGCTGGAAGAACCTGCGTCGAGCGTGAAAACGCCGAATCCTTCCAAGGCACCGTGGTACTTTCTGGGCCTTCAGGAAATGCTCGTGTACTTCGATCCGTGGTATGCCGGAGTCACACTGCCGAGCCTCGTGGTGGTGGGTTTGATGGCGTTGCCCTACCTCGATTTCAATAAGAAAGGCAACGGCTATTACTCGATTGAGGAACGAAAGTTCAGCTATCTTGTTTATCAGTTTGGGTTTTTTGAGCTTTGGATCACGCTGATTATTCTGGGCACTTTTTTGCGTGGACCCAACTGGAACTTTTTTGGCCCCTTCGAATATTGGACTCCGTACAAGGTCGAGGTGCTCAACAACATCGATCTGCCGCAGATGTTCTGGGTGAACCTGCTCGACAGGCCGCTGCCCAAGGCCGCCGCCGGTGCCAGTACGCTCGTGCAGGTCGGTACGATTTTGCTGCGAGAGGCGCCCGGGTTGGTTGTAATGGGCGCCTACCTCCTGCTTCTGCCGCCCCTTTTGGCCGTGACGGTGTTTCGCACATTTTTCGCAAAGATGGGTTTTATTCGCTACATGGTGATGATCAACCTGATGCTGCTGATGCTGTCCCTGCCACTGAAAATGGTTCTTCGCTGGACGTTGAACCTCAAATATATCGTGAGTATCCCCGAGTTTTCTTTGAATTTCTGAGCCCCACCCCCAATGCCTGCCACCGAACAAACTTGGTACAATCTGAAGGTGCTGCACGTTGTCTTTAGCGTGACGGCGATCTTGTTGCTGTTCTCCACGATCGCAATGTTGGCTGTGGACCACAACCGCCCATGGAAGAAATACCAGCGAGTTTTTCAGGCCCTGGAAACGTGGTCGGCTGCAGCCAGAGTAGACGAGCAGGATTCGAGTTCCTTCGAAGCGACATCCAAGGAACTCGCTGCCTCCTTAGCCGAAGCGCGCCGGGCCGACCTAGATCCCGCGATCGCCGAGGCGTTTCTGGCCCAAGTTCGCGCGGTGCCTGCCGATGCCGAAGCGGCCGACCGTGGACAGTTGGATATCGACATGCTCCGGCAGCAATCCGACCCAGCCGAGCGGTTGGTGCTCAGGGGCGACTTGCTCCAGCGGTTCGGCGACATCGCTGGCCGTGCAAAGTTTCGGGAGGATCTGTGCGCAGGCCACCTCAAGCTGTGCAAGGCGAAGTTGGATAAAAACAGGGCCGATTACGAACTGGGCGTTGCAGAGAATGTGACTCCAGAGGTCTTGGCATCGCTGCTTGCCGTGGCAGACAAGACGCGGGCTCAGGTGTTGGCGGCCACGCTCGACACGCAGGCGGCCAACACGCACCGCAAGTCGCTTGAAGCAACGCTCAAAAAACTCACGGCCACCGAAGACACCGCGGCCAAGTCGCTGGCCGACCATCGCCAGAAATTGCTGCTGCTTGCCAAGACGCTCAAGGATCGCGCGCCCAACTTTGGCAAGTCGGTGCTGGAGCTGCCAGTGCTGGACGCCTTTAACGGCCCGCTGCGCATCGATCAACTTTGGCTGCCGCAACTCACGCTCAACAATAATTTTCGGGATGTCGCTCGGTTTGACCGCTGCAACACCTGCCACAAGGGAATGGACAAGTCTCTGCCTGGCGCTCCGACAGAAGGGGCTTACAGCCAGATTGAAACCATCCCGATCCAACTGCCCATGCCCACGGCTCCGGCGGCTGGCGAAGGCGGCAGCACGAATGATGACAACGATGGCAGCAGCGACCAACTCGAGCAACTCTATGGCTTTCACTTATCTCCAAACGGCCTTTTTCGTTCTGATGCACCGACTGTCGGCGTGGTGGTGCCGGAATCTCCAGCGGCCCGCGCAGGTCTCATGATCGGCGATGTCATTGTGGATGTTGGCGGTGAAAAAACGCTGGTCCGTACGGTGGCAAACAGATTGCTTCTGGAAGCGATCAAGTGGGGTAAGCCTGTGGAGATTGTGGTGCAGCGCGGCGTGCCCCAGCCCTATTCGAGCCATCCTCGGCTGGATCTGTTTGTTGGCTCGACGAGCCCGCACCCCATGCAGACGTTTGGCTGCACGATCTGCCACCAAGGGCAAGGCAGTGCCACGAGCTTTATGTGGTCGTCGCACTCGGCCAACACGCCCAAGCAGGGGCACCAGTGGCACGACGAGCATGGCTGGGCCAACAACCATCACTGGATCTACCCGATGCTGCCTCAGCGATTTGAGGAATCCAGCTGCTTGAAGTGCCACCATCAGGTGGTCGACCTTGAGCCCAGCCCGCAGTTTCCTGAGCCGCCAGCGCCCAAACTGGTGGAAGGCTATCACTTGATTCGACAGTACGGGTGCTATGGTTGCCACGAGATCAACGGATGGGCCAACCCAGAGAAGCGGATTGGCCCAGACATGCGACTGGCTCCCAACTACCACGAAGTCGCCGAGTCGCTTGTGGGTGATCCCGGTCTACCCGCTCTGGGAAACACCGTCGCTCGCTGGGTTGAGGAAGTGCGTTCCAGTCCCGACGGCAAGCAGGCTCGCCAGCGGCTGCTCGACACGCTCGAACGGGATGCTGCCGCCGGCCCAGAGGCCAAGCTTTCACCCCGTTCGCATCAACTTGCGACGCTTCTCAAGGAGCCCGAAACGCCCGGCACGCTGTCGAAGGTGGGCCCCAGTCTGCGGTACGTGGCCAGTAAGGTTGGGTTCGACTGGCTCTATGCGTGGCTGCGAAATCCCCAAGACTTCCGACCATCCACGAAGATGCCAAGATTTTTTGGTCTCTGGGATCACCTCTCCGGCAAGGGCTTGGAGGAATCCCAGCGGTACGAACCGATTGAAATCCGTTCCATGATTCATTACCTGTTGGGATCCAGTCAGCCATTCCAATATGTGAAGCCCTACGACCAGCAGCGAGACGGAATCACGGCGGCTCCGGACATCCACCGAGGCAAGAAGGTGGTTCAGGTGCGAGGCTGCCTTGCGTGTCACCAGCACGCGGATTTTCCAGAGGCCGTCAGCACCCATGGGCCCAATCTGTCTCGCATCGGCGCGAAGATGGCGTCTGCCCCGGATGGCCCGGCCTGGCTCTACAGTTGGCTGCGGGAACCAGCCCGCTACCATCCGCGCACGCTCATGCCCAACGTGCTCTTGGAGCCTGTTGTGCTACCCAATGGCCAGGTGAGCGATCCTGCCGCTGACGCCACAGCGTATTTGCTGGGCTCAACTGAAACCTGGAAGCCCAGCGATATTCCGTCCGCCACGACGCTCACTTCTGCAGAACGCGAGGCCACCAATGAGTTAACGCTGATGTATCTCAAAGAACGGTTTCCAGCCGTTCGAGCTGCCGAGGTTCTGAAAAATGGTCTGGCTGCTGACCAATCGGCGATTCAAGGTGATGAGCGGATGCTGCTTGGGTTGGCCGGTTCCAATCGCGACGCCACGCTCCTCAACTACGTCGGCAAGAAAACGATCGCAAAGCTGGCCTGCGCTGGCTGCCACGATATTCCTGGCTTCGAAGACACAAAAGCTGCTGGTGCTGCTCTGGCCGATTGGGGCCGCAAGGAATCTTCCAAGATTGCCTTCGAGCAGGTATCTCACTTCGTGATGCACCAACTGGAAGAGAAGCACGGCCACAGCCATACTGCTCCAGCCCCGCGTGCCGAACCTGCGGCCGACGAACCACTGGCACCCGATCTGGCCTACGCTTCAACAGCCGAAACCCATCTGACCCCAGAGTCGGTCGATTCCGATACCGGCTTTTTTCTGGAAAAACTTCTGGCTCACGAGCGGGAGGGTTTTCTCTGGCAGAAGCTGCGGGCACCCCGCAGCTACGATTACAAAAAGGCCGAAAACAAAACCTATAACGAGCGGTATCGGATGCCGCAGTTTCCATTCAACGCAGAAGAGCGGGAAGCTGTCATGACGTTTGTCTTGGGATTGGTGGCCGAGCCGCCAGCACCACAGTTCATCCACAAGCCAACGCCCCGCGAAGAGGCCCGCCTGAATGGGCTGGTTGTGGCCGAGAAGTACAACTGTTCCGGATGCCATAGCCTGCAGATGGATCGTTGGGATATCCGCTACAAGCCCGAGTCGCTCGGCCCCGCTCAGGCAGTCGCCGACTATCCGTTCTTATCCCCACACTTCACGCCTCTGGATGCCCAGAAGTCGCTCGTGATCGACAGGCAAGGCCGACGCCACGCCACGCTCGTAGGAATGCCGCAGTTGAATCCAGAAACCGGCAAGCCACAGTTGGCCGACGAAGATGGCGTGCCGATCGAGGATGGCGACACAGAAGCCGTGGTTCATCGTCCGTTTATGCTCTGGCAGGATACGTTGATTGATGGCGAAGCTCGGCCCGTGGGGGCACAAAATCTACTGGTGCCCGATGACGCATTCCGTGCGGGAGTCCACTACCCCGCTCGCGGAGGCGACTTGGCGAGGC
>Ga0208960_1000306_pt1 | contig 27733 bp, 27 predicted proteins | sample GreLakmeON33MSRF_FD_187703 | JGI IMG/M metagenome (GOLD analysis project Ga0208960, IMG submission 187703) | Freshwater lentic microbial communities from great Laurentian Lakes, MI, USA - Great Lakes metaG ON33MSRF (SPAdes) | ecosystem: Environmental > Aquatic > Freshwater > Lake | place: Great... | reverse complement strand
GTGTATGCCCAGTGGGCAGCAGGGTGGCCCACCGCCCGGTGGGCAGCAGGGTGGCCCACCGCCCGGTGGGCAGCAGGGTGGCCCACCGCCCGGTGGGCAGCAGGGTGGCCCACCGCCCGGTGGGCAGCAGGGTGGCGGTCAGATGATGCCCGACCTCCCTGCATGCGCCTCCGGAACCTTCCCATCACCGCAGAACCCCTGCAAGCCTTCCGGCATGGGAGCGGAGGGTATGAAGCCGTGCGCTGAGGGCGTGAACCCCACCCCTGAGGTCCCGTGCCGCCCGGGTGGCACCAACCCCCAGTTCCAGCAGCGACCGCCGGAAGAGGCCATGAAGAAGTTGCTCACCCTCAACGTCGAGATCGATGGTTCGGGTGAAGATGCCGGCAGCTTCGATGCCACGCTCACGAAGATCGTGAAGGGTATGGCCGCATCAAAGCGTGCCCAGTTCAGTGAGCAGATGGAGGGCGAGTCGTTCGTCATCGGCACCAAGAGCAGCACCAAGTGCTTCGCCGACAAGAAGTCCGACCCCGACGCCCTCGCTGACCCAGTGTCGTGCAACACGCTGAGCGACGCCGTCGACAACTATGCAAACACCGTGAACGCGACGGTGCAGGTGCGCATGAAGTTTGACACTGCGTCGTTCACGCCCACCTTCACGGCCACCAAGATCGTGATTAAGGGCAAGAGCAAGATCTAGCTCAGGCCAGATCAATGTGATTCATGCGCTGGGCGCCCTTCGCGGCGCCCAGCGCATTTTTCAGTCGTCGAGCGGTGGCTTCTGGCGGCGAGTGCGCTTCTTTGCCGCCGTCTTCTCACGCGAGTCCCGACGCCGCCGCATGGCAGATGCCGTGGGGCGCGACGCGATGCGCCGTGGGTCCTCCTGCATGGCCTCCAGCAGCAGGGCAACCAGCGTGTCGATCGCTCGCTCGCGGTTTCTGCGCTGATGCCGCTCACGCCGCGACACCACGCGCACCCAGCCGTCGGCAGTCACGCGGGTGGCCAGTCGCGTTCTGATGAGTTCGCGCTTGCGTGGACCAACGGGAAGCGCCTCAACCGGGACGCGCACCTCCACCTGCGTGGAGACAGCGTTCACGTTCTGCCCTCCCGGCCCCCCCGACTTGGCGAACAGCAGCTTGCCGTGCCGGGCGATGGCCTGGCGCAGACGGGCCTCGAGCGCAGCGGTGCCGCTCACTTCGGGCTCACGCCTGGAGGCGCCTCGGCTGCCAGGGCATCTTTCGCGGCCTTCCCCACCAGCGGGATGCCCGGCGCGCCCTCCGGTGCGTCCTGATACGGCCCACCCGCCAGGGGCACCATGCCCGACACATGCCACATGATGCGGTCGGTGGCACGGCGGTTGCGCCCTGCGCGGGGCGACTCCCGGATGTCGTCCATGGGCACAGGCGGGCCAAACCGGATGCGCACGGGCCCCTTCAGCAATTGGCTGTCCCAGATGACCGCGGGGATAACCGTGACATCGGGCCTGGTCGCGAAGTACCCGGCGCCCACGAACCCGGGCGCCATATGGCCCGTGCGGGTGACGCCCCCCTCCGGAAAGATCAGGAGTGCCTCGCCACGGGCGAGGATGTCGCGGCCGGTGCGCACAGCCCACATGTCGGGTGAGGCCCGGCGCACAGGGAACCCGCCGATGCGTGAGAGCCACGCATCAAGCGGGCGCGAGTTGAACAGTTCCTGCTTGCCCATGGTCCAAAGGGGGCGCGGCAGCGCAGCAATTCCCACGAGCAGCGGGTCAACAAACGACACGTGGTTGCAGGCGATGAGCACAGGCCCGTCGGGAGGCAGGTGCTCTTTGCCGGTCACCCGCATGCGCAGCGGCCCGTACGACAGTGCCGACAGCACCGCCTTGCTGGGCGTCCACACCGCACGGCTCAACGTCGGCGTGCGTCGCGGGCGTTCGGTGCTGCCGCCGCGCGATGCCATATCCGAGCCTCCTACAGGCCCATGGCGGCCGTGGCCTCGGCCATGATGGGCCCGGCGATTGCCCGGGCGCGCTCGGCGCCCTCTTCCAGAATGGTCTCCAGCCGGGCCGGGTCCTGAATGAGCTCTTCCCGCTTCTCCCGGATTGGGCGGATGACGTCCTTCACCCGTGTGGCGAGCGCCCGCTTGTCGTCAACACAGCCAAGGGTGGCGTTGGTACAGCCGGCGAAGATCTCGTCCATATCGGCAGGTGCGGCGCCAAACAACTTGTGCCACGCATACACGTTGCAGATCTCGGGATTGCCCGGGTCGTCGCGCTTGATGCGCTGCGGGTCGGTCACCATGCCCATCACCAACTTGTCGATCTCATCATCGGTGCTGGCCAGCGTGATGGCGTTGCCGTAGCTCTTGCTCATCTTGCGGCCGTCGGGGCCCACCAGCAGCGGGGCCTCGCTGATGATTGCCTCCATCTCGGGGAACACCGGGCCGTACAGGTGGTTAAAGCGGCGCACGACCTCGCGCGACAGCTCCAGGTGCGGCAGCTGGTCCTGCCCCACCGGCACTTTGGTTGCCTTGTACAGAATGATGTCGGCGGTCTGCAGCAGCGGGTAGCCCAGAAAGCCATAGGTGAGCAGGTGCTCGCCCAGTTCGTCAATCTGCCCCTTGTACGTGGGCACGCGCTCAAGCCACGAGAGCGGCGTGATCATGCCGAGCAGCACCGCGAGCTCGGCGTGCTGGGGCACATCGCTCTGGCGGAAGATGATGCTGCGCTCGGGGTCCACCCCGCAGGCGATCCAGTCGGCAACCATCTCGATGCCGCTGTCGTGAATGCCCTTGACGTCTTCGTACCCCGTGGTGAGTGCGTGCAGGTCGGCCACTGAGTAGATGCACTCATACTCGTCCTGCAGCCGCACCCAGTTGCCCAGGGCACCCAGAAGGTGGCCGATGTGCAGCTGCCCCGTGGGGCGCATGCCGCTGAACAGGCGCGGGCGGATTGCGGTGGTACTCACGGCGCGGGAGTGTAGACGCGCGGGCCGGGGGGAGGGGAACCGGGGCGGTCAGTAGCGTGCACCATGTGAGTACGGCACCGCCACCTCCCCCACCCCGGCCAGCTGGCCCCGTCACCATGGCCGGCCCCCGATGGCGCTGGAACGCACGAGGGGCCTGGTGGCGCATTGTGGTTCCGCTCGCCGCCGTGGTGGTGGGTCTGGCCGCGGCCATCGGGTGCGTGCTGGCGGTGAGAGCCGCAGGGGCAAGCCAAGATGCCAGCAGCGCCGTGGGGGTGGCGGTCGGCAGCGCCGGCATCCTGCTGGTGGGCCTTGTGGTGCTGCTCGTCGTGCAGCCCGCCCAGCGGCGCCTGATGCTTGCGAGCAACGGGCGTGTGGGGCCGTCGCTGGCCATTGGTCTCGGCATCGGTGCGGCCATCGTGGTGGGGTCGGCTCTCATCATCGGCACGGGCGCCAGCCTCGACGCTGACGCCAAGCAACGGCTCGAAGAGGTGCAGGTGACGCTCGCCGGCGTGTGGTGGCAAACCGCCCTCATCGTGTTCGCCCTCATCATCCTGGCCCCACTGGGCGAGGAGATCCTGTTCCGCGCACTCGAGCTTCGCGGCCTGGTGCGCCTCATCCCCTTCGCCATTGCTGCGCCCATCTCGGGGCTGCTGTTCACCGCCGCCCATTACGACGCCTGGGTGGCGTGGCCACGCACCCTCGCCCTCGTGGCCACCGGCTGGGCCCTTGCATGGCTGTACCGCTGGCGTGGCATCCCAGCCACCATCACGGCGCACGCCACCGTCAACACGGTGGCTGCGATCGCGCTCATCGTTCAGGCCTGAGAATGCAACGAGGGCGGCCCGAAGGCCGCCCTCGCGGAAACGCTCAAAGGGGGAAGGAGATCAGTCCTCGCCCTGTGCCTTGGTGAAGCCGTCCTCGCCATCGAAGCGCTGAAGCTTCTCCACGTGGGCCCACATGTGCTCGGCGGCCACGGCCTGCAGGAGGTCGATCAGCTGAGCATCGTTCAGCTCGGCGGCGTCGTCGCGCAGCATAAAGCGGGCGCGCCAGGCGTCGACGGTGTCGGTCATCACGTCGTTCGGCGGGTACAGCATGGTGCCGCGCGAGTCGACCATCTTCAGGTAGAGGTCGCGGCCCTCGCAGATGCGCTCCATGCTCTGGCCGATGCTGATCTTGTCGCTGGCCGATTCGATGAAGATGTCCACGCCACATACCTGACGGGTCTTCACCTTGACGAAGTCAGGAGCAGCGCCGAGCTGCGGCAGCTTGATCGGCTTGTACTCGCGGATCTTCCAGTCCGTCGGCTTCTTACCGAGGTTCTTGATGATCTCGTTGGTGTAGCCGGTGGTGCCGCCCTGACGCTCGTCGCCCACGACGTCGCGGGTCATGACCTTGCCCTCCTCGAGGGTGGTGATGACGGCGTTCTCGATGAGGGCAGCCTCTTCGAACATGTCCAGGTGGCGCAGCATCATCACGCCGGAGAGGATCATGGCGGTGGGGTTGATGACGTCCTTGCCGGCGTACTTCGGCGCCGAGCCGTGCACTGCCTCGGCAATAAACACCTCGTTGCCGATGTTGGCCGACGGCGCGAAGCCCAGGCCACCAATGAGGGCGGACGACAGGTCGGAGAGGATGTCGCCGTTCATGTTGGTGGTCACGAGCACGCTGTACTGCTCGGGCAGCTTGACGAGCTGGTGGGCGGCGTTGTCGACGATGACGTGCCACGACTCGATGTCGTCGTACTCGAGTGAGACCTCCTCGAACACGCTCTTCAGCGTGCCCTCAGTCATCTTCATGATGTTGGCCTTCGACATGGCCACGACGCTCTCGCGGCCCTCGGCGCGGGCGAGCTCGAACGCCAGGCGCACGATCTTCTCGGTGCCCTTGCGCGAGATGAGCTTGAGGCCCTGCGCAACACCCGGCGTGAGCATGTACTCGATGCCGGCGTAGAGGTCCTCGACGTTCTCGCGCACAACCACCAGGTCGATGCCGCGGCCCGAGTACGGGGTCTTCACGCCGGGGTACTCACGCGCCGGGCGGATGTTGCCGTAGGTCTCGAACAACTTCCGCAGCGTCACGTTGGCGCTCTTCTCGCCGTAACCAACCGGGGTGCCGAGCGGGCCCTTCATCACCACGCGCGTCTTGCGGATCGACTCGATGGTGTCCTGACGCACACCAGATGCCTGACCCTCAAGGAACACACGCTCACCGGCGTGGCGCTCTTCCCACTCGATGGGGGCGCCAGTGGCCTCGATAATGCGAATGGTGGCATCCACGACCTCCGGCCCGATGCCATCACCCGGGATAAGGGTGACCAACGTCTTGCCGGACTCGGTTACGTGAAAGTTGCTCAAAATCTGCCTCTCGTCGACATGCTGCGGCGCCGATGCGCCCCTCTCGTATCCGGGCGAACAGCAAAACGCGCCCGAAACCCGATGGAGAGTACCCGCCCCGGCACCCTTGGTGCCCGCCATCCGGTCGGACATGAAACAACGCGTGCGCCCGGACCATGCCGCTACCGTGGCGCGGTGCCCATTCTCGACCACGTGGTGTGGGGCGTGCCCGCCATCCAGCCGGTGGCCGATGCGCTCCTCGCCACCCATGGCCTCATCACCGTTCCCGGTGGTGTGCACCCCGCCTGGGGTACGAGGAATGCGGTAATCCCCCTCTCGGGTGCCTATCTTGAATTGGTCGAGGTATTCGATCCAGATGCCCCGATGGTCGGGTTCACTGCTGTGGTGGCGCGTGCGGCCGATGCTGGGGGTGGGCTCTGCATGTGGTGCGAGCGCACCGGTGACATTGACACCGAGGCTGCACATCGGAACCTGCATGTGACGCCCGGTGAGCGCGACAACCCCGACGGGTCGATCATCACGTGGCAGGTGGCCGGCATGGCCGAGGCCTGCGCGGACCCCGTCCTGCCATTTCTCGTCCAGTGGGATGACCCGGTCGGGATGCCCGGTGCAACGAATGTGGTGCATCCAATCGGGCCCGCACGCATCGAATCTCTGGAGATGGGCCCCAACGGGCCCCGGCGAGTTGTGGTGTCGTGCGCGGGCGGCGTCATCACGCTGCCCTGATGCCACGGGCGATCAGCTGGCCAGCTTGCCCTTCACCAGTGCACTCACGGCCCCACCTTCGGCCTGACCCTGCGCCTTGGCCATGACGATCTTGATCACCCCGCCCATGTCCTTCATGGACGAGGCGCCGGACTCGGCGATGGCGGCGTCAACCAGGGCCTCCAGTTGCGCCTGGTCCATCTCGGCTGGCAGGTAGGTCGACAGGATCTCGAGCTCGGCCTCTTCTTTAGTGGCCAGGTCCTCGCGGCCGGCGGCGCGGAACTGCTCGATGCTCTCTTTGTGCTGCTTGGCGATGGAGCGGATGACCTTGATCTCCTCCTGCTCGTCAAGATCTTCGCGCTTCTCGATGCGTGCGTTCTGCATCGCCGCGATGGCGCGGCGCACCACACCGAGGGTGTCCTTGTCGCCCGCCTTCATGGCGGTCTTCATGTCGTCGGTCAGGCGCTGCTGGAGGCTCATATGTGCCCTAGCCCGCGAGGCCGGCGAGGTACTGGCGATACGCCGACTCGTCCATGAGGGCGTCGAGTTCGGATGCGCTCGAGAGGCGCACCTTGATGAGCCATCCGGCGCCGTACGGGTCGTTGTTGACCAGTTCGGGGGTGTCGCCCACCGCGTCATTGACGGCAATGACCTCACCGCTCGCAGGGGCGATGATGTCGCTCACGGCCTTGACCGACTCAAGCTCGCCGTACGAGGAGCCCGCGGTTACCGAATCGCCAACGGCCGGCGGGTCGTAATAGACCACCTCGCCCAGGGCGTCCTGTGCAAACCACGTGACGCCGAATGTGGCCTCGTCGCCATCCACGCGCACCCAGTCGTGCTCGGGGTGGTAGCGGAGGTCTCCGGGGTAGGTCTCGTCGCTCACGAGTGGTGTTCCTTCCTAGGTGATGTATCGACCATCGGCAGCGAGGTGACCTCGGCCGACTTCTCCTTGCCACGCACGTCAATGGAGAGCTTGGCCCCCACGTGCGCATGATCGGGTGAAACGTACGCGAGTGCCGCACCCACACCGAGAGATGGCGAGAACGTGCCGCTGGTAACTGTGCCCACCTGCTGCCCATCTGCCATCACAGGGCATCCGCCGCGCGGAATGCCCTTCTCGGTGATGAGGATTGCCACCAGGCGGTCGGGGGTGCCCTCTGCCGCCTCGCGCTGCATGCGCTCGGCACCGGGAAACCCACCGTGCTTCAGGTCGCAGGCCCACTTGAGGCCCGCGCTGATGGGGCTGCGATCGTGCCCCAGCTCGTTGCCGTACAGCGGATAGCCCATCTCAAGGCGCAGGGTGTCGCGAGCGGCCAGGCCCGCGGGCACCGGTGCGTCGGGCACCGCCATGAGGGCGTCCCAGATGGCAGGGGCGTCGCCGGCCGGGCACATGATCTCCACGCCCGGCTCGCCGGTGTAGCCAGTTCGTGCCACCAGACACGCCACCCCGGCCACGGTGGCCTCGGTGGCCTCCATGTACGGCAACGAGAACGGCTGGGGCGATGCGATGGGTGTGAGTGCCTTGGCCCACGTTGGCCCCTGCAGGGCAAGCATGGCCACATCGGGCGAGCGGTTGACCACGGTCACGCCGTCGGGTGCGAGGCTGGTGACGCGCTCCACGCACGGGGCGATGTTGGAGGCGTTGACCACCAGCAGAAAGCGGTCGAGCAACGCGTACACCAGCAGGTCGTCGATTACCCCACCGTTGTCGTCGGGCAGCAAGGTGTACTGGGCCTGCCCGGGGCCGATGCGGGTGATGTCGTTGGTGAGGATCGACTGCAGAAACTCGCGGGAACCGGGGCCCGTGACGTCGATCTGACCCATGTGCGACACGTCGAAGAGTCCGCAGGTGGACCGCACGGCCAGGTGCTCCGCGCGCACCCCCTCGTACTCAACCGGCATCTCCCACCCGGCGAACGGCACGATCTTGGCTCCGGCCGCCACGTGGGCGTCAAAGAGCGAGGTCCTCTGTAGGTCGGTCACGCGGGGCAGCCTACCGGCCGCCTCGGTGCGTTCAGTCCTTCAGGAACGAGGGCACGTCAAGCACGTCGCCCGACACGTCAAACGAGGTGCGCTCCTCGCTGCGGCGCGGCGCAGGCGGTCGAGAATCGCTAGCCGGAGAGCGGCCAAATGCCGGACGGTCGCGCTCGGTGCGGGCCTTCTTGGTGGCTTCGCGGTGGCCGTCGTCAAAGCCTGTGGCAATGACCGTCACCCGCACGTTGTCGCCCAGGCTGTCGTCAACCACGGTGCCGAAGATCACGTTGCAGTCGGGGTCGGCCGACTCGCGCACGATGCTCGCGGCCTCGTCTACCTCGAACAGGCCCAGATTCGCGGTACCGGCAATGGAAAGAATGACGCCGGTGGCGCCCTTCATGCTGGTCTCAAGAAGGGGCGACGAGATGGCGGCGCGTGCGGCGTCTGCGGCGCGGGTCTCACCCGTGGCGATACCGATGCCCATCAGCGACGAACCGGCGCCCGCCATGATGGTGCGCACGTCGGCGAAGTCGAGGTTGATGAGGCCCGGCACGGTGATGAGGTCGGTAATGCCCTGCACGCCCTGGCGCAGGATGTCGTCGGCCATGTTGAAGGCGTCGACGATCGACGTGTTGCGGTCAACCACCTCAAGCAGGCGATCGTTCGGGATGATGATGACCGAGTCCACCTGCGAACGGAGGGCCTCGATGCCCTCGTCGGCGCGGCGGGATCGCTGCTTGCCCTCAAAGGCGAATGGGCGGGTAACCACACCCACTGTGAGTGCGCCCTGCTCACGTGCGATCTGCGCGATGACCGGAGCAGCACCGGTACCGGTACCGCCACCCTCGCCGGCGGTGACAAACACCATGTCCGCACCGCGCACGGCCTCTTTCAGTTCTTCCCGGCTCTCCTCAGCGGCCTCGCGGCCCACGCGGGGCTCTGCGCCGGCGCCGAGCCCACGGGTGATCGTGCCACCGATGTGGATCTTCACGTCGGCGTCGCAGCCGGTGAGTGCCTGTGCGTCGGTGTTGACGGCGATGAACTCCACGCCGCGCACACCTGCGTCGATCATGCGGTTGACGGCGTTGGATCCGCCGCCACCCACACCCACGACCTTGATGACTGCCAGGTAGTTGCTGCTCTCCACGTTGCCGGTCCTCCCCGGGCACGATCAAAAAACTTCGGGATGACGGAGGTCATCTCGTTGGGGCACGTTTCGCCTGCCGTGACCGTAGTCCTCCCTGAAAACGGGGTCAACCCGCACTTGAGGGATTCATACCGACATGGCATCACCCTCAACTATGGGTTGAGGGTTGTCCCCGTTCCCCCTGTTGTGTCGACCATTCCCCCATTGGATGTTCCGTCAGTGCTGGTGGCATCTCCGCTCGTACTGTCGGTGGTCGAGGTACCGTCGGTGGCAGTGCCGTCAGTTGTGCCGGGTACCGCCAGGCGCTGGATGGTGCTGCCCAACATCGGTCGCGATGGGTTCGACAGGTCGAGGTATGCCGCTCTGTCGAGGGCCTTGGGGTCGGCTTGCGACAACACGGCCACCAGTGCCTGTGCTTTCTCAGCCAACTTGGTGGCAGCACCCAGACGGAGTTCGAGCCCGTTGTTCAACTTGGCCTCCAGCCCACCGCCAACCGCGTGCAGGTCGCGCAGACGGCCCGCGATGTCCGGTGGCAGCCAACCGATAAATCGTAGGGCCGCACGCTGACCATTGGCGGTGAGCACCCCGCTTTGCGGATATGACGCCACCGTGATCACCGGCAGCCCGGCACGGTTGCCAGCCTTCCCCATCACCTGCCCCGACGGAGAGATGAGATATCGGCCGCCGCCCTTCACTGACAGGATCGCGATGGGAGCACCCATGGTCACCCGCACGGTGATCGACCACGGCCAGTCACGCTCGATATCGGTGTCGAGCACCCCGGGAAATCTGGTGAGGGCAGTGCGCATATCGCCGGACGGCAGGCGCACCATCGACCCGGTGCCCGCCACCAGCTCGGCCGACTGCTGCACCTCGGCCCGGTAATCGCCGGTGTAGCCCTTCACAGTGACGTCGGAGATACCGAGCACCGGACCGCTGATGGTCCACAGAATGAGCAGCACCGACGCCACGGTGACCACCGACACGTAGGCGGCGATACGCAGCACGCGGGCGCGGGCCTCCGGGTTGGAGGAACGCCGCGGCGGACGCTGGCCGGTGCGGGGTCGCGACCCGCCCGGCGACGAGGACCGGCGCCGGGGAAGCGACGGCATCTTCATGAGATCTCCCGCAGGGGCGGGGGGCCGATGCCCCATTCGGGGTGCAGGTAGCGCACCTCGGCATGCAGCACGGGGCCCCCGGCATCTCGCACAGTGCGGCGGCACTCGTCCATCACGGCGATGACGTCAGCGGCGCTGCACCCCGGTGCGGCCTCGATGAAGTTGGCGTGCACCGGCGACACCCGGGCGCCACCGATGACGAACCCCTTGAGCCCAGCGGCCTCAATGAGCCGCCCCGACGATTCGCCCGGCGGGTTGGTGAACACGCTGCCGAAGGTACGCACCCCCTGGGGCTGGGTGCTGCGGCGGTGCGCGCGAAAGCCGTCGAGGGTCTGTTTGATGGTGGCCGGATCGCCCGGGGCCAGACGAAAGCCCACGGCCGCCACCACCTGATCGCCCGTCACCGATGTAGTGCGGTACCCCATGGCCAGCTCGTCACGGCCCACCTTGCGCGGTCCAGATGCGTCGCACACCACGGCCCAGTCGAGTACCTGCGAGAGATCCGACGCGTAGGCCCCCGCGTTCATGGCCACCGCGCCGCCCGCGGTACCGGGAATGCTCGCGCCGAACTCCAAACCGGTGAGCCCCGCGGCGGCGGCGCGCTGCACGGCCCGGGGAAGTGATGCGCCACCCCCGCACCACAGCGTGTCGGCACCGCGCACCGAGATCGACGACAGACGACCGGCAAGGCGAATGACCAGCCCCCGAAATCCCGCGTCATCCACGATGAGGTTGGACCCCTTGCCCACCACGGCCACCGGTGCATCGCGACCAGCCGCCCAGGCCAGCGCATCGGTGACACCCGCGAACGAGGTGCAGATGGCCAGCGCGTCGGCGGTGCCGCCGACCCGGATACTGGTGAACGGGGCGAGTGGCACCTGTTCGCGTATGCCCGCGGTGGTCTCAGCCACCGAGGGCCTCGAGAATGCGCGGGCCAAGCGTGGTGATGTCGCCAGCGCCCATGGTGATAACCAGGTCGCCGGGGCGCAGATCGGGCACGATCACGGATGGCACGTCGGCCAGCAGCGGCACGAACATCATCTCGTCGGGCCCCGAGATCGATGACATCACCAGCGTGCCGTCCACTCCGGGCACCGGGGCCTCGCGGGCCGCGTAGATGTCGGTGACCACCACGATGTCGGCCGACGACAGTGCTTCGCCAAACTCCTGTGCCAGCGCACGGGTGCGGGAGAACAGGTGGGGTTGGAACACTGCGACGATACGGCCGTCGTGCACGCTGCGGGCCGCGGCCAGCGTTGCCACCACCTCAACCGGATGATGGGCGTAGTCGTCAACCACGCGAACCCCACCCGCGGTGCCTATGTCCTCAAATCGTCGCCCCACGCCTGCAAAGGGCGCAATGCGCGCGGCAGCGAGCGCAGGCGGTACGCCGCACCAGTCGGCCAACGCAATGGCACATGCAGCATTTTCAAGGTTATGGGCGCCCGGCGCGGCCAGGTGGAGCGCCACACGGTCGCCGGTTGCAAGCACCAGTGTGTGGTCGTGCACGTGCGCCCATGCGCCATCCGCGTCGCCCACCACACGTACCGCACATGGCGCACCTTCGGCCACACGCTGCGCCCGGGGGTCGGGCCCCACCACCAACAGGCCGTCGGCTGGCAGCGCAGCGATGAACTGGCGAAATACTTCCTCCACCTCCTCAATGGAGGCGTAGGTGGAGTGGTGGTCGTGGTCCACGTTGAGGAGGATGGCGGCCTCGGCGGGCAGGCGAAGCAGCGACCGGTCGCTTTCATCGGCCTCGGCGCAAAACCACGGGCCGTCACCCCATGCCGCACCGGTGCCGTCGCCCCACGGCACCTCGGCGCCCACGCACAGGGTGGCGCCACCCAGGGCGAGCGAGAGCATCGCAGTGGTGGTGGACTTGCCATGCGCCCCGGCCACAGCAAGTCCGCGGTGACCATCCATGAGCATGGCCAGCAGATCGGAGCGGTGGATGACCGCGAGGCCCCGTTCGCCCGCCGCCACCACCTCGGGGTTGGTGGCGGGAATCGCAGTGGACAGCACCACCACGTCGACCTTGGCCGGAATGGCATCGGCCGAATGCCCCACGTGCACGTCGGCGCCCGCAGCCCGGAGCGCCGCGAGGGCTGGTCCGTCCTCGCGGTCGGTACCCGACACCGCCCACCCCTTGCGCAGCGCCAACAGGCCGAGGGCGCTCATTCCGGCGCCACCGGCGCCCACAAGATGGATTGATTGCGTGCTCACCTGCGGGCCGCCGCCTCGACCATGTCGGCGATGCGCTCGGCCGCGTCGGGGCGCGCGGCATGGCGGGCGGCCTCGCCCATGGCCTCCAGGCGATGCCGATCAATCAGCAGCGCGCCCACGATCTCCTTCAGCCGGTCGGCCGTGCACTCGTCGTCGCGCAGCACAATTGCCGCGCCGGCATCGGCCAGCCACTGGGCATTGCCCGTCTGGTGGTCAGCCGTGGCATGGGGGTAGGGCACGAGGATGGATGGCCGCCCGATGGCCGCGAGCTCAAACACCGACCCGCCCGAGCGCGAGATGACCAGATCGGCGGCCGCCACCGCCGCCGGGAAGTCGGAGAGGAACCCAAACACGTGGTAGCGGGGGCCGCAGCCAGCGGAATCGACATGGGCACGCACTGCGGCCTCGTTGCGCGCACCGGCCACGTGCACCACATCAAATGGCGGGTTGGGGCAGAAGGCACCGAGTGCGGCCTCGTTGATGGACTGTGCCCCCTGGCTGCCACCCGCCACCAGCACGCACGTGCCGGTGGGGTCGAGCCCCAGCGTGCGGCGACCCTCAGCGCGCGTGGCCTCGCGCACCACACGGCTCACCGGGCGCCCGGTCACGACGTACTTGCGGCCCGTCCGACCGGCGATGGGAAATGCCAATGCCACACGCCTGGCGAATGGCGCGGCAAGACGGTTGGCAAGGCCCAGACGGGAATCGGCTTCCATCAGCACCACCCGACGCCGGGTTACCCTGCCGGCGATTGCGGCCGGCCCTGCCATGTACCCACCTCCACCCACCACCACGTCGATCCGGCGACGACGCAACACGCCCATCATGCGCGGCACGGCCAGCGCGGCCTGCACCGCCGCACCGATGTTGCGCAGCGACAGGCGACGGTCGAACCCGCGCAGTGGCACGTGGTCCTCGGCGTAGCCGTGCTCTGCAGGGATTCCGGAGCCCGCACGTCCGCCGACCCCGATGAAACTCACCTCATTGCCGCGGGAGCGGAGCTCCTCAGCGAGCGCGAGCGCCGGCATGATGTGCCCGGCCGTCCCGCCCGCCGCGATCGCGATGCGCAGGCTCATCTCCGCTCCTGACGACGGTGAGGTTCCTGGACCGCCTGGCGCGCGAGCGCCTGCCGATCCCGACGAGGATCCCGGTTGCTGCTGCGAAGACGACGAGGCTGCTCCCCCCGTAACTCATGAATGGAAGTGGCACCCCGGTGACCGGGAGCATGCCGAGCACGGCGCCCAGATTGACGATGGCCTGGATACCGATAAGTGATGTGAGCCCGCCGGCCAGAAGCCGCTGCCGCTGATCGGGAGCCGACAGGGCAATACGGTAGCCACTCCACACGACGGCTCCCACCAGCGCGATGACACCGAGGAACCCGATGAGGCCCAACTCCTCACCCACCGTCGCCATGATCATGTCGGTATGAGCCTCTGGGAGGTAGAACACCTTCTGCAGGCCATTTCCGAGCCCCGTGCCACTCACCCCGCCGGATCCGATGGCGAGCTTGGCCTGCACGATCTGATATCCGGCGTCCTTGGCGTCGGCCCAGGGGTCGAGGAACGACATGAGGCGTTCACGGCGATAGGGCGCGATGGCGATGCCGAGGGCGCCCAGAGCGACGGCGCCCGTGGTGATGAGCCCCAGTATTCGGGCGGGCGCCCCGGCGATGACGATCATCGTAAGCGCCACACCCACAAGAACGACGGACGTGCCGAGGTCGGGCTCCACGACGATGAGCACAGCCATGGCCATCATCGCGATGAGCGGAACGCGCAAGGTCTTCATCTCGTCGAGCCTGCCCGCGTTCTTACACAGGTATCCCGCAAGCCACAGGATGAGTGCAAGTTTGGCGAACTCGGCTGGCTGCACCTGCACCGGCCCGGCACTGATCCAGCGGCGCGATCCGTTGGCCATGATTCCGATACCCGGCATCAACACCACCACCAGCGCGACGATGCTGACGATCATCGCTGGCTTGCCGATCGCCACGAGACGCGACGGGCTCAGCCGGGCACACGCAGCGAACACGATGAGTCCGATAACTGCATAGATACCCTGCCGCACCAGCAACCCCTGAGGACTCTCGTCTGAGAGCAGCGCTGCGGCGCTTGATGTCGAATACACCATCACCACGCCGATGCAGATGAGCATGAGCAGCGAGACGGTGAGAATGGCCTCAGGGGCGATATCGCTGCCCGTGCCACCCCTCTTGCGAGGGGCGCGTGTTCGAGGAGGGGCTGCGGATGCGAGCGGCACAGGGAGGGATTCGCCGCCGCATACCCAACTTCCTACCTCGCCCCGCACTCCCGTGCGCACTCGCGAAACACATCACCCCGGTGTTCGTACGACCTGAACTGGTCAAATGACGCACAGGCAGGCGACAGCAGCACCACGTCGCCCGACCGCGCCCCGGCAGACGCTGCAGAAACGGCGGACTGCAGGTTGCCGTGCGACACCGATGTCACACCGCAATCTCCCAGCGCAGCGGCAAGTTGAGGGGCGGTCTCACCGATCAGATGCGCGGTATCAACCACCCCGCGCGCGGCCTCTGCCAAATCGTCAAAGGGGGTGCCCTTGCTGCTGCCGCCGGCGATGAGGATGACCCGGTCGGGGTAGGCATCGAGCGCCGCGATGGCAGCGGCCGGGTTGGTGGCCTTGGAGTCGTTGACGTAGGTGACACCGCCGGCCACCCCCACCACTTCAAGGCGATGTGGAACACCGGCAAATGACGCCAGCCCGGCGGCGATCGCCGGGGCCGTGAGTCCGGCGTGAGCCGCCATCGCGGCCGCGGCCATCACGTTCTGGCGATTGTGTGTGCCCCGCAGCGGGATCTCATCCCAGCCCGCGATGCGACCAAGGCCCGACACGTGCAGGCCGTCCTGCGCCCACGCCACGGCATCGTCACCCGGTACCCCAGAGGTCACAACACACCGGGCGGGCGCCGCACCTGGTGATACCTCGCCCTGCGGCAGGATTGCCAGATCGCCCGGCTGCTGATGTGCAAACAGATTGCGCTTAGCAGCCGCGTATGCCGCCAGATCGTCGTACCGGTCCAGATGGTCGGGGGTGACATTGAGCAGCACGGCTGCCCGGGGGCGGAAGGTGGGCACGTCCTCCAGCTGAAACGACGAGCACTCCACCACGAGCCATGCGGCGGCGTCCACCTGCCCCACGAGGCCAGTGAGTGGCGTGCCCTGGTTGCCGCATGCCACTGCATCCCGCCCCGCCGAACGCAGAATGTGTGCCAGCAGCTCGGTGGTGGTGGTCTTGCCGTTGGTCCCGGTGATTCCCATGAGTGGATTGGGTAGTACGCGCGACGCCAGCTCGATCTCGCTCCACACTGGAGTGCCGGCCGCATACGCCGCGGCGAGCGGGGGCGCCTCGCGGGGCACCCCCGGGCTTCGCACAACCAGATCGGCCTCCACGGCGTCGTTCCACGGGCTTCGCACCTCGATACCCGCCGCCTGTAGCTCGGTGCCATCAACCTGCAGGCGGTCCACGCCCACTACCTGCCATCCCTGGGCGGCGAGGAGCAACGCAGATGCCCGTCCGGACCTGCCGAGGCCCACCACCAGCGCACGGCCGGTTGCAGGGAGCGCCGGGCTCATGTGGGCAGCGTGCGGAAGAAGAGCGTGAAGCCGATCGCCGCGAACACGAGCGCGATGAGCCAGAACCGCACGATGATCTTGGTTTCGCTCCACCCGGCCATCTCGAAGTGATGGTGTACCGGCGCCATCAGAAACACCCGGCGGCGGGTGCGCTTGAACACGAGTACCTGGATGAGCACCGACAGCGCCTCGATCACAAATACGCCGCCGACGAAGATGAGCAGGAACTCGGTCTTGGTCATCACGGCGAGCGCAGCAATGGCGCCACCCAGTGCGAATGACCCGGTATCGCCCATGAACACCGACGCGGGGTATGAGTTGAACCAGAGGAACCCCACGCACGCGCCCATGAGTGTGGCCGCGAAGATGGCCATGTCGCGCTGCCCCGTCACCACAAAGGTCATGCCGATGTAGGCCAGCAGGGCGATGGCCATGGTGCCTGCGGCAAGACCATCGAGGCCGTCGGTGAGGTTGACCGCGTTTGTGGCACCGGCCAGCACCAACAGCACCAGAATGCCGAAGGCGATGGGCCCGATCTCAAACGACGCGCTTCGCACGATGTGCAGGTCGAGAGTGGTGGGAATACCCACCACCCGCACGGCCACGACAGACAGCACGATGGACACCACCACCAGGGCGATCATCTTCCACCGCCCCGAGAGCCCAAGCGACCGCTTCTTCACGATCTTCATCCAGTCGTCCACAAAGCCGATGGCCCCGCACGCGAGCGTGGTGAAGAGCACGATCATGGCGGCAGTGCTGCGCGACGAGAGAATGAGAAACGGGATGGCCATTGCCAGCAGAATGAGCAGGCCCCCCATCGTGGGAGTTCCCTGCTTCTCGGCGTGCCCCTCGGGGATCTCGCCCTGCGGACGGATGAACTGCCCCACCTCGTGGTCGCGCAACCAGCGGATAAACCTGGGGCCCAGGAACAGCATGAGCATGACGGCGCCGATTGCGGCGATCAGTACGCGCGGCACGGGTTAGGCCTCCCGCTCCCGGATGGCGCGCGCCACGCGCTCCATCGCCATGCCTCGGGAGCCCTTGACCAGCACCACGTCACCGGGCTCGATGAGCGCGGGCACTCCGGCCACGGCATCGTCGGTGGTGGCGAAGATGGCGCTCGCAACGCCGTCCGCACCGTCCGGGTACGACGCGGCGCGGGCACCCACGGCGATCACCAGGTCAACGCCCAGGCGGGCGGCCTCCTCACCCACCTCGCGGTGAAAGCGGGCCTCATCGGGTCCGAGTTCCAGCATGTCGGCCATCACGGCCACGTGGCGACCCTCACGCCGGCACAGGTCGGCCAGTGCGGCGCCCATCGCCGGAGGGTTGGCGTTGTAGCAATCCTCAATGAGCATGCCGCCACCCGGCAGCGGGTACTCGACACCGCGCATGGCTGAACGCACAAGGCGCACCGGGGTACCAGCCGCAGGCGGGGTGCCAAGCGCGGTGGCCACGGCCACGGCGGCCGCCATGTTGCGCCGCTCCCAGACCTTGAGATCGCCGACGTCGAGATCGATGGCCGGCTCATCGCCAAAGCGCACCACTCCCACGCCGTCGGGCAGCGCATCCACATAGGCGCTCAGGTAAATGTCGTCGTCGGGGATGACCGCAACTCCGCCCGGGCGCAGCGCGCTCAGGATCTCTGCCTTTGCTGCGGCGATTGCCTCGATGGTTCCCAGCAGTTCGAGATGCACGGGGCCCACGGAGGTGATGACCGCCACATCGGGTGGTGCAAGCACGGCCAGCTCGGCGATCTGACCGGGGCCCCGCATGCCCATCTCAATGACAGCCACCTCAGCGTCGGCGGGCAGACCGAGAATGCTGAGCGGCACGCCCACCTCGGTGTTGCGGTTACCCGGCGTGCAGGCCACTCGTACCCCGGCGGCACGCAGCACGGCGCCCACGCTGTCTTTGGTGGAGGTCTTGCCGTATGAGCCCGTGACGCCCACAACCCTCGCACCTAGGTGCTGGAGGGCACCGCGCCCGATGAGCCCGAGGGCCTCAATCGGATCGCCGGCGAGCAATATGGCGGCACCGGTACGCGCCAGATCGTCCCCCACCTCCGACCACGCCTCGGGGCCCACCAGCACAGCGACCGCGCCCTGCGCGATGGCATCTGCCGCATGCAGGCCGCCATCCTCGTTTTCGCCCGAGACACCCACAAACAGGCAACCGGGCACGACGTCACGCGAGTCGGCGGTTGCACCCTCCACCATCACGTCGTCGTCGCCTGCGACCAGCGTGATGCCGCCCCACTCGATGATGTCCCGCAGCGCAATCCTCATGCGGCCCGCCTGGTGCCAAGCACCTCACGCGCCACCTGGCGGTCGTCGAACGGGGTGACCACGCCAGCCACCTCCTGGCCCGACTCATGCCCCTTGCCGGCGATCACCACCACGTCACCCGGGCGCGCCGCGTCAATTGCCGTGGCAATGGCCAGCCGGCGATCGACCTGCACCAGCAGGTCGGCCGGGCCATGCCCCGCGCCCGCGACGATCTGCCGGATGATGGCGTTGGGGTCCTCGCTGCGCGGGTTGTCGGAGGTGACGATGCACACATCCGACAGTGCGCGGCCGATAGCCCCCATTTGCGGGCGCTTTCCGGTGTCGCGGTCGCCCCCACAGCCAAACAGCACGATAAGACGGCCTTCGCCTGCCAGATCGCGTGTGGTGCGCAGCACGTTCTCGAGCGAGTCGGGTGTGTGTGCGTAGTCAACAAGCACCTGAAATGGCTGGCCCATGTCGATGGGCTCAAGCCGGCCGGGCACGCCGCGCACCGATGCGATGCCCCGGGCCACGGCCGTGTGGTCGAGGCCCAGTATCTCCCCCATGGCCACCACGCCCAGCACGTTCTCAACGTTAAAGCGCCCCCGGAGCGGGCTCTCGATGCGAAGCGACCCCCGGGGAGTCCTCACCGTGGCCGTGAATCCCTGCGCGGTCATCTCGAGTACCTCGGGGGCGACATCGGCGCCCGGGGCGTCGATACCGAAACCCAGTAGCCCCAACTCGTCGGCCAGGCGCCGGCCGGCCGGGTCGTCGAGGTTGACCGCACCCGGCGGGTTCGCCCCCTCGCCGCCCGGGCGCGCAAACAGCAGCCGTTTGGCCTGGAAGTACGACTCCTCATCTCCGTGGAAATCGAGGTGGTCGCGCGTGAGGTTGGTGAAGATGGCCGCGGCGAAGTGGAGGCCCGCAACGCGGTGCAGGGCAAGCGCGTGTGATGACACCTCGATGGCGCAGGCGGTGTCACCTGAATCACGCATGAGGGCAAGCAGCCCCTGAGTCTCAGTGCTCTCGGGCGTGGTGTGCGTCGGCACCGACGACCGGCCACCCACCCGGATCTCGACCGTGCCAATGACCCCGCACTGCATTCCCGCGGCCTCGAGCACCGCGTGTGCCAGATACGCGCTGGTGGTCTTGCCATTGGTACCAGTGATACCTACGACGGTCATATTCGCGGAGGGGTCGCCCTCGATCACTGCCCCCATGAGCGCCATTGCGACCCGGGAGTCGGGCACGAGTACCTGGGGTACCGGAAGGTCAAGGGCGCGCTGAACCACAAGCGCCGACGCGCCCCGCGCCACGGCATCGGCTGCGAAGTCGTGGCCATCGGCGCGCCCGCCCACCAGACAGGCGAACAGGTCGCCCGGCCCGACATCTGCGGAGCGGTATCTGATAGCCGCGACATGCGTTGTCGCGGCCGCGTCGGCAGCAGCGGGAACATCACGGCCGCCCGGTGCCAGCAGACGCGCGTCGTGCACGCCGCCGGTCAGGTCGATGAGCCTCATCCGGATGGCCACGTTACCAGCGGCCCCGGAAACACCGGTCAGGGGGCGATGCGCAGTTGTTGCAGGGCGAACTGAGCGATCTTCTCAAAAGCCGGAGCCGCCACCTGCCCGCCGTAGTAGCTGCCGTTGGTGGGCTCATCAACCATGACGGCGACCACGATGCCGGGGCGCGTCGCGGGTGCATAGCCCACGAACGACGCCACATAGCTTTGGATGTACTTGCCGGTCTTCGGGTCGATCTTGTTGGCGGTACCGGTCTTGCCGCCCACGGTGTAGCCCGGGATCTTGGCTTCATTGCCCGTGCCGTCATCGCTCACCACCTTCTGCAGCATGATGTTGACCTGCTCGGCCGACTTGGCGCTGATGATCTGCTGGCCGCGCGGGTGGGTGGGCACCGTATTGCCGACGCGCTTGATGAGGTGCGGCGGCACCATGCGCCCGCCATTGGCGATGGCGCCGTAGGCCTCCGCGATCTGGGCGATGGTCACGGCGACGCCCTGCCCGATGGGGATGTTGAGGATCGACGTGCCCGACCACTCATCGGTGGGGAGCACGATGCCCGACACCTCACCTGGGTAGTCGATGCCTGTCTTCGCGCCGAACCCGAACTGCTGGATCCAGTGCTGCAACTGCGTGGTGCCGAGCTTCTGGGCGATCTTCACCGTGCCGATATTGCTCGAGTTCTGCAGAATCTCCTGAGTGCTCCACGACACCGATGGCCTGTAGTGCGACTCCTTGAGTGTGCGGTCGTACAGGGTGAGCGTCTCGGGCAAGTTGAACATGGTGTCGCGGGTCACCACGCCGTCCTCAATTGCTCCGGCAACCGCCACGAGCTTGAACGTGGACCCGGGCTCGTAGGTATCGGTGATGGGTCGCATGCGCTCGGCGTCGGCCGTGAGGGTCTCCGGCTTGTTGAGGTCGTATCCCGGCACCGTGGCCATTGCAAGAATGGCCCCATCCTGCGGACGCATGACAATCGCTGATGCTGCCTTGGCATTGTTGGCATCGAGGACTGCCTGCAGCACGCTCTCGGTCTTCTGCTGAATGGCACTATTGATGGTGAGTGTCACCGTCTTACCGGCAATCGGCTCGCGGCCGTCGAGGATCCTGAGGGTCTTCCCCTTCGGGTCGCGTGCCTCGTGGCGTTGCCCGGCCGTGCCCTTGAGCAGTCCGTCCATGGACTTCTCGAGACCGGTGAGGCCGGAGCCCCAGTCGTCGGTCATGCCGATCATCTGGGAGCCCACCATGCCCAGCGGATAGAGGCGCTTCTGCGCGTCGGTCAGCGTAATGCCCGACAGGCCGAGCTTCTTGAGATATGCGGCGCGTTGCTGGTCGACGCCCGTGTTGAGCATGACGTACCCGCCATCGCCCTGCAGTCGCCGCTCGGTCTCGTCGACCGATAGCTCAACCGCCGACGCAATGCGCTCGGCCGTACCCCGCTTGTCTGTCACCAGATACGGGGTGGCGGTGACGGCAACCACGTGCTTGTCGACCGCCAGCTCACGGCCATCTGACGACACGATGGCACCACGGGGCGCCTGCAGGTCGATGGTGCGCTCATGCTGCGCGGTCGCCTTGGCACTGAGTTCTCCCGCCTGCACCGTGGCAATCCAACCGGCACGGGCTCCAAAGATGCCGAGCACGGCGAGGGTGGCGATGGTCAGGTAGCGGACACGCCGCGACCCAACCCGATCGGCTGCGTCCCGCCTGGCGCGGGCGTGCCCCTTATCGCGTGCGCGACGCATATCCGGCCGTGACACGGGCTGCGGGTGGGACGGTGACGTATGTGAGGCCGCTGCCGGGTGCCTGGACCATTCCGAGACGCTTGGCGGCCTGATCCACAACCTCGCCGTCCTTCTGGGCGAGGCTGGCGCGGAGCTTGAGGATGTCGCCCTGTACCTGGTCGTACATTTCCACAGTGCGACCGGCCTGCGTGGTGACGTTGAGGCGGGCGACGTTTACCCACACCACGCCGCCAAGCAGAATGGCGATGAACGGAATGAGCACCCACGCAAGCCGCACACCGTGCGAGTGCAGGCGCTGCCACCGGCGCGGTGCTGGGCTGACGATGACCCGCGGGCGGGGCCTGGGGGCGGGAGCCGGCCGGGTACGGGGCTCTGCGACCCGCGCTGCTGCGCCACGGGTGCTCATGCGTCGCCCTTCTCGATCACGCGCAGGCGGGCCGAATGGCAACGCGGGTTACGGGCGATCTCAGCCGTGACCGACTTGACGGCGCGCGGCGTGATCATGCGCCCCTCGGGCAACTTGCCGCAGCCGCACACCGGCATGTCGGGCGGGCAGATGCAGCCACGGGTGCGCTCGCGCATGAATCGCTTGACCATGCGGTCCTCAAGCGACTGAAACGAGATGACCGCCAGACGGCCGCCGGGGCGCAGGATGTCGAAGGCGCGCGGCAGCCCCTGCTCCAGAATCCCCAACTCGTCGTTGACCACAATGCGAAGCGCCTGAAACACCCGGCGGGCGGGATGGCCACCGGCAAATAGCGCCGGGGTGGGCACGGCGCCACGGATGACCTCCACCAGATCGCCGGTGGTGGTGATGGGCGTCTCGGCGCGCCGGCGCACGATTGCGCGGGCGATCTGGCGCGAGTACCGCTCGTCGCCAAACTCCCAGAACCACTTCGCCAGATCCTGCTCGTCGGCGTCGGCCACGAGGTCGGCTGCCGATACCGGCAGCGACGGATCCATGCGCATGTCAAGCGGGGCGGGGCGCGAGTACGAGAAGCCGCGCTCGGGCCGGTCCACTTGCATTGACGAGAGGCCCAGGTCCATAAGGATGACGTCGGCCCGCTGCCCCTGGTCTTCAAGATCGGCGAGCACCGATCCGAAGTCGCCACGGATGAGGCGTGAGGGGCAACCGAACTCGCCGCGAAGGGCGTCGAAGTGCGTGGCGGCCTCGGGATCCCTGTCGATACCGATGAGCTCACCGGTGGGCCCCACGCGCTTGGCGAGGGCAGATGCGTGACCGCCCGCCCCAAACGTGCAATCGATAATGACCTCGCCGGGCTCGGGCGATACCAGCGTCAGGACCTGGTCGAGAAGGACGGGGTCGTGCGGGGCGCCGCCGGAGACCAGATGAAGGGCCTCTGTCTGGACGCCGACGGGGGTCATCCCCGGCCGCCGTCGTTGATGCGGGCGGCAAGGCGGGCGGCACGCTGGGCCACTCCGTCGGTCTTGAGGCGCTCGAAGCGCTCGGCCAGCCGGTCCGGGTTCCAGAGCTCGAGGTATGCGCCGCCGCCGAGCACCTTCACCTTGCCGTCGAGGCCCGCATGCTCGCGGAGTTCGGCGGGCACCAGCAGACGACCCTGCTTATCGAGGCCCTCCTGCTCAAATGCCCCGGCCAGAAGAAACCGGCTCAGTTCGCGCTGGTCGTCGTCAAGCACGCTCATGCGGCCAAAAGTGTCCTCGATAAACGACGGCCACTCGAACCGCGGCACCACCACAAGGCAGTCGTCCAGCCACCATGCGGTGACGGTGCCATCGGCGAAGGGGTCGCGAAGCCGTGACGGAATGGCCACGCGCGATCGGTCGTCGAGGCTGCATTCATAGGTACCGCTGAGGAGCCGAGGTGCCATCGCATGGGAACCTACCCCCGCTCTCCCCACAATGCAACCCATTCACCCCAAATTGTTCCCCACACGCCCCATCTGGCCACCCAGATGCACCTCGCAACAGGTCGTGCAGCCCCGGCCGCATTCGTGCAACGCATCGTGCGGTGAGAACACATGTTCCGTCCGAGGGGGGGCGTACGTTTGTTCGCATGAACACGCGACGTCATCTCTCACTCGTCCCGGACTCCACGGGAACACCCTCTCCGGCAGGCCCGTCCGCGGCCATGCCCCGCCCCCATCGGCGGGGGGGTCGGCCGGCAGGCGGACGGGCCGCAGGCCTTGCCGCCCTCGCAGCCGGCCTTACGCTCGGCCTCATGTCGGGCGGGGCCAGCACGCTGCTCACCCATCCCGGTGATGCCGGTGCGGTGCTGATACCCCTCGCAGGTGCCATCGGCATCATGATCGCGGCGGCATTCCGCAGCCGCGCGGTGGCCCAGCGCCGTCGCCGCCTCGCCATCCGTGGACGCGAGCGCATGCGCGCCCACGAACAGGCGCTTCGCCCAAAGCCGGTCCTCATCCACTCGCGCGAGACGTTCCGTCTGGTCGTCATCGCCACCGAGCCCGTCGCGACGCCCACAAGGCGCGCGGCGTAGGGCCCAGGCGCTGGGGGGTTCCATCCACCCCCCGGCGCTCGGGTCAGTTTCCCCGTGGGCAGAGTGGCCGTCATAAGTCGACGGCGCTCCCCCACACCCCACCTCGTTGCAGTGGGCGTGCTCGCGCTCACCGGCCTGGCAGTGGCCTCTCCACGCCCACCGGTGTGACATTCGCCGAAGCAGACACCACCGGCCTCGATGAATACGACAAGGGTGCCCGCGGCACCCCGGCGGCTGGCTGCTGACCTCACGCGCCCTGTTGTTGCCATAACTTCTCGCCGCATCGGCGACACAACGGCGTAGCGTCCGCAGCATGAGTGTGAATGGACGCCTCGCGGTGTTCGGCGACATCCACGGCAACGTGGCTGCCCTGGATGCTGTGATCGCTGCGATCGGGGCCGCGGGAATCACCGACGCTATCTGTACCGGCGACATCGTGATGCGCGGCACCGAGCCCGAAGAGTGCATCGCGCGAATGCGGGCCACTGGCTGGCCCATCGTGGGCGGCAACACCGATCGCAAGGTGTCGAACAAGACGCTGAAGCCCGACACCGAACTTCGCGGCATGCGCCCCGGCACGCGCACCTGGACGCGCGCCGTACTCAGCGATGCCGATGCCCAGTGGCTGGGATCGCTGCCCGCAATGGTGGAGGCCGACCTAGGGCCGCATCGCCTGGTGGCCATTCATGGCGACCGCACCGTGCCCCCCGGCAAGGTGGCCCACGACGCCAACGACTCGGATCTGCTGGCGATGATGGATGCGTTGGGCGCCGATGTGCTCGTCGCCGCCCATACCCATGCGCCCATGCTGCGCCGGGTGAAGGGCCGGCTCATCATCAACCCCGGAAGCGTGGGCGAGGGCACGGTCGACGACCAGCGCCCGGCATGGGCATGGCTCGAGGCCACCGATGACGGCATCCACGCGGCAATCGAGCATGTCGATGCCCCGCTTGCGCCGCCGCGTGCAAAGCATCATCGCAAGGGCGCGTAGGGCCTAGGTTCGTCGGGCCAGCGTCACCAGCTGGCTGCCCCGCCCCGCAGCCCGCGCACCGAGAGCCGCAGGGATCATGGCGGCTGCCAGGGCGCGACCGGCCATGCCACGGGCGGGGTTCACCTGCGGATCGAGCCCGGGTGCCAGAGAGAACGCGAGCGACGACGGATAGCCCCATCCGCCGCGCGGGCTGATCTCCTCAACCGAGAACCCGGCCTCGCCGAGCACCAGCCGCAACGAGCGTTCGTCAAAGTGCCACCGGTGCCGCGACGGCTCCCAGGCGTGCCAGGAATCCCCGAACACCCGGGCCTCAAGGGAGTCGCGGTTGGGCACCGCCACGCTCAGCATGCCCCCATCGCGCGTCACTTCCGACACCCGGCGAAGTGCATCGCCGAGATCGTCCAGATGTTCAAGCACGTGCCACAGCACCACCGCATCGGCACGGCGCGCACCCATCACGTCTCCCAATTCGTGCACCCCGGCACGAACCACCTGCGCGCTGGTATCAGCAAGATGAGCCGTGGCACGCATAACCTCAACCGGGTCTGGCTCAATTGCCACGACATCAAACCCCCGGTTGGCCAGCGCCTTCGCCCGCAGGCCCGTGCCCGCACCCACATCAACAACGAGCGATCCCGGGCCAAGCGCATTGGCAAGCGGTGCCACCGATGCCGAAGCCATACGTGACGCCACCACCGCGCCGATGCCACCCATCTCACCAGCCGCCGGTGCAGCAGAGACATCGCCGGGCACCGGCCATGTGAACCCAATGCCACACACTGCCGAGGTGCACACACGCACCTCACCGGGCCGGCCGCCGTGCCGGTCGTGTGGAACGAGCAGCAAATCGGACGCGCCGCCGCAGCGCAGGCATGCGATGGCGTCACGTAGCGGGGACGACTGCACGTGCTCACGATATCGGTCATCTCCCACCTGCAGCCGCCCACGTGGGCAGCAGCACCCCCGGCGGTTGTGGGCGACTGGGACGCGGTCGCTTGGGGCGCGGCGGTCGGGGGCGAGCCGGAATTCGCGGCATCACCGAGACGGGCGGGCGTTCGATGAGACGCACAAGGGCGGGAATCGGACGCACCGGTGCCCGGCGCCCCAGGTGCACCGGGCGCAATACCAGCAGCCCAGCCATCACCAGGGCGATCACCGCCACGATGCCCGCGTACTCCACCACCACGGATCCCCGCTGTCTCATACCCCCGTCACCACACCGATCTGCCCGGCCAACTCGATCAGCATCACTCCCAACACCAGAAGCAGTGCGCCCGGCACCATCACGAGCGCCACCACAAGCTGAATGCGCGGGGCTGCCCGCGCAGCACGGTCGCGGACGAGCTGCCGACGGATTGCACGCAGGGCCTCGGCCTGACCCGCGAGCGCTGTGGCCAGAGGGGTGCCGAGCTCCTCGGCCTGCAGCAGGGATGCCACCAGCCGCGCGACGTCATCCGAGCCAATTCGCTCGGCGAGTGCTTGGTAGGCCTGCCTGCGGGGTGTTCCGAGCGCCTGGGCATCGAGCATAACGGCGATCTCATCGCCCAACGGCCCACCGAGCCGAGCGGCGGCGAGCCGCAGAGCGGGATCGAGCGCCATTCCCGATTCCACGCAGATCACCATGAGGTCGAGGAGGTCCGGCAGGGCCTGAACGATCGCCAGCCGCCTCGCGGTCGCCATCCGGCCGATCACCCGGTCCGGCAGCACGCGGCCCGCGAGGGCAAGCACTGGCACGGCGACCACGAGGGGCAACGCCAGTACAGCGAGCGCCGCGCCCAGTAGAACCCCGGCCACGGCACCGCCCGCCCGCGCACGCATCACCATGGCGGCGCCCCGATCGCCAGGAAGCCCCGCACCCTCCAGGGTCGCCACCGGGGGATTCCCCTGCACCACGCCCCGCACGCCGGACGGCACCGGCACCCTCGCCAGCACCACGATCAACCGGGGCACCGCGTGGGCCGCACCCACCGCCTGTCGCCCCGGTGCACCGGCTCGCCGCAGCCGCAGGCCCACAACTAATGCAGCCACGGCCGGGGCCAGCGCCAGGAGCGCTGGCGGCGCGATCATGCAGGCACCGCCGCAATGCGCCGGATGATGATAATTCCCGTGGCCTGCAGACCCACCGACACCACCAGTATCCCGACCCCCAGCCCACTGCCAAGACTGCGGGCGAGAAGTCCGGGAGATGCCGCCTCTGCCAGCGCGGCACCGAGCAGCGGGATGCACGCAACCATCCATGCCGTGGCGCGGGCCTGCGCGGTTGCGCCGCGCACCTCTCGTGCCAGCCGGCGGCGGTCCTCGAGCCGCGCCGACATGTCACGCAGCGCGCGGGCCAGATCGCCCCCCGTTCGCCGCTGCACGAGGATGGCCGTCACCAGTAGCGCAAGGTCGGGATCGGGCATGCGCTCGGCCAGCCGACCCAGCGCATCGTCCACCCGGCCGCCCAGCTCCAGCTCGGCCGCCACCATACGCAGCTGCGTACCCAGCGGATCGGGCGTATCCCTGGCTGATCGCACGATCGCCTGCCGCAACGACAGGCCCGCCGCCACGGCACTGCCCAGCATCAGCGCCACACCCGGCATCGCGTCGGCCACCCGCCGCGCATGGCGGCGATCGGCCGCAGTGAGCACCGACCGCCACGT
>Ga0208960_1000304_pt1 | contig 27807 bp, 28 predicted proteins | sample GreLakmeON33MSRF_FD_187703 | JGI IMG/M metagenome (GOLD analysis project Ga0208960, IMG submission 187703) | Freshwater lentic microbial communities from great Laurentian Lakes, MI, USA - Great Lakes metaG ON33MSRF (SPAdes) | ecosystem: Environmental > Aquatic > Freshwater > Lake | place: Great... | reverse complement strand
AGCACTTTGGCAATGAACCGACTACCACCAATAAATAGCAGCGCATTCATCCAGAAGATCGGCAGGAAGGAATAATCCGCAGTCTGCGGCGATTGCGATAAAAAGTAGGATGCGCCTAACAAGCTGGCTGCAATAGTCACTCCCTGTACGATCTGGAAGCTTGATTGCAGCCCCATATAAAGTACGATCGCCCGGTACAATCCGATACGCACGAAAATGACAATACTGATCGCTGTTGCGATTGCCAGATAAAAATAGAATCGTTGCCCAAGCCCAAGAAAATCCTTGTGGAGCAAAGCGAAAGACAATACCAGCGCCATGACAATCATGACGCTGTCAGCCAACATCATGAACACCTGTTTCAGCGTGCGCGACAAGGGAATTGTGTGAAGGTGCATAGTCTCTCCTGCTTCTACAGGTTATAAATTTGGGTTGGTCAATTATCGGCTTTGCGTTACACGCTCATGAATTTTGCATTGCCAGCGTCACCGCGAATGGCCAGCACTACCAATGGCGCAAGGCCGGCCAGCGCCAGATAAAATCCCAGCTGTGGAGACTGTTCTGACCACCAGGCAAGTGGTGCCAGCCACAAACAGTTGATCAACATTAATGATATCGTCACTTTAGCGTGACTCTGATACTTCCTTGCTGCATTTTGATAGGCATGGCTGGCATGCCCTTCATACCACCGCGCACCTTGCATGAAGCGTCGGCAAAGTGTGACGGTCGCATCAGCAATAAACACACCAAGCAGTATCACCCATGTCCACACTTGCATGGAGCCGTGGTGCATACTTAAAAGCGCTAGAACACCCAGGCTAAATCCAATAAACCCACTACCCACGTCACCCAGAAAAATTCGCGCAGGAGACCAGTTCCAGACCAGAAACCCGGCACCTGACCCGATCAAGGTAGCTGTCAGGAGTGTTATTATCTGGTCTTCAGCATTTACCACAAACAATAACGACATGGCGTTGACGAAAACCAGCTCGCAGCCCGCTATACCATCGATGCCATCCATAAAATTGTACAAATTCAGGAGCCAGATCAACGCAATTATCGCGAGCAGATTAAGCATCCAGGATTCGGGCAGTAACCAATTCCCGAACTGAATTGCAGGCACATTTCCCAACCACCATACCGACCAGGTCGCAGCGAGTAACTGCAGGGGCATACGCCACTTGATGTCGAGATGTCGATAATCATCGATCAGGCCTACCACCGCAATAACCACCCCCCCAAGCACGGCCATATACTCTTGCAGTGGCAATATGTTGATCAGGTGCAAGTAGGTGGCGATCACGGCATAGATCAAAACGATGCCGAGTCCGCCTCCTACTGGGGTCGGTAGGGAGTGGGCACTACGAGCTACTGGCAGATCCATAAGCTGTGCATGCAGGGCCAGGCGGCGAAACAGGCCGATAAAAATCGCTGCTGTCAGAAAGCCGCCGATAATGAGCACCACTGGTGACATAGCCATGCAAACCCGTAACCTTATTGGTGTGCACATTATAGCGGGAGAAGATTATTTTCATCAATAAAATCAGTCACTTTCATTAAATTCTGAAAGTGCCTGCGCAAGCACTACTTGCTAATTTTTTACAATTACGATGCGGTCCCTGTTTTTCTCGATAGTGGCAGCACCGATGCCCTTCACTTCTGCCAATTCTTCAACGGACTGGAATTTCCCAAACATTTCCCGGTAGGCAACAATTTCTTGCGCCTTGGCCAGGCCGATGCCATCCAATGCTGCAGCAATTGTTGCGGCATCCGCCGAATTAATGTCCAGCAACACTGCTTGTTCAACAGCCTGCTGCGGGTCGTTTGCGGCTAATGCCAGGGATGAAACCGCCAGAAACGCAGCCAATAGTGCGGCCTTAAACCAATGTAACGTAGTCATAGTAATTTCCTTATCGCTATTAGAAGAAGGCAACCAGAACCTAGAGCTTGCTCTGGAGCTAAGCAACAAGCTCGAGGGGTTGCGTGAAAGAGTCTAGCCAAGAATTCAGATTTCGCTAGTCAAAGCCGAATTAAACTCTAATAGCGCGGCCGCCGGATTCGCAGCGCGAGTGATAGGCCTGCCAATTACGAGATAGTCACTACCATTGCGCACTGCCTCCGCCGGACCAACGACCCGCTTTTGGTCACCTGCGGCGTCTTCGGGGCGGCGTATGCCAGGGGTTACGAGACAAAAATTTGCTCCGAATCGATCCCGCAGCATCCTTGTCTCTGCCGCCGAACAGACAACGCCATCGAGCCCTGCATCGCGCGTCAGGCCAGCTAGTCTGAGGACCTGTTCTTGCGGACTGGCGCTTATGCCAATCGCAACGAGATCATCCTGCGCCATACTGGTGAGCACAGTCACCGCTATCAATAACGGCCGCCCTGCTCCATGCCGCTCTAACATTTCACGGGACTGCTCCAGCATGGTCCTGCCACCCGACGCGTGCACATTCACCATCCATACCCCCAAATTAGCTGCAACCTGAACGGCCCGAGCTACCGTAGTGGGAATATCATGAAACTTCAGGTCCAGAAATACATCAAAGCCGCGGTTGATCACCAAGGTCACAAAATCAGGTCCACAAGCCGTGAACAATTCCTTGCCGATTTTTACACGGCATAGTTGCGGGTCAAGTTGATCGAGAAATTGCAGTGCCTCCGCGGCATTCGCGAAATCCAGAGCGATTATTATCTGTTTTGACAATTTCCACCTCGTAGAAAAACTGCGGATATACACGCCAATCCATGCTTGTCAAAGTCTGGTTGCTGGCAATGGCCTGATCTTGTCCCATTTTTGACAGCTCGGGCAAAGCCAGTACAGGGTTTTCGATTCATACCCGCAGTGATGGCATTGATAGGCTGCCTTGCGCTGCTGCAACTGCTTGACTGCTTGTTGCAGCAGGCTGAAATTTACTTGAATCTCAGTGTCAGTGCTTGGTAATTGTAACCCAAGCGTTTCTACTATTGCAGGCAGACTTGGGGTTTGTTGTATGTGCTCCCGCAAGAAACTAAGCGCCTCAGCACTGTCAGTGAATTTTTTCTTGTGTCGGGCCAATGCGAGCAACACATTACTATCCGGACTTTGGGCAAAGAAATCGGCCAGCAATTTTCCAAAGTCTGCAGAAGCATCCATGCGCGCATAGCAAATTTCCAGTTGTTCCAGTATTGCGCCGGTAAATTCCGGATAGTTTTTCCGGATCCGAATGAGTTCCTTGATCGCCGCTTTGTAGTTGCCGAGCAACTGCTCAATCCGAGCCAGTAACAGAGAAGCTCGAATACTCTTGCGATCAAAAGTAAATGCCCTTCGCGCCTGCTCTTTAGCCTTGTTGAGTTGTTCCCGCACCAGCAATTGATCGGCCAATTCACAGCAAAAGTTGGCCGCTGCCACTCTGATTTCCGGATCGCGCTTATACGCAGAATTAGCTAGCAATTGGTTGCTGCAGCTAATTGCGCTTTCCCATTCTTTCTCAGTCTGATAGATATCAATCAGATGCCGCAAGGCATCCCATTTCATAGGAGAACCTTCGTTGAGGATCTCATTAAGCAAGCGCTCGGCTCGATCCAGTAAACCTGCGCTGATATAGTCGATGGCGAGCTGTAAACGCGTAGCATCTGTGAAATTACTTTCCAGACCCGGTCTGGCCAGCAAAGCTTGATGCACCTTAATCGCATTATCGACCTTGCCGCGCCTCCGCAACAAGGCACCTAAAGCCAGATGTGTCTCAACTGTTTCGCTATTCAGCTCCAGCGCCTTGATAAAAGTATCAATGGCTTCATCTGGCTCATCATTTAATAAATAATTGAGCCCAACAAAATAGTCGTCAAAGATGTCCCGGCCGTGTCGCAGTCGACGACGATTGCGGCCAGTGAATAGCGCAAGTCCCCAGCCGCAGCCCATGGCAACTAGCAATAACAGATACAGGGACAAGTTTTCCATTGCCTAGAAATTCTTAAGCGATGTCGCGCGCAATTGCGCAAGCTCTCGTTCGGATTGCTCCAATTGTCTGGTAAGGCGGCGAATTTCAGTGCGCGATCTCAGATTTCTGAAAAGCCCGACACCAAGCAGTAACCCCAGCACCCCACCGCACACGAATGCTCCGTTGATCCATACTGATACTGGTTGGGCAGCAAAGCTCAAGTTCGCAAATGAAATTGCAACAGGTGTGGTGTTGAAGTACGAGAATGTAATGCTGGCAATGAACACCAGCATAAGAAAAAGACCAGAAAATATTTGGGCAAGCTTGCGCATTTACAGATTCAATTGGCTGGACGCAAAGAAAAAACGGCAGAACCCGTAGAGGTTATACCGTTCCAGTATCTCGCTCTTCCAACCTGGTTCAGAATTGCTTTTCGGTCAACATACTGATGTTGACGCGATCCCTCAGTTCTTTTCCGGGTTTGAAATGGGGTACATACTTTCCACTAAGTGCGACCGCCGTGCCAGTCTTCGGGTTACGGCCAATTCGTGGCACTCTGTAGTGCAGGGAGAAACTACCAAATCCTCGAATCTCAATCCTGCCACCTTCAGCAAGAACATTTGACATGTACTCGAGGACTGCTTTGACGGCGAGTTCCACATCTTTAGATGACAATTGGGTTTGCTTCGCAGCAATACGATCGATAAGTTCAGACTTAGTCATAGTTACCCCTAGTACCCCTTTTGCCTGTATACCGATTACACCAAGGTATTGATGTAACCGGTATCAGGGTCAAATCAGACTACCCTGTTGTTTTTCTGATACCTGCAAAACTTTTAAAACTGTTTACTAAGCTTTATTCATCTGCGCTTTGATCAATCCACCGATTGTACCCGGAGAGACTTCACTGGCGTCCTGGCTCTTATGGCCTTGTATAGCAGCTTTCTCATCGTCGATTTCAATTGCCTTTACAGACAAGCTGAGCACACGATTCTTGCGGTCAACGCTGACGATCTTCACTTCGATAGCATCGCCTTCCTTCAACACATTACGGGCATCTTCAACCTTGTCGCGGCTGATTTCAGAAGCGCGCAGTACGCCTTCCACGCCTTCCTGCAGGGTAATCGTCGCAGATTTCGCATCGATGGCAGTAACCTTGCCTTTGACTATGCTGCCTTTCTCAAACTCAGACACATAGTTCATAAACGGGTCATCTTCCAGTTGCTTGATGCCAAGAGATATACGCTCACGTTCAGGATCTATAGACAAGATGACTGTTGTGATTTCATCACCTTTCTTATATTGACGCACGGCTTCTTCGCCGGGCTCATCCCAAGAGATATCTGACAAGTGCACAAGACCGTCGATATTGCCATCCAGGCCAATGAATATGCCGAAATCGGTAATTGACTTGATACTGCCGGAGATCTTGTCGCCTTTCTTGAATTTTTCAGCGAAGCCATCCCATGGATTCTGATAGCACTGCTTGATACCCAGAGAAATACGACGACGTTCTTCGTCGATATCGAGAATCATGACTTGTACTTCATCACCAAGCTGAACGACTTTGGATGGATGAATATTCTTGTTGGTCCAATCCATTTCAGATACGTGTACCAGGCCTTCAACACCTTCTTCCAACTCAGCGAAACAGCCATAGTCAGTAAGATTGGTAACGATAGCCTTGACCTGGGTATTTTCCGGATAGCGATTCTTGATAGCCACCCATGGATCTTCACCCAACTGCTTCAGACCGAGTGACACGCGATTACGTTCACGGTCGTACTTCAACACTTTTACGTCAATCTCGTCGCCGACATTAACAATTTCGCTTGGGTGCTTGATGCGCTTCCAGGACATATCAGTGATATGCAACAGACCATCTACACCACCCAGATCAACGAATGCACCGTAATCGGTCAGGTTCTTCACGATACCCTTGACTGACATGCCTTCCTGCAATTTCTCCAGCAACGCATCGCGTTCCTCGGTGCTGACGGATTCCAGTACCGCGCGGCGTGATACCACCACGTTATTGCGCTTGCGATCCAGTTTGATCAAGCGGAATTCCAATAGCTGACCTTCCAGGTGCAGCGTGTCGCGCACTGGGCGTACATCAACCAGTGAGCCAGGCAGGAACGCGCGGATATTGTTGAGATCAACAGTAAAGCCGCCCTTGACCTTGCCATTGATGACACCGGTGACGATGTCGTTTTTCTCGTAGGCTGCTTCCAGTTCCATCCAGGATTCGGCACGCTTGGCTTTTTCCCGTGACAGTCTGGTGGCACCGAAACCGTCTTCTACAGTCTCGAGTGCTACTTTTACCTTGTCGCCAATAGTGAGATGGAAAACACCTTGCTCATCAAGGAATTCGATGCGGGCGATTACGCCTTCAGATTTAAGGCCAGCATGCACTGTCACCCAGTCTGAATCTATGTCTATGACGGTGCCAGTAACGATTGCACCGGGGGTCATGTCTACTTCAATTAAACTTTGTTCAAATAACTCTGCAAAATTTTCGCTCATTATAAATCCTAATTTTTCAATAAGTTATAGCATTTTATTAGGGTATGCTATAACTTTCCGGACGCCAGTCGTCGCGGGGCTATTACGTTAAGCCCGAAAGCAACCAATGCTGGTGATGTTGCTTTTGAACAGTTTGTTGCTACAAGTTTAGACCGGGCAATTTACCGCTAACCAAGGTCATCACCTGCTCTATTACCTGAGCAAGATCCAACTTGGTAGTGTCCAGAATTGTGGCGTCTTCAGCGGGTTTCAGAGGAGATATCGGGCGTAAGCTGTCACGCTCGTCGCGCTCTTGTAGGTCTCGCAAAAGGTCGGGCAGAATAGCATCAATACCTTTACCTATCAACTGCTTATACCGCCTCTGCGCGCGCTCCTCGGCACTTGCTGTGAGGAATATCTTCACTTGTGCGTCTGGAAATACAACAGTGCCCATGTCGCGGCCATCGGCGACCAGCCCAGGCGGCTTGCGGAAGTTCAATTGACGCTGTAGCAGCGCGGACCGTGCCAGGGCGATCGATCCAACCCGAGAAGCCATGTCGCTGCCTTGCTCCGTGCGAATTGCCTGGCTTACATCTACCCCGTCCAGACACACGGAATCCGGGCCATTGCGGCCAAATTCGATATCCAGCTTGAGCGCCAGATCAGCAATCAGCTGCGGCTCTTCCAAAGCGATGCCGTGGCGCAAGACGGCTATACCCAGAGTGCGGTAGAGGGCACCACTGTCGAGCAGGGCAAATCCAAGCCTGTCAGCAACTGCTTTGGCCACCGAACCCTTGCCGGTGCCACTCGGTCCATCAATGGTGATTACCGGTGGTTTTTGCATGACTTGCTCGAGGCGACCTTCAGGATTCGAGCTGCGAAATTCGCAGCCCTGCTCTGCCAGACAACTCCACAAAACCCGGGAATGAAGTGGCGACATTTGCACAATTAGCAATTGTTATGGCCCCGCTTGCGCGCAGCGCCGCCACCGCAAACGCCATGGCGATGCGGTGGTCTCCCAGACTATCAACCTCACCGCCGGTCATGCTGCCACCGACGATGCGAATGCCATCCGGATAGGTCTCTGTTTCAATTCCGAGCAGCGATAAACCGTCGGCCATAGCAGCGATTCTGTCACTTTCCTTTACACGCAATTCCTCGGCGCCATGCAGGATAGTCTCTCCCTTGGCACACGCGGCGGCGATAAACAATGCCGGAAATTCGTCAATCGCCAATGGAATCTGGTCTGTTGGTATTACTATACCTCGCAGTGTTCCGCCCGTTATTGTTATATCCGCGACTGGCTCACCACCGACTGTCTGCTGATTTTCCAGGCGTATATCCGCGCCCATTGCCTGCAGGATGTTGACTACGCCGATGCGGGTCGGGTTTACTCCAACATGCTGCAACACCAAGGTGGAGCCGGGGCAAATTGCAGCAGCGACCATGAAGAATGCGGCCGACGATATGTCTGCCGGCACATCGATATCGTTCGCAGATAACTCGCCACCACCTTCAATCTGGCAACTGCCTGCGCTCGCATCTACTCGTACGTCATAGCCAAATCCTGCCAGCATACGTTCGGTATGGTCACGACAAGGCGCGGGTTCCAATATTCTGGTGGTACCTTCTGCATACAAGCCCGCCAACAACAAGCAAGACTTTACCTGTGCACTTGCCATCGGCATTTGATATTCAATGCCCTTGAGCCGCGTACCTTTGATTCGTAATGGAGGAGTTCCGGATGATTGGGTGTCAATCTGCGCTCCCATTTGTTGCAATGGATCTGCGACTCGCCGCATTGGCCTCTGGTTCAATGATTCATCGCCGGTCAGTTCACTATCAAAATTCTGCGCCGACAATAATCCAGCCAGCAAACGCATGGCTGTTCCTGAGTTGCCCATATAAAGCGGTTTCCGTGGCGCCTGCAAACCACGCTTGCCTACGCCATAAATTACCAGCTTGCCATTTTCCGGCCCAACTATGGTAACTCCCATCTCGCGGAATGCAGCGAGCGTGTTCAGTGCGTCTTCTCCTTCCAGAAACCCGCTAACGCGCGTTATACCATTTGCGATAGCAGCGAATATAATTGATCGATGCGAGATTGACTTATCGCCAGGCACGCGCAATGTACCCTTCATTTTCCCGCCTGGCTTCACCTGAAAATTCAATTGTTTTGCAGTCATAGTAGCCTGACTTGTACCACCAAAATACCTGTTGATAAACCCATCCCTGCTTTGTTTCGCGCTTTGAAACTTCTGCATCAAAAATGCGTGATCTTTTGCATGCACAGCTTTTTTCAAGCGCTGCAAATTTACAATGTAATCATCCAGCACTGCTTCGGTGGCTTCGGCATTGGCGACGAAAATATCAGACCACATCCGCGCATCACTGGAAGCAAGCCGGCTAAAATCCGCAAAACCTCCAGCAGCGTAGCGAAAAATATCTTCGCTTTGTTTCTGCCCGACCAATACATCAACTATCGCGAAAGCCAGCAAATGCGGGAGATGGCTCGTTGCCGCGAGTACACGATCGTGATTACCCAGACTCATACCTAGCACATGCGCACCTGTTGCACGCCACATTGCATGCACTTGCGCCACAGCCAAGGCATCAGTTTGCAGTTGTGGTGTCAAGATCACGTTACGACCGCTGAACAATTCCGCTCTCGATGCTATGTAACCACTCTTTTCTGAACCGGCAATAGGATGACCGGGCACGAATCGCTGGCTGAATGCAGGCCCGAGTTTATTGACCTCAGCCACTATATGGGATTTTACACTGGCCACGTCGGTTACGATCGTAGTCGTATTGACTGACTTGGCGATTTCACCCAAGACCTCTACTGCGACCAGTGGTGGTAACGCGAGTATTACGATATCTGCCATGGCGCAACAATGCGCCAGACTAGCAACTTCATCGACGATTTTTTCTTGTAACGCCAAGGTGAGCGACGCGGTGTTCTCATCGGTGGCTAGAATCCGTTGCTCAGGGCAGGATTTTTTCAATGCTCTGGCGATGGAGCCACCGATCAGACCAAGGCCAACTATAAGAATTGTTTTTGAATGTAATGTGTTCAATTGGATTTTCTATACTGAATTATCGGGCTGGAGCAACAGGATAGGAACCGAGAATCTTGATTTCGGCAGTGCAAGTTTTCAACTTCGCAAACAATGACTTTATTTTCTCATCTTCCCTATGCCCTTCGAAGTCGATGAAAAAAACATACTCCCAGGCTTCCTTCTTTGATGGCCTGGTTTCTATTTTTGTGAGACTGATTTGCAATTCCTCGAAGGGTTGCAATATACGGAATAATGCCCCCGGCTTATTTTCAGTATAAAAAAGAATGCTGGTTTTATCCTTTCCCGTAGGTGGTGAATCTGCACTTGCCAGTACCAAAAATCGCGTGCTGTTATGCTTTTGATCCTGAATTGCCTCGCGCAAGATTTGCAGGTCATAAGTCTCTGCGGCAATTTTTCCGGCAATCGCGGCGATTTCACGATTTTCCAAAGCCAGTTTGGCCGCCTCGGCATTACTGGCACATTCACGCAAACTTTTTCCTGCTGCATTTTTTTGCAACCATTTGCGACACTGTGCCAAAGATTGCTTGTGAGAGGCAATGGTATGGATATTTTCGAAAGCGATACCTTTCCCTGTCAACAAATTGTGTTCTATGAATACAACCTGCTCACCGACAATGCGGGTTTTTGCATCCACCAGGCAATCCTGGGTATTGTTGATCGCCCCTTCGGTGGAGTTTTCTACTGGCACGACGCCGTAATTCACAACACCGGTTTCCACCGCTGCAAACACTTCATCAATAGTAGGGAAATCGCGCAGTAATGCGCGCTTGCCGAAATGCTGCAGCACCGCCATCTGGGAAAATGTCCCTTTCGGACCAAGAAATCCCACTTTTACTGCGTCATCTGCAGCGGCCGCTTTGTTCATTTCAAAATAAATCTTCGGTTGATTTAACGGGGATTAACGCCGACCACATCAGACCCGCAGCGCTAACTGGGTTGCAATATCCTCGCACCGGACTCTAATTCGGTTCGGGTGGGTCGCCTTCTAAGGCTGGAATATCTGCAGGCTCATCGACTTGTTCCAGACCAACCAGACATTCGCCTTCTTTCAGGCGAATTAACCGGACTCCCTGGGTATTACGGCCCTGTACGGAAACTTCGTCAACTCGAGTGCGCACCAGAGTACCCTTGTCACTGATGAGCATGATTTCATCACTCTCAGATACTTGCACGGCTCCGACGACGGCACCATTACGCTCACTTGTTTGCATGCCGATTACACCCTGCCCACCGCGCCCATAGACCGGAAAGTCCTCAATCTGGGTGCGCTTGCCGTAACCATTCACGCTGACAGAGAGAATTTGTTTGTCCGCATCAGGAATAATGAGAGCGATCATGGCCGCTCCCTTCACCAGCTTGATGCCGCGCACACCGCGGGCAGTTCTGCCCATGGGTCTGACATCAGCTTCATTGAAGCGAATAGTCTTGCCACTGCTGCTAAACAGCATGACATCTCTGGAGCCATCGGTGATCGCCGTGCCTACCAGTTCATCACCTTCATCCAGTTCGATTGCGCGCAATCCAACACTGCGTTGTCGCGCAAAATTCGTTAACGCCGTCTTCTTGACCGTGCCATTTGCAGTAGCCATGAACACGAAATGATCATCGGTATATTCCTGCACCGGCAGCATGCTGGTGATGCGCTCGCCAGCTTCCAACGGCAGGATATTGATAATAGGTTTGCCGCGTGAGGTGCGACTGGCGACGGGAATCATATAGACTTTCAACCAATACACCTTGCCTACACTACTAAAGCACAACAAGGTATCGTGCGTGCTCGCAATCAATAAATGCTCGACAAAATCTTCATCTTTAACGGTAGCGGCGGCCTTGCCAGTGCCGCCTCTGCGCTGCGCGGTATAGTCGGTCAAGGGCTGGGTTTTTGCATAACCTGATTGCGAAATTGTAACGACCATATCTTCTACATTAATCAGGTCTTCAACAGTTAGATCCAGTTGCGAGCCGATGATTTCAGTACGTCGCGCATCGCCGTATTCGCTCTTAACCTTTTCCAACTCCTCACGCACGACATTCAGCAATCGCGGCTGGTTCTCGAGAATATCGAGATAATCCGCTATCTGTCTCAACAATTCCTTGTAGTCATTGATCAACTTCTCGTGCTCAAGCCCGGTTAATCGATGCAAGCGCAGATCGAGAATGGCTTGTGCCTGTTCGGGAGAGAGATAGTAATCCTTGTCGATCAATCCGTACTTCGCATCAAGATCGTCTGGACGACAAGCATCGGCACCAACCGCACCGAGCATTTCCAGCACACTGTCAGATTTCCAGGATCTGGCCAGTAATTTTTCCTTCGCTTCGCCTGACGAGGACGAACTCTTGATCAATGCTATTACTGCATCAATATTCGCCAGCGCTACTGCCAGGCCTTCCAATATATGGCCTTTTTCGCGGGCTTTGCGCAGCAGAAACGTAGTGCGTCGAGAAACCACTTCACGCCGGTGGCGGATGAAGGCATCAAGAATTTCCTTGAGATTGAGCAGTCTTGGCCTGCCATCGACGAGCGCGACCATGTTAATGCCGAACACCGATTGCATCTGGGTTTGGGCGTAGAGATTATTCAGTACCACATCTCCCATCTCGCCCTTGCGCAGCTCTATCACAATGCGCAGGCCATCCTTGTCGGATTCATCCCGCAGCTCGGATATACCCTCAATCTGTTTCTCTTTGACCAGTTCGGCAATGCGTTCAATCAACTTGGATTTGTTAAGCTGGAAAGGAATCTCGGTGACTATAATCGTCTGCCTGCCAGTCTTTTCATCTTCCAGCACTTCAGCTTTGGATCTGATATAGATGCGGCCGCGCCCGGTTTGGTAGGCCTGCAAGATTCCGGCTTTGCCATTGATAATTGCTGCAGTTGGAAAGTCTGGGCCCTGGATGTGTTCCATCAGGCCTTCTATGTCAATTGTTGGATCGTCCATCAGTGCAATCACGGCACTTATTACTTCGGTAAGGTTATGCGGCGGAATATTCGTTGCCATGCCGACAGCGATGCCAGACGAACCATTGACCAGCAAATTCGGAATCTGGGTGGGAAACACATCAGGTATGTGCTCAGTACCATCGTAGTTCGGCGAAAAATCGACGGTTTCCTTGTCAAGATCGGCGATCAAGTCGTGCGCTATCTTGGACATACGGATTTCGGTATAGCGCATGGCAGCGGCGGAATCGCCATCGACGGAACCGAAGTTACCCTGGCCATCAACTAGCGGATAACGCAAGGAAAAGCTCTGCGCCATTCGCACAATGGTGTCATAGACCGCAGTATCGCCATGGGGGTGATACTTGCCGATTACGTCGCCGACTACGCGCGCCGATTTCTTGTAGGGTTTGTTATAATCATTCGAGAGCACGTTCATGGCAAACAAAACGCGCCGATGCACAGGCTTGAGGCCGTCGCGAACGTCAGGCAGTGCTCGACCTACAATCACGCTCATTGCATAGGCAAGATACGACTCGCGCATCTCGCTTTCCAAGGCAACAGGCGTAACCTGTTTGGCAAATTCGGACATAGCTTAGATTATTCCTGGCAACTTAGCGGAAACGGCAAAGAAAGGACACGGCATGTGGTCGCAATTTTTCCATGATAAAGATGAAGTTTTCCTAGTACTTTTAGCGGCCGATTTGGAATTTTTCTGAAGTGAATTTGTGGCTGCCACTGAATTCATTTGCAGGGGCTTGGAATCTGGTTTTGTGCCCGCTTGCGACAGGGGCAAGTGTAGCACGACAAGCCCCTGTAATAACACCCGGATGGGCGTTTTGCATAGGATAAATTCCCTGTTTTTTCAACAATTTCCAATACATTTGCCACGTTTATCAGGGGCCGGCTATTTTCACGATTTAGGGGTATCATCGCGGCCCTGATTTTGCGATCCTGCGTCCTTCAATTAACGCCTAATTACCACTGCAACAGAGAACACATTGAACACCGAAAACGCGCTAAGTTGTGAACTGCTTTTACATGCGAAATGGGTCATTCCAGTCGTGCCTGAAGGTCTCGTCCTGGAACAGCATGCGGTGGCCATCAAAGACCGCAAAATAGTGGCGATTCTGCCCAGCGCAGAGGCGCGTCGAACCGTGCTTGCGGCGCACGTCGTTGAGCTGCCCGAGCATGCGCTTATACCGGGTCTGGTCAACGCCCACGGTCACTCGCCAATGGTCCTGTTTCGGGGAATTGCGGACGACATACCACTGAGGCAGTGGCTGGAACAAAGAATTTGGCCACTCGAGCAACGCTTCGTTGACGAGCATTTTGTCTATCAGGGCAGCAAACTCGCCATCGCAGAAATGATTGCGTCAGGCACTACCTGCTTCGCGGACATGTATTTTTTCCCCGGCGCGGTAGCAAAGGCAGCGCTAGAGGCAAACATACGCGTGCAACTCGCCAGCCCGGTGCTGGATTTTCCAACTATATGGGCGCGCGACGCCGATGAGTACATCGCCAAGGCGACCCAATTACATGATGATTTCCGCCACAATGAATTTATCTATACCGCGTTTGGACCACATGCACCCTATACCGTTGCCGACGCGCCGCTGCGTAAACTTTCGGTGCTAGCCGAAGAAATGGACATTCCGATTCACATGCACATACACGAAACTGCGCAGGAGATTGCTGATGCAGTCAAGGTCGATGGCAGACGTCCATTGCAGCGACTTGCCGACCTCGGGATCATCAGTCCACGCCTGTTATGTATTCATGCAACTCAGCTTACACAGGCTGAAATACAGTTACTTGGAGACCTGGGCAGCCACGTATTGCATTGTCCAGAGTCGAATCTGAAACTCGCCAGTGGCTTCTGCGAAGTCGCACAATTGCTGGCAAACAATGTCAATGTGGCGCTGGGCACCGATGGCGGCGCCAGCAATAACGATCTGGATATGCTGTCAGAAATGCATATGGCGGCATTGCTAGCCAAGGCAGTTGCGCGCGATGCCAGTTCCCTGCCGGCGCCCAGGGCCTTGACCATGGCTACGCTAGGTGGTGCGCGCGCGCTGGGTTTGGAGCACGCTATCGGCAGCCTGGAACTGGGCAAATTTGCCGACATCGCGGCAATCACATTGCAGGACTTGAATAGCTCACCCGTATACAATCCCATTTCGAATATAGTGTATGCAGCGACTGCCGCCCAAATCACCCATGTCTGGTGCGGGGGCAAGGCACTACTACTCAACCGCGAATTGCAGACTCTTGATAAAGACCAGATTCTCGCAACTACCAATGAATGGCGCCAAAGGATTGCCAATGCTTAAAGTACCCATGGAAAACGTAGACGAACTGGAAATCAAGAAATTCGAAGCGCTTGCTGCCCGCTGGTGGGATCCCAACAGCGAATTCAAACCGCTGCACGATATCAATCCATTGCGCATGAATTACATCAGCCAGAAGCTGAATCTTGCTGGTAAAAAGGTCGTGGACATCGGCTGCGGTGGCGGCATTTTGGCTGAGGCTATGGCCCATCACGGTGCCACGGTTACTGCCATAGATCTCGCCGATGCCTCCCTGGCGGTGGCGAAACTGCATCAATTGGAAAGCAAGCTGGCAATCAACTACCGTAAAATTTCTGCGGAGCAGTTGGCGGCTGCAGAACCCGCAAAATACGATGTGGTCACTTGCCTGGAAATGCTGGAGCATGTGCCGGCGCCAGCTGCTGTCGTGCAAGCCTGCCATGATCTGGTCAAACCTGGTGGAACAATTTTTTTCTCCACAATCAATCGCAACCCGAAGTCATATGTGTTTGCCATACTCGGTGCGGAATACATATTGAAGCTGTTGCCTAAAGGCACACACGACTACGCCCGCTTCATCAAACCCTCGGAACTTGCCGCATGGTGCAGGGACGCTCAATTACAACTGCAAGATCAGAAAGGGATGGGTTACAACTTGCTCACTAAAAAATATTCAATGCAACAAAATCTGGATGTTAACTACATCGCAACCTACTCCCGTCCCGAGCGCTAGAAGATGACCGTTAAACTGCAGACCTCCATAGAGTGCGTGTTATTCGATTTGGACGGCACCTTGATTGACACTGCGCCAGATTTTATTCAAGTCGTAAACCAGCTCGCACTTGAGATCAATCGACCGCTAGTTACCGAGATCCGCATTCGACAGACTGTCTCAGATGGTGCTCGCGCCCTGGTGAAACTTGCATGCGGAATTACCGAAGACGATTCGCAATTTGCCAAACTCAATCAGCGCTTGCTGGATCTTTACTATGAAAAGCTCGACACCACTGAATCGACAGTCTATCCCGGTTTAGCTGAACTGCTCAGTCAATTCGATGAAGTGGGCATCAGTTGGGGTATTGTCACCAACAAGCCAGAGAAATATGCGGAGTTACTGTTACAAAAACTGGCACTGCGCGACCGCTGCAAGTCGCTCGTGTGTCCGGAACACGTCAGTCAACGCAAACCGCACCCGGAGCCCATTTTGCTCGCGTGCCAGCAATTGCGCAGGAATACTGAGCGTACTGTCTATATTGGTGATCATGTGCGCGACATTCAGGCAGCCAAGAATGCAGATGTCATCGCTATCGCCGCTGCCTACGGTTATATCGCTGCCGATGCGAGAGTGGAAGACTGGTATGCAGATTTTATCCTGACGGCTCCGGAAGAAACTGGCGCTCTCCTAAACCTGCTTCAATTCGCCTGAGACCCTGAATTTCCATGTTTGAATTTACCGCAGCGGCCGACCTGCTGAACAACAAGACTATCCTTATCACCGGCGCTGGCGCTGGCATTGGTCGAACATGCGCGAAAGCATTTGCCAGTCATGGCGCTAAGCTTATCCTGCTCAGTCGCAGCCAGCCAAAACTGGAGCAGTTGTATGATGAAATCGAGTTACAACATCCTGGTAAAACGCTTATTCATCCGCTGGATTTTCGTAAAGCGAACAGTGCCGATTTCACGCAGCTCGCACAATCGCTGGATGCCCAGTTCCCTTGCCTCGATGGATTAATTCACAATGCCGCACTTTTGGGTCCACGCAGTCCAATTGAGTTTTATCCGGAACAGGATTGGCAGGACTTGATGCAGGTGAATGTCAACGCGGCCTTTTCCCTCACGAAAGTGCTACTGCCAGCGCTGGCTCGATCTCCTGATGCGCGCGTGCTGTTCACCTCATCGAGTGTCGGTCGTAGTGCCGGGGCTTATTGGGGTGCTTATGCGGTATCGAAGTTCGCGGTTGAGGGCATGGTGCAGACGCTGGCGGCAGAAGTTGGCAAGACCACCAATATCAGGGTGAACAGCCTTAACCCAGGCGGCACCCGCACCGCGATGCGACGGGATGCCTATCCAGCGGAAAATCCACAAACACAACCCACTCCTGAGTCAATCATGCCTGTGTATTTGTATTTATTCAGTGCGGCTGGCTCGTCTTTTCACGGGCAGGCCCTGAATGTGCGCGGATTCACTCCGGCCTGAGCGCAAGCAAGGTAGGTGCAGATTACAGATTGGCGAGCTGCCGCAGTTTATCAACCTCGTTCTTGGTCAATTCCTGAAACTTGCCCCTGGACACCGTACTCGGGATAAAAATAGGCCCGAATCGCACGCGCTTCAGCCGGCTGACCTTTACGCCCTGCGACTCCCACAATTTGCGCACTTCCCGGTTACGGCCTTCCATCAACACGACGTGATACCACTGGTTTACACCTTGACCACCAAAGTGCTGAATATCTGTAAAGCGGCATAGATTGTCATCAATGATCAGGCCTTCGTGCATGCGTTGCACCATATCAGGAGTTACTTCACCGAAAACTCTTACGGCATATTCGCGTTCAATCTGCGAACTTGGATGCATGAGCTTATTCGCCAATTCGCCATCAGTGGTGAACAGCAATAAACCGCTGGTATTCACGTCCAGGCGCCCGATAGACACCCAACGCCCGTGCTTGATTGGAGGCAGTTTATCGAACACGGTACGGCGCCCCTCGGGGTCTTTACGCGAGCAAATTTCGTCTTCAGGTTTGTTATAGAGCAATACCCGGCGATCTTCCCTGAGTTTTTTCTGCGCTGCCAGTTTTTTGCCGTCCACCACTACTTTATCGGCATCAGAGACGCGTGTGCCTAAAATCGCCACCTGGCCATTAACTTTAATGCGACCTTTGGCAATCCATTCTTCGATCTCGCGCCGAGAGCCAAACCCGGCACGAGCCAATACTTTCTGTAATTTTTCGGACATATGGGGCAAGTGCCAGTATCAGGTTTATCGAAGCAATTTACTGTCGGGGCTGCAGCGCAAGCATGCGCGCTTAATCGCGATCTGCTGCTGCGTCTTCGTCTTCTTCAATGCTGAATTCAAGTGTGGAAGATCCAGCGTCATCTGATTCCGGGTCATCTGATTCGGCATCGTCTGATCCGAAGTTAGCTAATTCATCATCCGATAAATTCGCAATATCCAAATCCGGGTCATCCGCATCTGAGTCATCCAATTCAGCATCATCATTCATGCCAATATTCAAAATCTCATCCAGCGGCTTTTTCGAGAGTTCGATCGCTTCTGCCACGGCAAGCAACTCTTCAGCATCATCGTAGTCTGGCTGCAGACTGTTCTCGTCAATTGTATCTTCTGGCAATTCCAGAACCCGGGAATTATACAATTCATCTTCCAGATCCATTTCACGGTGGACCTTGTCCAATTCCTTGATCTCCGACAGCGGCGGCAGCTGCTGCAAGCTTTTCAGGTTAAAATAATCCAGAAACTGTTTGGTGGTGGCAAACATGGCCGGCCGACCAGGTACATCGCGATGTCCTACTACCCGCACCCACTCGCGGTCCATCAATGTGCGAATGATATTTGAACTGACGGCAACGCCCCTGATTTCCTCGATATCGCCGCGGGTAATCGGCTGGCGATAGGCAATCAGTGCAAGCGTCTCCAGCAGCGCGCGGGTGTAGCGCGGTGGTCGCTCTTCCCATAACTTCGCTACCCAATCGCTCAAATCTTGTTTTACCTGGAAGCGAAATCCGGAAGCTACTTCCATCAGTTCGAAGCCGCGGTCGTTGCAGTCTTGAGCGATACTATCCATCACCGCTTTAAGTTCAGCGCGATCCGGTTTTTCATCGTCGCTGAATACCTGGATAATATTGTCCAGAGTCAGAGGTCGGCCCGCAGCGAGCAACAATCCTTCTACGATCATTTTTACTTTGTTATCTACATCACTCATGTTGGAGACTTGTACTGCCCTCAGGTAAATTTCTTATTTTTTATTGCAGTGCCAGCGTAACATTTAACTACTTGCCTTTAACTACGTGCCTTTAACTACGTGCCTTTAGATGAATTGGTCCAAACGGTTCAGACTGCACTATTTCAATCAAAGAATCTTTCATCAATTCCATGATCGCCAGAAAAGTCACTACCACACCCAGCCTGCCTTCTGCCCGCACCAGCAATGAAACCAAGGGGACAAATTTTCGATCGGTGATACGCATCAAAATTTCTGACATCTTTTCACGGGTGGAGAGCGTCTCCATTTGAATATGATGGTGCTCATACATATCCGATCGACGCAGCACTCTCGCAAGCGAAATAAGGATTTCCTGCAAGTCTACTTCCGGGTCCTGGGTCACGCGCTCAATCAACGGCAATGCAGCACCGGCACGATGAATGTCTCGATCCATGCGCGCGAGCATGTCCATAGCTTCGGCCGCTCGCTTGAAGCGCTCGTATTCCTGCAGGCGTCGAATCAGCTCCATGCGCGGATCAGCTTCTTCTGCGTCGTCTTCTGCCTGCCTTGGCAACAGCAGCCTGGACTTGATCTCGGCGAGCATTGCCGCCATCACCAGATATTCGGCAGCAAGTTCAAACTGACTTGCCTGCATCAGGTCCACGTAAGCCATGTACTGATCGGTGATATCAGCAACGTTGATATCGAGAATATCTATGTTCTGCCGCTTGATCAGGTATAGCAAAAGGTCCAGCGGACCCTCGAAAGCTTCAAGGAAAATTTCCAGTGCATCTGGGGGGATATAGAGATCTTTCGGAACCTCGGTAATTGCCAGACCAGCCACATAGGCGAAGGGCAGCTCTGCCTGCAATGGCGCTTGGGAAGACACATCGGACGACGCAGCAGGGAGCGTTGGCGTGTCGAAGTTATCTTGGTCTGTTTCGGTAGCGACGATGGTCAATCTGCTGATCTGCTTCAGGTTTCATTATTAGGCGTTCGATCGGTGAAATTTTACCCCAATCGCTACTGAAAAGCTCTCCCGCAGGCCGGATTCGCTACCAGCTTTCAAGCCCCATCGCCTGCCGTACTTCCTGCAAGGTTTCCCTGGCGTGTTCGCGCGCAGTCTCACAACCTTCGGCAATAATTGACTTGACGATGCCAGGATCTTTCTCGTATTGCTCGGCGGCCTTCTGTATCGGTTCGAGCTCGCTGATGATGGCTTCTACCACCGGCTTCTTGCATGCAAGACAACCAATACCCGCGCTCTTGCAGCCTTCCATTACCCAATTTTTGGTCTTCTGGTCTGAATAAGTCTGGTGCAATTGCCACACTGGGCACTTCTCCGGATCACCAGGATCGGTAAGCCTTACCCGCGCTGGGTCCGTGGGCATGGTATTGATTTTCTTTTCAATATCCTGCAAAGGCTCGCGCAGGCTAATTGTATTGTTGTAAGACTTGGACATTTTTTGGCCATCAAGGCCAGGCATTTTCGAAGAAGGGGTTAGCAGGGCCTGCGGTTCGGCGAGAATCATCTTGCCGCCGCCTTCGAGATAACCATAGAGGCGTTCCCTATCCCCTATCGATATACTCTGCTGTTCCTGCAACAAGGCACGTGCTTTTTCCAGTGCGTGTTGATCGCCTTGTTCCTGAAACGTAGTACGCAGAGTCGTGTAAAGACGCGCGGCTTTCTTGCCCATTTTCTTGATTGCCGCGAGTGCGTTTTCTTCGAAGCCAACTTCTCGACCATAAATATGATTGAACCGGCGCGCTACCTCACGGGTCAATTCAACATGTGCGACCTGATCCGCCCCTACAGGAACATAACCAGCCCGATAAATCAGAATGTCAGCGGCCTGCAACAGCGGATAACCGAGAAAGCCGTAGGTGGCCAGATCTTTTTCCTGCAGTTTGTCCTGTTGGTCCTTATAGCTTGGTACGCGTTCCAGCCATCCCAGCGGGACAATCATTGAAAGCAGCAGATGTAATTCGGCGTGCTCGGGGATGCGGGACTGCACAAATAATGCAGCCGATCCGGGGTTGACACCAACGGCCAGCCAATCGATCACCATTTCTATGTTATTTTTTTCGAAGATAGTTGGGTCACCATAGTGCGTCGTCAATGCATGCCAGTCAGCAACGAAAAAGAAACACTCATACTCATGCTGCAATTTTACCCAGTTCTTCAATACGCCATGATAATGCCCGAGATGAAGTCGACCCGTTGGCCGCATACCGGATAGCACGCGCTGTTGCGAATTTACCGAAGACAACTTGTTCTCCTATTTATAAATTAATACCATGTAACCCTGGTTATTCCGGGATTGCTTGCTGTGCTAGCGCCTTATTGGAATGGAGTTGGATCACCCTTTCCCAATCGTAATACTTTAGGGTAGCCGTCTACCAGATCGATCATCGTAGTTGGCTCCAGGCCGCAAGCGCCGCCATCGATCATCAAGTCTACTAGCTTTCCTATTTTCAGTCGCATTTCATATGCATCGAAGAGCTGCTCTGTCTCATTCGGAAGGATCAGGCTGGTGCTCATAATTGGCTCACCCAGGGTCGCCAGTATCTGTTGTGCAATTTCATTATCAGGCACGCGTATTCCAATTGTTTTTCGTTTGGGATTTTGCAGGCGTCGAGGCACTTCCGGAGTTGCTTTAAGGATAAATGTATATGGCCCGGGGGTGTAAGCTTTTAAAATCCGGTATGCACTATTGCTCACCAGCGCATAAGTCGCCAGAGAAGAGAGGTCGCTACATACCAGCGTGAAGTTATGATGTTTATCCAGTTGCCGTATACGCCGGATTCTCTCCAGCGCGGATTTATCACCGATATGACAACCAAGCGCATAAGTGGAATCAGTTGGATATACGATTACGCCACCTGCCTTGAGCAAATTCACAGCTTGCCGAATTACCCGTGCATCTGGGTTCGCAGGCAGGACTTGTAAATACTCATTCATAAAAATCGTTCTAATGCGCTGATCATGATGAAAATTGTGCTCTTCTGCAGGGTTGCGATTCTATTACATCGCCAAGTAAAAGCAGACACCTTTCTGCAAATCGACTACCATGCTGGACACATTTATGTGCCGTATCCGAGCACAGCTGGCACACACTCCGGACCATCTTTATTATGAAGCAGTTTATCGACTACATTCCCCTCGTAGTATTCTTCAGCATCTGGTCTCTGGACGAACGCAGTATTGAAGTTGCTGGCATCCAACATACGATCGGGGGCATTTACAGTGCAGCGGAATTCCTCATTGCTACTACCATATTGGTGTACGGCTCATTATTCCTCGTACAAAAACGGCTGGATAAATTTCAATGGATAACGGCGATTGCCGTAATTCTGTTCTGTCTGCCTACAATTATATTCAGAAACACCGACTTCCTGAAGTGGAAGGCGCCTATCGTATACTGGATTTTTGCCGCTGTGTTTCTCGCTTCTCGTTTTATAGGAGAGAAGACGGCAATTGAGCACATGATGGGTCACGTAGTGAAGCCACCACGTGAACTCTGGTATAAATTGAACAATATATGGATTGGGTATTTTGTCGTTCTGGGCGCGATAAACCTTGTGGTCGCTTTCACATTGAGCGAACAGGTCTGGATTCAATTCAAAGTGTTCGGCAATTTGATAATCACTTTCGTTTTCATTATAGGACAGTCGGTAAAGCTGGCTAAATACATGGAACCGGAAGAAGACGAGCAACCTGGGAAATCTATCTGACAGCAGGTTCAGCACAAGACAACACAACAATGAGCGTGAAGCTTGCCAGACGTTGAGTTCGCTAACTAATTAGTCAATCCAGCAGTTATCGGCGGTTTGAGCTCGGGAAAGTCTTGGTCCAATACCTTATTCCATTCTTCGAGTTGCGCACTTTTGCGTGCGAACAAGCCTTGCACATCGCCTTCGATCGTTATTGTGTTTATAACATCACGACGGCCGAGCTGATTCACCACCTGCATGCCACTCACTACTTTCCCAAATACTGAATGCAATCCGTCCAAATGCGGTGTCGCTAAATGGGTCAGGAAAAATTGACTACCATCAGTGCCAGGTCCCGAATTCGCCATTGATATAATGCCGGGCTGATTGTGCTTCAATACGATTTCCCCGCGAAACTTGTACCCGGGCCCGCCGCTACCGTCACCCAGTGGATCGCCACCCTGAACCACGAAATTGCGCTCCAGCCGATGAAAAGTAAGCCCGTCATAAAAACCGCGCATTGCCAAATTGGCAAAATTGGCAACCGTAGTGGCTGCGGCACGCTCATTTAGCTCGACGCGAATGCTGCCCTTGCTTGTGTCAATCACGGCGTGCAGCGATTGCGCCGCAGCATGACCATTTCCAATTGCCGCCCAAACAACAAAGCCACTCGAGAGCAGGCGGATATATTTAAAGAACTTTTGCTTCATGCCTACCTGTACAATTATTGGCGCTTAGAGTTCGATCGCGTATTCGAGTATTACCGGCGCATGGTCGGAGAAATTCTGCTTGGTGTAGATCTCGGCTGCGATGATTTTGTCGGCGATCCCCGGTGTAATCACGTGGTAGTCCAGCCGCCACCCTACATTATTTGCACGCGCCTGACCACGATTGGACCACCATGTGTATTGATCTGGCTGTTGATTTACCACTCTGAATGCATCAACGAATGCATGCTCGTCATAGAGTTCGTCCAACCAGGCGCGCTCTTCCGGCAGGAATCCGGAATTTTTCTGATTCGAGCGCCAGTTCTTCAAATCAATTTCTTTATGACAAATATTCCAGTCAGCGCAGATGATAAAATCATTTTTAAGTTTACGTAATCCCCGCATGTGTTTCATATATTCTTTCAAAAAAGCAAACTTTCTTGCTTGTCGCTCTTCCCCGGCTGACCCCGAAGGCAGGTACAGTGAAGCAATACTGATATCTCGATAGTTGGCCTGTATATAGCGACCTTCAGTATCAGCAATCTCGAAACCTAACTTACGCTCAATACTTTTCGGTTGCTTCCGACAATAAATTGCTGTGCCCGCATAGCCCTTTTTCTCGGCATCGTGAAAATAGCTATGAAAGGCTTCGGGATGGAAAACCGGGTCAGTCAGTTGATCCACCTGCGCCTTGGTTTCCTGTAGACAGACAATATCTACATCGATGGTAGCGAGCCAGTCAAAAAACCCCTTGCGCGCTGCGGCCCTGATGCCGTTGCAATTGAATGTCATTATGCGCATTGTAGATTCCAGCAGTGGTTATTGATAAGGCAGTGAAGGTTTTGCCAGCGGCTAGCTATCGAATCGGTCGTCAGTTTTTCGCACCCAAAATCGCTTGCTCATCGGCAAATAGCTGTGCAGCCGCGGTGACGAGGGGTTTCATAAAAAATGCCGTGGTCGGCATGATGTCGATGCGGCAGCCCTGTTCCTTCAGCACAGCCGCCACGATGGGGCCTATCGCGGCTATTTTCGTTCGCTCCAGACCAACACGTAACTCATCCAGCATATGGTGTTGCTTTGCCACATCGAAAAGGCGATGTACCTGAGGCAGACTGGTGAAGGCAATCAGGTCCACTCTGCCAATGGCAAGTTCCCGAATTAACTGTTTGACTCGATCAGTCTCACTGTCGCTTGCATAGATATAAGGCGCTACGACCGTGCAACTTGCCAAATTTTGTTGCTCCAGAAACTTGATCAAGACCGGGTTCGGGTCTTCCCCATACAACTGCACTGCGACCCGTTTCCCTGCTAGGGTCAATGACTGGAGTGTGGCGATAATACCGGTCGTTGTTGGCTGCGCACCGAGCATGTCGGCTTGCAATCCCATAGCTTTCAGTGCCCTGCCGGGTTTTGGGCCCCGGCAAATTTTCTGGGTCTGCTTGAGAGCGTTTATAAAGTCACTTTCCAGATGCTGACGCGCCGCTGCCGTTCGTAACCGCCGCAGACCCTCCCCGGTTAATACCACCAAATAGTCTGGCGGTGCCTTGATGAAATCCCGCAACCATTGCACTACAGGCTTTTGATCCGGCGCATCGAGAATTGCGATCAAGGGTATGCGTATTACTGATGCACCGCGCCGCTCGAACAAATCGGTTAACACATCCAATTGCCTGCTTTCCGGCACAGCGATTACTTTACCTGACAAAGCCGAGTCTATGGCTGCCTTGGCTTCCTTGGCTTCCTTCATGATGACTTATCCTGCAATGGGGTTTCCGGTGCGGTTCAGACTGGTCAGTAGTGACGCATAAATTCGTTACCAATTGTTACACGTGTGACTGGAATCACATTTTCCTCTTAAAACCATTAAGTTACAGTGTCCATAACAGGCGTTTTATTACACGCTGGCTGCTAAAATTCCCAACGAATATTCAATAACTTGTTGATTTATATAGATATGAATTGGAAATTTGGATAAACCTGGAGACTGTAAAGCTGCCACTTGGAAATGCACCAAATTACTCAATAGTGTTACCTTTATTCCACTCTTGTGTTACCATACTCCCCGTTTACAGATAGTCGCTAATGATTATCGAGACGTTAACCGTAACATGTGAAGGAGATTGAAATGAGCAACGCACTTAGCAAAGTAAGGCCGGTGATTGAGGCCACTTTGGTTAGTCTGGTGTTGGTAGCCGTTGCACTGGGCGTTCCAGCTGCAATCATCTACGCATCCGTCTAACCGAATATGACTGGGAATTCTGTAGTTACCCCCACTTATGAATTATGCACTGACTGAGCACCAGCTTAGGCCCTAACGTCTAAGCTGGTGTTTTTTTTCAATCCAATTTTAGTTTTAGTTTATCGGCGAAGTTGCAGGGTTTGTGGCCACTGCTGAGTTGTTCGAGGATTATCTTATCCCAACCAGTTCGGCAGGCGCCGGGCGAACCCGGTAGACAAAAAATAATGGTACCGTTCGCCAGACCAGCGAATGCCCGCGATTGAATTGTAGAGCTCCCAATCTCTGCGTAAGAAAGCTGACGGAAGAGTTCACCAAAACCCTCGATATCAGCATCGAATAATGGCTTGATGGCCTTGTAAGTATTATCCCTCGCAGTAAATCCGGTTCCACCCGTCAACAACACCGCATGCACCGACGCATCTGCAATATGTTTAGAAACTATCTCGCGCAGTTTGTATACATCATCTTTGACAATGCTTTTGGCGTGCAAATTGTGCCCGGCAGACTGCAAGCTTTGCACTAACACATTACCGGATTTATCGGTCTCTTCGGTGCGAGTATCAGATACTGTTACAACGGCAATGTTCAGAATAACTGCAGACTCCATGACCACGCTAACCACCTGTCATGTTCATTAAACGCACTGGTTGCACGTGATCTTTATCATAGAAGTAATGTCGTTCAGGCTTGATATCCATCGAATTGATAATCGCTTGTTTCAGGTCCGCATGGGTTTTGCCGGGGTCGCGCAGAATTGAACGCAAATCGACAGAGTGCTCGTTGCCGAGACAGAGCAGCAATCGCCCTTCTACAGTAACGCGTACGCGATTGCAGTCTTCGCAGAAATTATGTGTTACCGGCGAGATGAAACCGATGCGGCTCTTGTGCCCAACGATCTGGCTATAACGAGATGGGCCGGCTGTCTTTGCCGCGCTATCTACCAGTTGATACTTGCTGGCAATTATCTGTTTTACCCAGGCATTGCTGCAGGTGGTTTCTTCGCGATTATGTTCTGATGCCTCACCGAGAGGCATCTCTTCGATAAACGCGATATCCACATTGTGCGCAAGCGCGTAGTCAGTCAGTGCAATTACTTCATCTTCATTATAGCCACGCAAGATCACTGAATTAAGTCGAATGCGATCAAAGCCGGCGGCAATAGCAGCATCGATCCCTGCCAAAACCTTGTCGAGTTTGCCTACCCGGGATATGCGCTTGAATCGCTCTGCATCAAGACTGTCTATGCTGATATTGATGCGATTGACACCGGCGCGCTTCAATGGCACCGCGAACTTGTCGAGTTGAGCGCCGTTGGTTGTAAGCAGTAATTCGGTCAGCCCTGGCAGCGCACCCAGCTTTTCAATCAAGGACATGACGTCGGAGCGAACCAGTGGTTCACCACCTGTTAAGCGAATCTTTTTTACCCCAAGCTCGGTGAATGCCTGTGCAATCTGGTACAGCTCTTCCAGCGACAGAATTTCCTTGCGGGGCAGGAATGTCATGTCCTCGGTCATGCAATACACACAGCGAAAATCGCAACGATCGGTTACCGACAGCCGGATATAGTCCACCCGGCGACCAAATTTGTCGATTAACTCACTGACCTGGGCTGAGCTGTTCATGACCTACCTCCTGCGCCAACTATACCCTAGTTAAACCCTTGTATACACAGCCATTCATGTCCGCCAGCGTGGTAATACCGGGCATTACTTGCGGCCAATAGTGCACTAGCTGAGTAGCAATAATTGCAGGGCCAAACCAAACAAAATCAGTCCCATGCCTCGTTCGAACCATGGTCCCGCCCGCAGCATGAATGCCCGCACCTGCGGCCGACCCAGGATTTTTGACAGAGTGGCAAACCAGACAAACGTGGCCAGGGCCATATACACGCCATAGGCCATTTGTACGACCAGTGGTGTTTGCAGATCGATCACTACCGTGAACAGTGCCAGGAAAAACAGCGTTGCCTTCGGATTAAGTCCATTGGTCAGGAAGCCAAGCAGGAACGCCTTGTAGGGATCTATCCTGACCTCTATGGCAGTCTGTATGCCGGCAGCCGAAGTCCGGAAGGACGCGCGGAATGACTGCACCGCCAAATACAGCATATAGCCAGCTGCAACAAGTTTGACCACGTCAAACAGCGCCGGCGAACTCGCCAAAAGCAATGCCACACCCAGCAAACAGTAACTTACATGCAGCAATATCGCACTGCCAACACCAGCGCTGGTCCAGATTCCTGCCCTCGTCCCGGCTGTTACAGCCTGGCGGGTTACAACAGCGAAATCAGGGCCGGGGGACGCCACTGCAAACAGGTGCGCAATTGCGATGGTGGTAAATTCTGCCCAGTACATGTGTTAGACCGGATCAGCAAAGAGTGTCAGGGAATGCGCTGATCAATTACCAGCTCGATGCTTGCATGCTGTCCATTCGGCGAGAAATTTTCCGAAATCACGC
>Ga0208960_1000303_pt1 | contig 27814 bp, 25 predicted proteins | sample GreLakmeON33MSRF_FD_187703 | JGI IMG/M metagenome (GOLD analysis project Ga0208960, IMG submission 187703) | Freshwater lentic microbial communities from great Laurentian Lakes, MI, USA - Great Lakes metaG ON33MSRF (SPAdes) | ecosystem: Environmental > Aquatic > Freshwater > Lake | place: Great... | reverse complement strand
GGCGCAGGTACGCATCATCTCGGCGCGTGCGGGCATGGCCGCCATGGCTTCGCTCACGGCCTGCAGAAGCGCCGCGATGGCCGGTACATCGTGCGCCCCGCCCCGTTTGCCGTGCTCCTCGAGGCCTCCCTCAATGAGGGGGTGCAGCACGATGCCGGGGCGCACCAACAGGGCACCGACCCAGGCGGGACCGCCGAGGGATCGTCCGCCGATCACCACCACGTCGGCACCGTGACCATCGGTGACTGGCAGCAGGCCAGCGGTCTCCTCGGCATCGAGCACGATCACTGCGCCTGGCGCAGCGACTCGGGCCGCGGCCACGAGCGCGGTCGCGTCCCGTACACAACCCACCTCGGCCTGCCCATGAGTGACCACCACAAGGTCGGCGCCGCGTGCCGCGTCAGCCATCGCCCCGGGCGGCACATCGCCCACCGCATCGACGTCGGCAAGCCGAAGCGCACCGGCATGGCGTGTGAGCGACCGTGCAGTGGCAATTGTGGACGCCTGGGCCAGGTGATCGGCGGCAATCACCGGGGCGGCCGTTCCCCGGGCTGAGAGCGTGCCCTTCATCGCCAGGTTGCGTGCCTCGGTCGCACCCGAGGTGAGGATGACCGACTCCGCCGGCCAGCCCACGAGGGCCGCGACGGCTGCGTGGGCATCATCCACGACCTGCGCGGGCCCGCGGGCGTGGTCGTGCAGGGCCATCGGGCTGCCGGGCTCGTCGATCCACCGGGCCATGGCCTCGCGCACGCCAGCCGAAAGCGGCCATCCGGACGCGTGGTCGAGGTAGATACTCACCGGCCCTCCGTCAGACGCGATCCGAGTTCCACGGGAAGACCTGCGGCCTGAATGGCGTTCTGTGCGCCCGGCACGTCGTAGGGCGTGCGTCGGAAGGTGAGCGTGGCGGCCTCGGCGTCGAACACCGCCCACGATGCACGCGGGTCGAGATCGCGGGGCTGCCCGACCGACCCGGGATTGATGAGCCAGCGCCCGCGCTCGATTGAGATGGTCTCCTCACCGCGCACGAGGCCGCCATCCAGCCGTCCATCATCGCCCAGGCACCACGCGCCAGCCAGGTGTGTGTGGCCCACCATCATTACGCGGGCGGGGTGGGCATCCATGGCCGCGCGCACACCATCGCCGTCGAGCACGTACTCCCATACCGGGTCGCGCGGCGATGCATGGAAGAGCGCCACGTCCCCGTCGGTGTCGAGCGGCTCAAGGCCCGCAAGGCGATCGAGCGCATTGCGGTCGAGCTGGGTACGGGTCCATTCGATGGCGGTACGTGCCCATGGCGAGAACACATTTATCGGGACCCGTCCGGCCGCGGCCAGATCGTGATTGCCCGCGATGCATCGCTCTGACACGTGCACGCACGCACGCAGGCACTCGTTGGGGTGCGCCCCGTAGCCGACCATGTCGCCGAGGCACCAGGTGCGGGTGACGCCTGCCTGGCGTTGCGCACGGCGCACGGCTTCGAGCGCGTGCCGGTTACCGTGCACGTCGCTGATGATGGCAATGCGGCCACCAATGTCGGGAGTCGCCGAGTCGGTCACGCGGCACCTACGATATCCCTGTGAGCCGCCTCATCCAGTTTGTCGTCGTCGGGCGACTCCGCGCCCCCCTCGATGCTGCCGGCCAGGAATTTGAGCAGCGCATCGCCCGGATGGCAGATCTCAAGGTCGATGAGGTGTCCGCCGAGGCCGTGCAGCACGGCGATTTGCAGGTATTTCGCAAGGAGGGGGAACGCATGCGGGCCCGCATTGCGCAGGGGTCGTACGTGGTGGCTCTGGACGTGCGCGGCAAGGCTCCGGCCAGCAGCGAGGCCTTGGCAGCATGGATGGGTCGCCGGTTGGAGGATGTGAAGCCGACCACGTTTCTCATTGGGGGCGCCATCGGGCTCGATCCGGCGCTCTGCGCCGAGGCCCATGAGCGCATGTCGCTTGGGCCGCTGACGCTTCCCCATCAACTGGCGCGCGTGGTGCTGGCCGAGCAGGTGTACCGCGCGCTCGCCGATCTTGCAGGGCATCCCTACCCGCGCGCGGGCGGGGGCCGCTAGGATCGCGCGCCGTGCCGACCGATAGCCCAATCACACCGCTCTCGCAGGCGCTGGCCCGCGAGGCATCGGCGGTGGCCGGGGGCGCCCCCGCCAGCGCCAGCCTCGATCCTCCCCGCGATGCCGGGTTTGGCGACCTCGCGACCAACGTGGCAATGACCCTTGCGAAGGCGACTCGGCGTAGCCCACGCGATATTGCCGATGAACTTGTGGGCCGCATCACGGCCGATCCCGAACTGGGGGCCCTCGTGGAATCGGCCGAGGTCGCCGGGCCGGGATTCATCAACCTCACCCTGAGCCCGAGGTGGTTCGCCAGCGCCGCGCGCGCGATCGTCGCGGCGGGAGATGCCTACGGCCGGGGCCAGGCAAGTCCGGCCGAGCGCATTCTCATTGAGTTCGTGTCGGCCAACCCCACCGGGCCGCCCCACGTGGGCCATGCCCGTCAGGCCGCGTACGGCGACGGTGTTGCGCGCATTCTTGAATATGCCGGCCACGATGTGACCCGCGAGTTCTACGTGAATGACTACGGCCGCCAGATGGAACTGTTCGGTGCGTCGGTGGCGGCCCGATATGGCGCGCTGTTCGGCCTCGGTACCGCGGTGCCCGAGGACGGCTACCAGGGCGACTACATCGGTGTACTGGCCCAGGCATTGCAGGGGGAGGTCGGGGATACCTATGCCGGTCGGGTTGATCCGCCCGATGCCGAGGCCCTGGCGTTCTTCTCGCACCGCGGCCATGAGTTGATGCTCGCCGCCATGCGCACCGAACTCGACCGCTTCCGGGTGCGGTTCGACAGTTTCTTCAGCGAGACCACCCTGCACGAGGGTGGAGCGGTGCAGGGTGGTCTTGACGCGCTCATCGCATCTGGCGATGCCTACGAGCACGAGGGCGCCCTGTGGTTTCGTACCACCACGTACGGCGACGAGAAGGACCGTGTGCTGCGCCGGTCCGACGGGTCAACCACCTACCTTGCTGCCGACGTGGCGTATCACCTCGAAAAGGCCAGCCGCGGAGATGACCGCCTGCTCGACGTGCTCGGCGCCGATCATCATGGCTATATCCCACGGCTGCGGGCGGTCATTGCATCGGGCGGGTTCGACCCCGACATGCTCGAGGTGCCCATCGTGCAGTTGGTATCGCTCACCGAGGGCGGCGAGTCGAAGAAGATGAGCAAGCGTGCCGGCACGCTTGTGACGCTGGGCGAACTGCTGGACGACATCGGTGTGGACGCAGCCCGATTCTTCCTGGTGCAGCGCAGCCACGAGACTGCGTTCGACCTTGATCTGGACGTCGCCCGCACGCAGAGCAATGAGAACCCCGTCTTCTACGTGCAGTACGCCCACGCACGCATTGCCGGCATCCTTGCCCAGGATCCAGTGGCACCGGCTGATGCCGGGCCGCCGGCGGAACTCGACCCGTCGGAGCGCGCGCTGCTGCTCACCCTGTGCGGCTGGCCCGATGCCGTGGCCGAGGCCGAGGCGCGCCGCTCCCCGCATCGCGTGGCTGCGTACCTCACGGATCTTTCCCGCGACTTCCACGCCTTCTACCACCGGTGCCGGGTGGTGGGGGAGGCCCCCGAGATTGTGGCCTTCCGGCTCGACCTGCTGCGCGCCACGCGCACGGTTATCGCCATGGGCCTCGACCTCATCGGCGTGGAGGCCCCTGATCGGATGTAGGTCGGTACTGTCCCGCGCAGTGAATATCCCTCGTTTCCGGCATGTCGTCTTTGCTGTCGCCCTCATCCCGTCCGTCGCCCTTCCGGTGATGGCTCAGGCGTCCACGCACCGTTGCGAGCGGGTCTTCGCCGTGACGCATCTCGAACTCACCACTGGTGCCGGTGATGTCGCGCCCGCTGGCCCCAGCATTGGCGACACCCATTCGTTTCGTGGGTCCGTCTACCGCCCAGGCACCCTGCATGCGACGGGGAGCATCGCGGGAGTCGGGACGACCGCAGCCATCGACGACCCGAGCCCCGGACGCGAGACCCGCGCGGTGCAGTTGGTGTTTGCGCTTCCCAACCTGGCGAGCCAGATCACCGTCGGCGGATTTGCGGTGTACCCGATGACCTCCTCAACCCTTGCGCGAAACTCCGTGACCGTGCGCCCCATCACCGGAGGCACGGGGCGCTTCACCGGGGCGCGCGGGTATCTGCGCACGTCCCACTTTGCCCGGGGATACTTCCGCCAGGAGTTCCACCTGGTGCGCGCCTGCCAGCAGTAGATGGTGCGCTACCCTTGCGGCGACTCGCGGGTGTAGCTCAGTTGGTAGAGCATCAGCTTCCCAAGCTGGGGGTCGCCGGTTCGAGCCCGGTCGCCCGCTTGCAGGTGCCTCATATATGGCCCCATCCGTGTGTCCCAGTACCCCCCGGTCCGTGGGCATGCCCCCCGGGACATCACGGCCCGCAGCTGCGCGCGCGGGTCAGACCCGGGGTGCGGGTACCGCGACGATGAGCGCCTTCACAACGCCCTCGCCAAAGCGCACGGTGAGGCGTGCGCCATTGCGCGCCTTCACCAAGGTGCGTGAGCCGGTACCCTTGCCGGCCTTCACGCGGTAGAGGGCCTTGATCCTCTTCACCGGGTCGCCGGGGGACAGGCCCTTGTCGGTCTTCCAGATGGGGTTGCTGAGCACGGCGGCGCGCACGTGGGCGTCACTCCCGCAGGTGCCCGACGACGAGCCCTGAAATGCCATGACCGCGCCGAGCGAGGCCCAGGTGACGTGGCACGACCCGTAGGCAGCCCGCTGCAGGCCGTTGCTGCCGAATGCGGTGCCTGCGGCGGAAAGTGTTCCGCTCTTGGCGCGCAGGTCACCTAGACGCACACCGCCAGTGCGGCTCACCATCACCGTGAGCGGGCCGGTCGGGGCTGCGGCCACAACCGGCGCCGGGGTTCCCATTGTGAGGTTGATGGGTGCGAGCCCGTTGAACACCAGCATGGTGTTGTAGAGCTTGAGCACGTTCACGGCGTAGTCGGTGCCGGTGGCCCAGTTGCCGCCGCCCATCGCCTCCCAGGTGGGCGATCTGCCGTATGGCTTCACGTACGACATGCGGGTGTCGGTGAGCGGCCGTGCAACGCGCAGCGGGTCTGCGGCCGGGTCGCCGTAGGCCCAGAGATGCTGAATCTGCGCACGCACGCCCGCGGTCGGCGACGGGTATTGGTTGCCCGAGGTGCAGGTATCGCAGGCGCCAAGGCCCGAGAAGTTGTTGTCGGTCGCCTTCACCATGCTGCCCTTGTAGGCGAACCAGCCGGTCTCGAGTACCGACTGGGCGAAGGCGATGTCACCGCGCACGTTCTGGGCGTTCCCCTCATCCACGAAGATGTTGGCGAGGTCGAGAATTGGCGTGACGATGGTGGGGGTGACGCCCTGCTTGGCAAACCACGCGGCGATCTGCGCTCCGGTAAGGCGCGACTGGCCCACAAGCGGGGTGACCGAGGTGAGTTTCGGCGCGGCCGGAGTGCTGGTGGTGGGGGTGCTCGTGGTCGGTGTGCTGGTTGTGGGAGAGGTGGACCCGCCAGGCGGTGCCGGTGCCTGGGCCTGCGCCATCGCTCCCGCCGGGATGGCGAGCAGAAGGGCAGCGGTAATGGCGAGTTGGGTGCGCACGATGGGCGATGGTAGGCGAGTCGGGCGTCCGGCCCGACCGCGATCACCGGATCTTTACGACCTCGGCGCCGTACGCCCTGCCGCGGGTTCCCGGGGACCACGTCACCGCTAACCTCAAGCCGTGCAGGTAATTCCCCTTTCCACCGGAGCAGATCTTCGGGCCCTTCGCCCGGACTCCGACACGGTGGTGCTGTGCGTCAACGGGGGCACCGGCCGTATCGTGCCGGGCACATGGAGCCCCACGCTTGAGTGGCTGGTTGATCGGCTGGCCCCGAGGTTTCCTGATGCCGGGTTCGCGCTGGTGCGCTACCGGGTGAAGTCCTGGAAGCGACTGCCCGAGTGCATTGCCGACGGCCATGCGGCCCTTGATTGGCTCACCGTTCCCCGGCGCGTGATCATGCTGGGGTTCTCGATGGGCGGTGCGGTGTCTGTGGGTTGCGCCGACGATCCCCGGGTGCGCGACATCATCGGCCTCGCACCGTGGTTTCCTGAGGATTTACCCCTGCCCGATCTCACGGGTGACCGGGTACAGATCATTCACGGCAGCATTGATGGATGGATTCCGGGCGTGCCGGGAGTGCGCCCATCGCATTCGCGCGGCGCAATCGGTCGCCTGCACGGCGCGGGCGCCGAGGTGTCGTACCGCCTCATCCGTGGGGCGGTACATGGGCTGGCGGTACGGCCACGTGGCCGGATGGTCACGCTGCCACGGGCCGGTGCATGGGAGTCGGCCGTCGAACACGCGCTGCGGGGCGCGGGAGCCGGCGGCGACCAGCGCTAGGGCGCTGCGGCCCGACGGATCTCCTGGCGCTTCGCGGTGGGTACCTTGACGTCCCACACCAGTCCCACCCGCTCCATGCCGCGAATGATCATCCACGACACATCCACCTGACGCCAGGTCAGGCCGTGGCGGGCCGATCCGGGGAATGCGTGGTGGTTGTTGTGCCACGCCTCACCGAACACCGGCAGTGCCAGCGGCCAGAAGTTGCGGCTTTCGTCACCGGTGGGGAAGTCGCGCCTGCCAAACATGTGGCAGATGGAGTTGACCGACCACGTGAGGTGGTCGAACACGAACACCCGCAGCAGTCCGGCCCACACAAAGCACTCAAAGCCCAGCGCGAGGCTGCCACCACCCACCAGATAGCCCACGGCGAACGGGATTGCCAGCGACAGCAACAGCCACACCATGTAAAGGCGGTCGATCCACCGGATGAGGGGGTCCGCATACAGGTCTTTGCCATAGCGCTTGCCGCGCTCGAGCCCCTTGGTAGTGAGCAACCATCCCACCTGGGCATGCCACAGGCCCTTCAGCACACCGCGCCATCCACTGCCATAGCCGTGGTGTGGGGAGTGGGGGTCTCCCTCCTTGTCGGAGAGCGCGTGGTGCTTGCGGTGGTCGGTGACCCACTGGGTGACCGGGCCCTGCAGGGTCATCGAGCCGAGGATCGCCCACAGCGCCGTAAGCGTGCGGGTGGTCTTAAACGCGCGGTGCGAGAACAGGCGGTGAAACCCAATGGTGATGCCCAGCCCGCACACCACGTAGAGCACGGCGAAGGTGATGAGGTCGATCGGCCGCACTGCGACACCCCACAGCAGTCCGGTGATCGACAGCAGTGCGAGCGGTGGCACGATGATGGCGATGAGCGTGATGATGCGCGCAGACAGAAGGGGCGTGTCGCGCACGGTCCCAACCAGGGGGGCTCGTGGTTCCATTGGGTCGGTTGTCGTCATCGGTGCGCAGGGTAGCGCGACCGTTCCGACGCGTTGGCAGTACGGGGGGCGTCATGATGGGGTTGTGCGGATTGCGGTGATCGGAAGCGGAATTGGTGGCCTCGGGGCGGCGTGGCTGCTGTCGCGTACCCACGAGGTCGATGTGTTTGAGCGCGACTCACGTATCGGTGGCCACAGCCACACCACGCGGGTGATCGGGCCCGACGGCGAGCGTCTCGCGCTCGACTCGGGGTTTATCGTGCACAACGAGGTCACCTACCCACTGCTGGTGCGCATGCTGCGCGAGCTGGGGGTGGCCACGCAGCCCTCGCGCATGGGGTTCTCAGTGACGTGTGAGGCATGCGACCTGGAGTTCTCGGGCGTGCGCCTGTGGACGCAGCCCGGGGCATTCATGCGCCCCGTGTTTCTGCGGATGATTCCCGATGCCGTGCGGTTCCAGCGCACCGGCGATCGCGCGCTCCTACCGCGGTATGCAGGCCTCACCCTGCGCGAGTTCGCGCGCGCGGAGGGGTATTCACAGCGATTCATCGACCACTATCTGGTGCCCATCACCTCGGCCATCTGGTCGTCAGGGCAGGACGACGCCCGCGACTTTCCGGCCTCCTACGCCGTCGAGTTCTTGCGCAACCATGGAATCCTGGGGTTCCGCCGCCTTGAGTGGCGCACCATCACCGGGGGCAGTGACACCTACGTGCGTGCCATCACGTCGGGGCTCGGGGATCGCGTGCACGCTGGCCTCGGGGTGACTGAGGTGCGTCGTGATGCCGATGGCGTGGACCTGCGCACCGATGACGGACACGTACGCAGGTTCGACCACGTGGTGATGGCTGCCCACGCAAATCAGTCACTCGCCATGCTGGCTGACGCAAGTGATGAGGAACGACGCATTCTCTCCGCATTTCGCACCACCGAGAGCGATGCGAGCCTGCATGCCGACCCTGCGCTGCTCCCCAGAAGGCGCCGGGCACGTGCGGCGTGGAACCATCACGTGGATGACTGCCACGCCTCGTACGCCGCACCGGCCATGACCTACTCGCTCAACCGGCTGCAGGATCTGAGCTCGCGCACCGAGTGGTGCGTGTCGCTCAACCGTGATGATGAGGTTGATCCCGCGCGCCTGGTCATGCGTACGCGCTACGCCCATCCGGTGCACGACTTCACCGCACTCGGGGCGCAGAACGACATGCAGGCCATCCAGGGGGTGCGCCGCACATGGTTCAGCGGCGCGTGGATGGGCAATGGGTTTCACGAGGACGGCATGCGCGCTGCGGTGGATGTGGCGAAGGGCCTCGGGGTGAACTGGTGAGGTCGGCCATCTACACCGGCACGCTGGTGCACGCACGTCGCACGCCGGCTGAGCACGTGTTTCGCTACCCGGTGTGCATGTACGCCATCGACCTCGACGAGATCGTCGAGCTCAACCGGAGCCTGAGGCTGTTCTCGTACAACAGGGCGGGAATCCTCAGTTTGCGTGACGGCGACCACATGGGCGATCCCATGCGACCGGTTGGCGAGAACGTGCGCACGTACCTGACCAGCCACGGTGTGGACGTCGACGGCGTGCGCATCACCATGATCACCAACCTGCGCACTGCCGGGTATGTGTTCAACCCCGTCACGTACTTCTACGTGTACGCCCCCGACGGAGCGCTGCGATGCATCCTGGCCGAGGTGAGCAACACCTTTGGCGAGCGTATGCCGTATCTGCTCACCGACAGCGAGCGCATCGAGCCGCTCGCGAACGAGGACGCATTCCGGCACGACAAGCGCATGCACGTATCGCCATTCTTCCCGCTCGACCAGGAATACATATTCCGGATGGGTGGGCTGGGGAAGGCCCTGGACATCCGCATGGACGTGATGCAGGGTGATGAGCGGCCATTCTGGGCGCACCTCACCGGCACGCGTCACGCGTTTACCGATCGCGAGCTCGGGCGTGCGCTGCTGCGTTATCCGCTCATGTCGCAGCAGGTCATCTCACTCATCCACCTCGAGGCCCTCAGGCTCTGGAGAAAGCGCGTGCCGTTCTACAAGAAGCCCAAGTTCGTGCCGTCGGAGGGATCGGTGGCCGAGGCAGACGGGCCCACACCGGGTGGCCGGGGGCTCAGGCCGATTCCCGAGGCAAAGCGCAGCCCGATCACGCCGGTGGTGAAGGCCCTGGCGCTTCGCGGTCTGCGAAGGCCCGTGGGTGGAACCATCGAGGTACAGATGCCCGATGGTGTTGTGCACCGCATGGGATCCGGTGGCCCACGCCACGCCCGCATCACCGTCACTGGCAAGGACTTCTTCCGGCGCATCGCACGACGGGGCCGTGTGGGCTTCGGTGAGGCGTATCAGGCCGGTGACTGGCGGGCTGAGGGCGATGATTTGGTGGCGTTTCTCGAGATCCTCGCGCTCACCGCCGAGGATGTGCGCCGCCGGCCACCCGCGTCGCTGGTGCCCGCGGCGATCGGACGCCGCCCGCGACTTCCCAACCCGGCCGATCTGGTGCGTGCCCGCAGGGACGTGCGGTACCACTACGACCTCGGGAATGACCTCTACCGCACGTTCCTCGATTCCTCCATGACCTACTCGTGCGCCTACTTCGAGCACGAGGGGCAGTCGCTCAAGGACGCCCAGCAGGCGAAGTACCGGCGACTGTGCGAGAAGCTCCGCATCGGGCCCGACAACCACGTGCTGGAGGTGGGCTGTGGATGGGGCGGGTTCGCCATACACGCCGCCACCGAGCGCGGCTGCCGGGTGACCGGCATCACGCTGTCGGTGGAGCAGGCGGAGGAGGCCAGGGTACGGGTGGCCGCCTTGGGGCTTGAGGACCGCGTGGACATCGTCATCCGCGACTACCGGGAGATGACCGGTACGTACGACCGCATCGTCTCAATCGAGATGATCGAGGCGGTTGGGTACGACTCGCTCCCGACCTACTTCCAGCACCTCGACCGCCTGCTCGCGCCAGGAGGAGTGATCGGCATACAGGCGATCACGGTTCCCGATCAGCGCCTTGAACGCTATCGCCGCGGCACCGACTGGATCCGCGAGTACATCTTCCCGGGGGCCTTCTGTCCGCCGCTGGCCTCGATGGTGGATGCCATGCGAAAGCACACCGAACTGCAGGTGGAGGGCATCGAGAACATCGGCATCCACTACGCCGACACGTTGCGGATGTGGCGTGAGCGGTTTATGGCCGACCCGGATGCCGTGCGTGCCCTCGGATTCACCGAGGAGTTCATCCGCACGTGGGAGTTCTACTTCGCGTTCTGCGAGGCGGGCTTTCGCACCCGGGCGCTCGGTGATCTGCAGATGGTCATCTCGCGGGCGTACAACGGCGCGCTCCCCCGGTTTCCGGAGGAGCGCCTCTCGCTGTAGCGGCGGCTACGTGGCTGCGGGGTCCTCACCACGGTCGGCAAAGTCGAGCGATGCCGAGTTGATGCAGTACCGCATGCCGTCGGGGCCGGGTCCGTCTGGGAACACGTGGCCAAGATGCGCATCGCATGTGGCACACCGCACCTCGACGCGCTTCATAAACAACGAGTTGTCCTCGATCTCGATGATGGCGTCCGGGCTCACGGGTCCGATGTAGCTGGGCCACCCGCTGCCCGACTCAAACTTGTGCGTCGAATCGAAGAGCGGGGCATCGCAACACACGCAGCGGTACACGCCGTCATCGTGGTGATCCCAGAAGATCCCGGTGAAGGGCGCCTCGGTGCCGGCCTCGCGGGTCACGTGGTACTGCATGTCGGTCAGCTTGTCGCGGTACTGCGCGTCGTCTGGTGTCTCGTTGTGTGCCAACGTCGTCCTCCGGATGTTGTCGTGGAGTGCGGGCTCAGGATACGACGAAAACACCCGGACCCGGCCTCCAGGCGGTCTCCGGTGCCACTCGCATAAGGGCCGTGCGTCAGGGCATGTGGGGCCCCGTGTCACGCCGTACTTCCGGCAGGCGCTGATACCCTCAGAAGTCGACTATGAGGTCTCGTTCCCGCTTCACAATCGCGCTTATCCTCGCGGCCGCCCTGGGCGGTTGGCTCATCTGGACGAGCATCGGCGGCAGTCTTCAGACATATACGAGTCCGTCGGGCCTCGTCAAGAGCGATGGCACCACCTACCGGTTGAATGGCAAGGTCAATGCCGGGGCTCCGAAGGATGCCGCTGAGCGGGCGCAGTCGGCTGCCGGCCTGCGCTTTGTCGTACGCGACAAAGCCACGCCCACGTCGACAGTGGAAGTGGTCTACCGCGGGTCCGTGCCCGACGCTTTCGCGGATGATCGCGAGATCGTGGTGACCGGGCACATGGAGAACGGTGTATTTATGGCCGACCGCGGGTCGCTCATCACGCTGTGCCCATCGAAGTTCATGCAGAAGGCGGCCGAGGACGGCAAGACGATGCCGGCGGGCATCACGGGTCCCAAGGGGACCACGGGCACGTGAGCCTCATCGGGCGCGCGGCGCTCCTCCTCGCGTTCGCCGCGGCGCTGTACGCGGTTGGTGCGGCCCTCTGGTCTCGCCGTCCTGGCCAGCACCGCTTCCTGATATCCGCCGAGCGGGCCGTATTTGGCATGACCGCGCTCACCACCGTGGCCGCGCTCACCATGTGGACGGGGCTGGTCACCGACCGCTTCGACCTGGCCAATGTGGCGGGGTATTCATCACGCTCGCTCGGGTGGGTTTACAAGTTGACGGCCATGTGGGGCAGCCAGGCCGGATCGCTGCTGCTGTGGGCATGGCTCCTGTCGCTGGTGTCGTCGCTGGTGGTCATCACGAATCGCCGCCGTAATCGTGAGCTCATGCCGATCGTTATCGCGGTGCTCATGGGCGTGGGCGTGTTCTTCACCAGCGTCCTCTCGTTCATCACGAGCCCCTTCGAGACGCTGTCCCCGATACCGCTTGACGGTCGCGGTCTCAATCCGCTGCTGCAGAACGTGTACATGCAGAGCCACCCGCCGCTGCTCTACATCGGGTACGTGGGGCTCACCGTGCCCTTCGCCTTCGCAGTGGCCGCGCTGGTGACCCGCCGCCTCGATGCATCGTGGATTACCTCGGTACGCCGTTGGACGGTCCTCAGCTGGTTGTTTCTTGGCATGGGCATCGTGCTCGGGTCGCGATGGGCCTACGAGGAACTCGGATGGGGCGGCTACTGGGCCTGGGATCCGGTGGAGAACGCGGCCCTCATGCCCTGGTTAGTGGCCACCGCCTTCCTTCACTCGGTGATGGTGCAGGAGCGCCGGGGCATGCTGAAGATCTGGAACATGGTGCTGGTGACGCTCACGTTCACACTCGCCCTCTTCGGAACGTTTCTCACCCGCTCCGGGATCCTTTCGTCGGTGCATGCGTTCGGTGAGAGCACCCTCGGCCCGTACTTCCTCGGGCTCATCATCCTCGTGCTGGTGGGGGCCTTCGCGCTGCTCATCACACGCCTGCCGCTGCTACGAAGCCAGAACTCACTTGAGAGCTACGTGAGCCGTGAGGCGATCTTCCTCTACAACAACCTCTTGCTGGTGGGGCTCGCATTCGCGGTCTTCTGGGGCACCATCTTCCCGGTGCTGTCAGAGGCCGTGCGCGGCGACAAGATCACGGTGGGGCAGGGCTTCTTCGATCAGGTGGCTGCGCCCATTGGCCTCGCGCTGCTGTTCTTGACCGGCGTCGGGCCGCTGGTGCCGTGGCGCAAGGCGTCGCGCCGCGAACTGCAGCGCCGCTTCGGTCCGCCGCTGGTGGTCGCGGTCATTGCGCTGATCCCGGCCCTCATGATTGCGTCAGAGGGAGCGCACTGGTGGGCCGCGGCCGCGCTGGTACTGGCTGCCTTTACGCTCACCTGCATCGCCGGCGAGTTCTGGCGTGGCATGAGGGCGCGCCATCAGATCGGCGAGGTGTCCTGGCCCGGTGCCTTTGGCCAGCTGCTTGTGCGTCACCGCCGCCGCTATGGGGGCTATATCGCCCATATCGGTCTGGTGCTCGTAATCGTGGGCATCGCATGCCAGGGCGCATTCTCGTCGCAAGCCGATATGGCATTACGCAAGGGACAGCAAGGGCAGGTGGCCGGGTACACGATTGTGAACGAGGGTGGTACCCGCTCGCAGGATGACCACAAGATGAGCGTGGGGGTCGCGCTCGGCCTGTACGACGGCACATCGCGCATCACCACCCTCACCCCGGGCGTCGACGTCTTCGTACCCCAGATGCAGCGCTCCAGTGAGGTGGCCATCGACACCACGCCATTCCGTGATGTGTACGTGGTGCTCGTGGGGCTCACTCCCGATGGTCTGGCGCGGCTCAGCGTGTTCGTCAACCCGATGATGCTTTGGATCTGGGTGGGCGGGCTGATCGTGGCCTTCGGGGCGCTCATCGCCGTGTGGCCCGCACGCCGCTCCCGTGCGCCCTCCACCATCGAATCGGGGGCCAATGGCGCAGCCCGCGGGTAGCCTCGCGCCGCCGCCGCATGTCGTCCGACCGGCCGCATCACACCGATGACCTACCTACTCATTGCCGTTCTCAGCATCGTTCTCGTCGCGATCATCGCGTGGCCGCTGGTCGGGGGGCGCGTTCTGCCGGAGCCCGCGCCCGGGGCGGCGGAACTTGCAGGGGTGGAAGATGACCTCATCCGTTCACTTGACGCCATCCGTGAGATCGAATTGGACCACCGGGCAGGCAATCTGTCGGATGACGATTTCGCCGTGCTCGATCATGAAGAGCGCGCCCACGCAGTTGCGCTGATGCGTCGCCGCGACGACCTCCGCGGCCCGGACGCCAGCTGATGCACCGCCGCACCGCCTGGCGGGTGTTCGCCGCCGCCCTCGCCGGGCTGGCCGCCGTGCCGCTCCTCACCGGCTGCAGCGCACGGCTCACGCAGATGGTTGCCATTGCGGGTGACGGCGGCGGCAACCTGTCGGTGGAACTTCGCCTCGACCCTGAAGCCCAGCGCGCCATCGACCTGCCCGCACAGTTGGCGGCCGGTACCTTCGACCAGTTTCTTCTGGTGGGTGGGGAGCGATGGACCGCCCCCGGCGACGCGTCGTCGACAGTGCAGCAGTCGCAGGAGCCCGATGGCACGGTGGTGCTTACGAGCGTGCACCGGCTGCGGGCGGGCACGGGCGACCTCGCCGACCTCCGGTCAACGCTCGGGATCTCCCGCCCCCTCCAGCCCATCCTCACTGCCACCGGGCGTTACTGGGGCGCGCCGGTGGCGGGCGAGACATCCACCACCAGCACCACCGGGACCACCGGCACCGTGACCGCCCAGACCACGCCCCCGGTGGTAGGGGCCGGCACCGGCGCGGCACAGGCGGGTATCACTGGACTTCCCGGTCAGACAACCCTGCAGTCGCTCCTGGCATCGGAGTTCACCTCGGCGCGGACCGACCGCAGCGGGCGCCGCGTGCGAGCGACTTTCACGATCGCATCGCGCGCGGGGGTGGGCGAGGTGCTCGACCCGACATGCGACGCTGCCAGTAACCGGTATCAGAAGACCCGCGCCGATAAGGACCTGGTGAAGGGGTTCACGCTGCGGTATACGTGGGCGATGCCGTCAGGGATCTCGGTTGTGTCGGAGGGTGCGGCCATCACGCCCGATAACGCGACGGCCACCTGGACGATGCCGTACGGGCAGTGCGAACTGATGGAGATCTCCTCAACCGGGGCCGATGACGGCCGATTCGTAAACGGCCTGATTCTGGGTGGCACCCTCGTATTTCTCATGATCGTGTTCGCGCTGCGCAGCTTCGGGAAGCGCCGTCGCGCCCGGAATGACGACGCCTGACCCGCCGGCGCACTCGGAGGTGGGGAAGAACGCATAAAAAATGCATATGAGCAGGGGGAAACTGGGAAAACCCCCTCCATGCGGACACAGGCCGGATTCCCATATGTCATGCACTGATCGTTACGAATGTCCCCCCAAAAGTGCTAAATACGTAAATATCACGTGACGCGAGGGGTTGACTCGCCGGGGTCAGTCGCTAGGGTCGTTCGCGGCCATGACCTCCGAGGGGCACGTTCCCCGGCTTCTGCCGGGAAACCTGTGACCTACAGCCGGTGACGAACGCCCGAACACGGGTGACCGGCGGAAAGGAACATAGGATCATCGACCGTTTGAGCAATGCCGTGCGCGTGACCGGCCGGCCAATCCGCTTTCTGGCGGGTGTGGCAGCCGCATTCACCGTCGTGATCGGAGCACCAGCCGCCTTCGGCGTCGGCAGCCCGTCGCAGCTTCCGGTGCCCGCCCCTGGCGTGCCGCCCGCCGATGCCGGTGTGGCACCTGCACCCGTCGCATCCGCACCTGTCGCCACGGCACCCGCCGCCACGACCCCTCCAGCCGCCGCCGCACCGGGCACCACCGGTTCGCTGGCACCGGGCGCTGGTGGAGCAGACGTGAAGGCACTGCAGCGCAAGCTCCGCGTGCGGGGCATCCGCGTTCCGGTTGATGGTTCGTACGGTCGTCAGACCCGCGCCGGCGTGCGCATCCTGCAGCGCAAGCTTCGCCTGCCGGTGACTGGGATCGCCGACGCCACGCTGCTGTCGAAGCTCGGCCTCAAGATCCGCGCCGTGGCCTCAGCGCCGGTCGCGACTCCGGCGGCACCGGCTGCGGCCCAGTACCTCAAGGCCTTCCCGGTGGCTGGCACGTATTCATTCGCGAATGATTTCGGAGCTGCCCGGAGCCAGGGCTCCCACCAGGGCAACGACGTCATGTCCCCGCGCGGTACCCCGGTGGTGGCCGTGGCTGATGGCACCATCAAGCGCCTTACGCGGGTTGAGACCGGTCTCGGCGGGGTGTGGATCTATCTCGTTGACGCTGCGGGCAACGAGTATTACTACGCCCACCTGAACGACATCGTGGCCGGCTTGGATGCCGGTTCGAAGGTGACGGCTGGGCAGCAGATCGGCACCGTCGGCAACACCGGCGACGCGAGATGGGGCGCACCCCACCTGCACTTTGAGATTCACCCGGGTGGTGGCGGTGCCATCAATCCCTACGCGGATCTCGTCGCGCTCGACCCGAACCGCGGCAAGAACTGATCGGCGGTGATGGCGCGCCCTCGTAAGGGGGTGCCGCCATCACCGCACCGATCGCAGGTAATCTCCCGGCCCGTTCACCACGCGAACCGAGAGGACTCCTCGCGTTGTCAGAAATGCCGCCCGTCCAGAAGACCGCCCAGTATCTCGCCTTGCCACATGAGGTGCACCGTGTCGTACTGCTCTACTCGGGTGGTCTCGACACATCGGTGATGCTCAAGTGGATCCAGGATGAGTACGACGCCGAGGTCGTGGCGCTGTGCGTCAATCTGGGCCAGCCTGAGGATGACTTCACGGAGATCCTCGAGAAGGCGACCAACCTGGGCGCCATTGAGAGTCTGGTCGTCGACGCGCGCGAGGAGTTCGCCCGCGACTACGTGGCCCCGGCAATCAAGGCGAACGCTCGCTATCAGGGCGGCTATCCCCTGTTTACGTCGCTGGGACGTCCGCTCATCGCCAAGTTGGCTGTTGACGAGGCGCGGCGTCACGGCTGCGACACCATCGCCCATGGCTGCACGGGCAAGGGCAATGATCAGGTGCGCATTGAGGCCACCATCGCCACGCTGGCACCAGAGCTGCGGGTTATCGCACCGGTGCGCGAGTGGCAGATGGGCCGCGACGAGGAGATCGCCTACGCGAACGAGCACGGCATTCCCGTGTCGTCAAGCGTGGAGCGCCCATACTCGATCGACGACAACCTCTGGGGTCGCTCGAGCGAGGGCGGGGTCATCGAGGATCTCTCTCAGGCCGTGCCTGACGACGTCTTTCAACTCATCACGCCGCCCACAAAGGCACCGGACCGCACCGAAGACGTGGTGCTCGGCTTCGTGGACGGCATTCCAACCAGTTTGAACGGTGTGGAGATGGCGCTCGTCGACCTCATCCCCGCAGTGGCCGAGATCGCCTGCCGCAATGGCGTGGGGATCATGGATCACATCGAGGACCGCGTGGTGGGGCTGAAGGTGCGCGACGTCTACGAGGTGCCGGCCGCAACGGTGATCCTCGAGGCCCACAAAGAGCTTGAGAAGCTGGTGTGCACCGGCCGGGAGAATGCGCTGAAGGCAAACCTCGACCTCCTGTGGGCGCAACTGGCCTACGAGGGTCTTTGGTACGAGCCGCTCCTCGCCGATCTCAACGCCTTCATGGACCGCGTGAACAGCAAGGTGGAGGGCACCATCACGGTGCGCCTGTACAAGGGCTCCGCCACCGTGGTGACCCGCGACTCGCCGTGGGCCCTCTACGACCGCACGCTGGCCACCTTCGACGCCGATCCGACCTTCTCGCAGAACGCGAGCCCGGGCTTTATCGAACTGTTCAGCCTGCAGAGCCGCATGGCGCACCAGATCAGCGAGGGCCGCAAGAAGGGCTGAGAGGGACCCGCGCGCCGAATACGGCCGCATCGGGGTCAGACCCCGGCCGGGGTCAGTCGCCGTGACAAAAGTGCACGGCCCCGACGCAAGGGCGGATGTATGGGGGTCAGACCCCGCGTGGGGTCAGACCCCGGCCGGGGTCAGTCGCCGTGACAAAAGTGTGTCGCTCGGGCGCCGTCGGGGCGAGTGGGTAGGTTTGTGGGGTGAGTACCAGCCCGCCGTTCGCGCATCTCCATGTCCACTCGGACTATTCGATCCTCGATGGCGCGTGCAAGATCCCGCGCCTGCTTGATCGCGTGGAGGAACTGGGGCAGAGCGCAGTGGCGCTCACCGACCACGGCGTGATGAGCGGTGCGGTGGAGCTGTACCGCGAGGCGACCAAGCGCGGCATCACACCCATCGTGGGGCTCGAGGCCTACGTGGTGCCCGATCACCGCTTCAGGGGCAAGGAAAAGCGCAACCACCTCACCCTGCTGGCAGAGAACACCACCGGCTATTACAACCTCATCCGCCTGTGCTCGGCGGGGTACCTCGAGGGCTATCACCGCCGTCCGCGAATCGACCACGAGCTCATGAGCCGGCACGCCGAGGGCATCATCGTGTTGTCGGGCTGCCTGTCGGGCACCGTCTGCTCCAGCCTGATGAACGACGACCTTGACGGTGCGCGCCGCGAACTGGACACGCTCACCGGCATCTTCGGGCCCGACAACGTCTACCTCGAGCTTCAGGACTCCGGGATCGATGGACAGCGGCGCATCAACCAGCATCTGGGCACCCTGGCGAAGGAGACCGGCCGCTCGATGGTGGCCACCGGCGACGTGCACTACGTATGCCATCAGGATGCCGACAGCCACGAGGCCCTGCTGGCCATCCAGACCCGCGCCGTGCTGTCGGATCCCAAGCGGTTTAAGTTCGACACGCAGGAGTTCTTCATCAAGTCGGGCGAAGAGATGCTTCAGGCGCTCCCCGACTTTCCGGGGTCGCTTCACACGACCATCGAGATCGCGGAGCGCTGCTCGGGCCTCAGCCTGCCGCTCGGCGACATCAAATTGCCGGTGTTCCCGGTGCCCACCGGCGAGACCGACGACGTCTTCCTCGAGGGCCTGTGCCGCGAAGGCCTCGACCGCCGCTACGGCGCGGACAACTGGCCGGCCGCTGCCGAGGACCGTCTGAAGTTTGAGATCGACACCATCAAGGAGATGGGCTTCTCGTCGTACTTCCTCATCGTGTGGGACTACATCAAGTGGTCACGCGAGAATGGCGTGGCGGTGGGCCCGGGGCGTGGATCTGCGGCCGGGTCGCTGGTGGCGTTCTCGCTGCGCATCACCGATCTCGACCCGCTCGAGCACGGACTGCTGTTTGAGCGCTTCCTGAACCCCGGCCGCAAGTCGATGCCGGACATCGACACCGACTTCTCGGTGAGCGGACGCGACCGCGTGGTGGCGTACGTCACACAGAAGTACGGCAGCAACGCAGTCGCCCGCATCGGTACCTTCGGCAAGTTGCTGGCCCGCGCGGTCGTGCGCGACTCCGGCCGTGTGCTCGGCTTCTCGTACGGGCAGGTCGATCGCATCGCCAAGCTCGTGCCCGAGCGCCCCATCGGCATCAAGCTGGAGCAGGCGCTCGCCCCGGGTGGCGAGCTGGCGGCCTATGTGGAGTCCGACGAAGGCGCACGCCGGATTATCGAGGTGGCCCGTCCGCTTGAGGGCCTGGTGCGCAACGAGGGCGTGCACGCGGCCGGCGTGGTCATCGCACCGGGTGCAATCACCGACTACCTGCCGGTGCGTGTTGACGACGAGGGCGCGGTGGTCACCCAGGTGCCCGACCACGACGTGGAGGCCCTCGGCCTATTGAAGATGGACTTCCTGGGGCTGCGCAACCTCGACATCATCCAGGACGCGCTGCGGTTGATCCGCGAGTCCACGGGCGAAGACCTCGATATCGAGGCGTTGACCCTGGACGACCCGCCCACCTACCGCATGCTCGCCAAGGGTGATGCGCTCGGGGTGTTCCAGTTTGAGTCATCGGGCATGCGCGACGCGCTGCGCGAGGTGCGGCCCACCGAGTTTGCCGACCTCGTGGCGCTGGTGGCCCTGTACCGCCCCGGCCCCATGGCGTTTATCTCGACATATGCGAAGAACAAGCGCGATCCCAGCCGGGTCCGGTTTGACGACCCGCGGCTGGAGCCCATCACCGGGCCCACCTATGGCGTGGCGGTGTATCAGGAGCAGTTGATGCAGATCTCCCGCACCATCGCGGGATTCTCGCCCGCTCGCGCGGATGATCTTCGTAAGGCCGTGGGCAAGAAGGACAAGGAGCTGATGGCGTCACTGAGTGACGAGTTCATTCAGGGTTGCATCGACTCCGGCTGCAGGAGGGACGTTGCACAAGGCCTCTGGGGCCTGTGCGAGGCCGCAGGCGACTACTCGTTTAACAAGAGCCACGCAGCCTGCTACGCCCTGCTCTCATACCGCACCGCGTACCTCAAGGCCAATCACCCTGCCAACTACATGGCAGCCGTGCTCACCTCGGTGATGGACACCAAGGACCGCGTGCCGTTCTACGTATCGGCCTGCTCGGACATGGGTATCGAAGTACTGGCGCCCGACGTCAATCAGTCCGGTGCGGACTTCGCTGTGACCGGTGAGAAGGAGATCCGCTTCGGGCTCACGGCCGTGAAGGCCGTGGGGGAGTCGGCCGTGCAGGCGCTTCTGGTCGAGCGGGACGCCAATGGGGCATTTCCGTCGTTGTGGGATTTCTGCCGACGGGTTGACCCCCAGCAACTCAATAAGCGGGCACTTGAGAGCCTTATCCGCGGGGGCGCCCTCGACTGCACCGGCGCCAGTCGTGCGGGCATGCTCGAGACGCTGCCGGCCGCCATGGCTCAGGCGGCGAAGCGGCTCAATGACCAGGCGGCTGGGCAGGAGTCGCTGTTTGGCATGCTCGACGATGCCGGTGCCGGAATGGCCGACGCCGACCCCGCAATCACGGCACCCGAGATGGAGAAGGACGAGCTCCTCAAGGGCGAGAAGGAGGCCATTGGCCTCTACGTGTCGAGCCACCCGCTGACCGACTGCCGCAAGCAGTTGGCGCGGCTCACCACCGTCACCATCGGAGAGGTGGGGCGCTGTGCCGATGGGCAGACGGTCACGCTCGGAGGGCTTGTGGGGTTCATCAAGAACATCAGCACCAAGCGCGGCGAACCCATGGCATTTGTGCGGCTCGACGACTTGGAGGGGGGCATCGAGGTGGTTGTGGTGCCGCAGGTGCTGGCCGCCTCGCGCGAGGTCCTGCACGAGGATGCGCTGGTGCTCATCAGCGGTCGCATCGATCAGAAGGGTGAGGGCGAGACCAAGCTGGTGGCACAGGCCATCACGCCGTTCGAGCCCGACCCGGCCGAAGAAGAGGACAGGCTGCTGCTGAAGGTGGATTCCAGCCGCGTGGCCGGCACCGACATGGGGATGCTGAAGCAGCTCATCAGCGACCATCCGGGTGAGGCGTCGGTGGTGGTGGATGTGATGACCCCCGAGGGGCCGGTGCGGATGCGCCTGGGTAAGGAATATCTGGTGGATCCGGGCGATCGCAACCTTCTGGCATCGCTCAAGTCGATGTTCGGGGAGCGCGCCGTCGCCTGATCGCGACGGGCGGTGCCAGAGGGGCTTGACTGCCTCTGGACCCGCGGCTTCAATCGCCCCTCAATGGACGACCACATCGCCCCAGACGCCCGGCTCGCCCTCGAGGCCGCCGATGACGGCGCATCGTGCCGTCTGTGCCCCGTGCGGTGCGAACGCATCGTGTACCCCGCCGCGTGCGTGTCACAGGCCTGCCCGCGGCTCTATGCACACGAGGAGGGCGGCGTGACGTGGATCGGCTGCATCGACAAGATCTTCGGGGTCGAGATCGATGCGGGTCAGCTGGCCCGGGTGGAGCAGGACCACCCCGGCTTCGGTGCCATTCGTGCCGATCGCCCGCCCCGCCCCATCTGTGTCGCCGCGATCGATCGCACATTCCCGCTGCGGGCTGATGGGGCATGCCAGAACCCTGCATTCGGCGCAGACCTGCCCGATGCCCCAGACGGCCGCGAGCCGCTTCGCACCCGCCCGGCCTGACCAGCTGGTGCCGAGCGACTGATGGTCGCGATCGGATATTCAGAGCATCGGCAAGGGAGGCGAGGGGCACGGGGGCATGCCTAGGTGCGCCGCCGCCCCGGGCCTGGCGCAGGCGGTACCGGATCCTCACCCAGAGCCACGCGTCGTGCGATCCACCCGGCGAGCCGACGACGCTGGTCGTCATCGAGCCAATGTTCGGCAACGTGCCGCAGGCGCGAGATGGTGTCGTCACCGGTTGCAAGCGCCTTGCTTCGACCAGTGCGCAGGGCGATCCAGCCGATAAGGCGGTCGGCTTCGTCCTCGCTCATCGTGAGCGAGGCAACGCGGATGATGTCGTCAACAGGGTCGCCCACGTGGGCACTGTAGCGAACACACGTTCCCTACCCTGCGGGGACTAGGCGGCGGCCTTGCCCTTGCCGCGCAGGCGTCCGATAAGTGACGTCATCCATGGTGCCGATCGCGTGAACTCCAGCGCCAGGAACCACAGCACCGCCAGCACCAGACCAACAACCCACGCGGTGGTGCCGAGCGAGGTGAAGATGATGAGGACAAGCGCGATCGCGACGACGCCGGCGATCTCGAGGTGGCGGGTGTACTCGCGGGCGAACGTGGTCACGCGCCCGTCGCCGCTCTGTGCACCATTCGCAAGGTCCTTCGATCGACGGGCGATCCACGAACGGGAGCGCTTGGCCAGGCGGTCGGGACCGAACAGCCACAGGATCCCTGCAACGACCGCGGCGAGGAGCGCCAGCCACATCGTCTGGGCCAGAAGGCGTTGCCCGATCTGATCGACGATCGCGTTGTATACCTGTTCAGATGCTGGCTCCGCGATGAGGCCGGCGATGATGCTGCGGGTGATACGGAGTGCGATGAACACCACCACCGCAGCAACTGCGATGGCGATCATGGTTCGGTAGGCAGTCGACCTGCGCTCGCGTGCCAGCAGCAGGCCCAAGATCATGAGGATGAGGAACGCCAGCGGTAGTACCCATGCCATCAGGTCAACGAGCGTGATCGCGTTTTGTACGGCCGTCACGCCAGAGCCCTCGGCGATGATGTACACGGGATAGCCCTCGGCTGCCAGCGGCGCCGGGAGGTACTTGGCCATCGTTCCGAGCTTGGCATTCACGGCCGCCCGGGCTTCCTTCACCAGAGGCTCGGTGTCGAACACGATCGCGTCATCCTGGAAGGCGAACACCCCCGGTTCATCCTTCAGCAGTGCCACCACGCCTTCGCTGGCCCGCTCAGAGACGTTGGAGATGAGATTGCGCGCGGCACCGGTGCTGAGCGCGTTCTGCACGATGTTGCCCACCTGGGCACGGAGCGATGCTGCGAGCACGCCGGCGAGGAATGCCTTGCGATCAGCGCTCACCGGCAACTGCTCCACGACCTTGCTGGCGGCATCCTCGGCACGCTGCTCGGTGATGACGTCATTCTCGACGTAGTTGACGATGGCGTCCTGCACGTCCACCTGACCCTGCACATTCAGAGCCGCACTCACGAAGCCGTCGGGGTTATAGGCAGTTGCGCGCACCCACACGAAGAGGCTGCCCACGATCAGGCAGAGAATCGAGATGGTCAGGCAGACGAACGACAGGATGCCGCGCCAACGCTGAGTCTTCTTCGTCGCCGGTGTCGGCGTGCTCTCCGTGATTGCCACGCGGGTACTTTAGCCATGGTGTCGGGGCCGCTTCGTGCAACACAGCGAGGGGCGTGAGGCGGTGACCCGCGCTAAGTTATCCCCCAACGGTCAGGAGGTCACGTGGTGAGCAGCGAAGTTCCCACCCGACGCCATATGAGTCCCGATGAGGAACTCGAGCGCGCGATGACCGATTACCTGCGCGTTTCCCGAGGAGCTCACCTCTACTCCAGCGGCGATGAGCACCAGCGTGCCGAAGAGGCCGCGTGGGGTCGTCTGGAGACCGCGCGCGATCTGATGGAGGGCGCGCCCGCCGCCTCTTAGGTGCTGCTCGGCCCCCAGCGGAATCCGGTGGGGGCGGGCATTGCGGGAATAGGGCTCGTGGGCATACCCGGACGGGGCTGGCCGTGGAACTCCACGGGAGATGTGTCGTTGGGTGCCTCTGGGTGGAACATGGACGCCAGGTACTGGATGTGCCCTCTGCCCGGCCCCAGTTCGTATTGCCCGCCGCCGTACATGCCAAGGCCCTCGGCACGCGCGTGGTCGTACACGGCCATCAGTCGCTCCAGCGACCCGGTGCGCGATGGCTTGATGTTGATGGTCTGGGCATCAATGGCCTGCGCCGCGATGTCGTCCACGGAGTGGATGGGTGCATCCCAGGTAATGCGCGGTTCGGCTCCGGCAAGTGCGATGCGCGTGCGGTCATCCACTCGCGGGTCCTCAAGCCATGCATCGGGGAACTCCTCAGCCACCATCGCGTAGAGGCCCGGATCGGCTTCTCCGCCCACGGTCGTGCCTGTGTAGTGGCCCTTCAGATCGATGACATCGACATCAACGGCGTCGCCCAGCGCATGGGCCATTTCCCGCGTCCATGATGGTGAGGCGTCAAGCTTGAAGGCGATGCCCGGCGCGACCTCGGCCCAGCGCTCAACGATGCCCGGGTCGGGAGGGTCGCCGAGGCCCGTGGAGATGACGAACGAGACCGGGGCGCACTCCTCACCGAGCACCCGCCAGAGGGGCTCCCCGGCCTGCTGCAGCGCCAGATCGAGCGCGGCACTCTCAAATGCCCACCTGCGGTACGCGCGGCTGGGCTCCCAGGAGGGCGGGGTAGGGAAGAGATCAATCCCGTCGAGCGCCTGTGACAGCGAATGAATCGTCCACTCGCCGCGAAGATCGGGTGCCCCGGCAATGGCGAACGCCACCACCTCGTCGGCCTCGTACGTGACGTCCTCGCCGATGCCCTCGTGCCCACCGCCGCGCAGGAGCACCAATGTGGTGACCCTGGTGAACTGCGGCGATACCTCGAGGTCAAGGCGGTCAAGCGCAATCTCATCGATGATCAGAGGCAGATCGCGGATGTGGTCGTAGATCACGGTGATTGGTTCCGTTCGCCGTTGAGCAGCAGGCACAAACCCGATCGCAGCACGGCGTGGTCATCGGTGGCGAAGATGCGGATCGCATGCGTTTGGGACATTCGCTCATGCTACCGACGGCCCCCGCGCTATCGTCGTGGTGTGCCCAACCGCGTACAGATCACTATTCGCAATACCGATGGCAAGCCCGTGGGGCGTGTTGCATGCGACCCAGACGGAACCGTGGTGGCCGAGGTGATCGATGAGGAAGGCCGTTGGCTGGTGGAGCTGGCGGCCGAGCGCCACGGGGCCCCCAGACACCCCCGGCCACGCCCGTCGTGCTCGCCCCCGACTGATGGTCGTACGGATATGGCATCCGGCCAACCCTCAATCTGAGGTTGAGGTCAGAACCGGGCGAGCCAGTGCGGGCGGGCGCTGGTACGAAGGGCAATAGCCCTCTACGGTGCGCCGTCCTATGAACGTGACCACCACATCCACCCGCACCCCCGACCTGGTCGAGATGGCCTTGCTCGAGGTCGCCTCGGTGCCGGGCGGTATTCACCGCAGCGTGCTGTGGGCTGCCATTGCGGCGCGTATGGCCGAACTCGATCCCGGCGCACCGCCTCCCGAGCCAGATCGGGTACTACGCGCACTTGGAATGTGCATCGTGCGCGGGCAGGTGGATGAGGTGGGTGGTCGGGTGCTGCCTGTGGCCGCGCTCAGCGATCAGGCCGAGAGCGCGTAGTCGGGCCGGGTCGTGGGAGGGGGCACCCGACGCGTGGCGAAATTCCAGCCCCATGGATCCAGACCGACTCCTCACGCTCACTGATGCCGCGATGCTCGCGGGGTGCTCGCGCAAGGCGTTGGAGCGCAGGGTGGAGCGGGGAAGCCTGCACGTAATCCACGGAGAGGATGGCCAGCGCGCAGTGCGACTCGCCGACCTCATGAGATCCGGGCTGGTGGCGCTCATGCCCGCATGCGCGCCGGTGGGATCCGCTCCGGCACGGGTGGAGGAGGTCGAGTCGGAACTTGAGGCCCTGCGCGCCGCCCTCACGGCCACCGAAGTGGCGCTTCGCCGATCGCGTGAGGAGATGCGCATCGTTCGCGCACACCTGCTGGAGGCAGAGGCCCGCGCCGCGGTGGCTGAGGACGACCTCACCCGTGTGCTGCTGACTGGCATGCCGCTGCAGGCGGTACCCATGCAGCCCGCCGCACGGCGCGGCAGGCGACGCCTGCGCACGGCCTAGAGCGGGTCAGCCCGGCAGGAGCCCCAGCAGTTCACGGGCCGTGGCCTCCGGGGCCTCCTCGGCAAGGAAGTGGCCGCAGTCGAGGGCGCGTCCGCGCACATCAACCCCCTCGTCCATCCATGTGCCCAGCACGTCGTAGATGCGGTGCATCGCGCCGCGCTCGCCCCACAGCACCATGAGCGGGCAGGCGATGCGCGAGCCGGCGTCCTCGGCGTCGTGCACCAGATCAATGGTGGCCGCGGCGCGGTAGTCCTCGCACTGGGCGTGGATCGTGGCCGCATCATCGAAAGCCACCTCATATGCGGCGCGCGCGGCCGGGTCGAACTCAAAGCCCGGGGCTGCCCAGCGGCGCAGGGTCTCATTGAGCCACCACCGGGCGTCGTGCCCGATCATGCGCTCAGGCAGGCCATCTGGCTGGATGAGGAAGAACCAGTGGTAGTAGGCGGTGGCCAGCGCCTGGTCGGTGGTGGCGAACGCCTTGGCGGTGGGCACGATGTCGAGCACCGCTGCCGCCGTGATGCGCTCAGGGTGGTCGAGGCACATGCGGCGGGTGACGCGTGCGCCACGGTCGTGGCCGGCCACGGCGAACTGGTCGAACCCGAGGGCCGACATCACCTCCACCTGGTCCTCTGCCATGGCGCGCTTGGAGTACCCGGCGTGGTCGGGGCCACTCTCGGGTCGTCCGCTGTCGCCGTAGCCACGCAGGTCGGCACACACCACGGTGAAGTGGTCGGTGAGCAGCGGCGCGACCCGGTGCCACATGGCCATGGTCTGGGGAAAGCCATGCAGCAGCAGCAGTGGCGGACCGGAGCCCGCCACTGCCACCGCGATGTCCGTGCCGGTGACCGCGACCTGTGATCGCGTGAAGCCGGCGAGCGGCACTACTTGGCTGCGCCAGACGTGGTGATCTTCACCGAGGTGATGGTGACGGGCGAGTTGGGCTTGTCAGCAGCGTCGCGCGGCACGTTGGAGATCGCATCGGCGACCGACTGTCCCTTCGTTACCTGCCCGAAGAGGGAGTAGCTGGGGGGAAGCGATACGCCGTTCGCCCCGGTAACGATGAAGAACTGTGATCCGTTGGTGTCGGGGCCGGCGTTCGCCATTGCCACGGAGCCGATCTTGTACTGGCCCGCCGCGGGCAGCTCATCCGGGAATGAGTAGCCGGGGCCGCCGCTTCCGGTACCGGTGGGATCGCCACCCTGGATCATGAATCCGGGAATGACGCGGTGAAAGGTGAGGCCGTCGTAGAAGCCCTGCTTCGAGAGGAACACGAAGTTGTTCACGGTCTTGGGCGCCTGCTTCGGGTCCAGGGCGATGGTGATCTCGCCCTTGGATGTCTGCATGGAAGCCGTGTACGTGGCGTTGGCGTCAATGGACATCGCGGGAGCCGCGGACCAGGTCTTGGCGCCCGACTCGGGGGCGACAGCAGACGCCGTGGTATCGGCCGCGGTTGATGCGGAGTCGGATGAGCCGCAACCTGCGAGCACGGGAAGTGCGGCGATGCCGACAATGGCGGTGGTGATGATCAGTCGTTTCATGGCGGTGAGGATACCTGTCGTGAATGCGTTGCTCTCGTACGAAGGTCTCGAAGTGCGCGCCCGGCCCCGGGCGCCCGGTACTGCTCTCCCGGTGATGACCGGATACACCACCGCGCTGGCTGCATGCTGCCGGCGCTCGACGGCCCGTCGCGCATGCGAAGAGCGAGGTGACGATGGTCGCG
>Ga0208960_1000299_pt1 | contig 28158 bp, 19 predicted proteins | sample GreLakmeON33MSRF_FD_187703 | JGI IMG/M metagenome (GOLD analysis project Ga0208960, IMG submission 187703) | Freshwater lentic microbial communities from great Laurentian Lakes, MI, USA - Great Lakes metaG ON33MSRF (SPAdes) | ecosystem: Environmental > Aquatic > Freshwater > Lake | place: Great... | reverse complement strand
GAAGTGTGCCGACAGGCCGGAGACACGGCAAGCGTGCGTGTTGCCGGCCGCGCGGCCGCGAAGTTCAACGCTGGGATTCTTCCGAGGGCTCGGCCACCAGCGCGTTCGGCCTAACTGCTCTTCGTGTCCGCCGCGTCGCGCAGGCCGTCGCCGAGGAAGTTGAAGGCCAGCACCGTGATGAAGATGGCCGCACCGGGCGCGAGCAGCCACGGGTAGCTGCGCAGATGCTCGGTGTTCTGCGCAGCGGTGAGCATGTTGCCCCAGCTCGCATGCGGTTCCTGAATCCCGACGGCGAGGTAGCTCAGGACGACTTCGCCAAGGATGTAGTAGGGCACGCTGAGGGTCGCGGCCACGATGACGTAGCTGAACGTGCTCGGGAGAATGTGCCGCGTGATGATGCGCCACGGGGTTGCGCCCAGCGCCCGCGCGGCGAGGACGAATTGCCGCTCGCGCAGGCTCAACGCCATGCCGCGCACCACCCGCGCCATGCTCGCCCAGCCGATGAAGCTGAGGATGCCGATGATCATCGCGTAGGCCTGCGTGGAGGAGATGTTCGCCGGGAAGGTGTTGCGCAGCGCGATGATGAGGTAGAGCGACGGGATGGACATGATCAGCTCGCACACGCGCATGATGACGGTGTCGGTGCGCCCGCCGAAGTAGCCGGAGATGCCGCCGTTGAGCATCCCGAAGGTGAACGACAGCGTGATGCCGATGAGGCCGATGCTCAGGGAAATCTGCGAGCCGTAAAGCACGCGCGAGAAGACGCAGCGGCCGAACTGGTCGGTGCCGAGAAGATAGATCGGGTAATCTTTTTCGCCGGTGCTGAAGAGATGCGTCTGGCACGGGATGAGGCCGAGCAGCTTGTATTTGTCGCCCGGCACGAAGTAGCGGAGCGGCTTGGCGTCGCCGGTCTTGGGCGCGTAGATGAACTGCCCCTCCTTTTCCTCCCAGCGCGGGACGACCAACCGGAGGCCATCGAGCTGCGGGAGAATCGGCGGGTGGAAGAAGCGGTCGCGGTCATCGCTCTCGTAATGATACGGCGCGACGAAGCCGGCGAGCAGCGCCACGAGGTAAAGCACCGCGAGAATCACGCCACCGGCCATCGCCGCACGGCGCGCGCGGAGGCGTCGCCAGAAAAGCTGGCGGGGGGAGAGCGGGGCGGTGGTGGCGGGCGCGCTCATTCCTTCAACCGGATGCGCGGGTCGCTCCATGCCAACATGATGTCCGCGACGAAGTTGCCGATGATGAGCAGCGCGGTGGCCATCACCACGGAGTCCACCACGAGCATGGAGTCCTTCGCCGTGTAAGCCTCGATAGTCAGGCGCCCGAGGCCGGGCCAGGCCATGATGTTCTCGACGATGAACGCGCCGCTCAACAGGTGCGCGAGCGAGTAGCCGAAGATAGTGAGGAGCGGGTTGATGGCGTTGCGCAGCGCGTGTTTGTAGATGACCCAGCCCTCGGGCAGGCCCTTGGCGCGCGCGGCGGTGACGTAGTCGGCACGGAGCGTGTCGAGGAGGTTCGAGCGCATCTGGCGCATGATGCCCGCGAGTTCACTGGCGGCGAGCACGAGCACGGGCAGCACGAGGTGATGCGCCCGGTTCCAGAACCGTTCCAGTGGCGTCATCAGGTCGTAGAGCGAGCTTTGCGCGCCGCCGATGGGGAACCAACCCGTCGCCGCTGCAAACATCAGCGCGAGCAGCGCGAGCAGTATTTCCGGCACGGACAAGCCGATGAACGCGATCATCGAGCAGCCGCGATCCACGAGGGAATCCTTGTTCACCGCCGCCCAGATGCCCAGCGGCACGGCGATGCACCACGCGACGAGGGTGGCGAAGAGTGAGAGGAGGAAGGTGTTCCAAAGCCGCGCGGTGATGAGCTCGGTGGCGGGGATTTTGTATTGGATGGAGTAGCCGAAATCGCCCTGCGCGGCGTTCTTGAGCCAGTAGAGGTATTGGATATACCACGGCTTGTCGTAGTGATACTTGGCAATGAGGCGCTCGACCGTCTCGGCCGAGATTTGCGGGTTCTGCCGCAGGCTTTGCAGGTAGCCACCGGGAGTGAGCGACATGAGCAGAAACGTCAGCAGCGAGACCCCGATCAGGATCGGAATCATGTGCAGCAGGCGTTTGAGAATGAACGTGCCCATGTGTGCTGGCGGAGCGTATGGACGGTGCTGCCCGGCTCCAAGCTTCAATGCAACCTGAGGAATGCGTGGCGCTTGATCCCACGCGCCTGACCTCGTCAGAAATGCTTGCTGGGTTTCAAACCATCTGGGGTCGAAGTGCCTCGGCAACGCCCGGCGACTGAACGCTGATTACTTTCCATGACCTCCCTCACCCGCCGGCGCCTCGCTCGCGCTGCCCGTGCTGGAGTCTTTGCAACCGCCCGCACTCGCGGCCGGGAAGTCCGCGCCGATTCGCTGATGCTTTTCCTCTGCACGCCGCTCGGGGTGAACCCTGCGAACTTCTTCCCCACCGAGGCGGGCCGTGACTACGCGCTCTCGCCGTATCTCGAAACCCACAAGGACTTCCGCAACGACTTCACCGTGATGTCCGGCCTGGCGCATCCCGAGGCCGGGTCGAGCCACGATTCCATCCAAGGTGTCTCGCACGGCCACCACGATCTTTCGCACCACGGCCAGGACCCGGCGAAGCTCGCGCAGCTCAAGACGCTGGAGCTGGAGAAAATGAAAACCCTCGCCGAGCTTTTGGAGAAGTTGAAGAAGACTGAGGAACAGGGCGAAAGCCTGCTCGACCGCACGATGGTTTTCTTCAGCAGCAACCTGGGCAACGTGAGCAACCACTCCACGCGCAACCTCCCTGTGCTCCTCGCCGGCGGCGGCTTCAAGCACGGCCAGCACCTCGCTTTCGACCCGAAGAACGCGCCGCCGTTGTGCAACCTCTACGTCTCGATGCTCCAGCGCATGGGCATCGAGACCGAGAAGTTCAGCTCCGGCACCGGGCCGTTGAAGGGCTTGGAGATGCTGTGACTGTGGGTAGCGACTGTCATTACCCCTGATACTAGCAAAGGCGGCGGCGCGATTCTTTGCCTTGCTGCGCAGCGGGGGATTCCGAAAGATGCCGCCTCGCGTTCCGGCCGGCGCATCGGCAGGAGACGAAACCAATCTTCGAGCATGAAACAAAAAGCTTACGCCGCCGCCGGGGTGGACATTGATTTGGGCAACAAGGTCAAGGGCACGCTGCCCAAGCTCCTCGCTTCCACGCATCGCCGCGAGGTGCTCGGCAAGGTGGGCGGGTTCGGCGGCCTCTTCGCGCTGGACGTGAAGAAGTATCGGCAGCCCGTGCTGGTCAGCTCGGTGGACGGCGTGGGGACGAAGCTGAAGCTCGCGTTCGCCATGGATAAGCACGACACGATTGGCGAGGACTTGGTGAACCACTGCGTCAACGACATCGCGGTGCTGGGCGCGGAGCCGCTGTTCTTCCTCGACTACCTCGGCACGGGCAAGCTGGAGCCGCACGTCTTCACGGACATCATCAAGGGCTTCGCGCGCGGTTGCGCGGCGAATGGCTGCACGCTCATCGGCGGCGAGACGGCGCAGATGCCGGGCTTTTATCAAGCGGGCGAATACGACTTGAGCGGCACCATCGTGGGCGTGGTGGAGAAGTCCCGGATGCTCAACGGGCAGAAGTCCGTGAAGCGTGGCGACGCGGTCATCGGCATCGCGTCGAGCGGGCTGCACACGAACGGCTACTCGCTGGCGCGGAAGATTTTGTTCGAGCAGTTGAAGCTGAAGGTGACGAGCCGCGTGCCGGGCCTGGAAGGGACGCTCGGCAAAGAGTTGCTAAAAGTCCACGTCACCTACGGCCCGCTCGCGCAGGCGTTGCTGAAGCGTTTCAACTCTCAACTCTCAACTCCCAACTCTCAACTTCCCGTCAGGGCGTTCGCGCACATCACGGGCGGCGGTTTCGTGGACAACATCCCGCGCGTGCTGCCGGCGAAGTGCGACGTGGTCATCCGCAAGGGGAGTTGGGAGATGGGGCCGTTGTTCCAGTTGCTCGCCGAGCGCGGTGGCGTGGACGAGGCGGAGCTTTACCAGGTCTTCAACATGGGCGTGGGCATGGTGGCCGTCGTGGCGGCGGAGCAGGCGGACGCGGCGCTGAAGTTCATCCGCAGCCAGAAGCACACGGCGTGGCTCGTGGGCGAGGTGGTGAAGGGCACGGGCGTGGCGCGGGTGGAGTGACCAGGGGAAGAATTTTTGCCGCGAAAGGGCGCAGAGAGCGCGTAGGAGAAAAACAGGGCAAGCTCGCCGATGGAGTCCTCCGGCTACAGCTTTCAGCAGCGAGTTCCTTTGGGTTCTCTGCGCCCTTTCGTGGCTAACTCACTCCCGTCCGCCGCTCAGGCCTTCGGTGGCTCGGCCACGACGGGAGCTGGATTGCGGAAGAGCACGAGGAACACCAGCATGATAATGCCTGCGAAGATAGCGGGCTTGCCCCACAGGGGCTTCCACTCGATGGCTCGCAGCTCGGCCTTGCGGGCGGCGGATTTCTCGTCGTTGACCTGCTTGAGCGAGGCTTCCAGCGCGGGCTTGGCGGCGGCGTCCGCTTTGGCGAGCGCCTCGCTGAGTTTGCCAGCTTCCTCGGCCTTGGCCTTCACGATGACGGCCTGGGCTTTGGAAGCTTCAGTGGTGTGCTGGCCTTCGATTTTGCCAGCGACTTGCGCGCCGACGAACATTCCCAAGCCGAGGGTGAACAGCACCAGCATGCCTTGGGCTTGCGCGCGGATTTCCTTGGGCGCGACTTGGTCGGTGTAAATCTGCCCGGTCACAAAGAAGAAGTCGTAGCAGATGCCGTGCAGCAGGATGCCGGTCGTAATCATCCAGCCGATTTCATCGGGCGCGCCGACGGCGAAGAGCCCGTAGCGCGTGACCCACGCGAGCATGCCGACGGCGAGCATCCACTTCACGCCGAGCCGCGCGAAGAAGAACGGCATCACCAGCATGAAGAAGATTTCCGACATCTGACCGTAGCTCATGGTCTGGCCGATGGGCAGGCCGCCCATTTCCACGATGCGGCTGGTAATCATGTAGTAGAACGCCAGCGGGATGCAGATGAGCGTCGAGGACACCATGAAGATGAGGTAGCTGCGGTTGGTGAGCAGCAGCTTGAAGGCGTCGAAGCCAAGGATTTGGCCGATGCCCACCGGGCCGCTGGCCGTCGGCGGCGTGTGCGGCAGCGCGAAGCTCAAGAGGCCGAGCAGCACGCCCGAGCCGATGGTGAGGTGGAACATATTGATGGAGGTGTCGGCCTTCATCCACGTGAGCGTCAGGCCCGCCGCAATCCACCCGATGGTGCCAAGCACGCGGATGCCGGGGAATTCTTTCTCCGGGTTGGTCATGCACTTCAACGCGATGGTGTTGGTCAGCGCCAGCGTGGGGTAGTAGGTCATCATGTGCGCGAAGAACATCATGTTGATGTCGCTGGCCGAGGGGTTCGCCACAGCCATCAGCGTCGTGGCGTAATACATGAAGCCCGCGCCGAGGAGGTGCATGAACGCCAGCACGCGCTGCGCGGGGAAGAACCGGTCAGCAATCATGCCCACGAAGAACGGCGCAATCATCCCCGCGATGGGCCCGACGGAATACATGGTGCCGAAGTCGCCCGCTTTGAAGCCGATGGTCGAGAGGTAGTTCGGCCCGGTCACATACCACGACCCCCAGATGAAGAACTGGAGGAACATCATGATGGATAGCAGGAAGCGCGTCTGTAGGCTCATAGGTTTCGTGCGACGCTAGGGAAACCCCGCGCACGGGGCAAGCGTTGAAATTGGGTGCAGGGTTGCTTGGGGACCAAGAATAGCGCTGGCAGACAATGGTTCCAGCCGGTAGAAAAAGCCGTTGACGCAGCTCAACTTGAACGTAACACTCGTAATGTCATCAATTCACTTATGATTACAACTGAACCGGCCAAACTGACCCACAATGAGGTCATCAAAGACGCCATCCCCACGCTCGCCGGCAACATCGCCGCGACGATGGCCTCCGGCACTGACCAGTTTTCCGCCGACGACCAGCAGTTCACCAAGTTCCACGGCATCTACCAGCAGGATGACCGTGACCTGCGCAAGACGCAGAAGAAGTTCATCATGATGATTCGCGGGCGCATCCCCGGCGGCATCATGACCCCGGCGCAGTGGCTTACCTTCGACGACCTCGCGGCGACTTACGGGAACAACACGCTGCGCATCACCACGCGGCAAAGCATCCAGTTCCACGGCGTCGTCATGGCCGGCCTTGGCCCGTTGATTAAGAAAATCAACGACTGCCTGCTCTCCACCCTCGCGGCTTGCGGCGACGTGAACCGCAACATCACCGCCTCGCCCACGCCCGCGCAGACCACCGCCCGCGTCGCGATGATGGCCGACGTGCATCGCGTCGTCGCCGCGCTCGCGCCACAGACGAAGTCTTATCACGCCATCTGGCTCGACGGAGTGCAGCTCAATCTCGACGACCCGGCGAACAAGGATTTCGTGGACCCGCTCTACGGCAAGACCTACCTGCCGCGCAAATTCAAGGCCTCCTTCGTTCTGCCGCCGAACAACGACATGGACGTGTTCACCAACGACCTCGGCTTCATCGCCATCGTCGAGAAGGGTCAACTCGTCGGCTACAACCTCGCGGTCGGCGGTGGCATGGGCCGCACACACGGCAACGTCACGACCTACCCGCGCCTTGCGGACGTGATCGGTTTCTTCAAGCCGCAACACATCGTGGACATCGCCAAGGCCGTGCTCACCGTCCACCGCGACTTCGGCGACCGCACCGACCGCAAACACGCGCGCCTCAAATACGTTGTCGCCGAGCGCGGCGTGGACTTCGTGCGCAGCGAAATCGAGCAACGCGTTGGCTTCAAGCTGGAGCCCGCGCGCGCCTACCAGTTCACCACTACCAACGACGCCTACGGCTGGCACAAGGCGGTGGACGGAACCAACTTCCTCACCCTCTTCGTTGAAACTGGCCGCATCAAAGACACCGACAAGGCGCGCCAAAAGACCGCGTTGCGCCGCATCGCGGAGCAGTTCGGCAACATCGAGTTTCGCCTCACCGCGAACCAGAACGTCCTCCTCGCCAACGTCAGCGACGCCGACCAACCCGCCATCAACGCCCTCCTCACCGAGCACGGCGTCCGCACCGAGAACCAAGCCAGCCTGCTCCACGGCAACTCGATGGCCTGCCCCGCGCTGCCGACGTGCGGCCTCGCGCTGGCCGAGAGCGAGCGCATGCTGCCCGGCCTCGTGGACCGCATCGAGAAGCTCTGCGGCGACCTCGGCCTCGGCACCGAGGAAATTGTCATCCGCTCCACCGGCTGCCCGAACGGCTGCGCGCGTCCCTACACGGCGGAGATTGGGTTCGTCGGCAAAGCGCCGGGCCGCTACCAACTCTGGCTCGGCGGCAACGCCTCCGGCACCCGCCTCAACAAGCTGTTCAAGGAGGTCATCAAGGAAGCCGAACTCGAAACCGAGTTGCGCCCGCTCTTCGCACGCTTCGCGACCGAGCGGATGCCCAGCGAACGTTTCGGCGACTGGTGCGACCGGGCGGTGTTGAAGGAGCAGCCCACAGCGGCTAACTGAACGGGCGCACGCTGGCCCAAACTCACAGCCGCGTATGGCCGCCGAAGAAAAACCCTACCGCAGCCTCGTCAAAGCCATCTCTTGGCGCATCACCGGCACATGCGACACCATCCTCATTGCCTGGCTCATCACCGGGGAGGTCAAGGCCGCCCTAGGCATCGGCTTCGTCGAGTTGTTCACCAAAATCTTCCTCTACTACGTCCACGAGCGGATTTGGAACCGCCTCGAATTCGGGCGCGTGAAAACCAAAGACGACTTCCACATCTAGCCAGCCAACCGTTTCACCAATGACTCCCGAACAAATTACCCAAGCCAACGCATCGTTGCGCAAGCAATCCGCCCTCGAAGTTGTCAAGTGGGCCATCGCGCAAGCCGGCGGCCGCGCCATCGTCTCCACGAACTTCCGGCCCTACGAAGCCGTCATCCTCCACCTCGTCACGCAAGTGCAGCGGGACATCCCGGTGCTCTGGGTGGACCACGGCTACAACCGTGCCGCGACTTACCAGCACGCCGAGGTGCTGCGCACAGCACTCAAGTTGAACATCAAAGCCTACCTACCTAAACTCACCGCCGCGCACTACGACGCTGTCCACGGCGGGATGCCCGAGCCCACGCCGGAGAACGAGGAGCGCATCAAAGCCTTCAGCACCGTGATGAAACTGGAGCCGTTCCAGCGCGGCATGAAGGAACTCGCCCCCACCGTCTGGCTCACCGCGCTGCGCAAAGTTCAAAACCCAAATCGCGCCGGCCTCGACATCGTTTCTCCCGACGGCAATTTCAACTCGCTCAAAGTCAGCCCCGTCTTCCACTGGTCCGACGCCGAGATGGAAGCCTACTTGAAGCAGCACAACCTCCCGAACGAGTGGGACTACTTCGACCCCGCAAAAGCGGACGAGAAGCGCGAGTGCGGGTTGCATGCGGCGTGGGGAGGGAAGGCCGTTTCAAAAGAATGATTTCAACCACGGATTGAACACGGATGAAGTCTGGTTCCGTGTTCAATCCGTGGTTCATCCGTGGCTAAAAAATGAGTTCATACCATCTCGACCACCTCCAGTATCTCGAAACCGAGGCCATCCACGTCCTGCGCGAAGTCGCCGCGGGCTTCGAGCGGCCGGCGATTCTTTTCTCCGGCGGCAAGGATTCCATCTGCATCCTGCGTCTCGCCGAGAAGGCCTTCCGCCCGGCGGAAATCCCCATGCCGTTCCTCAACGTCGAGACCGGCCACGAATTTCCCGAGCTGATTGAGTTCCGCGACCGCCGCGCCAAGCAACTCGGCGCGAAGCTCATCGTCCGCACCGTGGACGACGCCTTCGCACGGGGCCTCGCCACGCCCACGCCCGGACAAATCAGCCGCAACCAGCTTCAGATTCCCGTGTTGCTCGGCGCGATTGAGGAGTTCCGTTTCGACTGCTGCATCGGCGGCGCGCGGCGCGACGAGGAGAAGGCCCGCGCGAAGGAACGTTTCTTCAGCTTTCGCGACAGCTTCGGTCAGTGGGATCCGAAAAACCAGCGACCCGAAATCTGGAACCTCTACAACGCGCGGCTCAATCCCGGCGAGAACATGCGCGTCTTCCCGCTCTCCAACTGGACCGAGATGGACGTGTGGGAATACATCCAGCGCGAGAAGCTCGAGGTGCCGAACATCTACTTCAGCCACACCCGCGAATGCTTCCGTCGCGGCGGCCAGTGGCTCCCCGTCCCGACCCCGCACACCGACGCCACGCGGCCCGACCCCTACGCCGGCGCGCGCCCGACCGCGAAGGAGCCGCTCAAGACGCTGGTCTGCCGCGTCCGCACCATCGCGGACATGATCAGCACCGGCATGATTGAAAGCCCCGCCGTGAACGTGGCCGACATCATCGGCGAAGTCGCTGCCGCCCGCGTCACCGAGCGCGGCACCCGCGCCGACGACAAGGCCAGCGAGGCTGCGATGGAAGATCGCAAAAAGGCGGGTTACTTTTGACTCATGAACCGCCGCCATTTCCTCCACACCGCCCTCGCCGCCACGCTCGCCGCCTCTGCGCGTGCTGCCGACAAGCGCGCGCCGCGCCTGCTGCTCCGCTCGTCGTGGCAGACCGTGAACATCGGCGACATCGCGCACACGCCGGGCGTGCTCGCACTCATCGAGAAGCACCTGCCCGGCGTCGAGGTGCGACTGTGGCCGAGTAAGGTGGACAACGGCGTCGAGGAAATGCTCCTCGCGCGCTTCCCGAAACTATGCCTCGTCAAAGGCCCGGAGGCACTCAAGGCCGCGTTCGCTGAGTGCGATTTTCTGCTGCACGGTTCGGGGCCGTCGCTCGTCGCGCAGAACGATGTCGCGCGCTGGGCGAAGGAAACCAGCAAGCCCTACGGCGTCTATGGAATCACGCTGCCGCTGCAAAGTTCCACCGCCACTTCCCCCGCGTCGGAGAAGATCATCGCCGCGACTGTCGCCGTGTTGAGCGGCGCGAAGTTCGTTTACTTCCGCGATTCGGCATCGCTGGAGTTGGCTAAGAAGCGCGGTTGCACAAGCCCGCTGATGGAGTTCGGGCCGGACGGCGCGTTCGGCACGGACTTGCGCGATGACGCGAAGGCGACGGACTTTCTCAAGGCAAACGGGTTGGAGGACGGCCAGTTTCTTTGCTGCATCCCGCGCCTGCGCTTCACGCCTTACTGGAAAATTCCCAGCAAAAACGCCGCGTTCGACGAGAAGAAGCACGCGCGCAACGAGGCCTTGAAGGAGCATGACCACGCGCCGCACCGGCAGGCCATCGTTGAGGTGCTGCACCAGACGAAGCTCAAGGTGCTCATCTGCCCCGAGGACCAGACGCAGATGGCCGTGGGCAAGGAGCTGCTCTACGACCCGCTGCCCGCCGACGTGAAGCCGCGCGCGGTCTGGCGGCCCAATTACTGGCTCACCGGCGAGGCCATCTCGGTTTACACGCGCAGCGCCGGGCTCTTCGGAAACGAGATGCACTCGCCCATCATGTGCGTGGGCAACGGCGTCCCGGCCATCGTTTGCCGCTGGGCCGAGCAGACCAGCAAGGGCCTCATGTGGCGCGACATCGGCCTCGGCGACTGGCTCTTCGACTTCGACAAGGCAGAAGACCGCGCGCGGCTCGTCCCCGCCGTGCTCGCGATGGCCAAAGACCCCGCCGCCGCGAAGGCCAAAGCCGCGAAGGCGCGCGAGTTCGTGATGAACAAATTCACCGCGAGCATGGCCGTGGTGAGGAACCAGTTGCAGGTCGTGTAAGCAGTCGTTCGTCCGATGTTTCTCCGTTGCTTCATCTTGCTCGCGGTTTGCACCCACGCAACGCTTGGGGCGAACCGTCGCGTCGAGGCCGACCTGCTGGTCGTCGGCGGCAACGAAGCCGCCGTGGCCGCCGCCGTGCAGGCCGCGCGGCTCGGCGTGAAACGCGTCGTGCTCGTCAGCGACATCGCGATGCTCGGCGGGCAGTTCAGCGCCGAGGGCGTGGGCAACGTGGACGAGTGGACCACCACCAACGGCAAGCGCGCCCGCTTCCCGCGTTCGGGGATGTTTCTCGAAGTCGCGCGCGCCATTGAGGCCACCAACCTGCGCCTCTACGGCAAGGCCGAGCCGGCGAATTCCTTCTGCGCCTGGCTGACCATCGAGCCCCGTGAGGCCGCGCGCATCTTCGAGGAACTCGTCGCGCCGCAGGTTGCTTCGGGCCGGCTCCGCATCGAGCGCGGCTGGGAGCCGGTGAAGGTGGAACTCGCGGGCAACCGCGTCGCGGGCGTGACTTTCGCCAAGGCGACCGAGCGCCTCGAAGTCCGCGCCCGCCTCACCATTGACGCGAGCGACTGGGGCGACGTCATCCAGCTCAGCGGCGCGAGGTGGAGCGCCGGGCCGGATGCGAAAGCGCGCTTTGGCGAACCCAGCGCACCCGAGCAAATCACCGAGGCCAACCGGCGCGAGATGAACCCGCTCACGTGGTGCGTCGTGGTGCGCGGCTCCGCGAGCGAGCGCATCATCCCCCAGCCGCCGGGCTTCGACCCGCGTCGTTACTTCGGTTGCAGCCGCGAGACGCGCACGAACTTCACCGCCACCGGCTGGCCCAAAGGCGTGTTGTTCATGAACGTCCCGGCCTTTGCCGACACCACGCATCCCGCCGGACCTTACTCGCCGCCGGTGAACATCTACACCCACCGCCGTCTCGTGGACGCCGCGCACAACCAACTGCCGCCTGAGCGCGAGGCGTTGTTCTTCAACTGGCCGCCGCAGGATTACCCGCTTGATGTCTGGCCCAAAGCCGTCGCCGAAGCGCTCGATGCCACGGAGCCGGGCGCTTCCAAGAAGAACCTCGTCGCGCTCACGCCCGCGCAGCGCCGCATTGTGTTCGAGGACGCTAAACGCCACTCCCTCGGTCTGTTGCATCACGTGCAAAAGCTGGAGCCGCGCTTCCGCAAGCTGGATCTGACGGATGAGTTCGGCACGCCCGACCGCCTCCCGCCCAAGCCCTACATCCGCGAAGGCCTGCGGCTCGAAGCGCTCACGATGCTCCGCGAGCAGGACCTCCGCACGCCGCACGCCGAGCCGCGCTGGGCGAAGCTCATGCCTGCCGACGCGGTGTTTGGCTTTCAGTTCAACATAGATTTTCACCCCACCCGCCGGCAGTTCCTCAACGACGACCCTGCCGCGCCGTGGGCCACCATCCATACCGCCACGCGCAACTGGAGCACGCACACGGACCGCTCCATGTTCCCGTTGCGCGGCCTCGTGCCGGTGGAGCGCGACGGCCTGCTCGGCGCGGGCAAGAACATTGGCGTCAGCAGCGTCGTGCAATCCGCACTGCGACTCCACGGCCAGATGATGTTGTGTGGCCAGGCCAGCGCGACGGTCGCCTGGCTTTGTCTGCGCGACGGTTTGCAACCGCGTGAGCTTGCGGCGAACTCGCAGCGTGTCCGCGACGTGCAGCGCGCGCTCGTGCGCGGCAGCGGGGGCCCCGGCGTCTTGCTCTGGCCCTATCACGACCTGCCGCCGGAGCACGTGGCGTTTGAAGCCATCAACCTTCTCAGCATCGCGGGCGTGTGGAAGCCAGATGCGGACAGCATTTTCTTCCAGCCCGACCTTGAGTTCAGCGCCGATGAATGGAGCGCCTTGATCTCTCGCCTGCCTGATTCCGCAAGCTTGAAGCTGAAGGCTGCGGCAGTGCCAAAGACTCGCGCGGCAGCCGCTTTGTCTGCATGGTCTGCGCTCGGACGATAAGCATTCACCCACGTATGAATCCACCGCTCACCAACCAAACCGCCCTCGTCACCGGCGGCGCGAAGGGCTACGGCGCAGGCATCGCGCAGCGGCTCCGCGAGGCAGGCGCCTGCGTCTGGATTACCGGTCGTGACGAAGCCGCGTTGCAAGCCACCGCCGCTCGGCTCGGCGTGGACTGGCTGAAGGCTGACGTGACTTCGCCGGCCGATTGGGATTGCGTGGTGAAAACGGTTCTCGATGCGACCGGCCGGTTCGATGTGCTGGTGAACAACGCTGGTGGCGGGGTCAGAATCTCACCCGTTGCCGAACAGACAGACGAGAGTATCGCGGCTAGCGTCGCGCTGAATCTTCTTGGACCGCTCTACGGTCTCCGCCGCGTCGCGCCGGTGATGCAGGCTCAGGGCAGCGGCACCATCATCAACATCTCCAGCGTCTGCGCCCGGCACGCGTGGCCCGGCTGGGGAGTTTACTCGGCGGCCAAAGCGGGCCTCGACCAGTCTGCCAAATCCCTTGCGCTCGAACTCCGTCCCCATGGTGTGCGTGTGACCACGCTCATCGTGTCCTGGGGCGACACCGAGTTCACGGACGCCGCCGGGCTTGCGCCGCGCGATGCGGCCACGCTCGCGCGTTGCACCAAGCCCACCGAGCTGGGCGACCACGTCGTCCACATCGCCGCGCTGCCCGCGCATCTCTGCCTGCAAGAAACCGTGCTCGTCCCGCTCGTGCAGGAAATCTCTCCGCTGTAGGCGCGCCATGAACTCCAAATCCAAATTTGCTTTGCTCGGCCAACTCTCCGCCCCCGCTCCGTCGGGCGCGCTCGTCTTCGCAAACTGAAGCCCCACTCCATGCCCCACACCCATCCTATCGAACTCCTCCGCTTCAACACCTGCGGCTCCGTGGACGACGGCAAGTCCACGCTCATCGGCCGGCTGCTCTACGACTCCAAGTCCATCATGGAAGACCAGATGGAGGCGCTCGAGCGTTCGGCAGACATCACCGGCGGCGGGCAGGTGAACCTCGCTAATCTCACCGACGGCCTGCGTGCCGAGCGCGAGCAGGGCATCACGATTGACGTGGCCTACCGCTACTTCGCCACGCCCAAGCGCAAGTTCATCGTCGCGGACACGCCCGGGCACGTGCAATACACGCGCAACATGGTCACGGGCGCGAGCACCGCGAACCTCTCCATCGTCCTCGTGGACGCGCGGCTCGGGGTCATCGAGCAGACACGGCGGCACACTTACCTCGCGGCGTTGCTCGGCATTCCGCACCTCGTCATCGCGGTGAACAAGATGGACCTCGTGGACTGGAGCGAGGCGCGCTTCACCGAGATTCGCGACGAAATCGAGGGCTTCCTGCCCAAGCTCGACGCGTTCAAGGACGTGAAGTTCATCCCCCTCAGCGCGCTCAACGGCGACAACGTCGTGGAGCCGTCGAAGCACACGCCGTGGTATGGCGGGCCGCCGTTGCTCGCGCATCTGGAGACCGTCCACATCGCGAGCGACTGGAGTCTCACCGGCCTGCGTTTCCCCGTGCAGTGGGTGAACCGCCCGAACAATCCGACCGACAAAACCCTGCACGACTTCCGCGGCCTCAGCGGGCAACTCGCCGGCGGCATCGTGAAGGTCGGGCAGAAGGTGATGGTCCTGCCCAGCGGCACGAAGAGCACCGTGAAGGAAATCTGGACCTACGACGGCCCGCTGGCGGAGGCGTTCTGCCCGCAGTCGGTCACGCTGGTGCTGGAGCACGACCTGGACGTGAGCCGGGGCGACATGCTCATCGGCCTGGACCATCTGCCGGGGATGGCCAGCGAGCTGACTGGACGCGTCTGCTGGATGAACTCGCGCCCGCTCCAGGGCGGCAAGAAATACTTCCTCAAGCACGCGACGCAGACCGTGCAGGCCGTGATCACGCACCTCGACAGCCGCATCAACATCCAGACCTTCGACCCCGAGCCGGAGCCGGCGGAGCTGGGGTTGAATGACATCGGCGAAGTCCGCCTCCGCACCGCGAAGCCGCTCGTGTTCGATGCCTACAGCAGCAACCGCCTGACCGGTTCGTTCATCCTCATCGAACAGGGCACGAACGCGACCGTCGCCGCGGGCATGCTGTATCCGCCCACCGAGTTGGTGAAGCCGGAGTATAACGACTTCGCGATTTGAAGTTAGCGCGGTGCTGGGGAGCGTTGAAACTCCGGCACCGCCTCGGCCACAAACTCCTTCACGCGCGCGAAGGTCTTGTCCTCCTCGCCGGGCAGGCATTGCGCGAAGCACGCCACGTAGGCCCAGCGTTGCAGGGTGCCGGTCTTCAACAGCTCCTCCGCCATCCAGCGCAGCCGCTGGGAGCGGTGCGCCGTGAGCGCGCCGTCGGCCACGAACCAATACACGTAGATCGCGCGCACGGGGACGCGCTGGCCGCTCTCCGTGGTGAAGACTTTGCTGGCCGTCAGTTTGAGCGCGGGGATTTTGTGCGGCTGCGGTCCCGCGACGGGCAGGCGCACTTCCTCGGTCTGCTCGATGAGCCAGCCCTGACCGGTGAGGCAGTATTGCGGCTGGTGGATGCTCGTGCGGTCGCGGCCCATCAGCACGACTTGCAGCAGGAGCGGCGCGCCGTTGGTCGCGGTGTAGAGCCGCTTGCCGATGGAGGTGTCAGCGGGGAGCGCGCTTAACTCCACTTCCGCCGCTGGCACTTCCTGCGAGGTCATCCCGGCGACTTGCTCCGGCAGTGGAATGCGCCACCGCGGGGAACCGGCCTGTGGCTCAGCCAGCACGCCGGGGCGACCGAGGGTTTGCCGCGTCTGGAGTTGGTAAATCGCGCCGCCAGCCAAGGCCATGAGGAGCAACGCGGCGATGAGCGCCGGGCCAACCAGCGGCGGGGTCGGCTGGCCGACCGGCCGCTCGGCCCTACCGAGGGTCACGGGCGGGGCTGCTTTCTCCCGCATCAGCCAGCCCGCCAGAAACATTAACCCGATAGCCACGGCGAAGGTGACGTAGCCAAGATTCGTCTCCGCCGCTGCGCCGGCTTTGTGACCGAAGGCTTCGGCGAGGATGATGACCGTCGTGATGCGCGCCACGTTGCCCGCCACGGCCAACGGCGCGGCCAGCGCCATCATCACCGCCCGCTTCCACGGCGCGCGGAACGCGACGTAGCCGTAAATCGTCGTCACCGCCAGCAGCGAGGTGAGGCTGCGGATGCCGCTGCACGCGGGGGCGACGTCGTAGTTGAAGGTGCGCGCGGTGTTGAAGATGGCCGTGCCATCGCGCAGCACGTCGAGGCCGAGGAGGTTGTGGCCGATGCCCACGGAGAGCTGCGTCACAAGCAGGCGCAGTTGGAACAAGAGCCCTTCGCCCAACGCCTCCAGCGGCACGCAGAAGCCCAGCAGCAGGAATGGGAAGAACGTTTTCCGCAACCAGCCCGGCCCCCACACGAGGCCGACGAGGCACCAAACCCCGCCCGCCAGCGCCACCATCGAGACGCGCGGCTGTTGCACTGTGAAGGCGAGGACGTGCAGCACGAGGGCGAGCGCCACGCCAGCCAGCGCGGGCAGCCAACGCCGGGTGGGTGTGGCGAGCAGTTCGTTGCGTCGCAGCCAGAGCAAAATCAGCACGACGACCGGCACGAGCTTGCCGTGTTCCGCCTCCAGCGCCTCCGCGCTCCACGCGCCCCACATCCACGCGAAGAGCGAGGGTTGGTCGGTGAAGTTGAACGAGCAGTGGCCGAGGAAGTGGAACAGCCCCGCCCACGCGCCGAGCAGGGTGAAGAACAGCGGCTTGTCCGGCAGCCACGCCCAGAAGGCGCGGAACTCCACGAGGAATTCCTCGGCGAGCGTCGGCGCGGGTTGGGTTGGTTCAGCCATGCGAGCGTAGTCTAGCCAGGTGGCGTGGAAGGCCAAGCCCGCGATGGAGTGCGGCGTCGCCGCTGACCTGCCTTTGAACTTTGAACTTTGAACTTTGAGCTTTCACCCTACCCTCCGCCGCCATGAGTGAACGTCCCGAGACACGTCTGGCCCGGTGGCCGTCCCTTTCGCTCGTCGTGTGCATTGGCAGCGCGGCGGTGCTGGATTACGGCGCATGGCTGGTGGTGGAGCAAAGCCCGCACCCCATCAGCATTTGGGTGGCGGTCTCGGCCTTGGCCGCCGTCGGAGCCGCCGCTTGGGTTGCCATCTATCCGTTCTCCACCGACGCGCAGAACGCCACCCAGCTCGACGAGCTCGAGAAGCTCCAGTCCGCCGTCGGCCAGATTAAGAATCTTGAGAAGGTCGCCACGCAAATCACCATCGCCACCGCGCAATGGCAGAACGTGCAGGAGCACAACGCCAAGGCCATCGAGTCCGCAAAGCAGGTTTCCGAGGAGATGTCGCAGGAGGCGCTGCGCTTCGCCGACTTCATGAAGCAGGCGAACGACTCCGAGAAGGCCACGCTCCGGCTCGAGGTCGAGAAGCTCAAGCGCGCCGAGACCGACTGGCTGCAAGTGCTCGTGCGCGTGCTGGATCACGTCTATGCGCTGCATTGCGCCGCGAAACACTCCGGCCAGCAGAACCTCATTGACCAGCTCGCGCACTTCCAGAACGCCTGCCGCGACGCCGCGCGTCGCGTCGGCCTCGTGGCTTTCGCGCCTGCAGCGGGAGATGGGTTCGAGCCGGGGCAGCACCAGACGGCGGACGGGCGGAAGGACATTCCCGATGACGCGAAGGTTTTCGAGGCCGTCGCCACCGGCTACACCTTCCAAGGCCAGATGCTTCGGCCCGCATTGGTATCGATTGACCCGCCCAAGGCTCCCTTGCCAGTGCAGCCGGCGGTCACGCCCGACGCCGGGAGTCATGGCGGATGACTTCCGTCCTGAGTTCGCCAGTTACTGTTCGCCCGCGCCTACTGCCAGCAAGCCGTTTGCAACCCGTCGAGATCATCTCTGCTTACCGGCCTGCGTCCCGCCACGCCGCCGCCGCGCGCTTGCCAAAACGAGCCGCGCTCACGCATCAACCGGGCTGAAAAAACTGTGTTCAACCACCCGGGGCTATGGTTTAACTGCGCCTCTGAGCTGACCAAATCATGAAACCCTTGCTCCGCCGTTATTGCGTTCTTCTCGCACTGCTCATCCACTGGGTGCCGCTTTCACAGGCGCAGGTCGCGCCGCAGCGCGTGCAGCAAATCGCGGTCCGCCACGTCGGCCCCGCTGCCGCGAGCGACGAACTGATCCGCGCCAACATCCGCGTGAAGGTCGGCGACTCGCTGGTGAAGACCAGCGTGGATGATGACGTGCGCAACCTCTACAACACGGGTTACTTCTACAACATCCGCGTGGCCGAGGAGCGCGTGGACGGCGGGGTGCGGCTGATTTACGTGGTGCAGGGGAAGCCCTTGCTCACCGATGTGAAGTTCACGGGCAACACGAAGTTCAGCGCGATCAAGCTCCAGAAGGAAATCACGTCGAAGATCGGCCAACCGCTCGACGAGCGGAAGCTTTTCACCGACGCGCAAAAAATCCAGACCCGCTACCAGAAGGCCGGCTACCAGCGCACCAAGGCGGAATACAAACTCAGCATCAACGAGAACGCCGGACGCGGCACCGTCAGCTTCGAGATCACCGAGGCGCCGAAGGTGAAGATCGTGGACATCCAGTTCGCCGGCGCGGCGGCCTTCACGGAGAAGGAATTGGCGAAGCAGCTCAAGACGAAGGAGAAGTGGTTTTTCTCGTGGCTCACCGGCACGGACAAGTTCAAGGACGAGCAGTTCGAGGACGACAAGGAGCGGCTCGCGGAGTTCTACCGGAACAAGGGCTACCTGGACTTTGAGATCAAGGATGTGGTGCTCGAGTATCCCCAGCCGGACCGGCTGGTGATCAAGTTCCAGCTCTTCGAGGGCAAGCCCTACAAGGTCGGCGTGGTCGCGGTGAAGGGGAACAGCCTCTTCCCCAGCGCGGAGCTGGAGAAGGACATCCGGATGTCCTCGGGCAAGACCTTCACGCCCGCTGGGCAGCGCAAGGATGTCGAGACGCTGCGCGACTTTTACGGGACCAAGGGGTTCATTGACGCCCGCATCAACGCCGTGCGCACGCCCAACACCGAGACGGGCAACATGGACGTGACCTATCAGGTGGAGGAGCGGGACAAGTCCTTCGTCGAGAAGATCGAGATCAAGGGCAACGTGAAGACGAAGGACAAGGTGCTCCGCCGCGAGTTGGCCATCTCGCCCGGCGAGACCTTCGACATGGTGCGCGTGAAGCTCTCCAAGCAGCGGCTGGAGAACTTGAATTACTTCGAGAAGGTGGACGCGCAGCCGGAGCCGACTGATGTGCCCAACCGCAAAAACCTCGTGGTAAACGTGGAGGAGAAGAACACCGGCAACATGTCGCTGGGCGCGGGCTTCAGCTCGGTGGAGAGCGTGGTGGGATTCCTCGAGGTGAGCCAGGGCAACTTTGATCTGTTCAACCCGCCGTGGTTCACCGGCGGCGGACAGAAGATGCGCCTCAAAGCCAGCTACGGCTCGCGCCGGCAGGACTATCTCGTGAGCTTTGTGGAGCCGTGGCTTCTCGACCGCAAGCTCGCGTTCGGCGTGGACATCTATCACCGCAACACGAGCTTCCAAAGCTCGCTCTACGACGAGGTCCAGAGCGGTATGCGCCTCAGCCTGGAGCGCGCATTGTGGACGGATTTCTTCCGCGGCAACGTGAGCTACACGGTCGAGGATGTCGGCATCAAGAACGTGGACCCCGCCGCGTCGCCGGAGTTGAAGTCGGAAGCGGGCACGCAAATTGTCTCAAAGATTGGGGCCAGCATCACCTACGACACCCGCACGGGCGGGATGATCCCCACCGGTGGACACCGGGTGGAGCTGACGACCGAATTCGCGGGCGGCCCCCTCGGTGGCGAAGCGGATTTCTACAAGATGGAGCTGCGCGGCTCCCAATACTTCCCCGGCTTCTGGCAGGGCCAGACGTGGGAACTGCTCGGCCGCGTCGGTGCCGTGCAAGGCTTCAGCGGTGACCGCGTCACGCTCTTCAACCGCTACTTCCTCGGCGGTCCGCGTTCGCTGCGCGGCTACCGCTTCGCGGACGTTTCCCCGCGCGACTCGCGGCACGAGCCCTTCGGCGGCAACACCTACTGGATGGGCTCCGCGGAATACACCATCCCTCTGATTGAACGGCTGCGCTTCGCGATGTTCTACGACATTGGCAATGTTTACAGCAGCTCATTCAGCTTCAACCCGAACATCGCAAAGGGCGAGACCATGTATCAGGACAACGTCGGGTTCGGCTTCCGCCTCAACATCCCGAACCTCGGGCCGCTGCGGCTGGACTACGGCATCCCCATCACCTCCGACCGCAACCAGAACAAGAGCGGGCGGTTCAACTTCGACGTGGGCTTCACCCGCGACTTCTGAGCCGTGCCGGAGACCGGGATTACGAGTAAGATTACCAAACTTGCCTTGCCTCCGATCCACATCTCCGGTTCCTGCTCCTAATCCTCCCATTCCATGAAACGCTCCTCCGCCCTCCTCCTTCTGGCCTTCGGCCTGGCCTGCGCCCCCGCAACCCAAGCCGCCGCCGCCCCCGCCCCCGGCACGATCGCCGTCGTGGACCTCAAGAAAGTCTTCGACGGCTACTGGAAGACCAAGCAAGCCGACCTCAACCTCAAGGACCGCGCCGCCGAGTTGGACAAGAAACGGAAGGACATGGTCACGGATGCCCAAAAGGCCGAGGCTGATTACAAGAAGCTCCTCGAAAGCTCAACCGATTCGGCCGTATCCATCGAGGAGCGGGACAAGCGCAAGCAATTGGTGGCGGGCAAGCTCCGCGAACTGCAGGAAATCGAGCAGAGCGTCGGCCAGTTCGACCGCAGCGCCCGCGCCCAGCTTGCCGAACAGCAGCGCAATCTCCGGGACAAGATCGTCGCTGAGATCCGGGAGGTCCTGAACAAGAAGGCTAGGACAGCGGGCTTTGGCGCCGTCTTGGATAGTGCCGCGGAGAGCGCTGTGGGCACGCCCATCGTCCTCTTCAACGCCACCCTGCCCGACCTCACTGAAGAGATCCTCATCCAGCTCAACGCGACCGCCCCCGCCGGCGCCTTGCAAACACCCCTCGCGCCGGCCCCCGCCCCCATCATTACGAAGTGAGCGGGGACGACCGACAACCGCCGCAAAAATCCGTTTGCTGGATTCCAAACGCTCTTGGGCATTGCTTCCAACAAAGACCCCGTTTCGTTGCGCGTTTTATCTCAACCTGTATCAAGTGGATAAGCATACAATCCCATTTGTCCAAGCCGAGTTCCACTTTCGCGAGCACCCGTCACTGCACGCCCCAACCCCATGAAACTGATCGCTACGATTGCCTTCTTGGCGCTGTGTTGCCTCTCCGCCAGCGCACAGGGGAAAATCATCATTGGCGATAGCAAATTCGGCAAGGTGGTCGCTCTCTTGGATGGCGACAATCTCATCTCTGGGAACAGCAAGTTCGGCAAGGTGGTCGCCCGGATAGATGGCGACAAGGTGATCCGAGGGGATTCCAAGTTCGGCACCGTGATCGCGAGAATTGATGGCGACAAGGTGTTTCGTGGCGACTCAAAGTTTGGCACCGTGATCGCGCGAATTGATGGCGATAAGATCATCCAGGGAGACTCCAAATTCGGGAAGGTTATCGGCAGGGTGGAGGATGGAGGAATGCTGACCGCAGCGGCCGGTGCGGTGTTCCTGCTGCTGATGTAGAGGGGCATCAAGGGCATCGTGGCAATCCGGCAGCAATGTCCATGAACTGCCTGCCAATCTTGTCAGCGACGGTGCCGTTCGAGCGTTGCAAGTTTCGTGAACGGATCCGGAGACCATGCGCCATGAACCAGTCCGAGCCCCATCTGGTCTGAGACATCGAGTCACGAAACTCAATTCCGCTGTCACTCTCTTCGCCGCCCTAGCCTGTGCCGTGAGCAGCACATTCGCCCAGTATCCCGAGTGGCAACGCTCGGGGGCGATCACGATTCTCACCACGCCGGAGGGCGCGAACCTGCCAGCGGGCACGGTGGCCGAGGGCTTTCCGCTGCTCGTGCGGTTGCACAAGGACTGGTTCGAATTCAAGCAGGCCAAGGCCGGCGGCGAAGGCGTTCGCTGCTCCAGCAGCAAGGGCGCTCCGCTCGTGTTTCAAATCGAGGAGTGGGCGCGGCAACGTCCAAGGCAGTGCCGAGCCGGTCGGATGTCACGGGGCGCGTTTGGCCCGCGCGAAGGCAAAATGTTCGTCCACCACTTCCCAGCCGCTGAGGATTGGAGCCGTGCTGGCCGTGGGCGCTTTGGCTTTGGGCACGAACTCCAGTGTCATGGCCCCGGCGGCTTCGATGTGCTCGAAGGTCTTCACCAGCGCGCGGCGCGGGCCGCCGGCTTCCTTCGCCACGTCGAAATCCTTGAGCACCACGCGGCCTTGCAGCTTCACGTCGAACACGCGCTGGCCGGCGGCAAGCTCGTCCGGCTCCGCGAAGTGCAGGCGCACGTTGAAGCGGCGCGGCGGCGCAGGCGCGCGCTCGCCGATGGCCAGCGGCGCGAAGTTCGCGCAAGCGCTGCGGCCCGCCAGGCCGAGATACGCCAGGGCCTCGCCCGCGATGCGCGTGCGGTTCATCTGGAAGTTGATGCCCAGAGTGTGAGGGTCGAGTCCCGCCGCGCGGAGCGTGGCCAGCGGCAACGCCACCTCGACCGTGAAGCCGGAGTCGTCCAGTCGTGCCGCGCTGCGCCACGCGCCGGTCCACGAGGCATTCTCCGGTGAGTTGCGGTCGGCCCGGAGCGCCAGAAAGCGTTCGTTCGCGCCGCTCACGGCGAGATGAAGCACTTTCTCCCCGGCGGCGTCGGTGAGGAACACTTCCCACGAGTCGTCCGTGAAAACGTCTTTCACCGGCGCATCCCGTTTGCTCGGTTTGGGCATCAGCGAGCGGTGGCCGGGGATGGGCGGTCGGGTGGCCGCGCAGTAGAGCGTCTGCGCGTCGTGCGCGAGCCAGACACGGGTCTTGGTGTTCGGCAGCGTGGTCAGCGGCGGGCCAAGCCATTCGCGTGGCGACAGCACCGCGTCGAGCTGCGGCGGCACGGCGAAGGCCACAGATTTCAGCAAAGGGAGGAAGTCCAGTTGCAGGCTCGCCTGGCGGATGCCGCGAATGCCCGAGGCGTAAATCCACGGCTGGCTCGTGCCGGTGAAAGCCGTGTGGTCCGCATTGAAGCGGTAAGGGCCGAGCGCCGGGTCGAAGTCCACGGTGAGCGGCACTTGCAGGCCGGCGGACGTGGCGATGGGCCACACGCCGGGACGTTGGGCGTCCTCGTAGGTGCCGGGGACTCGCGAGTAACCCATCGCTTCGTGCGGAGCCAGCGGGCGCGGCCAGCCGAGCCAGAGCGTGCCGTCGTCGCTGCGGCGGTCGCCGAACGCGCCGAGGTTGAGCGCCGCCTGGCGCACCACGGTGTCCGGCGTGCGCTCGTGGAAGATGGCCCAGTCCTCGTTCAACCGCGTTTCTGCCGGGGCCAGGACCACGCTGGTGCGAAAGGGATAATTGCAGACGCAGCGCGACTTCGCTTCGGACGCGATGACCAACCCCTGCGACACCGTGGTGCTCGGGCCGCACGCGGCGGAGATGCCAACGTAAGTGCGCAAGCCGCTGTCGTCCTCGAAGTCGTAAATGCCCAGCACCTTCGCCGCGCCCGCGCGCTTGATGACGCTGTTCAGCGAGTAGTCCATCCCGCCGCAGAGGCCCGTGCCGGTGTGGAAGAAGCGCGGCCCCAGCTCGCCCGTGAGCGGGTGCTCGCGCAAGAGTGCGCCGACGCCCGCGTCGAGCTTCGACGGGTAAGGCTTCACCTTCACCTTCGGAGCGGCGGCGAATGCACCGACGACATTGGTCGGCGCGGCGACTTTCACTCCAGTCGTCAACGTGACGTTGGCCCAACCGTTGTTGATGCCATCGGCCACGGCGTCGGCGAAGAGATGGCTCTGACGAATGCGCTCGGCGGGTTGGCCATCGTTGGAGTTCAGCGTCGCGGCGAAGCCGAAACTCTCCGGCGGCTGGCCGTTTCCGCCCGGGAGAACCGCCCACGGCAGGCGCACCACGGTGAGCGAACCGCCGGCCTCGTGCCTGCCGGACACGCGCACCAGCGGCGTGACCCCGGTGCCGGACGCGACCGACGCGGGCGTGTTTGCGTCGAGCGCCGGCGTGACGCGGAGCTGGAATACGCCGGCTTCGTAGAGACCGTAGCGCGTCGCGGACGGGCGAAAGTCGAAGAACAAATCCCATTCGTCCAACTCGGTGACAACCGGGTCTTTCGTGCGAAGCGTGACGACCAAAGCGTCGGCTTCGCGCGCGAGTGTGAGCTGGCCGGAGTGCTGGTCGTCCACGGGCAGCTTCCACGACTGCGGTGCTTGCAGCGCAACTGGCGGCGCGGCGTTGAGCGGGCCGAAGATGCGGCGCTGCTCGCCGGTGCGGGCGTCGAGTTCGATGCAGCCCGGTCCGCTGCGGAAGGAGCCGGGGCCGAGGTTGAGGAAGACGCTCGCGTCCGTGACGCGAATGGTGCGGTAGTGCTGGCGACCCAACTCGGTTGACCAGACCAACTCGGTGTGGTTGAGGAGGTCCCGTTGCATCCGCATGTCCAGCGAGTAGCGGGGAATCGGGCGCGTCCAGAGATTGCGGCCGTTGTAGGCGTCCACGGCGGTGAGGACATTCTCGCCGAGCACGAAGTAGCGGCCATACGCGGCGGGCGCGCGGGCGTTGCCGCTCTTCAAGTCCGTCACCTGCGCGGTGGACGGACCGCCGAACCAGAGCAGGCGCAGCGGCCACTTCGCACGCTTGTCGGAGACGAGGTCGCTGTCCCAATCGAGCGCGTCCGGTAAGCGGCCGCGCACGAGATACGGCCCGCTCGGCGAGACGCGAATCTCCTCCGCCGGTGCGCCGGTCTCGTGCAGAAAAGCCGCGGCGCGGGCGGCATCGGCATCGCTGAAGAGCAGCACGCCGCCGCACGGGCGCAGCATCCGGTAGAGGTCCGTGGGCGACCAGCCTTGCAGCGGGCCGGACACAAGGATGGCGTTGGCGAAGTATTGCGCGAAGGGCAGGCGGGACTTTTGCTCCACCGCCTGGACCTGCACGCGCGAACCGTATTGCGCCGTGGTGGCGAGCAGTTGGCTGCGCAACGTGGTGGCCGTGGCGGCGTCCCGCACGACGGCGACGGTGCGCAACTGCGTCTGGTCGGCCAGCGGACGGAGGAACTTGCCCGCGTCATCGCCGAGCACGAGCGCGAAGCCACGGTCCATGCCCGCCTCCCGCAAGCGCGCGAGCACGGGCGCAAACGCAGCGGGCGCGGGCGGTGCAGCCTGCAAGGCAAGCGGCCCATTCACACGCGGCGCGGGCGCGCTGGCGACAGGCGCGAAGCAATACACATGGCCGCGCGTGGTGGTCGCGATGATTTGGCCGTTGGCCACGGCCAGCTCACGCACTTCGCCCTCGACGCTGGCGCGCCACAGCTCGGTGTTGGTCGCCGGGTCCACGACCGCGACCGCGCCGTCCAGACCCAGCACGAGTTTCCCGCCGGCCAGCACGAGGCTGAAGGCGTTTCGCCCAACCATCTTTCCCTGATGCACGAGCACGCTGGCCTTGCCGCGCTCTTGCTTGATGGGCGGGCGTCCCACCACCGGTGGCCTGAGCGGCAGCGGCGAGAGCTGCGGAATCTCGCCGCGCATGAAGGAGACGAACTGGCCGTTGGTCATCTTGTGCGAACGCAGCCCCAGCGTGCCGGCGCGATGGATGGAGCTGATGTGGAACTTGTCGCCGTCCACGATGACCGCATGGCCGCCCTCGCCCGCGCGCGGTTCGGCGAAGAGCAGCTTGCCCGTGCGCCGGTCGAAGCCCGCCGGCATCGCGTAGCCGTTCGGCACGAGCAGCACGTCGCGGTTCGCCGCCAGCGCGCCCTGCGGCGTGAGGCCGTAGATGCCAAAGTCGCCGTCGTGGACGCCGTGCTCGAGGTTCGGCGCGTTGTCGGGCGTCATGAGGTGGTTGTAGTCCATGCCGGCGAAACCGCTGGTGTCATTGCACCAAATCACCTTGCCCGTCGCGGCGTCCAGCGCCCAGACGTAGATGCCCTCGTTCGCCCACATGCCCGCGACGCAATACGCCACGCCGCCGTCCACCAGCACGCCGGTGCGAATGGGCCAGCGGGAAATCAGGCGGTCGTTGCCCACGCATTGGTCCGGCTGCGGCGCGGCGCGGAAGGACCACAGCCGCCGGCCTGACCCTGCCTCGACGCAATAGACCACGCCATCGTCCGAGCCGAAGTAAGCGCGCCCATCGGCAAGCTGCGGCGCGACGCGCACGGGTCCGCCGGTGGTGAGCTGCCAACGCACTTCGCCCGTGCGCTCGTCGAGCGCGCGCACCGTGTCGTCGGTGGAGGAGCCGAAGCAGACCACGCCCGCACCGACCACCGGCGACGGCGCGTAGTCGAAGTCGAGCCGGTTGAGCATGATGACATGGGGCGGCGGCCACGCGGGGGAGGGCCGTTGCGCGGCGACGTGCTGCCAGGCGAGGCGGAGCGGCAGCGCGGGCGCGTCCGCCGTGATGCCCGAGCGGCCGATGTCATGCCGGTGCGTCGGCCAGTCCTCGGCCCGCACGAGGCTGGCGTTGCTCAACAGGAGCGCAACGAACAGCCAGCAACGCGAGAGTTTCATGGCAACGGCCAAAGCCGTAAGTGATTTGCTTTTCCCAGCCCGCTTGAGCATGCATCCGGGGACATTTCTAATCGTAGCGGGCCGCCTCGTCGTTGTCTATTTCTCTCCCAACATTGGCACACGCCGACCCGGAATGGCGGCGGACAAACTAGACATGCTCGCGTCCTCGGCCTTCGAGTTCTGCCCACGCCGAAGGTCGTTGTGCACGGCGGACCTGAACGTGCACAAGCCGCCGAGCTTCGACTCGTTGACCGGGTATCCGCCGCGCGCGCTCTATCGCTGGTTCCAGCCGGTCTCGGGGCCGAGTGGGTGCGCGCCCCGCGCCTGCCCATCGCGGGCGCGGAGCGGAGGCAGGTGCTGCGCATCATCCGCGACAGCCTCGCGCACCGCCCGAAGCTGCTAGCGCGGCGATAGGCCGGGGATGGGCAAGGTCGTGCATACGTGGAACGCGGAGCGTGCGGTCTGAGGCCGCAGCAGTCTCGCAATCAGCACCGTCTTATTTTATATTGGCACCGAGCCCAACGAAAGCTCTCGGTGCCCACAACTCACGACCTTAATCTCATCAACCCCAAAGGCTCCAAGCTATGACCTTCCATCGGCTCACCCGCCGGCACTTCCTTCACACCACGGGGGCAGCTCTGGCGTTGCCGCTCCTGGAATCCTCGGCCCGAGCAGCGGATGTCCCGCAAACGCTGGCCGAGCTTTGGGCTGGCTTCGAGCCGCGCAAGGGCCCGCTCGAAATCGAAGTCCTCAAGGAGTGGGAGCAAGGCAGCGTGGTTTGCCGGCTCATCCGCTATCAGGTCGGCATTTTCAAAGGCGCGCCGGCGAAGGTCGCCGCCTTCTACGCTTTTCCAAAAGGTGGAACGAAACTCCCGGCGCTCGTCGAGCTGCACGGCGGCGGACAGTCAGCTTCGCTCAACAGCGTCGTGACTTACGCCCAGCGTGGCTATGCCGGCATTTCGCTCAACTGGGGCGGCAACAAGCTGAACTTCGGTGGCGCGCAGATGAGCTACGACGGGCCGCAGACTGATTGGGGCAAGCTCGACGCCACGCATCCGCCGCAGCGCAACAAAGCGAACCATTTTGCCGGCTCCCTTATGCCGGACGAATACACGCTCGACGCGGTGGAATCGCCGCGGAACAGCAACTGGTTTCTCGTGTTGATGGCGGCCCGCCGCGCCATCACCTTTCTGGAACAGCAGCCGGAAGTGGACGCGACGCGCATCGGAGGGCACGGCCATTCCATGGGAGGCAAGCTCACGACCAACCTCGCGGGGATCGACAAGCGCATCAAAGCCGCCGTGCCGTCGTGCGGCGGGTCGGGCGACCTTTTGGAGAACGAGACTGTGGTGCCCGGCGGGAGCCGAACCAAGCGCACGGCCCTGGAGCTGGCCTGCATTTCCGACAACGCCTACCTCCCGCTCATCACCTGCCCGATTCTCTGGCTCTCGCCCACCAATGACTTTCACGGGCACCTCGACAACATGGCTTGGAACTGGCGCAGCCTGCCCGATGCCCGCACGCGCTTCAGCATCGCCCCGCACCTGAACCACCGTCACACGGGCGAGCACGCCCTCACCGAGTATCTGTGGTTTGAAGAACACCTGAAGGGCGCGGCCTTCAGGATGCCGCGAACACCAGCGACGGTGCTGGAGCTGAAGACCGACGACGGCGTGCCGCAGCTCACCGTCACGCCGGACGACTCT
>Ga0208960_1000298_pt1 | contig 28177 bp, 23 predicted proteins | sample GreLakmeON33MSRF_FD_187703 | JGI IMG/M metagenome (GOLD analysis project Ga0208960, IMG submission 187703) | Freshwater lentic microbial communities from great Laurentian Lakes, MI, USA - Great Lakes metaG ON33MSRF (SPAdes) | ecosystem: Environmental > Aquatic > Freshwater > Lake | place: Great... | reverse complement strand
GCCGCACGCGCGGCATCGCCGAGGTGAACGCGCGCCGCCTGCTCACCCACGCCTTCGCCAGCGAAATCGTGAATCGCATCACCGTCGAGCCAGTGCGCGAGCATCTGGAGCAGGTGCTCTGGGCGCGGCTGGAGGAGTTGATTGAGAAGAAATAGCACTTCATGAACCCTTCGCTGTCCTTGCTGGTCGTCGCTCTGCTTGTCTTCTCGACGACGACGACGAGTCACGCCGCCCAGCTCCTCGCCGGCGTCGCGAAGGTGGACATCACCGACCGCGCGGCGGGGCCGGTGAACGACCCTTCCTACGTGAAGGCGCTCGTGCTCAAGGACGGCTCCACCACCGTGGTGCTCATCACGGTAGACGCGGTGGCCATCGGCGGCATCGGGCGCATCGGGAATGATTACCTCGGCAAGGTCCGCGCGGAGTTGGAGCGGGAGTTGGGCATCCCGCCCGCGAGCGTGCTCGTCAACGCCAGCCATTGCCACAGCGTCGTGCGCGCGGACACCGATGCGCTCACCGTGCAGGCGGTGAAGGAGGCGGTGAAGAACATGGTGCCCGTGCGCGCCGGAGCCGGGCGCGGACGCGAGGACCGCATCATGGAGAACCGCCGACTCAAGCTGAAGGACGGCAGCGAACTGGACCTCCGTCGCGCCTACGCGACGCCCCGCGACGAGGACGTGGCCAGCGTCGGCCCCGTGGATGCGGAGATTGGCCTGCTGCGCCTCGACCGCGCGGATGGCCGGCCCTTCGCGCTGGTTTACAACTTCGCCTGTCATCCCATCCACGGCGTGCCGGCCGGCGGAAACACGGCGGATTTCCCCGGCTTCGCCTCCAAGGTCATCGAGGAAAACTTCGGCGAAGGCGTGATGGCGTTCTTCGTGCAGGGCTGCGCGGGCGACATCAACCCGTCGCTCTACAAAGCCACGCAGCACCCGCACGACGCGGAGGCTTACGGAAACCTGCTCGGCTTGAGCGCGCTGCGGGCGGCGCGCGGCATCAAGACGGGCGACGCCAACCCGCTGCGCGTCGTGCGCGAGGCGGTGTCGCTGCCGCGCGCGGCGGACTACGAGAAGCGCATCGCGGCGATTGAGGCGGAGCAGTCGCGGCTGTTGAAGTCGTTTCGCGGCACGAGCCTGAACTTCAAGGCGTTCCTCCCGCTGTTCCTCCAGCACAAGCTCTCGCCGGACTTTCCCTCGTATCACAATTACGGCTACCTCCACGAGCAAGCGCAGGGTCGCGACGCCTTGGCGAAGCTCGATGCCGAGAACCGCGCGAACCTCGAAGCCTACGTGCAAAACATCCAGGCGATGGAGCGGCTCACGCATTTGCAGGTGAACCTCGCGCTGCTCAAGATGCATCAGGCCAAAGCCGTCGCCGCCGGAAACGCCGCGCTGGAAACCGAGATGTCCGGCCTGCGCATCGGCGACTTCACGATGGTCACGTTCCCCGGCGAGTTGACGGTGGAACTGGGCCTCGCCGTGAAGAAGCGCGCGCCCGGCAAGTTCACCTTCGTGGCCGGCTACACCAACGGCTACCTCTTCTACCTGCCCACCGAGGCGCAGCGGAAGAACCCCGGCTACGCGCAAGAGGACTGTGACTGCCTCGTCGCCCCGGAATGGCGGAAGATTTTCGACGAGCGGACGGATGCGGTGTTGAAGAAGCTGGCCGCGCCGTGAGTTGAATCCTTTGCGAAAGCCCGCCACCATCATCCGCCACGACACGCCATGAACGACGACCTCACCGACCTGTATCAGGAAGTCATCCTGGAGCACGCGAAAAGCCCGCGGAACTTCAAGGTGCTGCCCGACGCCAACCGCGTCGCCCACGGCACCAACCCGCTGTGCGGCGACAACTACACTGTCTATCTCGTCATGGATGGCGACGTGGTGCGGGACGCGAGCTTCCAAGGCTCCGGCTGCGCCATCTCGAAGGCGTCGGCGTCGCTGCTTACGAGCACCATCAAGGGCCGGACGCGCGCGGAGGTGGAGGCGCTCTTCGGCAAGGTGCATGACATGGTCACCACCGGCCACTCCGACGACAGCATGGGCAAGCTCGCGGCGTTCGCGGGCGTGCACAAGTTCCCGGCGCGCGTGAAGTGCGCCATCCTCTCCTGGCACGCGGCCAAAGCGGCGGTGGCGGGCGGTGGCACAGTGAGCACGGAAGCGGATGAGCCGAAGGCGGGATGATTTTTAGCCACAGATGAAACACAGATTGAACACAGATAGGGGAAGCAGCAGAGCACACGCTCCGGCTGCTCAGGTCACCCTTGTTCCATCTGTGTTTCATCTGCGCTCATCTGTGGCCAAACCAAATTGATATGCACTCCTACGAAACCGTCACTCTCACCCGCGACGTGGATGCCACGCGCATTCCCTCCGGCGACAAGGGCTTCATCCCCACCGGCACCGAGGTCACCATCACGCAGGTGCTCGGCGGCAGTTACACCGTGCAGTTCATCGGCGGGCTGGCACGCATCGAGGCCAAGGACGCCGACGCGCTCGGCAAGACACCCGAGGTCAAGCCCGCGCCGTCCGCCACGCCCGCGCCCACCGGGCCGGTGACGCAGGCTGTGCTCATCGAGCAGGTCTGGACCGCGCTGCGCACCTGTTACGACCCGGAAATCCCCGTCAACATCGCCGACCTCGGCCTCATCTACACCTGCGACCTCTCCGAGTTGGCCACCAACAGCTACAAGGTGGACGTGAAGATGACGCTCACCGCGCCCGGTTGCGGCATGGGCCCGGTGCTGGTGCAGGACGTGCAGAACAAGCTCCTCTGCCTCGAAGGCATTGACGACGTGGCCGTGGAGTTGGTCTGGGATCCGCCGTGGAACCAGGGGCTGATGACCGAGGCGGCGAAGCTCCAGCTCGGATTGATGTGAACTAACTTTTAGCCACGGATGAAACACGGATTCAAAACCGATTCAGTCACGTGGAATTTCGCCCCATCCGTGTTTCTTCCGTGTTCAATCCGTGGCTAGAAAATGATTTCCATGCCTTCCTCTACTCCCGACTGGTCCGCCCTCCGCGCTGACTTCCCCATCCTCGACCAGACCGTTCACGGTCATCCGCTGGTCTATCTCGACAACGCCGCCACGTCGCAGAAGCCGCGCGCGGTCATTGACGCTCTGGTGCGTTACTACGAGCGCGACAACGCCAATGTCCACCGCGGCATCCACGAGTTGAGCAACCGTTCCACGAATGCCTTCGAGGCGGCGAGAGAGCGGACGCGGAAATTCCTCAACGCCCGCAGCACCGAGGAAATCATCTTCACGCGCGGCACCACCGAGGGCATCAACCTGGTCGCCAACGCCTGGGGCAACGCCTTCGTGAAGGCCGGCGATGTCATCCTCCTCACCGAGATGGAGCACCACAGCAACATCGTGCCGTGGCAGATGCTCGCCGAGCGCACCGGCGCGAAGCTCCGCTACATCCCCATCAACGGCGACGAAGGCTTGCTCGACTTGGACAAGCTCGATTCGCTGCTCACGCCCGAGGTGAAGCTCTTCGCGATGGTCCACATCTCAAACGCCCTCGGCACGCTCAACCCCGTCGCCGACCTCTGCGCGCGCGCGCGGCGGCTCGGCATCACGACCCTCGTGGACGGCGCGCAGAGTGCGGGCCACATGATGGTGGACGTGCAGGCCATCGGCTGCGACTTCTACGCGTTCAGCGGCCACAAGATTTGCGGCCCCACCGGCATCGGCGTGCTTTACGGGCGCAAGGAAGTGCTGGAACAAACCCCGCCGTGGCACGGCGGCGGCGAGATGATTTCCACGGTGGACTACTTCAAGAGCACGTGGAACACGCTCCCGCATAAATTCGAGGCCGGCACGCCGGACATCTCCGGCCCCATCGGCTTGCACGCTGCGCTGGACTACCTCGACGCCGTCGGGCGCGAGAACATCTTCCGCCACGACCTCGAACTGGCCACCTACGCCTACCAGCGTTTGAGTGAGCTGAAAGGCGTGCGCCTCTTCGGCCCCAAGACCGAGCGCGGCGGCCTCGTGAGCTTCCTGCTCGACGACGTCCACGCGCACGACGTGGTGACCATCGCCGACCGCTACGGTGTGGCGTTGCGCGGCGGGCACCATTGCACCCAGCCGCTGATGAAGAAGCTCGGCGTCCCCTCCACGGCGCGGGCAAGCTTCTACTTCTACAACACCAAGGCCGAGGTGGACCGGTTCATCGAGGTGGTGAAGGAGATTCAGAAGTTCTTTGGGGTGTGAACGAGGCGGTGAGGCCGGTTGGCTGACACCCGGCTGAATCTGGGTGCTAATGAGAGTCGCCAAGACCTGACTTGCGCCTGCTGCTTTTCACTTCTGACCATTGCCTTCGCACCGCGAGGTGTTCGCTCCCTGCCCTGCTCGCGGGCTTGCCAAAAAACTCCGAAGCATCTCCCGCACGGAGTCGAACGCAATTTCCTCCAAGACAATCTGGCCCCGGGGAATCCAGCAGACCTCCGAGACTTCACCGGGGTCCGCCTGCACGGACTTCTGCCCCACGCGCCCGAGGTAGAAGAAGTCCAGCACCTGATACGTGACGCCTCGGTAGTGATACTGGTTGGGCTGCGAGCAGAGGTAATCGAGCCGCTCCACCTCCATCCCCACTTCCTCGCGAATCTCCCGACGCAGCGCGGCCTCCGCCACCTCGCCCGCGTCCACGAAGCCGCCGGGCACGGAGAGTTTGCCCCGGTGCGGATCCTTCGCGCGGCGAATCAGCAGCACCGTGTCGTCCGGCGCGAGCAGCACGGCTCCGACGGCGATGGCGGGGTTGAAGTAGAAAAGGAATCCGCACGCCGCGCACAGGAACGGCTCGCGTCCGGCCTCCGCCGCAGGCTTGCCGCACTTCGGACAATGTCGAAACGCGTCGGCGGGCTTCATCTTGGAGACTCTTGCCTCAATATCCGCCCGCCCCGATGGCCCCGCCGCTGCCCGCCGTGCCCTGCCCTGCCTTCTCAGCCGCCTCGCGCCGACGATACTCGTCCATCATCGCTGCCGTGGCCGTCGCACCGCAGCGGGAGCCGCCGAGGTCGCGCACCTTGATGAGGCCATCGAGGTCGCGCACGCCGCCAGCGGCCTTCACCTGGACCTTTGCAGAGACGCTCGCCCGCATGAGCGCGAGGTCGTGCTCGGTCGCGCCCTTGTAGTTGTAGCTGCCATCCGGCTGCTTCACGAAGCCGTAACCGGAACTCGTCTTCACCCAATCCGCGCCGGCCTGCTCCGAGATTTGGCAGAGCAGCTTCTTGAAAGCGTCGCTGTCCAAGCCCGCGCCGCCCTTGGTGAGATAGTCGTTCTCGAAAATGACCTTCACCTTCGCCCCGTGCCGATGCGCCTCTTCGCAAACGACGCGGATGTCGTTCGCCACGTAATCCCAGTCGCCCGTGAGCGCCTTGCCGAGGTTGATGACCATGTCGATCTCCGCCGCGCCGTCCTGACAGGCGAGCGACGTCTCGTAGCGCTTCGACTCCGTGCAGGAGTTGCCATGAGGAAAGCCGATGACCGCCCCGACCAACACGCCGCTGCCCCGGAGCAACTCCACCGCGCGCTTCACCGCGTAGGGCTTGATGCACACGGACGCGACCTGATACTTGGCGGCAACTTTGCAGCCGTCCTCCAGCTCCTGGTCCGTCATCGTCGGATGCAGGAGGGAGTGATCAATCATCTTCGCCAGTTCTTCGTAGGTGTATTTCATGTCTGTCTGGGGTCGGAGAATCACTGAAAGCCCAGCAGGTGGGAAAGCGGGAAAGTGAGAAAGTGAGACAAGAAAACGCTAAAGCCCGTTGCTCTCACGCTCTCTCACCTGCTCACTTTCCCACTTTCCCCTCCGCCTTACCGATACGGCTGGTGCAGCGCCACCTTCGTCGCCTGCTTGCCGCGCAGCTTCACGTTGAGCATCTCAACGCCCACGCTGAAGGCCATTGCGAAGTAGATGTAGCCCTTGTTCACGTGCTGGTGGCAGCCCTCCGCCACGAGCATCGTGCCGATGAGAATGAGAAATGACAGCGCCAGCATCTTGATCGTCGGGTGCCGGTCCACGAAGCGGCTGATCTGCTCGACGAAGATTAGCATCACGATCATCGCGAGGATGACGGCGGTGATCATCACGCCGATCTGCTTCACCATGCCAACAGCTGTGATGACCGAGTCCAGCGAGAAGACGATGTCAATGAGCAGGATTTGGATGATGACGCTCACGAAGGTCGGCGCGAGGCGATTGGTCACGGAACCGTCCTCGCCCTCCAGCTTTTCGTGGATTTCCTTCGTGCTCTTGGCGATGAGGAACAATCCACCCAGGAGAAGAATCAAATCTTTGCCCGACACCGCGAGGTCCCAACTGAAGATGCGCGCCTGCCAGAAGGGCTTGTCCAGCGAGACCAGCCACGCCAGCGAGCACAGCAGCAGGATGCGCGTGATGAGCGCGAGCGCGAGGCCGACCTTGCGGGCCTTCGCCTGCTGCTCCGCCGGCAGCTTGCCGCTAAGGATCGAGATGAAGATGAGGTTGTCTATGCCCAGCACGATCTCCAGCAATGTGAGTGTGAAGAGGCTGATCCAAATTTGCGGGTCCGAGAGCCATTCCATAACGCGGCGAAGCGTAGGGGGACGGCAGACACTTTGCAAACTCCGAACACGAATATCTCGGCGAACGAGGACCGCTGGAGCTGTGAGTGCGTTGATGCACCGCTCGCGCAGTCGCCCAGCAGGGTTGTTTACAGCGTCACCGTTGGACTCGGCGCGTCCTGCGAAGTGGACTCGACAGCGATGTGCGTCGCCCCGAGACGCTGCAATCGCCCGCCCACCGCTGCGCGCGCCAGTTCCGGGCGATTGCAGTCGCGGCTCAAATGGCCGAGGTAAATTCGAGTAAGCTCGGACGAGACGATTTGCTCGGCGACATCTGCTGCGGCGTCGTTGGAGAGGTGTCCGTGACGGCTCAGGATGCGTTGCTTCGTGCTCCACGGACGTTTCGTGTCGTCTTGCAGCAGCTTCAAATCGTGGTTCGCCTCCAGCACGAGCAGGTGTGCCGGGCGCACGCGTTCGAGCACGAGCTTCGTCGCGTGGCCGAGGTCTGTGAGGAAACCGATGTTCCCGGCAGACGTGCGCAGCAGAAAACCGACCGGGTCCTGCGCGTCGTGCGGGACGCTGAACGTGTCCACCGTGATGTCCCCGATGTCGAAGCTCGCTCCGGTGACGAAGTGCCGCCCATCGAGGCGTGTCTCCAACTGCCGTTCCGTGGCCTCCTGCGTGAGCCGGTTGCAATACACCGGGATGCGCAGCTTCGCAGCGATGGTCGTCAGCCCCTGCGTGTGGTCAATATGCTCATGCGTGAGCAGGATTCCCGTGAGCGTCTCCGGCGTTCGGCTGATCGAGGCGAGCCGCTGGCGGATTTGTCGGCCGCTGAAGCCAGCATCTATCAGCAAGCGAACCTCCGGCGTCTCCAGGTAGGCGCAATTGCCCCCGGACCCGCTGCCTAAAATGGTGAACTGAACAGACACGACGGTAAGAACGCTTCTCTCAAGCGCTTCAGGTCCGCATCTTCTTCGGCCCGCCACCTTCCGGCACGATCATCTCGAACGTCGGGATACGCACGACCACGCGCAGGCCCTGCTCGTCCACGCCCAGATAACTGCCCTGCGCGATGGCCCGGGCAGTGTCGAGGATGTGTCGGCTGTTGTAGCTGAACTTCTCGCCGGGGCGCAGCACGGGGAACTCTCCCACCACACCGTCGCCCTCAATGGCCGTCACTTCGTCGCGCGAATTCGTGACGACCCATTTGCGAGCCTTGATGGTGACGGTGCGGTCGGAGCCGTTGTGGATGCTGATGAAATAGACGAAGGAGTGCGGCTTGTCCGGAGGCGACGGCAGCTCTGGCGCATAGACGAGCCGGTCCAGAGTCACGCTCAGGCCGGGCAATTCAAGGAGGTCGTTCTTCACAAGCGGTTCAACCCGTGGTCACCGGGCGGACGAAGAGTGAGGGTTGATGGTTCGAACTCCAAGCTCTTGCGGACTGCAGCGCCGGTAAATGGATACGCGGCAAACGAATCAACAGCTCGTCGGCACTTCCTGCAGGACCTCGACGCAGTGCGGAATCGCACCGACCACGAAGCCGAGGCACTCCACCGCACCGCTGGGCTTGCCCGGCAAACAGAGGACAAGCGCCTGGTCCACGACTGCTGCGAGGTTGCGAGAGAGAATCGCGTTCTTCGTAATCTTCAACGACTCCATTCGCATCACCTCGCCAAAGCCCGGCAGCTCGCGGAGGGCAATTTCCCTCACGGCCTCCGGCGTCACGTCGCGGAGCGCGACGCCCGTGCCGCCGGTTGTCAGCACGAGCGAGCAGCCTCGCGCGATGTGCTCGCGGATGGCGCGCTGGATGTCCCGCTTCTCGTCTGGCACGAGCGCGTCGGCCAGCAGCGTCCAGCCGTAGCCCGCGGCCGCCTTCTTCAGCGCCGGCCCGCCGAGGTCGTCGTAAAGGCCCTTCGAGGCGCGGTCTGAAATCGTGATGATGCCGACTTGAATTTGCATGGTTGAGTTCTAACGCAAAGCCGCAAGGACGCAAAGCCGCAGTCAATGAAGCCCGTCAGCACTTCGTCCCGGGCCTTGCCACTGCCTCACAGCAGACCCTGATACGCCAGCCACAGCGAGCGGTAATACTTCATCACCCGGATCGGGTCGGTGCTCGGCGGAATCTCGGCGAAGGTGAAGCCGGTGAAGCCGATTTCGTTCAGGCCGGTGAGGAGCTTGCGGAAGGGATACTCCTCCAGATAGAGGTCGCGCATGTGGACAGTGAAGATGTGTTTCTTCACGAGGTTGAAGTTCGCGTCCCAGCCGTCGCCGAAGATGTCGGACTGGTTCGAGTTCCAGCAGAGGCCGACGTTCTTGTGGTCGGCCGCGTCGAGGATGGTCTTGATGTGCTGAAGGAGCGAGGTGCCGGTGCCGTGAACTTCGAGACGGATCTGCTGGCCGTGCTGCGCGCCGAACTCGCCCAACTCGCGGAGGGACTTGCCGATTTGCGCGAGCGTCTTCTCGACGGGGACTTCCTTAGGGAGCGCGTTTGGGCGGACCTTCACGCCGGTCGCGCCCACGTCCTCGCCGAGAAGGATGTATTCCTTGGTGGCCTCGATGTCCTTGCGGAGCTTGGCCTGGTCGGGCGTGTGGTAATCGAACGCGCTGCCGAGGCTCCAGAGCTTGACGGGCGAGTCGGCGAAACGCTTCTTCACCTCGGCACGCTGGGCTTTGGTCAGGTCCACCTCGACCTTGTGGGCGTGGCCGGTGCGCAGCTCGACGCCCTCGAACTTCGCCTCGGTGCAGTTCTGGATGAGGGTGGGGACATCCCACTTCTCGGCCAGGTTATAGGTGACGGTGCCGAGGTGCATCTTCGAGGGCTTGGAGAAGAGCGGCGATTTGACCTCGGGCAGCCTGACCTTCTCGGCTGCGGAGGTGCTGGCGGCGAGGGCGGCGGAACCGAGAGCGGAGGTGAGGAAGGCGCGGCGGCTGGTGTTCATATCGGTGATTTGCTGCCATTGGAAATAGCAAATCGCCGGGCAGAGTCACGCGGATTCCCAAGTCAACGCTTGCCAAGGCGCGGGCTGGCCGGGACTTTAGCCCCATGGTTCGCGCCGAACACAGTTTGAGCTTCGGCAGCCGGGAAAGTTCCCCGGCTCGGTTCTCCCCTGCCCTGCCCCGACTCACATGAGTGACGTAGAAGCCCAGCGGTTGGAGGCGCTCCAGCGCTACCACATCCTCGACACGCCGGCGGAACCGGCGTTCGACGACCTCGTGCAGCTCGCGGCGCAGCTCTGCAACACGCCCATCGCGGCCGTCTGTCTGGTGGACGCCGACCGGGTTTGGTTGAAGGCGAGCACGGGTATCACGACCCTCGAGGTCCCGCGGGAGAAGTCCTTCGCGGCACACACGGTCCAGCAGGCTGGGACGCTTGTGGTGCGAGACACCCTGGCGGACGAGCGGTTTCGCGCGCATCCCCTGGTGCAGGACAACCCGCCGGTGCGCTTCTACGCAGGTTATCCGCTCATCACGCCGGAGGGCCATGCGGTCGGCGCGCTCTGCGTGATGGACCGGGTGACGCGCGGGCTGACGGGACAGCAGGCGCTGGCGTTGCAGCGGTTGAGCCGGCAGGTGCTGACGCAACTCGAGGTGCGCCGGCACGTCGCGGACCTCGAGCGGGAGATCAAGAAACAACAGGAGACGGAGGATGCGCTGCGGTTCACCGAGGCGATGTTCCGCGGCATCTACGAGAATGCGACGGACGGCATTTTTCAGACGACGCCGGAGGGCAAGTTCCTTTCCGCGAACCCGATGCTGGCGAAGATTTACGGCTTCGCCACTCCTGAAGAACTGGTGACGGCGTTGAGTGACGTGTCGCGCCAGCTCTACGTGGACCCGGCGAGGCGCGAGGAGTTCGTGCGGCTCATGCGGGAGAAGGAGATCATCCAAGGCTTCGAGTCGCAGGTCTTCAACGCGAAGGGCGACATCATCTGGATCGCCGAGAATGCCCGCGCCGTGCGCGACGCGGATGGGCGCGTGCGCTACTACGAGGGCACCATCGAGGATGTCACCGAGCGCAAGCACGCGGAAATCGCGGTGCGCGAGGCGGAGCGGCGCTTCCGCTCCATCTGGGAAAAGTCCGCCGACGGGATGCGGCTCACGGACAGGAATGGCATCCTGCGCGCGGTGAACCCTGCCTACTGCCGCATCGTGGGCATGAGCGAGGGGGAACTGATTGGCCAGTGCTACACGGTCAGCTACCAAGAGTGTGAGGAGGTCCACCGACTCCACGCGCTCTACCGCGAAAGTTATCAGAGCCGGACGATCCCGGAGCATCTCGATCGCAACGTCATCTTCCGCAACGGGCGCAAGGCGATGCTCGAGCTCTCCAACTCGTTCGTGGAAAATGACGGGCAGGAACCGCTCATCCTGAGCATCTTCCACGACGTGACAGAGGGGCGGCGCGCGGAGGAGATGCTGCGCAACTCCGAGGGCCGCTTCCGCTCCATCTGGGAGCGGTCCGTGGACGGGATGCGACTTCTGGACAAGGACGGCGTGACGCGCGCGGTGAACCCCGCTTTCTGCCGGCTCGTCGGCCGCACTGAGAGCGAACTTCTAGGCCGGCCCTACACTGAGCATTACGATCAGGGCGAGGACGCTCAGGCACGGCTGGAGAGGTTTCGCGTGGGCTACCGCGACCGCAGCATCGCGGAGCACCTTGAACGGCAGATTACCTTGCACGACGGCCGGGCGGTCCACCTCGAGCTGTCCATCTCCTTCGTCGAGGTCGTAGGTGAAGACCCGCTGGTGCTCACCGTTTTCCACGACCTCACAGCCCGCAAACAGGTCGAAGCCGCGCTGCGCGAATCCGAGTTTCTCTACCACTCGCTGGTGGACAACCTTCCCCAGAACATATTCCGCAAGGACCTTCAGGGCCGGTTCACCTTCGTGAACCAACGACTCTGCCAGGAGATCGGCAAGCCCCGCGAAGAAATCCTCGGCAAGACGGACTTCGATCTCTTCCCCGCGCACTTGGCCGAGAAATACCAGCGCGACGACCAGCGCATCATCGAGTCGCGCAAGACAGCTGAGACCATCGAGGCGCACTTCGCACCCGAGCGCGGCAAGACCTACGTGCAGGTGGTTAAGACCCCGCTCTTCGACCGCGAAGGCCGTGCGCTGGGCATCCAAGGAATCTTCTGGGATGTGACCGAGCGCAAACGCATCGAGGAGCAGCTCAACTTCGAGCGAGACCTGCTCCGCGCGCTGCTGGACAACGTGCCCGACCGCATCTATTTCAAGGACACCGAGTCGAAGTTCCTCCAGTGCAGCATGGCGATGGCGAAACGACTTGGCTTGAAAGACCCCGCCGAGGTCGTGGGCAAGACCGACTTCGACTTCCATCCGCCAGACCTGGCGCGGGAGTTCTTCGCTGACGAGCAGCGCATCCTCCTCACCGGCACGCCCATCATCAACAAGGTGGAGCGCCAGTCCGCGTCGGACGGCACGGACATCTGGGCCTCCGTCACCAAGGTCCCTCTGCGCAACCGCGGCGGCTCCATCACCGGCATCATCGGCATCTCGCGCGACATCACGGAAATCAAGCGCGCCGAGCGCGAACTCCAGCAGGCGCGCGACGCCGCGCTCGAGTCCACGCGGCTCAAGTCCCAGTTCCTCGCGGCCATGAGCCACGAGATTCGCACGCCGATGAACGGCGTCGTGGGCATGATCGAACTCCTGCTCGACACGGAGCTGGCGCCGCAGCAGCGGGAGTTTGCGGAGACGGTCTTCTCCAGCGCGCACACCTTGCTGCACATCATCAACGACATCCTCGACTTCTCCAAAATCGAGGCGGGCAAGCTCACCTTGGAAACGACCGACTTCGACCTGCGCGAAACCGTGGAGCGCAGCACTGAACTGCTCGCCCACCGCGCACAGGCCAAGAACCTGGAGATCATCTCGTGGCTGGCCCCCGACGTGGCAAATCTGTTGCGCGGCGACCCGGTGCGTGTCCAGCAGATCCTCGTGAACCTCATCGGCAACGCGGTGAAATTCACCGAACACGGAGAGGTCGTCCTGCGCGTGATCAAGGATGCCGAGACGGACACGCACGTCTCGGTGAAATTCTCCGTCGAGGACACCGGCATCGGCATCGCCCCCGACGCGCAGAAGAGAATCTTCCAAGCCTTCACGCAGGCCGACGGCTCGACGACGCGCAAATACGGCGGCACCGGACTGGGGCTGTCCATCTCACGTCAACTTGTCGAACTGATGGGCGGCAAGCTGGAGCTGCGCAGCGTGCTGGCTGAAGGCTCCACGTTCTGGTTCACCGTCACGCTGGAGAAACAACCCGGCCAGACCGCCCGCGATCCCGCCTCCGCCCGCCTCGCAGGCGCGCGGCTGCTCATCGTCACGGAAAATGCCCACATGCGCCATGCCTTCGCCAGCATGGCCAACTACCTCGGCATGAGTTGTGCCGGCTTGCGCAACGGCGATGAGGCGCTTCACGCACTTCGCGACGCGGCGGCGAGTGGCACGCCCTTCAACGCGGCTGCGCTCGACATCAAGCTCCCCGGATCGGACGGCCTCACGCTCGCGCAAAACATCAAGGCCGAGGCCGACATAGCCAGCACCAAGCTCATCCTCCTCACCCCGCTGGGCCAGCGGCTGGACGCGGAGATCATGCGGCTGGCCGGGCTTTCCGGAAGCCTGCTCAAGCCCGTCCGTCTCTCTCGCCTCGAAGAATGTCTCCTTCGCGTGCTCACGCACGACGACAGCGCGCTCTCGCTGCCCAGCCCTGCGGAGACGGCATTCCTCCACCGCAGCCAGGTTCCTCCGGGAGAAACCCGCCCGCTGCGCATCCTCCTCGTGGAGGACAACACCGTGAACCAACGCGTGGCCCTGCTCCAACTCCGCAAGCTCGGCCACGTGCCCGACACAGCACTCAACGGTGAGCAGGCCGTGACCGCCGTGCAGACACGGCCCTACGACGTGGTGCTGATGGATTGCCACATGCCGGTGATGGATGGCTACACCGCCACGCAACGCATCCGCGAATGGGAGGAGAAGAACCAACGCCCCCGCCTGCGCATCCTCGCCATGACCGCCGATGCCGGGCGTGGCGACGCGGAGCACTGCTACGCCGCCGGCATGGATGACTTCATCACGAAGCCGGTGCATCTGCCGGAACTCAGCGCCGCCTTGGAGCGGGTGAACACCACCGCCAGCGCCGCAGCCGCCGGGTCGCCCGAGTTGCAGGTGTCGGCTTCAACGCAGATCCAGGATGCCACGCTCGACTTCACCGTGCTTGCCACACTGCGCGACTTGAGCGAGCCAGGCCAGCCGGACCCAGTGGTCGAACTGATTGACCTCTTCATGGAAGACGCGCCCGATCGCTTGCGGGCGATGGAAACTTCACTTGATCGGCGCGATGTCGACGCACTGAAGATCGCGGCCCACTCACTCAAAGGCAGCGCAAAGAATCTCGGCGCGAAACCGCTGGCGAAGTGCTGCGCCGAGCTGGAACGGCAGACGCATGCCGCTGACTGGGACAACGCGCTGCTCACATTGAAGGCCATCGGCCAGGAATTCGATAAGCTCCGCGCCGTCCTCGCTGCGGAGAAGCGGCGGTAAGGAAGTGAGGCCGCGCGACACAACTCTTCTCCGTCGTTGAATTGTCTGCCCGGCTGTGCCAGTGTGCAATGCCATCAACGCGCCGAAAGCGCACTTAACCTCCACCGCTCCCCCACCATGCAAATCACCAAGCAACTCGCCATCTTTCTGGACAACGAACCCGGGATGCTCGCCCGCGTCTGCCACGCGCTGGCCGATGCGAAGGTCAACATCTACGCCATCTCCGCCAGTGACACGGTGGACCACACCGTCATCCGAATGGTCGTGGACAACCCGCAGAAGGCCACCTTCCTCTTCGAGGAGCACGGCACGCTCGTCGTCGAGGACGACGTGGTGATGATTGATGGTGACAACCGCCCCGGCTCGCTCGCGCTCATCTGCGACAAGCTCGGCAAGGCCAAGGTGAACATCGAATACTGCTACTGCGCCACCAGCCCCGGCACCCGCAAAGGCCTCCTCATCCTGCGCGTGAAGAATCCGCAGAAGGCGCTGAAGGTGTTGAACAGTTGAGCGCGCGGAAAGTGTTCAGTGTTCAGTCTCACTACGAACCACCGCTGGCCTGAGAACTCGCTGACTGAACACTGAACACTGGTTACTGACCACTTGCCCGCTTTGCACCCGCTCCTCTACGAACTGAACACCCGCTGCTGGCTGCGGAGCCTTTCGGAACAGCACGGGCAAGGCATCCATCTCGGCAACGTGCCGGAGGAGGAGTTCGCCACCTGGCAGCGCTTGGGCTTCACGCATCTCTGGTTGATGGGCACCTGGACCATCTGCTCCCGCGCACGCGAGAGCACGTTGAACGACCCCGCCCTGATCGAACTCTTCCGCAAGACGCTGCCCGACTGGACGCCCGACGACGTAACCGGCTCGCCCTACGCCGTGGCCGGCTATCGCGTGCCCGAGACTCTCGGTGGCGAGGAGGGCTTGCGCCAGTTTCGCATCCGCCTGCACGAGCACGGTCTCAAACTCATCCTCGACTTCGTGCCCAACCACACCGGCCTGGGCCACCCGTGGGTGACGATGCAGCCGGAGCTGTTCGTGCAAAGCCCGCCCGGCGTGCGCGAGACCTTCGCCACGGACACCAACTCCGGCATCACGTGGATTGCACACGGGAAAGACCCCTTCTTCCCCTGCTGGCGGGACACCGCCCAGCTCGACTATCGCCGCGCGGACACACAGGCCGTGATGCAAGAGGTGCTGCTCGGCATCGCCGCCCTGTGCGATGGCGTGCGCTGTGACATGGCGATGCTGCTCCTGCGCGACGTGTTTGTGAAGACTTGGGCCACACTCCCAAAGACCGCCCCGCAGGCTCCCGGTGAGTTCTGGACTGCGGCCATTGAGTCAGTGAAACGCGCGTTCCCCGGCTTCCTGTTCATGGCCGAGGTTTACTGGGATCAGGAACGGAACCTCCAGCAGCTCGGCTTCGACTACACCTACGACAAGTGGCTCTACGACCACCTCGCCTACGACAACTACGCCGAGACGCAGAACCACCTCCTCGACGTGGCGCCTGACTTCCTGCGCCGCAGCGTCCACTTCCTCGAAAACCACGACGAGCAACGCGCCGCCACCCGCTTCACTCTGGAGGAGCACCGCGTCGCCGCGTTGCTGACCTTGGGCCTGCCGGGGATGCGCTTCCTGCACGAAGGCCAGCTGGAGGGCGCGCGCATCCACCTGCCCGTGCATCTGTCACGCCGGCCTGTGGAAAGCGAGGACACGCAGCTCGCCTCGTTCTACGAAAAGCTGCTCGCCGCGCTCAACTACACCTCCGTCGGCCACGGCGAGTTTAAAATCCTCCGCCCCCGCTCCGCCTGGTCGGAAAACTCGACTGAGCACTGCTTCGTCATCGTGCAATGGCAGGCCTCACCCGACGCCTTTGATCTTGTCGTGGTGAACCTCGCAGCCCAGACCAGCCAGTGCTACGTCACGCCGGACATCAAGGGACTCGCACGCCATGAGTGGAGGATGGAAGACCTGCTGGGCGAGGAAAAATACTGGCGCAACGGCAACGAGATGGCCGCCCGCGGCCTCTACCTCGCGCTCCCCCCGCGCGGTTCCCAACTCTTCCACTTCACGTTGGCAAAGTAAGCAGGGCAAGTGTTCAGTGTTCAGTCAGCAGTGGGGAACCACGACGCGCACTCTAAATGCTGAACACTTCCCCCTACCCCACCAGCCACGCGATAATGGCCTTCTGTGTGTGCAGGCGGTTCTCCGCCTCGTCGAAGATGGTCTGCGCGTGCGCCTCGAAGGTCTCGTCGTCAATCTCCTTGCCGCGATACGCCGGGAGACAGTGCATCACCAACGCTCCTGGCCGCGCGCGCTTCACGAGCGCCTGATTGATTTGGTAGCCGGTGAGCACCTTGATGCGTTCGGCGGCCTCTGCCTCCTTGCCCATCGAAACCCACACGTCCGTGTAAAGCAGGTCCGCTCCCGTTGCCGCACTTTGCAAGTCCGCCGTGAGCACAATCTTTCCGCCCGTCGCAGCCAGCGTGCCCGTGATGACTTCGCCCGTCGGAGCCTGCTGTGCGTGAACATGATTGAAACCCGCCCGTTCCAGTAGCGACAGCGGCGGTTGAAACTCCTTCGGTGCGGCGATCCGCAGCTCAAAGCCCAGCTTCGCCGCCGCGAATATCCAGCTCGCCGGCACGTTGCACGCGCCGTCACCCACGAAGGTCACGACCTTGCCCTGAATCGGCCCGCGCTGCTCCTGGAAGGTGAAGATGTCCGTGAGAATCTGGCACGGGTGCTCCTCGTCCGTGAGCGCGTTGATGGTCGGGATGTTCGCGTAGCGCGCGAACTCCTCCACGTCCGCCTGCGCGAACGTGCGGAAGACGACGCCGTGGACCATGCGACCCAGCACGCGGGCCGTGTCCTTGATCGGCTCACCCCGTCCGAGCTGGATGTCAGCGGCGCTGAGAAACATCACGTTCGCGCCGAGCTCCCGCAGCCCGACCTCGAAGGACACGCGCGTGCGTGTGGAAGACTTCGCGAAGATAAGCGCCCACGTCTGCCCAGCCAGCGGCTGCGGCCCGGGCTGGCCACGGCGGCGCTTGATGTCAGAGGTCGCCGTCAGGATGGCGTCCATGTCCACGCGGGACAAATGCTCGAGGCTCAACAGATGTTTCATGCTCGTGAGAAAGTGCGGAGTGTAGGCACGGAAGCGCGGAGTGCAAAAACATTCTGCGCACGAGGATTGAGAAGTTGAGAAGGAGTGAGAAGATTTGCAATCGCCATGCTGCTTGTTCATCGTCTGTGCCGTTAATTGTCATGGAAGCCACGGCGAAAAAGATTTTCCGCGTTCACGACCTCGGCCCCGCGCTGGAACCCCACCGCGTCGCCGGGAAGACCATCATTCACTGCCACGGCGTCTTTGACCTGCTGCACATCGGGCACATCAAGCACCTCGAAGCCGCCCGGCAACTCGGTGACGTGCTGGTGGTCACGACCACGCCCGACCGCTTCGTGAACAAGGGACCGCACCGGCCCGCATTCCCCGAAAAGCTGCGCGCCGAGGCGCTGGCGTCGCTGGCATGCGTGGACTTTGTGGCCGTCACCGAGTGGCCCACAGCAGTTGAGACCATCCAGATTGTCCGCCCTTCGCTCTACGTGAAGGGCATCGTGCGCGGGGAGGGCAAGCGCGACCATACAACCGCGATTTCCGAGGAGGAGGCAGCCGTGGTCGCCGGCGGCGGCAAGCTGCACCTGACCGACGAGGAGACCTTCAGCGCGTCCACGCTCATCAACCGCTTCATGGATGTCTTCACGCCGAAGACGAAAGACTTCCTCGAACGCTTCCGCGTGGAGCATCCGCCAGAGGAAATCATCGAGCACTTGCAGGCGATTCGGAAGAAAAAGGTCCTCGTCATCGGCGAGACGATTATTGACGAGTATCAGTTCTGCACTGTGCTCGGAAAATCCAGCAAGGAGCCCGTGCTCGCCGCTCTGCACAACCGCACGGAGCGTTACGCTGGCGGGGTGCTGGCCATCGCGAACCACGTCTCGAACTTCTGCGATGAGGTCGGCCTCCTGAGCGCCCTGGGCACAGAGAATTCCCGCGAGGACTTCGTGCTGGCGAACCTGAACAAGAACGTCCGCCCGCACTTCCTGCGCCTGCCCGACGCGCCGACCATCGTGAAGCGGCGGTTCCTCGAAGAACACCTGTCGGCGAAGCTCTTCGAGGTCTATGAGATGCGGAACGAGCGGCTCACGCCCGCGCTCGAAGAGCAGTTCCTGAAGAAGCTCGACGAGCTGTTGCCGCAATACGACGTGGTGATCGTCGCGGACTACGGGCACGGCCTGCTCACCGAGCGCGCGGTGCAACTCATCTGCGCGCGCGCAAAATTCCTCGCGGTCAACGTGCAGGTGAACGCCGGCAACCGCGGCTTCAACCTCATCTCCAAGTATCCCCGCGCCGACTTCGTCTCGCTCGGCGAACCCGAGGTGCGCCTCGACGCGCGCAAGATGACCGAGGACATCGCGGGCATCACGCGCACGGCAGCGGCCCGCGTAGGCAGCCAGTATTTCCTCGTCACGCGCGGTGGAGCGGGCTGCTACTGCTGCGACCGCAACCAAGTCATCGCGGAAGTGCCCGCCTTCGCCATCCGCGTGGTGGACCGCGTGGGCGCAGGCGACGCGGTGTTCGCCGTGACTGCTCCGTGCGCGGCGCTGGGCATCCCGGCGGAAACGTTGGGATTCATCGCGAACGTGGTCGGCGCGGAAGCCTGCATGATTATGGGCCACCGCAGCTTCATTGACCCGACCAGTCTCTTCCGCCACTTCACGTCGCTGATGAAGTAGCCGACAAATCGCTTTCGCAGACTGAGCATTCCCATGAGTCACTCCAATCCCAACGGCTACAAAACCATCCTCGTCACTGGCGGTGGCGGCTACGTTGGCAGCGCGCTCGTGCCAGCGCTGCTCGACGCCGGCTATCGCGTCCGCGTGCTCGACACCTTCTGGTATGGCAAGCAGGTCTTCGGCGACTACGCCCAGCGCCCGGAGCTGGAACTGCTGGAGGTGGACTTGCGCGATTCCAACCGCGTTGGCGAAGCCATGAAGGGCGTGGACGCCGTCATTCACCTCGCCTGCATTTCCAACGACCCGAGCTTCGAGCTGAACCCGAACCTCGGCAAATCCATCAACTACGACTGCTTCGCTGGGCTGATGGACGGCGCGATTGCCGCCGGCGTGAAGCGTTTCATCTACGCAAGTTCCTCCAGCATCTACGGCGTGAAGGAAACCCCCGACGTGCGTGAGGACGCCGAACCGCTCCCGCTCACCGACTACTCGCGCTTCAAGCTCGACTGCGAGCGCGACCTGCTCGCCCGCACCGACGTGCGCGGCATGGACCGCGTCATTATCCGGCCCGCGACCGTTTGCGGTTACGCCCCCCGCCTGCGCCTCGACCTCTCGGTCAACATCCTCACCATCCACGCGCTGGTGAATCACAAGATTCGCATCTTCGGCGGAAAGCAATTGCGCCCGAACTTGAACATCAAGGACATGGTCCGCGCCTACCTGACCTTCCTCGCTGCGCCCGCCGCGAAGGTGGACCGCGAAGCGTTCAATATCGGCTTCCAGAATCTCGCCATCGAGAAGATTGCCTTCCTCGTGCGCGACACGATTGGCGACCAGACCATCGAGCTAGAATACACGCCCAGCGACGACAACCGCAGCTACCACGTCAACTCCGACAAGGTGAAGCGCGTGCTCGGCTTCGAAGTGCAATACGGCATCGAGGACGCCATCCAGAGCATCGTGGACGCGTATCGCGCCGGAAAGATTCCCGAGCCGTTCAAGCAAACGCTTTACTCGAACATCAAGCGGATGCAGGAGCTGAAAGTGTCGTGACGCAGTCAGAAAACTCGCATGGTCATCGGCGTTGACTTCGACAACACCATTGTCAGCTACGATGCCTTGTTCCACCGCATCGCTGTCGAGCGCGGACTGATTCCAAGCTCAGTGCTGGTGGACAAGACCGCCGTGCGCGACCACCTGCGCAATCTTGGCAACGAGGACCAGTGGACCGCACTGCAAGGCCTCGTTTACGGCACGCGCATCCGCGAGGCTCTAGCCTTCCCCGGCGTGGAGGAATTCTTTGCCCGCTGCCGCAGCGCTCGTCTGGCGGTCCACATCGTCAGCCACAAAACCCGCCAACCAGTGCTGGGTCCGCCGCACGACTTGCATGAGGCCGCCCTCGGCTGGCTGGAGCACGCGGGGTTTTTCGACCACGCCTCCCCCGCCCTGCCCCGCGACCGCGTTCGCTTCGGCACCACGCGGCAGGAGAAGATCGCCCACATCCGCACGCTCGGCTGCACGACCTTCATTGATGACTTGGAGGAAGTTTTTCAAGAGCCGGAGTTTCCCGCCGGCGTGGAAAAGATCCTCTTCGCCCCGCAACGGAACGCCGCGGCGCCGGCGGGTGTGAAGGTGCTCACGAGCTGGGCGCAGATTGAGAATCATGTCTTTGCCCGCGCCAACTGAATCGCCCTCTGCCGACCTGCGCGGCACCGTGGAGCGCCTGTCGCGAGCGCGGGTGACTGCGCTCGAACCCCTCGCGGGCGGGCGCAACAGCCGCGTGTTCCGCGCGCGGTTGGACAGCGGCTGCGATGTGGCGGTCAAAGTCTGCTTCCGCCATCCCAACGACCCGCGCGACCGGATCAGCGTCGAGTTCGACGCGCTCCGACTGATGTGGAAACACGGCTTTCGTGACGTGCCGCAGCCGCTCGCAGCGAATCGCGGCGCGGGCGTCGCACTCTACGAATTCATCCCCGGCGGAGAACCGGGGCAAATTCGGACGGCGGACATTGACGCGCTCGTGGATTTCCTCGCGCGCCTTCGCGGTCTGGCGGGACAGCCCGACTGTCGGAAACTCGGCCCGGCCTCGGAAGCCTGCTTCTCCGTCGCGGCGATGGTGGATGTGCTTCGCGCTAGGCGCGCACGACTCGCTGCGGTTGAAGGCAGCGCGAAGGGTCTCGCCGCGCTGCACAAGTTCCTCCACGAGGAGTTCGATCCAGCACTGGAACTCCTCGTGCGCTGGAGCCGCGCGAAGCTGCCGCGCGGTGGATTCACCCGCGAACTGCCGCAGGCCGACCGCACTCTCAGCCCCTCCGACTTTGGGTTTCACAACGCAGTGCGGCAGCCGGAAGGCGGCATCGTTTGGCTCGACTTCGAGTATTTCGGCTGGGACGATCCGGCCAAGATGATCGTGGATTTTCTGCTGCATCCGGCGAAGCCCGCGACCGCCGCGCTCAAGCGCCGCTTCGCCACGGGAATCCTCGACCGCTTCGCAGATCAGCCGAGACTTCGCCGACGCGTCGAGGCGGTGTTCCCACTATTCGGCCTCAAGTGGTGCTTGATCCTGCTGAACGAGTTCCTCCCCACCGATCTCCAGCGCCGGCAGTTCGCACGCGCCGCTCTCGACCGCGACATCGTGCAACGCCGCCAGCTTGCCAAGTCGCTCGCGATGCTGCGCCGCATCCAACAGCAGTATGACTGCAACCCTTTCCTCACCTAAACCGCCGCCGGTCAACACCGTGAAGCTGGACGAGCGCTCGCTTGCGTTGCGCCGCCAGATCGTCCGGACCATCGAGCGCGGCGGGCGCGGCCACGTCGGCTCCGCGTTCTGCCTCGTTGAGATGTTGCGCGTGCTCTACGACGATGTGCTGCGCTACGACGCGACGAATCCGCGCTGGCCGGAGCGCGACCGTTTTGTTCTCAGCAAGGGCCACGGCTGCCTCGCGCTCTACGTGCTCCTGGCAGAGAAGGGCTTCTTCCCGGAGGCCGAACTGTGGCGGTTCTGCAAGCCCGATGGAATGCTCGGCGGGCATCCCGAGTTCGGAAAAATCCCCGGCGTCGAGGCGAGCACGGGCAGCCTGGGACACGGGTTGTCCTTCGCCGTCGGCTTCGCATTGAACGCAAGGATCGACAAGGCAGCGCATCGGGTCTTCGCCATTTGCAGCGACGGCGAATCCAACGAAGGCTCGGTGTGGGAGGCGGCGTTGAGCGCGGCGAAGCATCGTTTGTCGAACCTCACGGTGCTCGTGGACTACAACAAGCAGCAGAGCTACAGCACCACTTACGAAGTGCTGGACCTCGACCCCTTCGCTGACAAGTGGCGCGCGTTCGGCTGGGCCGTCGAAGAAGTGGACGGCCACGATGTCGCTGCGCTGCGCGCGGCGCTGGCTCGCGCCCCCTTCCACGCCGACAAGCCCACCGCCATCATCTGCCACACGATCAAGGGCAAGGGCGTGCCGTTCGTGGAGAACAATCTAAACTGGCATCACAAGAACAAGGTGACCGAGGACGAGGTGAAGTCCCTGCTCACCGCGTTGGAAGGCGATCGCTAATGCGCAAGACGAGTCTCGACGCGGTGTATGAGTTGGCCAAGCGCGACAAACGCGTGGTGTTCATCGGCTCCGACCTCGGCATCGGCACGCTGAAGCAATTTAAGGCGGAGATGCCCGAGCGCTTCTTCATGGAAGGCGTGAGCGAGGCGCACCTCGTCACGATGGCGGCGGGCCTGGCGCTGGAGGGCAAGGTGGTTTACATCAACACCATCGCCACGTTCCTCACGCGCCGCTGCTACGAGCAAGTCTGTCTGGATCTCAGCCTGCACCACACCAACGTCCGGCTCATCGGCAGCGGCGGTGGCGTGGTGTATGCCCCGCTCGGCCCGACGCATCAGGCCATCGAGGACATCGCGATCTTCCGCACCCTGCCGGGGATGACCATCGTCGCACCGTGCGATGCGGAGGAAATGAAGCGCCTGATGCCGCAGACGCTCGACTGGGACGGCCCCATGTATATCCGGCTCGGCAAAGGCGGGGACGCCGTCGTGTCGCGGCCAGAGCTGGGTTTCCAGATTGGTAAGGCCCTGCTGGTCCGCGAAGGATCGGATGCGCTCATTGTCACGACGGGCATCACGCTTCAGCCCGCGTTGGCGGCGGCGGCGCAGCTTGAGCAGAGCGGCATCAGTGCGGGCGTGCTGCACATGCACACGGTCAAGCCGTTCGACACCGAGGCACTGCTCGCACAGGCAGCGCGCGTGCCGGCAATTCTTTCCATCGAAGAACACACCATCATCGGCGGCCTTGGCAGCGCGGTGGCGGAGACGCTGGCGGAGGCGGATTTCAACACGCCAAAGCGCTTCAAGCGGATCGGGATTCCGGATGTGTTCCCGGACAAGTATGGCTCGCAGGCGACCCTGCTCGCACGATATGGCATCACGGCGGAGGGAGCGGTGGCGGAGGTTCGGAAGCTGCTGGGCCGCTAGTCGCACACCGAACGCAGCTTGCGCCCTGTTCACTTCACCGGAATGACTTCAGAAGTTGGCGTGTGCATCGCCGCGTCTTTGCGGGGGAAGACTTGCGCGATGTCGTCGAGGTAGGAATAGACCACCGGCGTGACGAGCAGGGTGAGCAGCAGGCAGAGGGTTTGACCACCGATGACGACGATGGCGACGGCGCGGCGTTCCTCCGCGCCCGGGCCTGTGCCCAGCGCGAGGGGAATCATCCCGGCCACCAGCGTGAGCGTGGTCATCAGGATGGGACGGAGGCGGTCGCGATTGCCGTCCATGATGGCTTGCAGGCGCTCCAACCCGGCACGGCGCAGGGTGTTCATGTGGTCAATCTGGAGGATCGCGTTCTTCTTCACGACGCCGAAGAGCACCAGCAGGCCGAGCGCGGAGTAGAGGTTCAGTGTGTTGTTGGTCACCCAAAGCGAGAAGAGCGCGAAGGGCAGTGAGAGCGGTAGCGAGAGCAGGATGGTGAAGGGGTGGACGAGGCTCTCGTATTGCGAGGCGAGGATCATATACATGAAGATGACAGAGAGGAGGAACGCCCAGAGGAACTCGGAGAACGTGCGCTCCAACTCACGGCCACGACCGGAAATCTTCGTGCTGTAGGTGGCGGGCAAGTTCAGCTCCTTGAACGCGGTTTCCAATGTCTGCAAGCGGTCCTTCATCGCGTAGCCGGTAGGAACAAGCACGCCGCCTTCCTCGCGCATGGTCAGGATCGAGCCGCGGATGCTCACCTGCCGCTGGCGGTCCAACCGGTCAATGCGTGACGCAGTCTGGCCCTCGACGATGTCCACGACGTTGTCGAGGCGCACGAGACCGCCGCCTCGGCGCGGAACGTAGAGGCGCGTGATGGCCTCGCGGTCGTTGCGCTTGCCCTCGGCGAGGCGGAGTTGCACGTCGTAGTCGTCCCCGACGCTGGCGTCGCGGAAGCGCGAGACGCGGTCGTCGCCGCCGACCATGATGCGCAGGGCGATGGCGATGTCCTCGACGGAGACGCCCAGCGCGGCGGCGCGCTCGCGGTTGACGTGGACGCGATACTCGGGCTTGTCGAGCTTGAGCGTGGTGTCGGCGTCTGCGAGACCAAGTTCGGTGGAGCGGGCGCGGAGGTCCTCGGCGATTTTCGAAAGTGATTCCAGGTCGGGACCGAGGATGGAGAAATCAATCTCGTAGTTTGGACCTCCGAGGTTAATGGAGCCGCCAGAGGGTCGAGCCGAGACGCGGACGCCGGGAATTTTCCGCAGCCGTGTGCGCACCTCCTGCAGCACATCGCGCTGGGAGTAGTTGCCCTTGAAGGCGTCCATCGGCGTGCGGGACACGAGACGCGACCACATGAAGACGCGCTCGTTGTGCGGCGCGAGGCGGACGAAGAAGCGCGCGGTGTTCGCGCCGCCGATGCGGCTGGAGCCGATGCCGCATTGGACGAGACGGAGTTGGGGCATCGCGCGCAGCTCGCGCTCGGCCATGAGGGCGACTTCGTCCATCTGCGTGAGGCTGGTGCCCTCCTTCGCGGTGAGGCCAATCTCAAACTCGCCCTCGTCAGTGTTGCCGGGCGTGAACTCCTGCCGCAGCGCCTGATAGAGGGGCACTGAGGTGGCCATGACGAGAATGGCCAACACGAGCACTGCGAGCCGCCATCTCATACAGAAGCCGAGGACCGCCATGTAGAGGCGCTCGATCCAGCCGTAGAATCCGCCGCGCGATTTCGGCCCGCCGTGCGCGGTCTGGCTGACTTCGCCGAGGCTGAACAACCGTGCGCTCATCAGCGGCGTGAGCGTGAAGGACACGAGCAAACTCACCATCACCGCCACGCCCGCCGTGATGCCGAACTGGTAGAGGAACCGTCCGGCGATGCTCGACATGAACGACACCGGCACAAAGATAACGACGAGGCTCAAGGTCGTGGCGAGGACGGCGGTGCCGATTTCCTTCGTCGCCTCCCGTGCGGCGTCGAAGGGGTTCATCTTCTTCTCTTCGATGAAGCGGAAGATGTTTTCCACAACGACAATGGCGTCATCAATGACGATGCCGACCATCAGCACAAGCGCGAGCATGGTGACGCTGTTGAGCGTGAAGTGAAGCGCCCACATCACGCCGAAGGTGGAGATGACCGAGCAGGGAATTGCCACGGCGGCGATGAACGTCGCGCGCCAGCTCCGCATGAAAGCAAAGACGACTAGGCTGGCCAGCACGCTGCCAAGAAGGAGGTGGACGTTAATTTCGTGGAGTGCCTCATAGATGTAGCGGGACTGGTCCTCGATGACCTCGAACTTGATGTCGGCCGGAAGCTGCGCCTGGATGTCGGGCAGTTTCTTCTTCACCGCCTCGATGACCTCGACGGTGTTGGCGTCGGCCTGCCGCTTGACCACGAGCGTGACGGACGGGCGGCCGTTGAGACGCGAGACGGTGCGCTGCTCTTTGGTGCCGTCCTCGGCCCAGCCGATGTCGCGGATGCGGACGGGCGAGTTGCTGACGGTGGTGATGACGAGGTCGTTGAACGCCGCCGCGCTGGTGAGGCGGCCCACGGTGCGGAGCGTGTGCTCGCGGACGTTGGAGATGACGTTGCCGCCAGGGATGTTCGCGTTCTGGCGCGCAATGGCGTCGCGGACCTGCGTGATGGGAATCTGATAGGCCGCGAGGCGGTCGGGGTCCACCCAGATGCTGATGGCGCGCTGGAGGCCGCCGTTGATTTCCACCTCGCCGACACCCAGTGCGCGTTCGAGCTGGACCTTGACGATTTTGTCCGCCAGCTCAGTCAACTCGCGCTGTGAGCGGTCGCCAGAGAGCGAGACGGTGATGACACCGTTGCGCTCGGTGTCGAACTTCGTGACCTGCGGCGGATCAGCGTCGCGCGGCAGCTCGTTGCCCATGGTGGCGACGCGGTTGCGCACATCTTCGAGGGCGTCACTGACTTTGCGGCTGAGGTCGAACTGGATGATGACGAAGGAACTGCCGACGCCGGAAATGGAGCGCAACTCGGTGATACCCTCGACGGTGTTGACCTGCTCCTCGATGGGCTGGGAGATGAGCGACTCAACCTCGACGGGCGACGCGCCCGGTAGCCGCGTGCCGACGTAAATCTGCGGGATGTCCACCGGCGGTGAGCGGTCCACGCCGAGCTTGAGGTAGCCCGCCGCGCCGATGACGACCAGCGCCAGCACAATCATCGTGCCGAAGACCGGCCGACGGATGGAGATTTCAGCGAGCTTCTGCACGGCGCGTCACGTCTTCTTCCCAGACTTTGGAGCGACGGTAACTGGTGCATTATTCGCCGGCGGTTGGCCTGACGCGTCCACCGTGACTGGCTGCCCATTCTGCAAACTTCCGGGGTTCAAGACCACCACATCGCCGGGCTTGAGCCCACCGAGCACTTCGATGAAATCCCCCGCGCGCCGGCCGACGGCGATGTTCTTCTCCGCCGCCTTGCCGTCCTTCACGAGGAAGATTTTTTCCATGCCGGCGAAAGTGATGAGCGCGTCCTTGTGGACCGTGGTGGTCAGCTCCTGCTCGGCGAGCACGATGTCCGCGCGGGCAAAGGTGCCGGGCCGTAGCAGCCCGGTGGGGTTCGGGATGTCCGCCTCCACGATGAGCATGCGGCTCACGTCCGTGATCGCGGGGCTGAGGCGCGAGATGATGCCGGCGTATTTGTTCGTGTCGCCCTCGATGGTGAGGCGGATTTTCTGACCGGGACGCACGCCGGTTGCGTTGCGCTCGGGGACTTCGACGCGCAGTCGCAGCGGGTCCACCTTCACGAGCGTGACGATGGGCGCGGCGGTGTTGAGAAACTCGCCGGGGCTGGCCTTGCGCTCCTGCACGATGCCGTCGAAGGGCGCGACAATCTTCGTATCTGCGAGCTGTTGCCGAGCAATCTCCACCTCCACGCGCCGTTGCTGGAGCACGCCCTGCCGTTGGCGAATGTCTTCGAGCGCCTCGAGATGGCGGCTGAAGGCAATCTCGAAGTTCGCCTCCACGATTTCCAAGTCCGCCTGCGAGCTGATGCCGCGCTTGGCCAGTTCACGCGTGCGGTCGCGCTGCTTTTGTGATTCGAGCAACGACGCCTTCGCCTGGCGCACGGTGCTGGTTTCCTCCGCCTTCACCGCGTCGTCGGCACCGACCAGCAGAAGCCCGAGCCGCGCGCGGGCCTGCGCAAGCAGCGCCTCGGCAGACCGGAGCTTCAACTCGTAATCCACCGACTCGATTTGAGCGACGAGCTCGCCGCGCTTCACGCGCGTGCCGAGGTCCACGCTGAGGCTCTGGAGCCGACCGCTGACTTTCACGCTCAAGGTCGCCTGATCTATCGCCGCGAGAGCACCGATGACGGACACGGCGCGCTCCATCGGGCGCGACTCCGCCGGGGCTGCCTGCACGGTGCGCGACGGCAGTGCGGGCGCGGCCTTGGCGTCCTTCTTGCCGCCCTTGGATGCTTCGGGCGGATTGCAGCCGGCGAGCAGTGCAGCGGTCAGCAGCGGGATGAACAATTGCTTGGTCACGAGAGTGAGAGACGATAATGCGGCGTCAAAGCGGTGGGCAACGGATTTTGCCTTCACGCCATAAGTTTGACCGGGCCTTGCATGGCAGGGCAGTGCTCCAATCAATGGTTGAAGACAAACTCGACCGCGTTCAAGAGGCTCCAAGCGTAGTCCTCGATGGCCTGCTGGCGGTCGGGGCTTCCGGCGAGATGTTTCACAGCAAGTTGACGTTCCGCATCGCTTGGCATGCGGCTGAAGAAAGTCAGGTAAAGCTCG